>Ga0308170_10002001_pt1 | contig 18078 bp, 17 predicted proteins | sample PhyBR2_2_FD_202136 | JGI IMG/M metagenome (GOLD analysis project Ga0308170, IMG submission 202136) | Phyllosphere microbial communities from UC Gill Tract Community Farm, Albany, California, United States - DLSLSB.R2 | ecosystem: Host-associated > Plants > Phyllosphere > Unclassified | place... | reverse complement strand
ATCACCACGAAGATGAAGACCGCGAGGGCCAGCACCCACCCGATGGTCGTGGGGACGATGTCGTTCATGACTGCTCCTCGAGCTTGTGGACGTAGGCGGTGGCGCCGTCGATGCGGAGGACCCGCACAGTCTGGCCCGGGCCGAGGGGAGCCGCGGACACGACGCGGGCGGTCCAGGTCTCGCCGTTGGCGAGCTTGACGAGCCCCGTCGTGTCGGTGACGGTGTCCACCACCTGGCCGGTCAGGCCGATGAGCGCCGGGACGTTCGTCTGCGCGGCATCCTCACCACGGCGCAGGCGCCGCAGCAGGGGCGGCCGCAGCAGGAAGATGAGCAGCACGCTGACGATGGCGGCGATGATCACCTGCAGCCAGATGGGCGCCCCGAACAGATCGGAGGCGAGGCCCGCGAGGCCGCCGATGCCGAGCATCAAGAAGGTGAAGTCGAGCGTCAGCATCTCTATGACCAGGAACACCGCCATGAGCACAAGCCAGGCGATCCATGCGAACTCGGCGATGGTCGGCATGAGCAGATCCTTCCCCTTTGGTTGAACCTAGCACGCGCGAAAGCACGCGGCGGTAGTGTCGAAGGGTCTCTCACTCCGACATTCTCAGGAGCTTTCTGTGTCTCAGATCCTTCCCGCCGGCGCCCTCGCCGGAAAGACCGCGCTCGTCACCGGATCGTCGCGCGGCATCGGCGCCGACACCGTCCGCTACTTCGCCGAAGCCGGCGCGGACGTGGTCATCAACTACCGCAACAAGGCCCCGCGAGCGAACAAGCTCGCAGCCGAGCTGCGCGAGCTCGGGGTCGAGGCGCTGGTCGTGGGAGCGGACCTCACCGACGCGGATTCGGTGAACGCCATGTTCGCCGAGGTCGAGAAGGCGTTCGGCGGCCTCGACGTGCTGGTACTCAACGCCTCCGGCGGCATGGAATCCGGCATGGCGGAGGACTACGCCCTGCAGCTGAACCGCGATGCCCAGGTGCGCGTGCTGGATGCCGCCACTCCGCTCCTGCGCGAGGGATCGCGCGTGGTCTTCGTCACGAGCCACCAGGCGCACTTCATCCACACCACACCGACGATGCCCGAGTACGAGCCGGTCGCGCTGTCCAAGCGCGCGGGCGAGGACGCGCTGCGCGAGAAGATCCCGGCGCTCGCCGCCAAGGGCATCGAGTTCGTCGTGGTGTCCGGCGACATGATCGAGGGCACCATCACGGCCACGCTGCTCGAGCGCGCCAACCCGGGCGCCATCTCGCAGCGCCGCGAGGACGCCGGCAAGCTGTACAACGTCGCGGAGTTCGCGGCCGAGGTCGCGCAGGCGGCCGTGGAGCCCGTCCCGGCGAACAACGAGCGCCTCGTCGGCGACATCACGTCGTTCGCCACGGAGTGACATGCACGCATCCGACATCGGAATGCTGATCTCCGTCGGGCGCCCGCAGCTGGCGCCCGACGGGTCGTTCGCCGTCGTCGCGACCTCGCGGCCCGACCTCACCGCGAACCGCAACGTCGGTCAGCTGTGGCGGATCGAGCTCCCGTCCGGGCGACGCCGCCGACTCACCCGCGGGGTCTCGGACGCCATGCCGCGGCTGTCGCCGGACGGCGACCGCATCGCGTTCCTGCGCGGCGACGCGCGCAAGCGCGCCCAGGTATGGGTGGTGCCGTCCGTCGGCGGCGAGCCGGTGCAGGCGACCGACGCGCCGATCGGCGTGACCGAGTTCGCGTGGTCGCCGGACGGCGCCCGGCTCGCGTACGTGGCCTCCGTCGCCGAGCCGGGCCGCTACGGCACCGTCGAGGGGCTGGATGCCGCCTCCGAGCCGCCGCGTCGCGTCACCGGCATCCGCTGGCACGCGAACGGTTCGGGATACATCGTCGATCGCGTCTCCGAGGTGTTCGCGATCGACGCGCCCGACCTCGATGCCGAGCCGTTCTACGACCCGGCTCCGTCGCCGACCGACGAGTCCGCGCCCAAGCGCCCGGTCGTCGCGACCGCCGCCCAGCGACTGACCGAGAGCACGACGTCGCACAGCCTCCCGGTGTTCACCGCCGACGGGACCGAGGTGCTGGCGGTGGCGAGTGACATCGAGCCGCGGCATCCGGACCTGCGGTCCCGGCTGGTCGCGGTGGCCGTGGACGGCAGCGGCAGCCGGGTGGTCGTCGACCGGGATGCGGACCTCATGATCGACGAGGTCGCCGTCGCCGCGGACGGGACGATCGCGCTGCTGGCGACGGCGACCGGGCCCACGGGGCTCGACTTCATCGCGCCGCCCGTGGCGCTGTACGTCGTCGAGGACGGCATCCCGCGCGCTCTCACCGACCCCGAGTCGCTGGACCTAGGCGAAGGCGGCAGCCACGTCACCTTCGACGGGACGGACTTCCTGGTGCAGCACCGCACACGCGGCCGCGTGCACCTGAAGCGCATCGGTCGCGACGGCACGGTCGCCACGGTGCTCGACGGCGACCTGGACGTCTCCGGGCACGCCGCCGCGGCGGGGACGATCGTGGCGGCGGCGGCGACAGCGGATTCCTCCGGGGAGCTGCTGGTCGCCGGCACCGGCGCCGTCACCGACTTCGGCGCGGCGGCGCGCGGCGCGGGAACAGTGACGCCGCGTGAACTCGAGGTGCCGGGCCGTGACGGGTATCCGGTGCACGGGTGGGTCGCGACCCCCGAGGGCGACGGCCCGTTCCCGGTGATCCTGCAGATCCACGGCGGACCGTACGCCGCCTACGGCATCCACCTGTTCGACGAGACGCAGGTGCTCGTGGACGCGGGCTATGCGGTCGTCTACTGCAACCCGCGCGGCTCCGCGGGCTACGGGCGTGCGCACGGCCGGGCGATCCGCCGGGCGATGGGCACCGTCGACCTCACGGACGTGCTCGATTTCCTCGACGGGGCGGTGGCGTCCGATGTGCGCCTGGACGGCTCGCGGGTCGGGGTGCAGGGCGGGTCGTACGGCGGCTACCTCACCGCCTGGACGATCGCGCACGATCACCGGTTCGCGGGCGCCATCGTGGAGCGCGGATTCCTCGACCCGGCGTCGTTTCAGGGAACGAGCGACATCGGCACCTTCTTCGGCGACGAGTACGTGGGCACCGATGCGGCCGACATCGCACGCCAGAGCCCGATGGCCGTGGTCTCGCAGGTGACGACGCCGACGCTCGTGATCCACTCCGAGCTGGACTTCCGGTGTCCGCTGGAGCAGGCCACCCGCTACTACTCGGCGCTCAAGCGCTCCGGGACGGATGCCGAGATGCTCATCTTCCCGGGCGAGAACCACGAGCTCAGCCGCGGCGGGCAGCCGCGGCACAGGATCGAGCGGTTCGCCGCGATCCTGGACTGGTGGAGCCGCCATCTGCCCATCGAACAGGGAGGCGCGCAATGACCTCGATCCCGCCGGGGTGGTACCCCGATCAGCAGGGGGTGACGCGCTGGTGGGACGGCACGCAGTGGACCGCCGCGACCCAGCCCGCGCCGTCCCCGTATCCGGCACAGCCTCAGTACCCGGCGCACGCGCAGTACCCGTCCTATCCTCAGGGCGTCTACGCGCAGCCCGAGGCGTATCCGCAGGTGGCACCCGGCACCTCGGGAACGACGATCTGGGCGTGGCTGCTCGCCTTCCTGCCGTTGGTCACCCTGATCACGTCGATCGCGTACGCGTCAACTCTGGGCGGTGTCTTCGCCCACCTGTCCAGTGAACTGTCGCAGCTCTCTTCCGGCTCGCCCAGCGACACCACGCGGATGACGGCGGACATCAATGCCGCGATCTTCAACGGCTGGTATTTCGCGATCCTCGGAGTCGGCCTGCTCACGTTCGCCGCGACCATCGTCTTCGCCTATCTCGACCACCGGGAACTCGCCGGTCGCGGCTTCGTGAATCCGTTCCACTGGGCCTGGGCATTCGTGCCGACGTACCTCGTCTACATGATCGGACGCACCGTGGTCGTCCACCGGCGAGGAGGCAAGTCGCTCGGTCCGCTCTGGGCGATGATCGGAGTCACCGTCGGGTCGTGGATCGTCAGCTCCATTGTGAGTGCCACCATCGTCTCGCAGATGTTCCGTGTGATGAGCACGGTGATGTCGTCGATCGGGACCGGCGGCTACTGAATCCCGGAAAGAGCGGCCAGGGACGCATCCGGGCCGCTCTTCACGCCGCGCCCTACCGAGTGACCGGGCGGAAGGCGAACGCACGCACGATCTGGACGATGCCGAGCACGATCAGCGAGACGCCGAACATCCACCACAGCACCACCGCGCTCCACAGCGGGGAGGACAGCACGATGACGCCGGCGGCGATGCTCAGGATCGCGAACAGGACCGCGAAAGCCTTCGATCCGCCGCCGCCGACCGTGGTCAGCGCGACGACGCCCTCGACGATCCACATGATGCCGATGAAGACGCCGAGGAACGCGGCGAACCAGACGGTCGACGCCCGCAGGTTCGCGAGCGCGATGACGCCCCCGATCACGAACAGCACGCCCAGCACGATGTGACCGAGACGCGACCAGCCGTTCATGCCGCGCGCGAAGATGCCGAGTCCGGCGTAGACGAGTCCGACCACGATCGCGTACAGCGCGATGATCGCGGTGATGACCGAAGCGACGTGGCCGGGCCAGACGAGGATCACGATCCCGACCACGAGGGCGAGGACACCGCCGGCCCCGAAGGCCGTGCGGATGCCGTTGACAGCGGTCTTCTCAGCGGGGGACTCCGAAGCCATGGCGTGACCTTTCTGAGGATTGCCTGTTGAGGAGGCGTCCACACCCTAGCGCCCGCCGGTGGGCCGGTGGTCGCCGACACGGCGTCGGCGCGGCCCGCGTCCCGGCTAGGATCGGATGCCGGACCCGACGGGAAGAGGCAGGACAGACGTGGTGGACAGCGACCGGTACATCGTGGCGACGGACGGCGCCTGCCAGGGCAATCCGGGTCCCGCCGGGTGGGCGTGGGTCGGCGAGGACGGCCAGTGGGCTGCGGGGTCGCTGGCATCCGGCACGAACAACATCGGCGAGCTGCTGGGTCTGCTCAACGCCATCCGTGATCACCGGGACGTGCGCGAACTCATCGTGCAGGCGGATTCGAAGTACGCCATCGACACCTACGCGAAGTGGATGGACGGGCACGCCCGCCGCAACTGGAAGACCAGCACCGGTGCGCCGGCCAAGAACGTGGACCTGCTCAAGCAGCTCATCGTCGAGCGGGACTCCCGCCGCGAGCACGGTCTGCCGGATGTCGTGCTCGAGCACGTTCGCGGCCACGCCGGGCATCGCCTGAACAGCTGGGCCGACGAACGGGCGGTGCGCGCCGCGACCCACGGGGCGAAGGGCACGGAGGGCCGGTGGTCGTCGCTGGACGGGCAGAGCGCGATCGACGTGAGCGTCGACCCGCCGCGGTCGGCGCAGGACCGCAAGCGGTAAGGTCCCTGAACGTGTCGAAGGGCGGTCCCTGAGCCGGTCGAAGCGTGGTCCCTGAGCCTGTCGAAGGGTCAGGCGTCGAGGTCGTCGACGCCGGGCATCCAGGACTGCCCGGGTCGTCCCCACCCGCGCTTGCGCGCGATCTTCTGCACGGTGCGCCAGTCGCCGTCGTCGAGGCGGTCGACGTAGAGGATGCCGTCGAGGTGGTCGAACTCGTGCTGCATGATGCGCGCCCGCCATCCGCTCACCTCGATGCGCACCGGTGCGCCGTCGAGGTCGATGCCGGTCACCAGCACCTCCTCGGAGCGGCGCAGCGCGAACCGCTCACCCGGGAACGACAGGCATCCCTCCGACTCCTCGTCGGGATCCGGTCCGCCGGGGACCAGGGGACGCTGCCACAGCGTGGGGTTGATGACGACTCCCCGCCACGGGTCGCCGTCGTCGTCCTGATACGTGTACGTGTACAGCCGGAGCGGCACGCCGACCTGCGGGGCGGCGAGTCCCACGCCGGGGGCGGCATCCATCGTCTCGAACATGTCCGCGACGAGCGTGCGGATCTCGTCTGTGATCTCATCCACTTCGGCGGCGGGAGCGTGCAGCACAGGGTCGCCCATGATGCGGATCGGAAGTACGGCCACGTCAAGAGCCTACCGGCGCCCCACGGTCGCGTAGGGTCGAAGCGTGGCCTTCGCCGGGGTGTACACAGGGGACGTGACCGATCATCTGGTCGGCGTCTTCCGCGACCCCGCGATCCTGATCGGCATCCCGCTGGCGCTGCTCGGGGCGGTGTTCATGTCGCTCGGCGCCCAGTATCAGCACCGCGGCGTCGTCAAGGTCGAGCGTCTCACCGGGGCATCCGGCAGCGGCGGCCTGACCCTGCGCCACTTCCTCAATCTTCTGCGCAGGCCGTCGTGGGTGTTCGGCACGGTCATGCTGGGTACGGCCGTGGTCTGCCAGCTCACCGCACTCGCGTTCGCCCCGCTGATCCTGGTGCAGCCGCTCGGCGCGATCTCGCTCGTCATCACGACTCTCCTCAACGCGCGCGTGACGGGCCACAAGCCGACCGGCAAATCGGTCACCGCGATCGTGGCGTGCGTCGGAGGCATCTTCGTCTTCGTCACGATCGCCGCGCTCGTCGCGACGGACACGCCCGTCAGCGACCTGCAGCTGCTCGTCATCCTCGGCCTCCTCGCGGTCGTGCTGGCGGCGCTCGTGACGGTGTGGCTGCTCGTGCGCAAGAACACCCATCCGCTCTTCTACGTCGTGGCGTCCGGCGTGCTGTATGGATTCGTCGCGACGCTCGCGAAGACCGTGATCACGCGCCTGCAGTCGCAGGACGTCAACTGGCTGACGGTGCTGTGCGTCGTCGGCCTCGTCGCGGCCCTCGCCGTCGGCGCATACTTCGTGCAGACCGCCTACGCCGTCGGTCCGCCGGATCTCGTGATCGCCGGTCTCACCGTCATCGATCCGATGGTCGCCGTGCTCATCGGACTGACGATCCTGCGCGAAGCAGCGACGGCGCCCTGGCCCGCTCTGGTGGGGTTCGCGGTGGCCGGACTCGTCGCCGTGTACGGCGTGTTCTCGCTCGCGCGCCACCATCCCCAGGTGATCAGCGACAGCCGGCAGCTGCCGATCAACCGCGGCGGCGGAGATCATCCCGCGTGACGGCGGCGTCCGGATGTCGCACGCCGGTGGCATGATCTGATCCATGCCCGAGTCACCGGAGGTGCAGGCCTTCACCGAGGTCGTCGCGGACCGCATCGCGGGCCGCCGCATCGCGGCGTTCACGGTCCGCGACTTCCGCGCCTACAAGACGCGTGGGGTCGATCCCGCCGTGCTCACCGGTGCCGAGGTGACGCAGGTGCGCCGCCACGGCAAGTACGTCGACGTGGTGGCCGGCGCACGGCACGTCGTGGTGAGCTTCGGCCGGCACGGGTGGGGTGTCTGGCGGGATTCCGATGCCGTCGGGGTGCCGTCCGATCCACCGGTCATCGCGACGCTCGCGCTCGATGACGGCACGATGCTCGACCTCACCGACGCCGGCTCTTTCCGCAGCGCGGCGATATGGGTGGTCGCCGACGCGGCCGACGTGCCCGCGATCGCCGGACTGGGTCCGGATCCGGCGGATCCCGCGTTCTCCCGGGCAGACGTGGATGCCGCGACCATCGGGCGGCGCAAGCAGCTCAAAGCGGTGCTGCAGGAGCAGGCGTCGTTCGCGGGCATCGGCAACGCCTACTCCGACGAGATCCTGTTCGCCGCGCGGCTGGCCCCGACCGTCCATGCGGCCGCGCTCGCCGACGACCAGCGGGCGCGGCTGTCCGACGCCATGACCGGCGAGATCCGGGGCGCGATCGCCGCCCGCCGCGGCATCCCGATCTCCGAGCAGAAGGCGGCGAAGGTCGCCGCGATGCGCGTGCACGGGCGCGCGGGGGAGGCCTGCCCGGTGTGCGGGGGCGAGATCGCGGACTTCACGTTCTCGGGAGCCTCGGCGCAATGGTGCCCGTCCTGTCAGTCCGGGGCTGACGAACACGGGCGCGCCGACGGCGACGAGTAGGGCGGGTGGGACTTGAACCCACGATCGTCGGGTTATGAGCCCGCTGCCTTGACCAGCTTGGCCACCGCCCCGCGGGGCCCTCGGGCCCCGACTTTCGAGCCTACGGCACCGCGCCACCCGCCGGCTCGCAGCGCTACGCGTCGTGGTGCTCGTGCTGGTGCGGATCCTTCGCGGTGCCGCAGGCCGCCGGGTCGGATGCCGGCGGGGCTCCCACCTCGTCGAGCACGTTTCCGAGCGAGTGCACGACGCGGCCGCCGACGATCGTCGTCTCCGCGAACTCGCCGAGCAAGCCCTGCGGGTCGCCCTCGTGCGCGTGCAGGTCACCGGACCACACGACGAGGTCGGCGAGCATTCCCTCGGCGAGCGTGCCGACCTCGTGCTCCCGGTGGAAGGCGTGCGCGCCGGCGCGCGTGTAGGCCTCCAGAGACCGGTCGATGCCGACCCGCTCCGCCGTCGTCCACGCGTCGGTTCCGGCGAGCGTGGCGCGGGTGGCGGCGGAGAAGACGCCGATCAGCGGATCCATCTCGCCCACCTGCCAATCGCTCGAGAACGAGACCGTCGCCCCGGAGTCGATGAGGCTCTTGAAGCGCCAGGCGCGGTCCCAGCGCTCCTCCCCGACGTTGTCCATCCACGTGCCGGCGACGAGGTCGGGGGACGCATGCCGCGGCTGCATGGCGGCGACGACGCCGAGCTGCGCGAACCGGGGCAGGTCGTCGGGATGCAGGCACTCGACGTGCACGATGCCGTGGCGCCGGTCGCCGGTGCCGTTCGCGCGCCGGGCGTTCTCGATGGCATCGAGGGCGAGGCGGATGCCGGCGTCTCCGGTGGCGTGCGTGTGCGTCTGGAATCCGAGCCGGTCGAGTTCCGTGATCACCTCGACGAGCTCCCGCCCGCCGCTTCCGGCATAGCTCGGGCGCCCGCGGCGGCCCGGCCGGTTCGCGTAGTCGTCGAGCATGAAGGCGGTGTGCGGCTCGATGACGTCGTCCGAGTACAGCTTCAGCGGGCCGACCGCCAGCAGCGGGTCGGGCGTGAACGAATCGACCGTCTCGCGCAGGGTGCGCCGGAAGGCGCCGTCCGCGCCCACCGGGTGGAACAGCTGGGCGATGACCCGGGAGGTGAGCAGTCCCGCCTGCAGCGCACGCTGGAACAGGGGGAGTTCTGCGAGTGGCACCTGGGGCTCGACGGCGGTCGTGATGCCCACGGCGGTCGCCATCCGCATGCTCGCCAGGATCTTCTTGTAGCGGCGGTCGGGCGAGTACATGGGGATGTCGCGCTGCAGCTCCGCGAGCCCCCGCACGGTCATCGCGCTCGTGTAGAAGTCGGTCACCCAGCCGGTCGGCTCGCCGTCGTCGCCGCGCTCGGGGCGACCCCACGCGATGTCGCCGCCGTCGTGGATGCCGAGAACCCGCAGCGCCGCGTCGTTCAGCCACACCGAGTGCTGGTCGTAGGTGGTCACGAAGATCGGCCGGTCCGCGGCATCCAGCCCGCGCAGGTCGGCAACGTCAGGACGACGGTTCTCGACGATCGAGTAGACCGCGTTCTCCGCGCAGATCCAGCCGAGATCGGGGCGGGATGCCGCGAACGCTGCGATGCGGCGGCGCACCTCCTCGAGGGTGTGCGCGCCCTCGAGGCTCACGGCATCCTCGTCGAAGCCGAGCAGCAGATGGTTGTGGGTGTCGATGACTCCCGGCGTGATCGTGCGGCCCTCGGCGTTCACGACGTGCTGTGCGCTCGGCGCGTCGGCGGCGGGCCCGACGAACGCGATGCGGTCGCCGGAGATGCCGATGGCGTCGGCCCACGGCCGGGCGGGGTCGAAGGTGCGCACCTTGGCGCCGGTGACGAGGGTGTCGATCATTCGGGCTCCCGGAAGTTTATTGACTCATTTGTCAAAGAATGCTTCAACCGTGACATGCGTCTGAGCTACTGTCAAGGAGTGGCGAGACCGAAGCGGCAGGAGGAGAGGCGTGCAGCGCTGATCGAGGCGACCATCGCCGCAGGCGCGGAGCGCGGGCTGCGGTCGCTGTCGCTGACAGACGTCGCGACACAGGCGGGGTTGACGCGGGGCGCGGTGCTCTACTACTACGACGACCTCGACGCACTGCTCGTGGAGACGCATTCGGCCGGCGTCGCCCGGTTCTGCGACGAGCGGGATGTCGTGGTGGGCGCGCTCGAAGACCCGCGCGAACAGCTGGCCGTCGCGATCGAACGAGGCCTTCCGCATGGCCCCGGCGACGACCTGATGCGCCTCCTCTACGAGTTCGACGTGCTCGCCGGGTCATCCGCGCTGCACGACGAGCAGGTGCAGCTCATGTACGTGCGACAGCTGGCGACCTATCGGCGGGTGTTCGCCGCGGGCCGGGCGGCCGGCGTCTTCCGGGCCGCATTGGACGACGACGAACTCGCGATGACCTTCGTCGCATTGGAGGATGCGTACGGCCTCCATATCGTGGGCGGCAATGCGCTCATGACGGTGGATGCCGCCAGGGCGGCCATGCGGCGACTCGCCGAAGCGCTGGGCTGCGCCCCCGCGTAGGCGCCCTGGTCGTCATTCCGGCGCGCGGTGGAGTGACACGCTTGTGATTCGTCGCATCGGTGCGCCATAATAGGCCCGACACAGCAGAACAGCCGTGGATGATCCGGTTCAGGTCGTAGGGGAAGACGTACCTGAAGAAACGGAGAGACCATGGCTTCCACACAGGCGCGTGGAGTGGTTTACATCCACTCCGCGCCACGAGCGTTGTGCCCACACCTCGAGTGGGCGGTAGGACGCGCTCTCGGTCGTGCCGTCAACTTCGACTGGTCCGACCAGCCCGTGCTGCAGGGATGCCGCCGCGCCGAGTTCTACTGGGAGGGCGGCGTCGGTACGGGCGCCGCGCTCGCGACGGCCATCCGCGGCTGGGAGCACCTGCGGTTCGAGATCACCGAGGATCCCTCCGCGCGCAGTGACGGCGGCCGCTGGATGCACACTCCGGACCTCGGCATCCACTTCGCGCAGACCGACACCGCGGGCAACGTCGTGGTGGGCGAGGAGCGCATCCGCTACGCGGTGGAGGTCTCGGCGGGGGACCCGGTCGAGTTGCTGCGTGAGCTCGAGGTCGCCCTGGGGGCGGCCTGGGACGAGGAGCTCGAGCCGTTCCGGCACGCGTCCGACGACGCCCCCGTGGTGTGGTTGCACAAGGTCGGATGAGCCGTGACCGGCTGATACAGGACTCAGACGGACAGAGGCGCAATTACCGCGTCCTCGGTGGGTTGTCCCGGGGGAGGGGAACGCGAATCGCCGCCTGACACGACAGAAGCCCCGGCAGTGACGCCGGGGCTTCTGACGTGTTCGGCGTCAGGTCATGCGGAGGCGAACGCCACCACCGCGTTGTGCCCGCCGAACCCGAAGGAGTTGCTGATCGCGAGCTGGTCGCCGGAGCCGAGCTCGAGGGACGTGCCGGAGATCGCGAACGGCACTTCCGGGTCCTGCTCGGTGAGGTTGATGGTCGGAGGGGCCACGCGGTCGCGCAGCGCGAGGATCGTGAACACCGCCTCCAGTGCGCCCGTGCCGCCCAGGAGGTGACCCGTGGAGGCCTTCGTCGCCGAGACGGGGATCTCGTCGACGCGCGATCCGAACACCGTCCGCAGCGCCTGGTACTCGTTCGGGTCGCCGACCGGGGTGGAGGTGGCGTGCGCGTTGATGTGGGTGACGTCGTCGGGCGAGGCATCCGCCATCGCGAGCGCCTGCTCGACGGCGCGCGAGGCGCCCTTGCCCTCGGGGTCGTTCGCGGTGATGTGGTACGAGTCGGCCGTGACGCCGCCGCCCACGACGTACGCGTAGATCTTCGCGCCGCGCGCCTTCGCGTGCTCCTCGGTCTCGAGGATGAGCGCCGCGGCGCCCTCGCCCATGACGAAGCCGTCGCGGTCGATGCTCGTCGGACGCGAGGCGTGCGCAGGGTCGTCGTTGCGCCTGGACAGGGCCTGCATCGACGAGAAGGACGCGATCGTGATGGGGTGGATCGCGGACTCCGTGCCGCCGGCGATGACGACGTCGGCGAGGCCGTCCTGCAGGTGCTCCATCGCGTTGACGATCGACTCCGTGCTGGAGGCGCAGGCGCTCGCCACGGTGCGGGCGAACGCACGGGCGCCGAAGTGCAGCGACAGGTTGCCGGCAGCGGCATTCGGCATGAGCATGGGCACCGTCATCGGCATGACGCGGCGCGGGCCCTTCTCCCTGAGCGTGTCCCACGCGTCGAGCAGTGTCCACACGCCGCCGATACCGGTGGCGAAGTCGACGCCGAGACGGTCGGGATCGACCTCGGGGGCGCCGGCATCCTCCCAGGCCTCCATCGCCGCGACCAGCGCGAACTGGGACGAGGGGTCGAGCCGCTTGGCCATCGGGCGCGCAAGGACGGTCTCGGGCCGCACGAGGGCTTCGGCGGCGAAGGTGACGGGAAGCTGCAGCTCCTCGACCCACTCGTGCTCGAGGGTGCGGGTTCCGGAGGCCCCGCCCAGCAGGGCGGACCAGCTCTCGGGCGCGGTGCCCCCGATGGGGCTGGAGGCGCCGATTCCGGTGACGACGATGCGGGATGCGCTCATTGAAGATCCTTGGTGAGGTTTGCCGGTGGGGGCTCCCGCCCCCACCGGAGGGGTCACGCCTGGTTCGACGTGATGAAGGTGACGGCGTCGCCGACCGACTTCAGGTTCTTGACCTCGTCGTCGGGGATGGTGACGCCGAACTTCTCCTCGGCGTTGACGACGATCGTCATCATCGAGATCGAGTCGATGTCGAGGTCGTCGGTGAACGACTTCTCCATCGCGACCTCGTCGGCCGAGATGCCGGTCTCGTCGGTGATCAGCTCGGCCAGGCCTGCGAGGACCTCATCGTTGGTCAGTGCCATGTCTGCTCCTTGTGTGGAATGTTGCGGTTCTTCGGCACCGTCGGCGCGAGGCCGGCGGCACCCGATTCAGTCTAGAGTTGCGGTTCCCGCGCTCACGGAAGCACGACGACCTGCGCGCCGAAGACCAGGCCGGCGCCGAATCCGATCTGCAGGGCGAGGCCCCCGGACAGCTCCGGGTGCTCCTGCAGCAGGCGGTGGGCGGCGAGCGGGATCGAGGCGGCGGACGTGTTGCCGGTCGTCTCGATGTCGCGGGCGATCGCGACGGTGTCCGGCAGCTTCAGCTGCTTGGCGAACTCGTCGATGATGCGCATGTTGGCCTGGTGCGGGATGAACGCGGCCAGATCGGAGGGCTGGATGCCGGCGGCCTCGAGGGCCTGCCGGGCGACCTTCGCCATCTCCCAGACCGCCCAGCGGAACACGGCGGGCCCCTCCTGGCGCAGCGTCGGCCACGGCGCCTTGCCGTCGCGGAAGTCGACGAGGGTCTCGTTCATGCCCACGACGTCGGCCTTGGAGCCGTCCGAGCCCCAGATCGTCGGGGCGATGCCGGGGGTGTCGCTCGGGCCGATGACCGCGGCGCCCGCCCCGTCGCCGAGGAGGAACGAGATGCTGCGGTCGGTCGGGTCGACGATGTCGCTGAGCTTCTCCGCGCCCACGACGACGGCGTAGTGCGCGGCACCGCCGCGGATGAGGGCGTCGGCCTGGGCGACCGCGTAGGCGAAACCCGCGCATGCGGCGTTCACGTCGTACGCGGCGGCCGGGTTCGCGCCGATCCGGTCGGCGACGATCGCCGACACCGACGGGGTCTGCTTCGGGTTGCTGATCGTCGCGACGATCACGGCGTCGATCTGCTTCGGATCGACGCCCGAGCGCTCCACGGCCTCGAACGCGGCGGCCGAGGCCAGGTCGATGGCGGTCGTGCCGGCATCCGCGCGCACGCGCGTGATGATGCCGGTGCGCTGGCGGATCCACTCGTCGCTGGAGTCGATGGGACCGACGAGGTCGTCGTTGGGCACGAAGTTCTCGCCGCGCGCGGCGCCGTACGCGTAGATCCGCGTGTATGCGGGCCCCTGAGCCTGGTTGATGGTCGCGGTCATTCGGCGTCCCCTTCGAGCAGTGCGGCGGCGGCCGCGAGGTCATCCGGCGTCTTGACGGCCACGGCGGGCACGCCCTTGAGCGCGCGCTTGGCGAGTCCGACGAGGGTGCCGGCCGGCGAGAATTCGATGAGCCCGGTGATGCCGCGATCGGCGAACGATGCCATGCACAGGTCCCAGCGCACGGGCGACGCCACCTGCGCGACCAGGCGGTCGATCGCCGTCCGGCCGGAATCGACCACCGAGCCGTCGGAGTTGGTCCACAGCGGCAGCGCCGGGTCGCTCACTGCGACGTCGGATGCCGCGGCGCGGAGCGTCTCGACGGCGGGGGCCATGTACCGCGTGTGGAAGGCGCCGGCCACCTTGAGGGGCATGACGCGGGCGCGCTCGGGGGCGTCCGCCGCGAGTTCGGCGAGCTTGTCGAACGCACCGGCCGCGACGATCTGGCCACCGCCGTTGTAGTTCGCGGGGGTGAGGTCGAGGTCGGCGAGGCGCTGCAGCACGGCCTCTTCGTCGCCGCCGAGCACCGCGCTCATGCCGGTCTCCTCGAGAGCCGCGGCCTCGGCCATGGCGCGGCCCCGGATGCCGACGAGTCTCATCCCGTCGGCTTCGGAGAAGACGCCCGCGGCGGCCAGGGCGGCGATCTCGCCGACGGAGTGGCCCGCGAACCCGGAGACGGGGATAGCCGTGCGCGAGGTCAGCGCCGTGTACGACAGCAGGCTCGCCGCGACGATCAGCGGCTGAGCGACCTTGGTGTCGCGGATGCGGTCGGCGTCCCACTCGGTGCCGGCGGCGACGAGGTCCACCTCGGCGGCCTCGGAGTACGCGGCCAGGCGCTCGCGAGCGCCGTCGAGTTCGAGCCAGGGAGCGAGGAAACCAGGGGTTTGCGAACCCTGGCCGGGAAAGACGGCGACGATCACGATGTCCATCCTGCCAGGCGGTCGGGACGAGGGTCGTGCACGACCTTCAGAAGAAATGCGGTATCCGTTGTACGAAGTCGACAATCACCGCGGGCGGCGCGCGGACGTCGGCCGTCGGCGCGCGGCGTCCGGACCGATCGCGCCGAGGATCAGCGCGGTCTGCAGGATGACGGCCTCGCGGGGGCCGGTGGCATCCCACCCGATCACCTCGGAGACCCGCTTCAGGCGGTAGCGGACGGTGTTCGGATGCACGAACAGCTCGCGGGCGGTCGCCTCGAGGGAGCGGCCGTTGTCGAGATACGACCACAGCGTCATCACGAGGTCGGGGCTGTGCGCCTGGAGCGGACTGTAGATGCGATCGACGAGCGTCTGCTTCGCGAGCGGGTCGCCCGCCAGCGCGCGCTCGGGCAGCAGGTCGTCCGCGTCGACGGGGCGCGGCGCGTGGCGCCACGCCTTCGCCACGGCGAAGCCCGCGAGGGCCGCCCGGGCGCTGCGACTGGCGTCCACGAGCGCGGGCACGGCCGGTCCGAGGACCAGATGCCCGGTGCCGAAGCCGGGCTCGAGGCGCGCGGCGATCTCGGCGAACGGCATGTCGGACGCGTCATCGGCGGTGCCGGACGGCCCGTGGGTGCGCCCGACCACCAGCACCAGCCGCGATCCCTGCACGCCGATCAGCACGTCGACGCCGAGCTTGCGGGCGGTGCGGCGCAGCTGGTCGACGTCGAGCTGGCCGGGGGTCGTGCCGACCAGCACCACGACCTCGCCGTGGCCGTGCCAGCCGAGGGCGGCGATGCGGCTCGGCAGCTCCTCGTCGGCTTCGCCGGTGAGGATCGAATCGACGACGAGGGCTTCGAGACGGGCATCCCACAGGCCCCGCGCCTCGGCCGCGCGGGCGTACACGTCGGCGGAGGCGAACGCCACCTCGCGCGAGTAGAGCAGGATCGCTTCGCGCAGGTGCTCTCCGACGCCCGCGACGCGCTCCTCGGTCACCTCCACGGTGACCCGGATCAGCTGCAGGGTCTGCTGCAGACTGACGCTGCGCAGCAGCTCTCGGGGAGCCGCCGCGAAGATGTCGGCCGCGATCCAGGGCGTGGACTCCGGGTCCTCGTACCACTGGATGAACGACGTGATGCCCGCCTGCGCGACCAGCCCCACAGCGGAGCGGCGCGCAGGCGGCATCTCGGCGTACCACGGAAGCGTGGACTCGAGCCGCTGCAAGGTGGCCGTGGCGAGATCACCCGAGATCCGCCGCAGCCAGCCGAGGGTCTCGGTCTTGTCCATCGCTTCCGTGGCGTCGCTCATCGCCGGATCAGGACTCCCCGCCGGCGTTTCCGCTGGTGCCCGCGTTCACGTTGTGCAGGTCGTACTTGCGGATGGCCTCGGCCGCCACCGAGCGGTCGACCCTGCCGTCCTCGGCCAGAGCCTGCAGCGTGCGCACGACGATCGACGGGCCGTCGATCTTGAAGAACCGGCGGGCCGCGGCGCGCGTGTCGCTGAAGCCGAAGCCGTCGGCGCCCAGCGTCGCGAACCGGTTCGGAACCCACGGGCGGATCTGGTCCTGCACGGCGTGCGAGAAGTCGCTGACCGCGACGACGGGACCCTCGGCACCGCGCAGCTTCTCCGTGATGTACGCGGTGCGCGGCTCTTCCTCGGGGCGGAGGAAGTTGTGCTCGTCGGCGGCCAGGCCGTCGCGGCGCAGCTCGCCCCACGAGGTGACCGACCACACGTCGGCGACAACGCCCCAGTCGTCCTTCAGCAGCTTCTGCGCCTCGAGAGCCCACGGCACGCCGACGCCCGACGCGAGGATCTGGGCGCGGTTGCCGTCGCCCTCGCCGGCCGAGATGCGGTGGATGCCGCGCACGATGCCGTCGACGTCCACGCCCTCGGGCTCCGCCGGCTGCACGTACGGCTCGTTGTACACCGTGAGGTAGTACGAGACGTTCGGGTCCTCGTGCTCGCCGCCGTACATCCGCTGGATGCCCGAACGGACGATGTGCGCGATCTCGTACCCGTAGGCCGGGTCGTAGGACACGATCGAGGGGTTCGTCGCCGCGATGAGCGGCGAATGGCCGTCGGCGTGCTGCAGGCCCTCACCGGTCAGCGTGGTGCGGCCGGCGGTGGCGCCGATGATGAAGCCGCGCGCCATCTGGTCGCCCGCCGCCCACATCGCGTCGCCGGTGCGCTGGAAGCCGAACATCGAGTAGAACACGTAGATCGGGATGAGCGGCTCGCCGTGCGTCGCGTACGACGTGCCGGTGGTGGTGTACGCCGCCATGGCGCCGGCCTCGTTGATGCCGACGTGGATGATCTGACCCTGCGGGCTCTCCTTGTAGGCCAGCAGCAGTTCCCGGTCCACGGACGTGTAGTTCTGGCCGTTCGGGTTGTAGATCTTCGCGGTCGGGAAGTACGCGTCGATGCCGAACGTGCGCGCCTCGTCGGGGATGATCGGCACGATGCGGTGCCCGAAGTCGGGAGAGCGCAGCAGGTCCTTGAGCAGGCGCACGAACGCCATGGTCGTGGCGACCTCCTGCGTGCCGGAGCCCTTCTTCGGCAGCGCGTACGCCTTGTCGTCGGGCAGCGTGAGCCCGACGTGGTGGCTGCGGCGCTCCGGCAGGAAGCCGCCGAGGGTCCGGCGACGCTCGAGCATGTACTGGATGGCCTCGTCCTGCGGTCCCGGGTTGTAGTACGGGGGCTGGTACGGGTTCTCCTCGAGCTGGGCGTCGGAGATCGGGATGTGCATGGAGTCGCGGAAGTGCTTCAGGTCGTCCAGCGTCATCTTCTTCATCTGGTGCGTGGCGTTGCGGCCGGCGAAGTGCGGGCCGAGGCCGTAGCCCTTGATGGTCTTGGCGATGATGACGGTCGGCTGGCCCTTGTGCTCCACGGCCGCCTTGAAGGCCGCGTACACCTTGCGGTAGTCGTGGCCGCCACGGCGCAGGTTCCAGATCTCGTCGTCGGTGTAGTCCTTGACGAGCTCGAGGGCGCGCGGGTCCTTGCCGAAGAAGTGCTCGCGCACGAAGGCGCCGTCCTCGGTCTTGTAGGTCTGGTAGTCGCCGTCGGGTGTCATGTTCATGACGTTGACGAGGGCGCCGGACGTGTCGCGGCGGAGGATGTCATCCCACTCGCGGCCCCAGATCACCTTGATGACGTTCCAGCCGGCACCGCGGAAGAAGCTCTCCAGCTCCTGGATGATCTTGCCGTTGCCCCGCACCGGGCCGTCGAGGCGCTGGAGGTT
>Ga0308170_10001995_pt1 | contig 18131 bp, 24 predicted proteins | sample PhyBR2_2_FD_202136 | JGI IMG/M metagenome (GOLD analysis project Ga0308170, IMG submission 202136) | Phyllosphere microbial communities from UC Gill Tract Community Farm, Albany, California, United States - DLSLSB.R2 | ecosystem: Host-associated > Plants > Phyllosphere > Unclassified | place... | reverse complement strand
GAGGGGCAAGTGCAAGCACTGTATCGTTGTCCAGCGAGGAAAGACAGAGCATCATCGTGATACTACAAGAGAGAGCGAAAGTCAGACAAGGCAGATACGAGGGGGAAGAAGGAGAAACGAACGTGATCTCCTTCTTCGGGAGTGAACTTGGGAATACCAGTTTGAGGATTCGTTTGATTCGCTAGAGTACCGACGTCACACTGTAGCGAGATCGAAGGTGTCAGAATGCGGAAGACGAGGAAGAGGTGTGAGCAAGACGAGATTACGGAATCATACTGCAGAAAACCAACGAGGACGATCTCGTCAGCTCAGAGAAGAGAAGCAGAGAGGAAGAAACCACGCACAACGTAAGGCCAGGTACCGTCGAGCGATCCACCGAAACCAGCGCGACCGAGATTTGACATTGTCCATGCTGAACAACGAAAATTGTCAATTTCGAGACAAGACAAGAGAACAAGCGAGGAAACGCACCAGCAGGCCAGAGACCAGAGACTTTCGTATCTCCGGGTAAAGATACGGCGACTTCGATGTTTCCACCGACGAAGCAGAACTCTGCACAGAGAGATGAGAATGAGCGATCGAAAGGAGACAGCGAAACCAGCGAAACTCACTGTTCCAACTCTGAATCATACTGCTGAGATCTATGTCACGGAAGCATTGAGGTGAGCAACAGCGAGCGGGAACACGAGCGATCGTGAAAGCTTACATCCGAGACCGTGAGAAGTCGAATTCGGCTCTTTCGTAAGTTCGATAACGAGAGCACCGTCTTCGGTATACACGTTCGAGGGATCGTACCTGGTGCATCGGTAGAAGCGTTCAGTTCGAAGCTCATGAGCGGAGAAAAAGAGTTCGCGCTCACCATTCGACATCGTTAGTTTGCCTGCGAGAAAGCGAAAAGATACATTAGTTTTGGAACAGCTCGATCAGAGAACTAGTCTACTCACCAGTAGTGGAGATCGACAGCTTCCCAGTAAGGGTCCATTCCGTGATAGAATAATCGACCATCAGTGTTGAACTCGTCGGAGAAGACCAGTTGATAATCTTTTCCGTCGAAACCAGTTCGGGTCAAAGCCGATTCTGGTGTGTCGGGATCGATCAGACCTCGATACGTAGGCATTTCCGGGATCTGCGCGCGATAATCATCGGTGAATACAACGAAACGAGCAAGACGAGAGAAGTGAAAACGAACCTGAGAAGTTCCGTTCGTTCCTCCTAATCCAGTTGCTCCGAAAGTCTGTGACGAACGCTCAAGCTGCTCAGTCCGACATCACTCGGCGAGGCTACAGATAAGGAACGTACGTTTACTGTTGGAGTTCTGAGCCAATCGTAAATTGGGTAACCCGCGAATAACATGATAATCGCCGCCATCAAGATCGCTACCGCCGCCAAGTTCAACAATCCCAACCAAGAGATACCACAGCATCCTCCCGTTCTCTTTCTGTAATCTTTCGGTTCAATCAATCGTCGCTCTGGTCCGTAAGTCTGCATTTTCTCTCCCGGGTCGTGAAGTGCGTCGTCTGCTTCTGGGTAGCTCGTTGCGGTGAAGAGGAAGTCGTCAGGTTGAGGAGAGATGTCGAATCGGGACGAGTGATTTTGTGAAGAACCGGCAGGAGAGCCGTGTAAAGGAGATTCGAAAACTGATGAAGCTGGGGAACCTCGCAAGTTGCTGTAACCGATAGTTGGCGGCATCATCGCTCCATGACCGTGAGATGAAGCTGCAGGAGAGTAGAGGAATTGTTGGGTAGGAGTCTATGCAGTCGCGAGAGAAAACGTTAGAACTTGTTCCTTCGCAAGTTGAGAGAAAAGAGTTGAACGAACCCATTCTGCTTTTGGCCCTCTCATGTTCATCGCCTGTTCCCTTTCACTCGCTTGTACTAAACTCGCTTCACTGTGAGACGCTGCCATCAATGCAGCTCGATGCGGGGTAGGCTGGGCTAGGGGAGGCATGGGCACGAGAGGAGGACTCGAACGACCTTGTTGTTGCTGTTGTTGAGCGATATTTCGGTCGTCGAATGGATCACTAACGTATTGACTACCTCCTTGTGATCTGTTACGGAGATGGAGAGGGGAAGTGCCGTTGGCGTAGCTCGTTGAAGAACCAGATTCATGATGAGGAGAGACGTTCGGTCTACGTCCGGACGACATGGTGAAGTGTCTTGGGGGATGACCTGAACGAGATCAATAAGGTAATAGAGGGTGGTGTTTGAGGCCGAGTGTCGCGTTTCTAGGGGGTTTTTTGAAAGAAGGAGAAGAAGGAGGAGTTGGCTTGAAGGAGGCGGAAAGGAGTGAGGGTACTGATAGGGAGTGTCTATTATATATATATATCTGCTGCTCTTGTACTGATGGGCTGACCAGCAGTCGAGTTGCTGGGAGAGGGATAGATTTGAACAAGAAGCAGAATTGAAATTGCAAAGAAGACGCCAACTCTTCGTTTCCTCTCAATCACAACGATCGCCTAGTCCAACACTACTAGCTAGTTAACGGTGTAAAATGACACGCTTTGATTCTGGTCAAGAACTGATCGAGAGGAGAGGGATGTCGCTTGCTTTTCCTTTTCTTCCAGTCGCGATCACTTATCCTCTCGACCTACGAGAGTGTGATCGAGTGTGGCCATAGCTTGCGATAGAAGGTCTCTCTACTGCTAGTCGACCGGCAGTCTGGCGGAGGTCGAAGCGCAGCTCAGATCAACTTCCGAGGTTCTTCATTTTTTACCTCGCTACTTCTACGTTGCTGCATTCAAATCTTACTTGCTACTAGACGATACGTCTGAAGTTCTTTCCAGACGTTGAAAACTGTGAGACTTTGGGTTTCACAGCCGCTTCATTTCAAAACGTCCTTCCCGCCCAGCAACCTTCCCTCGCTCTTCCCCCTACATCCGACATAGTTTAAACACTCGCTATAGACTACGAACAATGGTCGGAATAAGACCGGCGACTCCCGGTAAGACCCTATAGCTTGTCTCCCTCCTAGCATTCATTGACGTCCCCTTCAATTCTCCCATCTTTCTAGGTACTATCGTCGTTCTCGCTGCTACCGTCGTATGTATCTAGCTCTCATGTTATAGCTACTGTCAAGCTGATCGAACCAAACAAACGAACAGCTCTTAATCCTCGTTTCAGTTTCAACACCGCTTCTCAAACCAATCTACTTCCTCGAAGCGAACCTCTCTTCCGGCGACTACTCGGGCACAGTGAGATTAGGAGCATGGGGATACTGCGTTGGAGATACTTGCACAGGTCCGAAATTGGGTTACTCTCTCAGTCAGTTCATTCATTTTCTCCTCATCGTCTGGAGCGATCGCTGACTATGCGACTCACTGTAGACGTCGCTGAGCTGTTGGACATCAATGGAAGGCTATCAGGGATCTCAAACTCGGTCCTCAAATGGGTTAGCTTTCATTGAAGCGGTTTCGACGAGATTCAAATCTTGACCCACTCTCACTCTCGTACAGATTACTTATCTCATGATCCTTCACCCCATCGCCGCCGCTTTCGGTGTCGTCAGCGTCATCTTTGGACTACTCGCCCACATGAGAGGATTCGCTGGAACGGCTCTCACGACTTGTTTCGCATCTTTCGCCGCGACTTTCTCCCTCCTCGCTTTCGTATTCGACATTGCCGTCTTCGTCATTGCGAAACAAAGGATCGAGAGCTCATCAGTAGGAGGGAGTGCGATGTTGGGTCCTGCAGTTTGGATGACTCTGGCGGCGATGGTATTATTCGGTCTTTCTGGTTGCTTCTTCGGAGTGAGTCAATTTCTCTCTCCGTCTTCCGAAGTACTAGGCTGAGCAGACTCCGAATGACAGTGCGGAGCTTGCGTCATTCGAAAACAACGAGCTGGACGAGAAGCTTCCGAGAAGAATCGACCTGCACCAGACGAAGAGTACGGTTCGAAATTACGAGGAGACGCTCTCGCAGCCCACAAACGCGACAAGGCCTACCTCGCACAAAACACTCAACGAGAAGGTGTTCTCCCCGCCTTCACCGAACACGAGCGCGACAGAGAAGATATCCCTCTCAATTCTGTTCACGCAACCGCCTTCGAGGATGATTCGTATCAACCTCGACACTATCCTCCGCCTCCTCGCCACATGTCGACAGCAACTGGAGCTGGAGCACCTAGCCTTATCAGTGGAGTAGGAGAGGGTTATGGACGAAGAAATAACGGGCCTCCAGGAATGCCAGTTTCTCTCACGCCCGAATCTTCCTACTCAAATCTCCCTCCTCCCGCTTCCACCGGTACACCGAACAACGCAGGAAGAGGAGCAGGAACTGGAATCGGATCTCGATTAGCAGCGGATGCTCGCGCTCAACGAGGGTACGCGACGACCGAACCTTTCAACGGAATGCACGATGGCGCTCCTCCTCTCTCTTCGACTTCTCCTCCTCCTCCCACGAGCAATCAAGGTCACTATCAGTCATCGTCTTCCTACGGCCACAACGATCCGAACCTCCTTTCGACCTCAACTCCCGTTCCTATGCCTGTTCCTCAATCCGTCTCTTTCGACCCTCAGCCAACCTCTCCTACTTACCACGGCGTGTCTCCAACGTATCAAGGAGGCTACCCAGCGTACCCTCCAGCACCTCCAGCAGCGTTAACTCCAGGAGGTGGAGCGTTTGGAGGAGGAGGAAAACAACAGTACGGTCAAACTCCGATGCCCGAACTACAGCTTGAACAACCACCTCAGCAGAACTACTACATTCAAAACCCTTCTCCCTCGACACATCAAACCGATCCTTCGATCTCTTCGCATTACAACGATCGAGGATTGAATCCAAATCATACAGGAGGAGGAGGAACACTCGATCGTGCACCTTCAACCATCGCTCCTACTTACTACACCTACGACGATCAACAGCAGCAACAAGGAGGAGGAGGATCCGTCAACTACCACGCTGGGCAACAGCAACAAGGAAGTTATGGTGATCAATATGGATACGATAATTCGAGGAGATACTGAAGAGAGAGGGAAAAGGACATTTGACGCTTGATCTATATCTAATTGTATATCTTCCCCTCCCCCCTTGCGATCTGTTCGAATAATGTAAAAGATCCTCACGTTAATAGACACTTTTGTTACGATTTTTTCATATTTGCCGTCAAACTCTGTTCGAATGTATTTCTACCACCTTCCTCCAGATCCACGCCTATGCGAGAAGCTCTTCTCTCCACAGCAGTCTCTCCTGAGATTGGCGAGTCTACGAACGAGAGCGGAAAGTAAAGACAGTGGATTCACTAATTTCGGAGATTCTACATGCTGGAGTAGGGATAGGATGGAAACACAAGTGTAAGCAAAGCACTTCGAGTCCACAGAAAACAAAAAAAAAGTCGATACAATAAGCGATTCTAGCTCTTCCCCCCTTCGCTCTAATCCGATTCATCTCCATTCCTATCCCTCTCCTCGACTTTGACTGGATTGTTCTCAGTACCTTCTCCCTCTGCATGTTCTTCTGGTTTATCGACTGCTTGAGCGTGAGATTCTTTTTCGATTGCTGCGTCGGCGAGGGATGCGACTCGAGCGGTACGGTCCAGGGATTGGATTGTACGACGATGGACGGTTCGGGAGAGTCGGAGTGGTCGGCGAGTGACCTGTATGAGTCGACAGTCATTACACAGTTGATAAAGAGAGTCAAAGTAGTTTGAGCTTACCATGACTGGTGAGGAAGATTTCTGAACGAGATAATTCGAGACTGATCCAAGGAGCATGCTGAGCTCCTCAACTATTCGCTCATCAGTATTGGCTCGGGCAAATTGATGAAGGTAAAGCGTGAGCTCACCCCTTGAGTTTCGTAAGACCTCGACTACCGACGACGACCAGAGTCGGTTCATGGAAATCAATCATATCGACCAACATGTGTCTCGGCACTTTCGCATGAATCGCTTGACAGATGATCCTGACGTTGAGTCGAGTACGCTCGAGGAGAGTAGTCGCTTGTCGCGAAATTCGGAGACACGCAGATTGTCGTTCGCGTTGATTCGTTAGTTTCGCTTGTTTCGCCGAGGAAGATGGATTTGGGTCATCCAAGTCGACTGCGGGAGAGGGATCGATACGTCAGCCGGGATTGAGCAGATGAAGAAAACTCGACGGATCGAAGTCGAAGAGACGGCAGAGAGGAGGGAGTGGAGAATGAAAAGGGGAAAGAGGAGAGAGAAAAGGGGAACTCACACTTTGAATCGGTTTCCATAACCGAGACAATGATACAGTCATCGCCTTCCCTCAACACGGTTCCAATAGCCCATTGAATCGCGAACAAACTCTCATCCGACAAATCGCTCGCAACCAAATAAGTTCTCTTCTTCCTCTTACTCTCCTCCAACGCTTTGTCCGGATCACCATGTGTCAGAACGACGGTACATCTATTCTTCTCGAACGAAGGTCGACCAGTCTTCAATTCGAGTTTTGGGATTGCGGTTTTCGTCGATTTTCGACGAGGAGGGAGACCGGTTCGGGGGTTTGCGCGAGGTGGGAGTGAACCGATGGAGGAGGAAAGACCGGGTGTACCCATGGGATCGTTCATCGGGAGGAGATTGGGTCCTTCTCCAGGATAAACCATAGTTGGTCCTTCGCGGGTCAGGAAATCGAATGGAGTATCGGCGGAAGCGTTGGCCTGTGTCGTATCTCGCTCATTTTAGCGTCGATTCTACATCGCTGAGAAGGAGGGATGCGCTCACCTCTGTATTCCTTTCCAATTCCTCATCCAACTCGTAATATTCATCATCGTCGAATTCACTCCCATCATCCTCGCTCCTGCCTCCCAAACTTCCTGCATCACTTCCATCATCCGTATCTCCATCCCCATCATCGAAAGCGTTACTAGGAGTTACACTCGGCATCGGACTCCTCTTGTTCCCATCCTTCATAATCCCTCCTACTTCACTCTCGGCATCCGATTCCCCTCCCCTGATCCCTTCTGCTGAACTGTCCCTCGATCTAGTGACCCCTTGAGATTGAGCAGCTCTTGAACGAGATCTTGATTTTGATGATTTACGCCAAGGCGAGAGTGAGCGGAAAGAGGAAGAACGAAATTTGGATCGACCTTGACGAGGTGAGGTTGAAGTGGTATCTTCTGCTTCATCTTCTGAGGTGGGAGCTGAAGGTGGTAGACTCGTCTTTGAAGTGTTGCGTCGAATAGATAGGAAATTCATTCTTGACGAGAGAGAGAGAGTGGGGTCGATTCAAGAGGGAGGGGGGAGTGCGAACTGATTAGGGGTGAGGGTAGGGTAGAGTAGCTGGTATTAGGTTAGTGTCTGTAGCGTAAGAAAGTGAATGATAAGAGGCTGAAGTTGTTCCGAACACTGAATTCGGTCAGTTTGAAGACCTTGCAGCTTGCCTTCCTACATCACCTTGTTCCCCCTTCTATATATCAACATCCACTCAATCGAGCATCCTGAAGACACCCACACACTCCCCTTCCAACTGAACGGTTCAGACTAATTTACCTGACGTCCCTCTTGGTTGAAACACTCTTCTCCTCCTTCCTCTCCTCTCCTCATCGACTTTGAACTATGCCCGACCTGGGTGAAGTAGTCAAACAGACTCTAGCACAGAAACGAGCAGCCGAAGCCAAAGGGGAACGCTCCTCTCCTCCTTCTACTCCGTCATCTTCAACTCTTCCTCCTCAAGATTCTTCGCAGCAACAAACAAAACCTCGTTCTCAATCTTCTAGTTCGACCAATAGACCTCCTCCTATCACTCCTCCCTTTGCGACTGCACCTTTATCCCCTTACTACACCGATTCAACTTCAGTCAACACAACAACTCGAGAACCCAACTCTCCTCTCGGTCTCGACCACCCTCGACCGAAACATCGTACCCAAGCATCTTATGACTGGTTCGGAGACTTCAAACAACAAGGTGGATTCGAACAACCGAAACAACCTCGTCAAGAAGGGTGGGAATCGCCAAATGGAGGTACTTTGAGAGGTCAGAACGATGTAGTTCGAACTGAATCCCCCGCTTCGACCCATCATGACAACCACAACAACACGGAACCAGTCACTTCCCCCGCTCCTCCAGCTCCTACTTCTCCCGCACCTACAAACAATAGGAAACGAACTGAAACGAGTGCGAGAGGTGCAAGTTATCCGACTACGACTTCGGCAGATTCGGATGAGGAGGGAGAAGGGAATTTGGGAGGAGGGGATAATGGATCAGATTTACCGAAACGAACTTTGAGGGGAGCGTTTACGGCGGAAGATTTCGATCGAGGACAAAAGAAGATTCAGTATGGAGAAGGAGCGACGGGAGTTACTACCGGTTCGAAACATACTGGAGCTGGATCAAAAATGATGAGGAAGGTGTTACATCCTGGTCATTCGTCTTCGTCGGGAACTGAGAAGAAGAAAGGTGGAATGGGAGGAGGTTTGACGAGATCTTCTTCGGCTGGAGAAGGATCGAGATCTCCTGGTGGAACTCAGATGGAAGGATCTCAAACGATCGATGGTGGAAGAGCTAGATCTCTACGCTCGAGAAACGGAGGAGACGATGAAGATTGGCAAGAAGATGAGGAAAGAGATCAATTCGATACCGACGCACCAGCAGGTCCTCGTTCGATAAGTCAAGCTCGTCGACCTACTTCTTCATCCGGCAAGAAGAACTCTTGGGCGAAACTGAGAACTGCTGCCGCAGCTAACGGAGGAGGAGGAGATCATTCTGGTACTTCGACTCCGAGGGAACATAGCGATGACGAGGGAGCTAGTGAGAGACCTGGACCCGGTGCAAAGAGACCTTCAAACGCGAATGCGAGGAGAGGGAGTGCTTGGGAAGTAGTAAGGAAAAGGTTGGGAGGTGGAGATGAGAGAAAGAAACAGAAAGCTAGGCAAGGAGCTAGTTTGACCGGTCATGAACTCATCTCCGTATGTCCTGCTCCCTGCCTTCTTTCGCTTTCGGTGACTGACTCTGTTCGGCACTCTTCAGGAACTCACTACTGGTGTACTACCTCTCGTCCTCATCAAGATGGCCGTCATGGATCGAGATGAAAGAGGAGATCATCGTATTCCTATCCTCATGAACTACCTCAGTGAGTCCTGACGATCTCAATCTAGCTCCTGTGAGCTTGTTCTTACGAGTTCTCGTTCACAGAACTTCGAATCACCGATTCCGTCTACCCTTTCCACGACCGACACGCAATCTTCCGAATCGAGCTCGAATACGGAGACGGAGCCGTCAAATGGGTCATCTACCGTGAATTGAAAGATTTCGTCAACCTTCACGCTCATTACCGAGTTGCGAACCTTCGTTTAGGAGTCGACAAGTTCCCTACTTTCCCAAAGACTAGTCTTCCCTACTTGAACTGGTTGAGGGGAGAAGGAAAGGGGGAGAAGGAAGGTGGAGAGAAGAGTAAAGAACAGAAAGCGAAGGAGGTTGGCAAAGCTGAATTCGCGAGAGGTCAGAGGGAAGCTCTCGAGAACTATTTGCTCAAATTGATCAAAGCTACCGTCAGTCAGAACTTTCGTCATACGCTGTACCTGACAGAGACTGACGATAACGACCTTCTGACAGATGTTCGGACCTAGTGCGAATCGACTCTGCAAATTCCTCGAGATTTCCGCCATGTCGATTCAACTCGCGACGAGAGGAGGAGAGCAAGGCAAACAAGGTTACCTCGTAAGCTTACTGCTCGCCTCTTCCCTCTGCAAGAGTACAGCTGACATGATGGAACCGAATAGCGCATCACTTCCGGAGGAGCCTCTCGCAAGAAACCCTCAGGATTCCACCCTTTGAGTTGGAAGAAACGTCACGATCCGAAATGGTTTATCGTACGAGATAGCTACATCGTAGCTGTCGATGATCCTGCTTCCGTGCGTCTCGAGATCCTGATCAGCGCTGTCCCTTCACTGATTCGTCTTCGGAAGCACAGACTGAAGTTTACGAAGTCATGCTCGTCGACTCTACCTTCGAAATCGAACGACCTACGCGAATGTACCGTAAAGGAATCAAGATGTTCTCCGGTGACAACTCTTCATCCGAAACTCTTCCCACGAACGATCCCAGCGCTCGAACCGATGGACTCCTCTCCGACGAGAAGAAGCCTCAAGGACATCACGGAGCGGGAGACCCGAACGATCCTTCTTCGACAGGGAAAGCTCAAGGTGACGAATCGGATCTCAAGGACACCTCGAATCATACTTTTTACCTCAGATCGAGTGAGAGGAAGTTGAGGTTGGTCGCCAAGACTGAACGACAACAAGATCAATTCATTGCTAGTATCGAGAAGATGTTGGCGAAGACGATCTGGGCCGGAAGGAACAGGTTCGATTCGTTCGCTCCGATCCGATTGAACGTCGCTGCTCAATGGTTGATCGATGGTGTAAGCTCTCTCTAACTCTATCGATCTCGTCTAGTACTCACTCTACTACTGCTATAGCGTGATTACTTCTGGTCTCTCTCAAGAGCTATCGCTTTGGCGAAACACAAGATCTAGTGAGTGTAGTCTTCTCGATCATCGATTTTCGGAATCCGACTAATCTTGATTCTGTTGCTCACAGCATTCACGACTGGTGGCTCTCTCCCGAACTTTACCTACGCCGACCTCCTCACGAGAACGAGAAATGGCGTCTCGATCGACTTTTGCAGCGCAAAGCGAGAGAGGGAGTTCAAGTCTTCGTTATCGTTTACAAAGAGGTCTCGAACGATTTCACGTGAGTCCTACTTGATCACCGCTCTGTCTGAAAGCGATGACCGACTCGCTCTATTCGTAGTCCCGTCGATTCGAATTGGACAAAGACTCGACTTCGAGGACTTCATCCCAACATTCACGTCCAGCGTTCACCTTCTCACACTTCGACGGGAACTCTCCTCTGGTCTCACGTATGCCTGAATCCTCTTCATCTGCTCATAAGACTATCGCTGATTACGCGACTCAATTAGCACGAGAAAATGTGTGTTATCGACGAAACGATTGGCTTCATGGGAGGACTCGATCTTTGTTTCGGACGGTACGTCTTCCGCCTACTCTCTATATCTCGTTTACTTCGTATTGATGGCTTCGACGTACAGATGGGATTCGCCTGGTCACGTTATGGTTGACGATGGACCGAATATCGTCAATTCTGATGATCCCCAAAACTTCGACCGCGATCAAGCTGCGAAAGCTCAGATCTGGCCTGGAAAGGATTACTGTAATCAGCGTGTCACCGATTTCCACACTCTGAACAAGCCTGAAGAGGACATGTACGATCGAGGAAAAGTTCCCCGTCAACCTTGGTGAGCTCTCTCTCCTTTCTCTCCTGTTCTCCGAGAGCTTGTTACTGATAATCTACGTCGTTGGAGATAGGCACGATATCGGTCTTCAGATCATCGGTCAACCCGCGAGGGATCTTTGTCGTCACTTCATTCAACGGTTGGATGCTATCGCCTGCTATTTCTCAGTTTTGATTGACTGACGTTCGTCCACGATACAGATGGAACTACCTCCTTCGAACAAAGAACCACACCGTCAAGATGCCTTTCTTGATCCCTGCTCCCGATTTCACTCCGAAGCAACTTCAAGATCTTCGAATCACTGGTACTTGCGAAGTTCAAATCTGTCGATCTGTCGGTCCTTGGTCGATGGGTATTACTCATGTCGAGCATTCAGTAGGCCTTTTGCGTCATCAAGCAGCTCTGATCCTGAGGAACTGATCGGTTCGTCTTTCAGATCCAAAACGCCTACATCAAAGCTATTCAACTAAGTGATCACTTTGTTTACATCGAGGTGAGCTCCTCTCTTCTCGTTCTCGCTCTGTCAGTTTCGCTCACCTATCGTTCGCTCGCAGAACCAATTCTTCATCTCTTCGACTGAGGTTGAGGGTACTGTCATCGAGAACAAGATTGGAGCAGCTCTCGTCTCTCGTATCGTTCGAGCTCACACCGAAGGTACTCCTTGGCGAGCAATGATCGTGTGCCCTCTTGTTCCCGGATGTAAGTCTCTCGTATCTCTTCTCTGTTTCGCGACATGCTCTGATCGAACATTTCCTAAATAGACCCCTTCCCGATCGATCACTCCGAGGCTTCCTCCGTTCGTTTGATCATGGAGTGTCAATTCCGTACCATCTGCCGAGGAGAACACTCGATCTTCGCACGACTTCGAGCAGAGGGAATCGACCCCGACGAATACATCACCTTCTTCGGTCTTCGAGGATGGGGCAAATTGAGTTCTGGCGCTCTCACGACTGAATCTGTAAGTTCTTGGTGCTCTGATACGTCTTTCGAGCGATACTGATCTTCGGAACACCTCTCGCTCGCAGACCTACATCCACGCCAAAGGTATGATTGTCGACGATCGTATCGCTATCATCGGTTCCGCCAACATCAACGAACGTTCTCAACGAGGAGATCGAGATTCGGAACTCGCTTGTATCATTCGAGACACCGAAATGATCGACTCGACTATGGGAGGAAAACCTTATCAAGTTGGTCGCTTTGCTCACACCATGCGTGTTCGATTGATGCGTGAGCATCTCGGTATCGACGTCGATGAACTCGAAGCGAACGAAGGACGTGAGGAACTTCTCGCTCGGGAGGCGACCACGATGAAGACTCGAGACGATGAATGGGACCCCGACAACGAACAGAAACAAGGAGACGATACCGGTACAACTCCCTTCACCAAGCGAACCGTCGCTCAGAATATCAAGTCTGGTACTGTCGAGTACACGACGGGAGTTATCGGAGGAATGAAGGAAGCTGCCGCTCTCGGAGTTCAGAAGACTTCTGACAAGATGAAGATTAATACCGAAGTCCACCACGATCGAGTCGACGATGATCCTGTCAAGCGTTCCCTTCGACAAGAAACTAAAGCCGATCGAATCACTCGAGGAGAGGAACCTTCGAAAGGATTCGCTTCTTCCGTTGTACCGACGCTCGAAGAGAAGATGATGACGGAGGATCGACCGAAGAAGGAGCACCGAGCCGAAAACGGGGATCAACCTCAAGGTCGTCAACAAGCTGATCGAGAACGCGACGAAGGACCTACCGTTCAAGCTGGATGGCAGAAACGTCAGATCAACGAAGGACGAGACGATGCTGCAGAGGAGGAGGACGAACTATCGCCGAGATCGAACGGAATGGACGGAGCCGACCCGAAGAACACTGTTCAACGACTTCAAGGATTCAAGAACGAGAACTCTCCTTACACCGATGCCGACAAAGAACGATTCAAGGGAGACCCAGTCGATCAATCCAGTAAGATGGACGACACTCGCAAGCTCGGAAGATCCGATTCTCAAGAGAACGGTGCACCTCTCTCTCCCATCTCTGAAGGTGAAGATGCCGACAACAGTCCTCCTTCGAAAGATCGCAAGCTCAACGGAGACTACACTCATCCTTCCAGTCATCCTTCAGCAGAGAACGCTCCTCCAGACATCGCAAACGCAGACCTCACTTACGCTTCAATGCTCGACGGACAAACAAGGGACAAGGAGGCTAAGCCTGAAGTTCAACGTCGTGGCAGCAACTCGCAAGCAGATTCGAATCAATCCGCAGCCAACCGCAACAAGGTCACTTCGAAGATTCGCGCCAACCTCAAGGAACGAGGCGCTTACACCGTTCCTCTCGCTAAACCCAAGGTCGACCCCCATGGTTTCGCCGACCCTCTCGTCGACACTTTCTACAAGGAAGTCTGGCTCGCTGCTGCCGTTCGTAACACCCAGATCTTCCGTAAGGTATTCCGAACGATGCCCGATGATCTCGTTCAGACTTGGAAACAATATCGCGAATTCCAGGTGAGCCGCTTTCGCAACGACTTTCCTCAGACTACTTGCTGATGCTGCAATTCTTTGCTTCACAGGCCTGGGCTGAACGTCACAATAAGGTGAGTTGTGCTTGAATCTCGCTCTTTTCTCCTCCATTGCTGATTCAGCTTCTTTCTCGTTTGCAGCCTCCAAAGGATGTCGTTCCTCCCGGAGAGGAAGCACCTCACACTGAAGCTTGCGGCCACTCTTGTCAACACGGTGCTGGAGGAGGAGGATCTTCGGGAGGAGTCATGGGTCAAGGAGCCGACGAACCTGATCAAACCGAGACGATCGAACAACAAAACTCGCGATTGAGTTCGACTATGACCGACGAGAAGGCTGGCTTCGGTGACGACGAGAAGGAACGAGGATCAGGATTCTCGAAACGAACTAGGAGTTCGACTCTAGCTGGAGAAGGAGATTCGAAGCAGCATGGTCGAAACCGAAGCAGTACTCTCGCTGGTGGAGAGAGCCATGATCATGACGAAGCTTTCCCTAAGGAGGAGAGGGATCAAATGGAGGAGCTCTTACACGAAGTTACCGGTCAACTTGGTGAGTTTTTCGAGACCTGCTTCGTTTCTGAGAGTCCGCAACTGACTTGAATCTCTTACTGAATAGTCGTCTTCCCTACTCGGTAATGAATGATCTCTCATTTATCTCTGAACGCTGCTGACCTCCTTCATACTCTTGACAGCTTCCTCGAAGCCGAATCTGCTGGCAGCAACTTCCTTTTCTCAAAGGATCGTATTCCGTAAGTTTCGCTTTTTTATATCTGTGACTACTCGGTCCGTCACGCTGACAATGACTTCTATTGTTCCGTCCATAGCCCTATGGCTGTATGCTTATTCCCTTCTCTCGCCATCAACGAGTATCACAGACTGACTCTTCTTTCTTCCTTTGACAGATCTACGACTAATCTCCATTCATTCTAATCTTTGTACATACTGGTTACCCCTATCTCGACTCTTACCTATTCTACTTTTGTCTATATGATTGCTCGCAAAGGATCTCTGCTATTTCTCTGTCTTTCTCCGATTCGCTCCGAGCAATTGCGAGAGTCAATTAGTAGCGAGCTCGGCTATAGCTAGACTTGACTCGAACGTCTGTCGCGAGAGTCGGTCAGTAGTAGTGCGGTTCTACCCGACCAAGGCGAGGCTAGCTTCAATAGCCGAGAGAGCGAGTTTCGACGTTTCGCAACTAGTTGGAAAAGTGAAATCGACGACAGCGACCACGAAACGCGAAGGTCGGATGTAGGGTCGATTGCTAACAATGGAGGAGTGTCGCATTCAGAAAGAGAGAAAAGAGTCAAAAACCGATAGCCTTGCGAAATCATTCGCAAAATTTGTTCGAAACTCGGCTACCTCGGTTGGCTTCTTTCCCTCCTTTCTTCCTTCTTCTTCCTCAACTCTCTCACTCCTCATACCTCAACACACTCCTCTACCTCAACATGGTCAAGTCATTCGAATCTCAAGAAGATGAACTCTTTCAACAGCAAGTCAAGCAAGTCGAGCAATGGTTCAAGGTGAGTTCACTCCTCTCCTTCTCCGGCGGGTGAGTATGCGTACTGACTACTCTCATGGCTGCAGTCTGACCGCTTCAAGGGTCTAGTTCGTCCTTACTCTGCTGAACAAGTCGTTTCAAAACGAGGAACGATCGAGATTCAATACCCCTCGGCCCAGCAAGGCAAGAAGCTTTACAGTCTACTCAAGGGTAAAGCCGCAAAGGGAGAAGTTTCCCACACCTATGGAGCGTGAGTCTCCCTCTTTCTCTCGTTCACTGCTATCGGACTTTTAAGGAGGAAATCGGGATCCAGCGGGGGCGGGGCACCAAGCTATCTCCTCTTCTCTCTTCCTTGAAGAAGGAGGCTGAGCTCCGAGATGGAGCCTGTGTGAGAGAAGCAGTTGGAACGACATTGGAGAGACTCAATCAACGAGTCAAATTCACCGGAATGGAGAAGCTGAAATTTCCCTCGCTTTTCTCTCCTTTTCGCAATATAGACTCGACCCCGTTCAGGTTACTCAAATGGCCAGGTATCTCGACACCGTCTACGTTTCCGGATGGCAATGTTCGAGTACCGCCAGTTCGACGAATGAACCTGGACCTGATCTTGCCGGTAAGCTTCCGTACTCAATCTTTCTCGCAGCTCGCATCGTTTCCGTTCTGCCTAAACTTGAGCTGACATGTCGCGACAAACCGTAGACTACCCTTCGAACACCGTTCCCAACAAGGTCGAGCACCTTTTCATGGCTCAACTCTTCCACGACCGAAAACAACGAGAAGAACGCTCTCGTCTCACTCCCGAACAACGCGCAAAGACTCCCTACGTCGACTACCTCCGACCCCTCGTTGCCGATGCCGATACCGGACACGGAGGATTGACCGCTGTCATGAAGCTTACCAAGCTCTTCGTCGAAAAGGGTGCTGCCGGAATTCACATTGAGGATCAAATGCCTGGTACAAAGAAGTGCGGTCGTTAGTCTGATTCCTTCGTACCTAGTCGAGGAGATTCGTGTTCGCTGACGAGCTTTTACTTTCGCCCTTCGCAGACATGGCCGGAAAAGTTCTTGTTCCCATCTCAGAACACATCAACCGATTGATCGCAATCCGTCTTCAATACGACATCATGGGTGTCGAGAACCTCGCTGTCGCCCGTACCGATGCTGAAGCCGCTACTCTCCTCTCTTCGAATGTCGACGAACGTGATCACCCTTTCATTCTCGGAGCAACCAACGAATCTCTCGAAGACGACCTCGTCACCGTTATGAACAAGGCTGAACAATCGGGAGTCAGTGGTGACGATCTCCAAAAAGTTGAGGACGACTGGACGAAATCTGCCAACCTCATGCTCTACTCCGACTGCGTTGCCGCCGCTGCAAAGAAATCGGGTGCTTCTCAAGCCAAGGTCGACGAATTCAACAAGGCTACGGCTCACGTGCCTCACTCGAAGGCTGTTCGACTCGCCAAGTCGATTCTCAACATCTCGGTTCACTGGGATTGGAACGCTCCTCGTACTCGTGAAGGCTTCTACCGTTACCAAGGAGGAACTCAATGCGCTATCAACCGTGCCGTAGCTTTCGCCCCTTACTGTGACCTCCTCTGGATGGAGACCAAGTCACCTATCCTCGCTCAAGCCAAGGAGTTCGCTACTGGAGTCCGTGCTGCTCACCCCAACAAATGGCTCGCCTACAACTTGTCTCCCTCCTTCAACTGGTCCGCTGCTGGACTCGACGAGACTCAAATGAAGGATTACATTTGGGAATTGGGCAAGCTCGGTTTCGTTTGGCAATTCATCACTGTGCGTTCTCGCCCACTCTCTCTGTATTCGCTTCTATCTCTTGCTGACTCTGTCTCTTCTGTTCTTCTCTACAGCTCGCTGGTCTTCACTCGAACGCTTACATCAGTAACGCTTTCGCCAAGTCATTCGCTACCGTACGTCCTCACCTCTTTTTGAAGCTTTTCGTCTCTCATACTGATCGCTTCTTGCTTGCCTCCAAATAGGACGGAATGAAGGCCTACGTCAACCTCGTTCAACAGAAGGAGCGTGAGAGTGGATGTGATGTTCTCACGCACCAAAAAGTGAGCTCCTTCAATTGTCGTCTGTCTCGCGAAGATTAGAAACTGATCTCGCCTTCTCTCTTTCTCACAGTGGTCTGGCGCCGATTACGCCGACAACCTCCTCAAGACTGTCACTGGAGGAGTCAGCAGTACTGCCGCGATGGGTGCAGGTGTAACCGAATCTCAGTTCAAGCACTGAGCAGCTTTTCGACTACTCTACGCTTTCGGGTGAACGAAGACTCGCCTCGATCGTCGTTTCGTTAATGTACTTTCCTACCACGTTATTTCTAGCCCTCTTCGACTACTAAGCTGTGCCGTCGTTTCCTCCTTTGTAATCTTTTCCCTCTTGCGTTGTTCTGAAACAAAGTCATTTGTCAGCTTTCCATCTCTATCGTTCTACTCAACGATACGTTGCGACTGAGCTATACACTACACGATGGTTCCTCTTTCAAGGCAGACGAGGAAGGAAAGCTTTTGAAAAGCGTCTCAAAGAAAAGCTGCTTTCCGAGTCGCCGAGTTTGAGCTGTCTCTTTCGCTTCCTTTACAAGAACGCACTTCGTAACGAGGAGCAAAAGAGTGAGTGAGGAGAGTTGGAGCAAAGTGAGAACTCAATCTCGATTTGTTCTCCTTCTCAAGTCGGAAAGTGGCTATACTCTTCTTTCGCTCGAAGCTCCCGTCTCCCAAATGCGTTGTAACGTCGATATGGACGCCTAGGCAAGTCTAGGTTGAGGGATCGCTTCTCTACACTTTGTCTAGCTCTCTTTCTCTCTCCTCTTTCTCTCTCTCCTCTTTCTCTCTCTCCTCTTTCTCTCTCTCCTCTTTCTCTCTCTCCTCTTTCTCTCTCTCCTCTTTCTCTCTCTCCT
>Ga0308170_10001994_pt1 | contig 18136 bp, 13 predicted proteins | sample PhyBR2_2_FD_202136 | JGI IMG/M metagenome (GOLD analysis project Ga0308170, IMG submission 202136) | Phyllosphere microbial communities from UC Gill Tract Community Farm, Albany, California, United States - DLSLSB.R2 | ecosystem: Host-associated > Plants > Phyllosphere > Unclassified | place... | reverse complement strand
CCTAGGCCCGTTTCGCTAAACGCCTTTCGCTTCACGCCCGGCCGTGGCACAAACCCGTCCATATCGGCCAAAGACGCCATCGTGACAGGGGACGGATGTGGCAGGATCAATCAGGCTATTTTGCATCGCAGCCGGTACGCTGCTGGCCGCCGGCTCCGCCGTCGCGCAGCCGGAGCAACCGCAAGTAACACAGCCCGCGATCGCAACCAACGGGCGGGGCGAGCGGGTTCACGCCAATGCCCCTCTCGGCGCGATCAAGCGATTTCCGGGCAACGGGAACGGTGCCTTTGCCACCGGGCGCTATCGCAACCTGTTCGCGGAACAACTCGGCAAGACCCCTCAGGAGACACGCGCCAAAATCGAACAGGCGTTCCAGCGCTTCTTCCACGGCGACGGGCAGGAAGAGACCGTCTATTTCGAGACTGGAGCGAACGCCAACGGGACGCTCGCCTACATCACCGACTGGGCCAACAACGATGCGCGATCGGAGGGCATGAGCTACGGCATGATGATCGCCGTCCAGCTTGGCAAGAAACGTGAATTCGACGCGCTCTGGAACTGGTCCAAGACCTATATGCAGGTGACGGACCCGCAAAACCCGTCCTACGGATATTTCGCCTGGTCAATGAGCACCAACGGGTCGCCGCGATCGGTCGGTGCCGCGCCCGACGGCGAAGAATATTATGTGATGGCGCTCTATTTCGCCGCGAACCGGTGGGGGAACGGCACCGGCATCTACGACTACAAGGCAGAAGCGGACAAGATCCTATCGGGCATGCGTCACCGTGCGATCATGACCGGCACGGGGCCGTTCCGCATCCACCCGGACGGGCCGCCGTTTGTTCCGCCGAGCACGCCGTGGCCGAGCCCCAACAACCGAACCGCCGCCGCTGAGGCCGCGGAGAAGGGTGAGCTGTGGCCGCCTAACCGATCCGGCCCGGTGCGGCCGAACTGGCCAGTAACGGTCGGGCCGATGGTCGAGGAAAGCCACGCGATGATCCGGTTCGTCCCGGAAACGAGCAACAACACCACCGACGCATCCTATCACCTGCCGCATTTCTATGAACTCTGGTCACGGTGGGGGCCGGAGGCGGACCGCGCTTTCTGGGGCAAGGCGGCGGACGTCAGCCGCGATCTGATCGTCAAAGTCGTGGGGGCGACGACGGCGCTGTCGCCGGAACGCAGTAATTTCGACGGATCGCGCCTGATCGGTCACGACGGCACGCCCGTCGAATTCGGCTACGACAGCTGGCGCACAGTCAGCAACTGGTCAATCGACTGGGCTTGGTTCGGCAAGGACGCCCGCCAGCGGACCCTGAGTGATCGCAACCAGGCCTTCCTGTTCGGGCAGGGGATTGGCACGTTCGCCGATCGCTACACGCTCGACGGCAAGCCGCTGTCCGACCGGCACTCGTCCGGCATGGTCGCCGCGACGGCGGTCGGCGGGTTTGCCGCGACACCCGGCCCGGTATCCAAGGCGTTCCTGCAAACGGTTTGGGACATGCCCTTGCCGACCGGGGAGCAGCGCTATTTCGACGGGATGCTGTACCTGATGAGCATGATGCACCTGAGCGGCGAGTTCCGGATCATCGCGCCGAACACCGTGCCACGACCGACGGCCATGCAATCGACGCCTTGAGGCACGCCACTTGAGGACGTGGTCTCTGCGGAGCGGACCGGACCACCGCGGATCGCGGTGCCGTGCCCACCTCGGCTTGCCATCCTGGACGGCCAGAGTGCCGCCGACACGCCAACCGCCCATAAAATGGCGAGCAACACCGCCCCGGGGGTCAGGCTGTTCCAGCGGGGGAGACTGGGAACGCCTGCGTCGAGGCGCTGCGATAGGCGTTCGGGAAATCGATCGCGATGATCTTGCCATCGAGGATCGGACGGATGACGGCACGGAGCACGCCGTGCGCGATCAGCACTTTGACCTGTAGTGCGCGACCCTGGTCTGCCGTCGTTGCTCCCAACCGCCGCGCGAACGCCGTGCCGGCGGTTTCGGCTTCATCATGGCCTGTCTGGTCGCAGGTTCCGGGCAGGCCAGGCGCCGCACCGCTCTCGAAGATGGCCTTCCGGAACGTGCCACGGGCGTTTGGTGACGCCACCGCCGCAGCGCCACGATCCGGGTCGTCAGTTCAGGCGCTTGCGCTCCAGCGTCAGTCGCGTGTCGTGGCAGTATCGGCAATCCTGCCCGACGAAGGCGGCCTTGGCGTTTGGGCGGCCCTTGAGCTGCCAGTCCAGCCAGGCTGTCACGACCTTCGCGCCGATGCCGCCATGCGGTTGCATGTACGTTCCGCCATGGCCGACCGGGATGTTGATCATCGCGGCCGGCACGTGACCGATGCAACGGAAGTCATCCGCGCCGTTCGCGGCCGCAATGTCGCTCGGGCCGCCCAGGACGTACAGCACTGGCGTGTGAAGCTTGGCTAGTAACGCCTTGTCCGAGGTAACGCCACTGATCGGGCTTGCACCATCCTTGAAGAAGCCGCTGTTCATGATCACCGCAGTCCTGACCCGCGGGTCTTGCGCCGTCGACAGGGCCTGCAGGCCGCCGCAGCTCCAGCCGGACACCGCGACCTTGTCCACCGCGATATGGCCGCGCAGCGGGCTGCCGGCGCGCCCGTTCTCGCGCTGTGCCCAGTCGATCGCATCGGACAGGAGGCCGGTGGACGTTTCGACGGTCAGCCTGGCCCCGGGCGTGGGTGCCGCCTGCGGCGTCGAAGGCGTGCGCGGAATGCGCCCCGACGCGATCACCAGATACCCCTGCGAAGCGATCTCGAGCAGATGGTTGCGCGAACTGGTACCATCGGCGCTGCACCCGCCATTTCCCCAGACATAGATGCCAAGCTTCTCACGCCCCAACGCCGCCAGTCTAGCAGGCCGGTAGACGACATGGTCGGGCAGGTCCGGTCGCTCTTCATAGGTAGCGGGATAGGCCCCCGTCCCCTGTTTAGTTGCCTTACCATGAGCCGGCGCGATCGCTACGAGCATAGCGGTCATGGCGTAGGTTGCAGCTTTCGTCCGATCCATCGTCGAAACAATCCTGTTCGAGCTTAACACGGCACAAGCTGCCCTGTCGGGCAGGGATTTGCTACCGTGAACATCCGGTCCCGCCCGGTCGCGTGCATGGATTGATTGACGGGAGCGCCCCTCCGACTATCCCAGACGGCGGAGAGGCATGGGGAGCAGCAATGGCATATAGATCTGGCAGGGTGTCACTGGCGCTGATCACGGCGTTGCTGGCAGGTCCCTCTGGCGCGGCGGACCAGCCCCGCGGCGCACCCGGCTCCAACCCCATCGTCCGCGACATGTTCACCGCCGACCCCGCGCCGCTGGTCGTCGGCAACCGGCTGTACCTCTACGTCGACCATGACGAGGCCAAGGACGGCGAGATGTTCACCATGCGAGAGTGGCTCGTCTATTCGACGACCGACATGAAGACGTGGACATCCTATCCGGCGATCCTGAAGGTCAGCGACCTAAAATGGGCCAAGAAGGACGCATGGGCACCGCAGGCGATCGGGAAGAACGACAAGTTCTACCTTTACGTGCCCGTCGAGCATGACGACACGCATCCCGGCAAGGCGATCGGGGTCGCGGTGTCGGACAAGCCGACCGGACCCTTCGTCGACGCGCGCGGATCCGCGCTCATCACCAACGACATGACCCCGAAGGGCAGACATAGCTGGGACGATATCGATCCCACCGTGCTCACCGACGCCGACGGCACGAGCTGGATCGCGTGGGGCAACGGCAACTGCTACCTCGCGAGGCTCAAGCCGAACATGGTGGAACTGGACGGCCCCATATTGGACATCACGCCGCCCTCCTTCGTCGAGGCCCCATGGCTGCACAGGCGCAGCGACCTATACTATCTGACCTATGCGTCGATGGATCGGGCGAAGCAGCAGAAGGACGAACGGGTCTCCTACGCCACCGCGCCTGCGATCACCGGCCCGTGGACGTTTCACGGCGAACTGACCGGGCCGGCGAAGAACAGCTTCACGATCCATCCGGGCATCGCGGAGTTCAAAGGCCGTTCGTACCTGTTCCTCCACAACGCAGCTCTGACGATCGGCAACCAGAAGGGCGCGCTGGGGCGCCGAGCCGTCAACGTCGAGCATCTCCGCTATAACCCGGACGGCACGATGAGGCCCGTCGTCCAGACCACGGCAGGCGTATCCATTCCGCCCCGGTGACGCGGCGTCGACAGCCAGAGCAGTGACGTAAAACTGCTCGGTTTAGCTCAGCAGGATCCTCCTGGACCGACGCTCGGGATCGTCAACCATCCGGCATCGGTCGTCAAAGACCATGGTCTGGCATCGCACCGGGTCGCTCGGCGTCCAGGTCAGCCCCGGCTGGCTCGGATTGCCGGTGCGAGCGAACGTCGCCCACGCCCCGGCCATGGTCCGCGCCAGTATGCGTGCTTCCGGCGTATCGCCCGTGCCCTGTTCGCAACGTGCGGTGTTGTCGAAGCAGAAGGCAAGGTCCGCGGTATGCCAGGCGCCGGCCACCCCATCGAGCTGGGGCGACTGCCACTGGAACAGATACTGGTACACCGGCGCGCCTCCCTTGGCATGCTTGAGGCGCACCATGTCCTGAACGCGGTTGCGATAGGCGATGCTTTGGACTCCATAGGACAGCGTCCGGACCGCTTTTTCGGGATGCGCCGCCCTCATGGATGCGATCAACGCCCCGGCCTTGCTGGCTCCGAGTTGCTCCGTAAGGTCCGTGCGCCACTCGGCTTCAGTGGGGTTGGAGCCCCACCGCATGCCTTCCTCGCTGGTATTGCCGATCAGGATCGGCACATCGCGCGACACGTCCGGAGCGACATCGGCGAAGGATCGGACGTCGATCACCTTGCCGTCCAGCGTTGGCCCCCAGCCCACCCGCGGCGTCGACGGCGGCCCGCCCAACCCGCGTTTCATGGGCCCGTTGATCTCCGTGGCGACAGTGTTGCTGGCGGCAAACAGGTCGGCCCATTCCATCTGCTGCAGCGCGGCTATGTTGTCGCGGCCGATGCCGAGATGCTTGATCAGCCGCCGTGAATATTCGCGCGACTGTTCCGCTGTCGGTAGTGCCCCGCCCCCGCCGGACTGGGCGGCAGCCCTGTGAATCATGCCCTTGCCCGACGGCATGCCGAGCAGGGTGGTGACCTTCGAACCACCGCCGGATTGCCCATAGATCATGACCTTGTCCGGATTTCCGCCGAACGCCGCGATATTCTCCTGCACCCAGCGCAACGCCGCTATGCAGTCGGTCATGCTGACATTCACCGCCTCTTCGTAAGCGGCCCCGCCCACCTCGACCAGGTCGAGGAACCCCAGCACGTTCAGGCGGTGGTTGATCGAAACCTGCACCACGTCGTGGTGCCGCGCCATCTGCGCACCGTCATGCGAAGCTAGCTCATAGGATGAGCCGAACGCAAAGCCGCCGCCATGGAAGTACACCATCACGGGGCGGTTGCCGCTCAACGATGGTGTCCAGACGTTCAGCTTGAGCATGTCCTCGCCCTGGAACCCGTCGTCCCACTGCTGCAGGAACGTGTGCTCGATCGCCCGGAAGCTATGCGGCGTCTGAGGGCTGTTCGCACCGTAGACGAGAGCGTTGTACGGCTCGGTCCAGACCTGCGGCGGCTTTGCAGGCAACCAGCGATTCTCCCCGCCGGTATCCTCCCCATAGGGTATGCCCTTGAAGGTGAAGACGTCCCTGGCAACGTAGCCGCGGACGGGCCCGAACCGGGTTCTGGCGATGGCGCTGTGCGGGGTGGTGGTGCCGCCCCCCGCCCTGGCGCCGGTGCTCTGGCCGCGGGCCGGCGCCTGCGTCAGGCCGACACCGGCCACCAGAGAGGCGATCAGCGCACGCCGACGATCCACCAGCAGTCCGGTCATGTCTTGCTCTCCTGTCATCGTTTCTTGGAGCAGGCGCTTACGGCCGCTTGAACGTCCAGCGTCCAGCGTCGCTTTTGGGATCGAATTTTGCGAGTGCCGGCGTGCTCCGGCCAAGCGCGACGAGGGTGAGGGGCTCCTTCGCGCCTGCCGAGGCTTTGGGCATGATGCGGTAGGTGCCATCGGTTAGCTGGTCGATCCGCCAGAGCTGTTCTGGCGAAGTTGTGAAGGCTGGCACTGCCTGCACCGTGCCCTCCGGTCCGACCGCCAGCGCGCGTTCTGTGCCGGCTATCACGATCTTATAGAACGGCGTTCCAAACGCGCCACCCCCGTCCGGCACGGGCGAGATCGTCCACTGTTGGTGAGCTCGTATCATGTAGTCGCCGAGATCCACCTCCGAGACGCCGGCCGGCCAGGTAACCTGATTCTCGGCAAGGCTCTGGTTCGGAATAGGCACGGCGGGATCGCTCGGCTTCGCCCTGAAACTGCGCCGCGGGTCGAAGGGAATCCGTACGAAGTCCACTGCCAACTGCAGCGCGCCGCCACTGCGTTCCGACTGGATCTCGTAGGTGCCCGGCGCGACGTCGTCACCGCCAACCGGCCAACCGTCCGTCCACAGTAATGGTTGGATGCCAAGGACGCTGCGGCCGCTGCGGTCGAGATCTGCTTCATAGTGCATCGAGTATTTCTCGACCCCGTCACCGAGGTCGATGAGCCCAAAATGCCCGGGACCATATTGGCGTCCACGCCCGGCTACGACCAGCTTGCCGCCGCCCTTCAGCAGCGGTACCCCCATATTGTCGACGAAGGGCCCGGTAATGTTTCGCGAACGGCCCACGCGAATATTGTAGGACGAGTTCGGACCGTCGCAGCAGGTCCCGTGCGTGCCGAGCAGATAGTACCAGCCATCGCGGTGGAGCAGCGCGGTCGCCTCCATGTCGATCGCGACATCGACGGGCTGATTGCCCGCCAGCCGGCCACCGGTACGGGGATCCAGTTCGACCAGTCGGATCGCCCCGAAATATGTGCCATAGCTCAGCCAGAGCCGCCCTTCCGCGTATAGGAACGCAGGATCGATGGCATCGGCAATCTCTATGCCGTTCGTGGAGGCAACGATACCGACGTCGTGGTAGCCGAAGTCGCGAGATTTCGGATCGAGCGAGCGGGTCCACATGACCTTGACGTTGCTTGCGTGCCCGCCGTTCATGCCGCCGCCACCGACCGCATAGGTGACGTAGTACCGCTCTCCGATCTTGATAACGTCCGGTGCGACACCGCCCCCCGGTCGTTCACCACCGGAATGCCAGACCCAGCCGTCATTCGACACGAGCCCACCCCCACGAGTGCCGAAGGTCCACCATTTGCCGTCAGATTGGACAATAGTCGACGGGTCGTGAATGAAGGGCTCGCCCGCGAGTTGAGCGGGCGCGGGGCCAGCCAGCGTAAGCAACAGGCCAAGCACGGAGAAGGCAGCGGCGGATTTCACGGCGTTCCTCACGTCACATCGATCGTAATGTCTCGAATCGGGCGACCGCTTGCGTCGAGCACGCGTAGGCAGAAGTCGCTGACCCCCGGCCCGTTGATGACGGCACCACGTATGACATTGCGGCCCTTGCGTAGCGTGACCGGCCTGGAAAGCACGTCGTCCATGACCATTCGGCGGTCGCCGAACAGGCCTGCGGTTTCTTGCCCGTTGAGCCACCAGACGGACGCCGAGTTCGAGCCGATCGCGAGGCGGACGTCGCGCATTTCACGGGGGCTGTTCACGACCGTGACCGCCCAGAAAATGACGCCGTAGGTCGGGTTGCCCAGCCCCTGCGCCAGCTTGAACAGCTTCACGTCGAACAGGTTGCTGTCGAGCGCGTGCCAGCGAGGCGCGTCTTCCCCCTTTGCAAACTCGCCATCGCGGGGGACCTTGCCGAACTCGCCCGGATAAGTGCGCGGCGAAAGGGCCTCTCGCACATAGCTGGACGTGAAGCCGGAATTCGTGCGGTTTGGCTTGGCGATCGGATCAAGCAGCAGCCAGCGACGCAGGAAACCATCAGAATCCGGCATACCGGGGCCAGCAGTTGTCGGACTAAAAAGCGGCGCGAGACCGGTCGGCGGCGGCAGCGCCTCCTCGACCATGCCTGCCGTCTGCGCTTGCGCGACGACCGGCGTCAGAGCTCCAAGCAACATTGCGGTCACCAATCTTCGTGTCCGTGATGCCGGATTGGCTCTGCGCCAGAGCAAGCCTACACGAAAGTCTTGCATCTGCTGACCGGGTCTAGGCATTGGCTGCTCTCCTACCGACTAATGACTCGTCGTTGCGGTCCTTGTTATCGGTATCACGAGAACTAGATGCTATCCGCCCTCGCCGTCAACGGGTAGATGGTCAGGGTTCCACCTGGCGGCCAACGATCGGTCCTCAGATAGAACAGGGAGTTCGTCTTTCCCTCGAAACAGCGGCCGTGAATGCGCCCGCTCAGTATCCGATCGGATACGAGTTCAGTCTGTCCGGGCAGGGCTTGCAATTGTCAGACGAATGCAAGCTTATGCTGATTGAGATACACGAAGATCGTGACGAACCAGCGAGTGACCGACGAGATCCGGCATCGAACAGCATCGGAGCGGCACGCATCGATCCGAGGCGATATGGGTAAAGGGTCGGAATGACGTCACAGATGAAGAGGCATATCGTAGGCTGCTGCGGCATAATTCTGACAGCGTTTGCTCCGGCTGAATCCGGCCCGGCCAAGGGGCCGGCGCGACCGCCGCTTGCCAGCGTCTCGCACATCGCAATCTACGCGAATGACCCGGCCAAGAGCGAGCGATTCTATGTCGGCGATCTCGGCGCGGTGAAGCTGCCTGACCTCGAACAACCGTCGGGCGCGCGCTACTACTTCGCGCCCACGCAATTCGTCGAGGTGCTTCCGCTGCCGCCGGGTGAGCCTTCGATCAACCGACTGGCACATATCGCCTTCAGTACGCCGGACGCGGAGACTATGCGTCGATACCTGGAAGCTCAGGGTATCAAGGTACCCCGCAGGTCGATTGCCGGAGCGGACGGCAGCCGCTGGTTCACCGTAACCGACCCCGAAGGTCTTATCGTTCAGTTCATGCAGCCGCCGGCGAACCCGCCCGCCGTGCCGGTGAATCTGCTGTCGAATCACATCATGCACGTCGGCTTCATCGTCCATAACCGGCCGAACGAGGATCGCTTCTACAAGGAAGTTCTCGGCCTCCGCCCCTATTGGGAGGGCGGAATGCGCGACGATCATCCGACCTGGATCTCGTTGCAGCTACCCGACGGCCGCGATTGGATCGAGTATATGGTGGTCGGCACGCCCGACAGCAAAGGCATTCCCACCGACATGTCCGCTGCGAATCTGGGCGTGCTGAACCACTTCGCGCTCGGCGTTGCGGACGTGCGCACCGCGTACACATTGCTGTGGAACGGCAACCGCCTTCAGGGACAGGAACAGACTCCCAAGATCGGGCGCGACGCCAAATGGCAACTCAATCTGCTCGATCCCGATGGCACGCGCGCAGAGGTGATGGAGCTTCATGCCATCGGGAAGCCATGCTGCTCGCCCTTCCGCGCGCCGGATCCCGAACGCTGAGCGAGAGAGACGCGATGGTTTGACCTTGTTGGCGGACGGTCATGGCCGCCGTCGTTGCGGCCGCCGGTCCGCTTTCGGCACAGACGCCGCCCGACGTACCGGGAAGTTCGGCGAGAAACAGCCCGCCCGGTGCGCCCATCGCGCCGGACTGAGCCTATCCTCAGTCGACGGCGCATGATCAAGTTGGCCCCCCGCCCGGGTTTCGCCGCGACAGTCGGATTCTGAACGCCCCCACCGGAATCTTCGATGGCCAAGCCGATGTCGGCGGGGCGCTGGCTCCGGGCCTAGGGTCTTTCACAGGCGATACCTTTACGATCCGATCGTCTGGCTATAACGTCTGGTTTACACGCGACGAGTTCCAGTTTCTGTTCAAGCAAATGTCGGGTGATGTCTCGCTCGCCGCATACATCGGCTATCCTACCGATGGCTTTGCCGACCACACGGCGCTTATGGTCATCCGTCAATCGCTCGACAACGACGCGAAGGAGGCGTTGGTCGCACTCCACGGCGACGGCATGATCCACCTTGGCCAGCGCCCCGGCAAGGGGCAGCGGATCAGCGACACGGAATACCGGATCGGAAGCCGGGGCGGCCTGCCCGGCGGAAGTTCGCCCGACAGCCTCGTAACGCTGAACGTAAAGCGCATCGACATCAAGAAACGCGAAAATCAGTTCAGCCTGGGGTCAGCGAGCAAGGCGAGCCGATGCACTAGTTCGGCGCGCCCATCACCCTGGAACTGAAGGAGCCCTTCTCCGTCGGGATCGGCTTCACCTCTCACCTTCCCGACGTGGCCGAGACCCCCACGCTCTCGAAGGTCGTGCTCGAGAACAAGGCCGGACGCGTGCGCTCAGTCAATTCGAACCGGGGGAAAGCGGTCCGCTTTGTTGCGGCGGCGTCTCGCTGACCATCTCGCCTATGTGGACCGCGTACCCCGCGCGACTGGTCCACCCCGGCTACACCACAAAACAATCAGATCCCGCGCAACAACCGCATGATTGTCGCGCGGATCCGCCCGTAGTTGCCGGCGCCCAGCCGCCCCAATATCCCATGGCGCTCGTCGGGAAGATGCGCCAGCGGATGGCCATCCGGGCGGAACACATAATGGCTGAACAGGGCCTGCCAGGCCACACGCTCGACGGCCGGCCGCTCCGCGATCGCGATCATTGCGAGCATCATCGCGGTATAGGGCTGGTCTGACCCGCTGCTCGATCCGTCCCACCAATAGTTGACCAGGACATTCAGGTCTCCGGTCGCTTCCACCTGGTGCCACCAGAGCTTCGGAAGATAGAGCGCGTCCCCCGGCTCGAGATTTACGATCAGCGCGGTGTCACGGATCGCTTCGAATCGCGGATAGCGCGGATCGCCGGGTGCACTTCCCACCGCCAGCGCCACCGGCTGCCCGGCCATCGTATGGTCGATGGGCCCAACGTAGAGGCTTCCGATCGCATCCGGCGGATACAGCGTGAAACGCCGTGTGCCCGCTACCACGCACGCGAGGTTGTCCGAGGTATCATAGTGGCATGCAACGGACGACCGATGCCCCAACCAGATCCGCGGCTGCACCGCCGGCAGGAACGGCAGACGGTTCTCCGCCGCGAAGTCCGGCAAATAGCCCTCGGTCGGCAGCGATCCAGCATACATCGTCGGCGCGTCCTGCACGCCGGCGGTCGCGACGATCCGGTTGAGCGCCTCCCCGAACTGCATCGTCCGCCGCTCGAAGTTGAACCCGCTCAGGTCATCGGTGTAGGTATAGCGCCCGGCGATCGCCGGCGCGCCGACGAAGACTTCCGCCGACCGGCCCGCATCGAGCCCCGCCAGATAGTGCGGCAGCTCCCCGCGCCGTGCCGCGGAGACCACCGGCCAGTCACGCACGGCACCACGCAACACCACGGGACGGCAGGCGCTGACCACCTCCGCCTGGAACCGTTCGGGGGTGGCAAGCACGTCCACGGCGACATCGGCTACCCGCCCCGTCATGCGCCTGCGAGCCGGTCGTTCCGCAACCGCGCCATCCGCGGGATCTGCCGCACGGACTGGATCTGCGTATGGCATGCCGCCAGGTCGCCCTCACGGAACATCGCCAGCACCACGGCGTCCGGCAGGTCGGCCAGCGCATCGGCGCTGACGGTGTAGAGGTCTTCCAGACGGAACCGTGTTCCGTCGTCGAACCGCAAATCGATGTCGATCGGCTCCAGCAGCGACCGCTCAAGCAACCGGGCGATGAAGCCATCCGTCGTCGGCAGTCCCACGTGCAACCGCCCCAGCGCCCGCTGCACGCGTTGTAACGCCTCGCTTAGCTCTCCCTCGGTTTCGAACAACGCGGAGCCACCCCGTTCGACGAAAACCGGGTGCGCCCGGTCGATGACGATGCGGTCCTGTTCCACGAAGAACCCCTCGCGTTCCAGATCCGCCGGACGATAGCCCCGCAGCCGTCCGCTCTCGTCGAGGTCCGCGTCGTCGCCCGCCTGCAACCGCAGCAGCGCGCCGGCATAGAAGCGGCCGGTGTCCGGACGCTTGGCGAACAGGATCGGGTAATCGACGGCCGCCGCGCCGAACTCGCCGACCACGATCTGGACGAAGAGCCGCTCCGCATCGCCCGACGGCTGAATACCGAGTGCTCCGTGTTGCTCGAACCCGAGCACCTCCCATGCCGCCACGCCGTGATCCTCATCCTGCGGGCACCCGCCCTCTCCATTCCGACCGTAGTCGTTGAGAGCGTTACCGCCAAGCGACGGTTAGGTGGCGCACTTTATTACACAGACAAATAGCTTGCATCCCGGTTTAGCGCTACCTAAGCCACGGCCAGCAGGTCCGGTTGCCGGTCTCCGTTTCATCGGGGCCCGTACACGAGACAGAACGCGGCCGGTTAAACGGCCCAATTTCGATGGGAGTGGGGCATGAAGATCATCATTGGCCAATACGGTTCGCGCTTGAACAAAGTTCGTCGTTCGCCGCTGATCGGCGCCTCGTCACTGCTCGCGATCGCGCTTGCGACGCCTGCCTACGCACAGGCACAGGCACAGACCCCCGTCGCCGCACAGCCCGCCGCCCCCGCGGCCGGAACCATAACGACCGGAACCGCCCAGCCGGCCGGCGTCCAGCCCGCCGTCCCCTCCCCCGGCACGCAGGTTACCGCCGAACAGGCTAGACAGCCGCAGGATCCTGCGGCCGCCCCCGTCCCTGCGAACGGTCAATCAATCGCGACTTTGGCACCCGCGGCCGACGAAGGCCAGGAAATCGTCGTCACCGGCTTGCGCGGCTCGCTCCAGCGCAACCTCGATATCAAGCGAACGTCGCAGGGCGTCGTCGACGTCATCTCGGCCGAAGACATCGGCAAGTTCCCCGACTCCAACGTCGCGGCCTCGCTTCAGCGCCTGCCCGGCGTGTCGATCCAGCGCGACGGTGCACGCGGCGACGCCACCGGCATCACGGTCCGCGGCTTCGGCGGCGATTTCAACACCACGCTGTTCGACGGCCGCCGCGTCGCCACCGCGACCGGCGGGCGCCAGATCGATTTCAGCGCACTGAGCGCGGACTTCATCGGTCAGTTGAGCGTGCTCAAGACGCCGGACGTCTCGCTGGCCTCCAGCTCGATCGGCGCGACTGTTGACGTCGCCTTCCCGAAGCCGTTCGATCATAGTGGTTTGCGGCTCGCGACCACCGTCTCCGGCTCGCTCCAGGATCGCGCCGGTCGTGTGGTTCCGACGGCCGGTCTCCTCATCAGCAACACGTTCGCGGATGACACGCTCGGCATTCTCGCGGATGTTGTCTACACTCGCCGTGATACCGATACCAATCGGGTGTTCGTGTCCGGTTGGCCGGGTGGCAACTATGCCCCGTGCCAGCTGACCGCGGCCTGCACCCCGGCACAGCTCACGACCGAGGCCAAGAACATCCCCGGCTGGTTCCCGCAGCAATATGGCGCGGAACAGCAGCAGGTGAAGGATGAGCGCATCGACGGTCGCATCGCGCTGCAGTGGCATCCGTCCGAGAACGTGATGGTGACGCTCGACGACAATTACTCGCGTCAGAAGATCACGACCGACCTGTACGGTTTCGGCGTCTGGTTCAACCAGAGCGATCTGCGCAATCTGGCACTCGACGAAAACGGCACCCCGACCAGCTTCACGCAGGTCGGCACCCCGACCGATTTCCAATCCTCGCTGAACAAGCGGATCCTTGAGACCAACCAGACCGGTCTGAACGTGAAGTTCGACGCGACCGACAATCTGTCGTTCGACGTCGACGGGTCCTACGCGAAGAGCTGGCTCAACCCCGGCAACGTGGTCGGCGCGCTCAGCTCCGACGTCGGCTATTCCGGCCTGCTGTCCAACACGACCGGCCTATCCATCAACGGGAACAGCGACAAGGCATTCCCGGTACTGACCAACTTCGGTCCGGCCGGGGACGAGGCTGGCTTTACCGATCCGACGAAGATCGGCTCGCACGTCGCCGTCCGCCAGACGCAGAACAATACTGACGAGCTCAAGCAGTTCCGCGCATCCGGTACTTGGAAGCAGGATGGCCTGACGCTCAAGTTCGGTGGTCAATATTATGACGACACATTCAAGCTGTCGAACAAGAGCACTTTCACCAACAATTTCTGGCAGGCCTATGCTGGATATGGCGGCCCGTCGGGCGGCACGACCGGCATTTCGCCGCTGCCCGCCAATCTGCTGCAGGGCACGCTGAGCCTCAACAACTTCATCCCAGGGTTCAACGGCACGTTGCCGCCGCAGGTGCTGAAGGTCGATCCGGTCGCCTATCAGGCGTTTCTGTCCGGCCTCGGCAATCCGCAGGCGACGAACATCCCCGGCTTCAACTATGCGGCCGTTCCCGGGTTTACCGGCTCCTTCGACGAAGCGGTTGATCCGGGCAGTGTGCTGCGCGTGAACGAGAAGACTTGGTCGCTGTTCATGCGCGCCAACTTCGATGTCGATCTGGCGGGCATGCCGTTCCACTTCAACGCCGGCATTCGGAACGAGACCACCAATCTCGTCGCCACGGGTCAGGGCCGCGTGCCGATTTCGATCGTCACCAGCGCCGCCGATCCGACGTTGCTGACCCTCTCGTTCGGCGACACGCAGGCCGTTACGCAGAAGAGCAGCTACTCCTATCTGCTCCCCACGGTCGACATGCGGCTTGAGGTTACCGACAAGCTGCAGGCTCGGTTCAGCGCGTCGCGCACGCTCACCCGCCCGAACCTCGGCCTGCTTAACCCCGTTACCAGCGCCGGTGTCGGACAGCGCGTCAACGCGCTGTCCGCGACTGGCGGCAACCCGAACCTGCAGCCCTATCTGGCCGACAATTTCGACCTTGCGGGCGAATGGTACTACAAGCGCAACTCTTATCTCTCGGTTGATTTCTTCCTGAAGAACGTCAGCAACTTCATCGTCGGCGGCGTGACGCGTCAGACGATTAACGGCGTGATCGATCCGACAACGGGCCAGCCCGCGCAGTTCGCCGTGTCGCAGCAGATCAACGGCCCGGCCGCAACGGTCCGCGGCGTCGAGGTCGCGCTGCAGCACGTGTTCGGCGACACGGGCTTCGGATTCCAGGCGAACGCCACGTTAGTCGATACCAACAAGCCGTATGACAGCTCGAACATCGCCCAGACCGGCTTTGCCGTGACGGGTCTGGCGAACTCGGCGAACTTCGTTGGTTTCTACGACAAAAAGGGGTTCCAGTTCCGGACCGCACTCAACTGGCGTGACGAATATCTCGCCGGTTTCGGGCAGAACCAGAACACCGGGTCGTTCGGGTCTGAGCCAACATTCGTCAACTCCAGCTTTCAGGTCGATTTGAGCTCGAGCTGGGACGTTACCTCCAAGTTCAGCGTGTTCGGGGAAATCCTGAACATCAACAACAACCAGCAGAGCACGCACGGCCGGTTCAAGAACCAGCTGCTCGACGTGTTCGATTACGGCCGCCGCTTTACGCTCGGCGCGCGTTTCCGCTACTGATCGACTGCCAACGGGGTTGCCGAGAGTTTCGGCAACCCCCGATATCGGGTCCCAGTCTGTGAACGATGAACTGACGTGAGAGAGATCAAGCACATCGTCATCGTCGGCGGCGGCACTGCCGGCTGGCTGACTGCGGGCGTCATCGCCGCAAAGCATCAGGCACGTCGCGCGCACGGCTTTACGGTGACGCTGGTCGAATCACCCAACATCCCGATCATCGGCGTCGGCGAAGGCACGTGGCCCACGTTGCGCAACACGCTGCGCCGCATGGGCATCTCCGAAACCGAACTGTTCCGGCAATGCGACGCCTCGTTCAAGCAGGGCGCGCGCTTTAACCGCTGGACCACCGGCGCGCCGGACGACGGCTATTACCACCCGCTCATGCTGCCGCAGAATTTCGGGCAGGTGAACCTCGCGCCGCACTGGCTCGAAACCCCGGACGCCACCAGCTTCTGCGACGCGGTCACGCCGCAGGGCCGGGTCTGCGATGCGGGCCTGGGGCCGAAGACGATCGCCACGCCGGAATATGAGGCGGTCGCGAACTACGCCTATCATCTCGATGCCGGCAAATTCTCAGGCTTCCTGCAACGCCATTGCTGCGACGTGCTCGGCGTCCGCCACGTCCTGGCCGACGTGACCGAGGCGGTCGTCACCGAAACCGGCGACATCGCCATGGTCCGCACCGAACAGGCGGGCGACATCGCCGGCGACCTGTTCGCCGACTGCACCGGCTTTGCCGCACTCCTCATCGGCCGTACGCTGGGCGTCCCGTTCAAGAGCTGCGCCGACACGCTGTTCTGCGACACAGCGCTCGCCATCCAGATCCCCTACCCGGACGACGAAACCCCGATCGCCAGTCACACCATCTCCACCGCGCAATCGGCGGGCTGGACGTGGGACATCGGCCTGCCCACCCGCCGCGGCGTCGGCCATGTGTTCTCCAGCAGCCACATCAGCGTGGACGAGGCGGAACGCGAACTGCGCGCCTATATCGGCGACGCCGCCGCCGACCTGCCGGTCCGCAAGCTGTCGATCAAGGCCGGTCACCGCGAGATTTTCTGGAAGAACAACACGGTCGCCGTCGGGCTGGCCGCGGGCTTCCTCGAGCCACTCGAGGCCTCCGCGATCGTGCTGATCGAACTGTCCGCCAAGTTGATCGCCGACCAGCTGCCCGCCTGCCGCGAGGTGATGGACGTCGTCGCCCGCCGCTTTAACGAGACGACGCTCTACCGCTGGGGCCGGATTATCGATTTCCTGAAACTCCACTATGCGCTCACCCAGCGGACCGACACCGACTTCTGGCGGGACAACGTGCGCCCGGAGTCGATCCCGGACCGGTTGCAGGGCCTGGTGGAACTGTGGCGCTACCATGCGCCCTGGATGCTCGACGAATTCGATCGCGCGGAGGAGGTCTTCCCGGCCGCCAGTTACCAGTATGTGCTCTACGGCATGGGTCATCGAACCCAGGTCCCGTCCGGCACCGCAGATGCGGACGTTCACGCTGCGAACCGTGCGATCCGCGAGAACCGGGCACAGACCGAACGGCTGATGAGCGGACTGCCGCGGCACCGCGATCTCATCCGCAAGATCAAGGAATACGGGTTGCCGACGATCTAACGTTGAAGTGCCTCTGGAAACGGTGCCAGTCTGTAGCGCCAGCAGGCCGGTTCGCGCTCCAGCCGAATCATCGCGCCGAGCGGTACTCTGCCACGCCGGCCCACTTTGCTGCGGCACTGAAAGCGCCGGGCGATCCGGTATCCCCGGGGCAGTCTAAGGGGTGCTGTCAGTCTAACGCGAACCGCTTTCCACACGATGCAGTCCGGGCTTTGAGCGCATCGGCCTAGGTGTTTGATCCCACGGTTTGATGGTGCGATCCTTTCGTTGGAATGGAAGGAAGCCGTATGGGACAGGTACGTCACGGGAGCGCCACGACCACGCACGCCGTCAGAGCAGCAATACAGCGATCGCAAGCTTCGCTCTCGACGCTGAGCCGAGAGCTCGGGATCAACCCCAAGACGGTTGCCAAGTGGCGCAAGCGGGCGACGGTCGAGGATTTGAAGACCGGGCCGAAGGCCCCTCACTCCACGACCTTGACCCAAGCCGAGGAGGCAGCGGTCGTCGCATTCCGGCGTCACACATTACTGCCGCTCGACGATTGCCTCTACGCGTTGCAACCGTCGATCCCGCATCTGACACGGTCAGCGCTGCACCGCTGCCTGCAACGGCACGGCATATCCCGTCTGCCGGACATTGAGGGCGACAAGCCGAAGCGACAGCGCTTCAAGCGCTACCCGATCGGCTTCTTTCACATGGATATCGCCGAGGTTCAGACTGCCGAGGGCAAACTTTACCTGTTCGTCGGCATCGACCGCACGAGTAAGTTCGCGGTCACCCAGCTCGTCGACAAGGCTGACAGGCGAACGGCGTGGCAGTTCCTTGAACACCTGCTGAAAGCGGTGCCGTACCGGATCCATACGATCCTGACCGACAACGGCATCCAGTTTGCCGAGCAGCCGCGCAACCGTAACACCGCCTGGTCGCGTCAGATGCGCTTCGACATGATCTGCGGAGCAAACGACATCGAGCACCGGTTGACCAAGCCGAACCACCCGTGGACCAACGGTCAGGTCGAGCGGATGAACCGCACCATCAAGGAGGCAACGGTCAAACGCTTCCATTA
>Ga0308170_10001993_pt1 | contig 18145 bp, 14 predicted proteins | sample PhyBR2_2_FD_202136 | JGI IMG/M metagenome (GOLD analysis project Ga0308170, IMG submission 202136) | Phyllosphere microbial communities from UC Gill Tract Community Farm, Albany, California, United States - DLSLSB.R2 | ecosystem: Host-associated > Plants > Phyllosphere > Unclassified | place... | reverse complement strand
CCCTGAACCAGTTCCACATTCCGGAAGCCGGCCTGCTGCTCCTGCTGGGCATCGACCACTTCCTGGACATGGCGCGCTCGGCCACCAACGTGATCGGCAACGGCATCGCCACCGCCGTGGTCGCGAAGTGGGAAGGCGAACTGGCCGACCCGAAGGCGGCCGGCAAGGATATTGCGACTTCGCCGCTGAGCTGACATTTGATATGACTTCCCTGAAATCCGCGCGCTCGCTGTTCGCGCTCTTCCTCTGCCTGTTCGCCCTCGCCGCCCAGGCCCAGACCGCCGCCCCGGCCAGGCTGCCGAACGTGGTCATCCTCGCCACCGGCGGCACCATCGCCGGCACCGGCGCCACCAGCACCACCACGGTCGGCTATACCGCCGCCACGGTCGGCGTCGACGCCCTGATCAAGGCGGTGCCGGAACTGCAGAAGGTCGCCCACGTGAGCGGCGAGCAGGTGTTCCAGATCGCCAGCGAGAACATGGGCAACGAGCAGTGGCTGATCCTGGCCAAGCGCGTCAACGCCCTGCTGGCCCAGCCGAACGTGGACGGCATCGTGATCACCCACGGCACCGACACCATCGAGGAAACCGCCTACTTCCTGGACCTGGTGGTCAAGAGCCGCAAGCCGGTGGTGGTGGTCGGCGCGATGCGTCCGTCGACCGCGATCTCGGCCGACGGCCCGATCAACCTGTACAACGCCGTGCTGACCGCCGGCAGCCCGGACGCCGTGGGCAAAGGCGTGCTGGTGGTGATGAACGACCAGATCAACGCCGCGCGCGAAGTCACCAAGACCAACACCGTCACCACCGACACCTTCAAGTCGCCGGAGCTGGGCATGCTGGGCTATGTGGTCGGCAACCAGCCGCACTTCTACCGCGCCTCGACCCGCAAGCACACCGTCGACACCGAATTCGACGTATCGAACCTGGGCTCGCTGCCGGCCGTGGACATCGCCTACAGCTATGCCAACGTCGGCCCGACCGCGGTCAACGCCTTCGTCGCCGCCGGCGCCAGGGGCCTGGTCCACGCCGGCGTGGGCGACGGCAGCCTGCCGAACAAGGTGCGCCCTGCCCTCTCCGCCGCGCGCGAAAAAGGCGTGGTCATCGTGCGTTCGAGCCGCGTCGGCCAGGGCATCGTGGCGCGCAACGGCGAAGCCAACGACGACCAGCTCGACTTCGTGGTGTCGGACACGCTGAACCCGCAGAAGGCGCGCATCCTGCTGATGCTGGCGCTGACCAAGACGAACAGCACCAGGGAAATCCAGCGCATGTTCTACACCTATTGATCCTGGCCCCCGCCTGCGACAGGCCGCCTTCGGGCGGCCTTTTTTTGTTGTATCGGGGCCATATTTCACAATATTGCCGTGTGGAAAAGGCAAGAATGCGATCCGTATTTATCGTTCGCCGCGATAATGGAATCGTACCTACATCGTCCGCCGAATCCGCCATGGCCATGCAATTTGAAGAATTCGAATCCTTCGCGTCGAGCCCGCCGCCGGCGTCCGTCGCTTCGCCCCTGGTCAGGCTGAAGTACCTGATCGACAACACGCCGGCCATCATCTACAGCTCCGTCCCCAGCGGCGACTTCAAGATGACCTTCGTGAGCAATAACGCCCGCAATGTGCTCGGCTATACCCCCCAGGAGATGCTGGCCGACCCCAATTTCTGGTTCGACCATATCCACCCGGACGACGCCCCGGCCATCTTCTCGAGCCTGGCGCAGCTGTTCGTGGAAGGCGAACGCACCTACGAATACCGCTTCCGCGCGGCCGGCGGCGAATACCTGTGGATGCACGACCACCTGCGCCTGATCCGCGACGAGCACGGCGCGCCCCTCGAAGTGATCGGTTCGCTCAGCGACATCACGGCGCGCAAGCTGCTGGAGCAGGAACAGCAGCAGCTGATCACGCGCCTGCGCGAGGCCCACGACCAGCTGCTGCAGTCCGAAAAGATGGCCTCGATCGGCCAGTTGGCGGCGGGTGTGGCGCACGAGATCAACAACCCGATCGGCTTCGTCAACTCGAACATGAGCACCCTGAACCGCTACGTGACGACCCTGCTGTCGGTGGTGCGCAGCACCAACGAGGCGGTGATGCAGGCGGCGCCCGGGACGGCGCTGGCGGCGCGCATCGACGCGATCAACCGCGAGGCGGATCTCGCGTTCCTGCAGGAAGACATCGGCGACCTGGTGAACGAGTCGCTGGATGGACTCAAGCGGGTCCGGGACATCGTGCAGTCGCTCAAGGACTTTTCGCACATGGGCGAAACCGACTGGCATTTCGCCGACCTGCATACCGGACTCGAGACGACCCTGACCATCGTCGCCAACGAGATCAAGTACAAGGCCACCGTCGAGCGGCGCTACGGCGAGCTGCCCGAAGTGAAGTGCCTGGCCTCGCAACTGAACCAGGTGTTCATGAACCTGCTCGTCAACGCCGCCCAGGCGATTCGCGAGCGCGGCGTGATCACCATCGCCACCGGGGTCGACGGCGACTGGGTGTGGGTGGCGATCAGCGACACCGGCTGCGGCATCCCGGCGCAGAACATGAACCGCATCTTCGAACCCTTCTTCACCACCAAACCGGTCGGCAGCGGCACGGGACTCGGCTTGTCGCTGTCCTACAGCGTCATCAACAAGCACGGCGGGCGCATCGAGGTCGCCTCGGCGCCCGAGGTCGGGACGACCTTCACCATCCGGCTGCCGATCACGCCGCCGGCCTCCCTGCGGCCGGCGGCCTGAGGCCCGGACGGCCTTCCCCGGACCTCAGAACATCTTCATCACGCCCAGCTGCACCGCGCGCTGGGAGGTCTGCGTCGTCGACGGAACCAGGGCGCCGGCATAGTGGTTGAAATCGACCTCCGCATACAGGTTGGTCAGCCTGGAAAAGTGATACGCCGCGCCCACCAGGGTCAGGTCGCGCCGGCCGCCGCCGGTGCGGCTGTCGTAGTCCGAGCGGTAGAACGCGGCGGTGAGTTCAACCGGCTGGTTGACCTCGTAATTGATGCCGCCGAAGCGCGTCTCCAGCTGGTAGCTGCCCGCGCTCGCGGTCTGCTGGCGTTCGCGCGACAGGCCGGCCTTGGCGGTGAAGGCGTGGACCTTGACGCCGCCGCCCACCACGAAGGCGTGATTGTCGAAGCCGGTGGTGGTCTGCTTGTCCGTCCAGGCGCCCGCCGCCAGCAGCATCCCCCTGGCGTAGCTGAAGCCCACCGCCTTCGCCGTGCCCTTGCCGCTGTCGCCCGCGACTTCGCCCGGCGCGTATTCGGCGCGCAGGGTCAGGCCGTCGAAGCTGCCGGTGTACTGGATGTCGTTGTTGAAGCGCGTGCCGGACGACGACGACGCGCTCAGGCCGGCCGTTTTCGCCGCCGCCGGCAAGCTGGTGCCGGCGCCCGAGGACAGCGGCACGATGGGCGTGTAGTGATGGTCGAAAGGGTCGAGGAATTTCTCGGTCCGGAAGCCGATCGTGTACTGGCGGCCGATGTCGATCGAACCCCAGCTGCCGCCCAGCCCGACCGCGGCGGTACGGTTGAACAGGACGTTGCTGGTATTGTCCAGGGCGCCGCTCTTGCTGTTGAAGCCGCTCTCCAGCTGGAAGTGCGCGTTCAGCCCATTGCCGAGCTGCTCGACGCCGCGAAAGCCCAGCCGGTTCGAGTAGTAATTGCCGGAGGACGTGGTCCACATGCCGTGGCCTTCGGCGTCGACATTGGTCTGGTAGCGCAATCCGGCATCGACGGAGCCGTAGACGGTCACGCTGGCCTGGGCGAATGCGGCGGCAGGGAACAGGGCCGCGAGGGCCAGCATCAAGGTAGCTTGGGTTTTCATTGTCTCGTTATTGATGGATTTATGGTGGCCGAGGGCGTGCGCTGCCCTCGGCCGGCTGCCGATGAAAAACTACAGGGAGGTGATGCGGATCTAGGCGGTTGCCTTGGCCGCCGCCTTGCGCGCCGCCTGGCTGGCGTCGCTGCTCAGCGAGAGGAGGATGAGGACGCTGGCCACGGCCAGGCCGGCAATCGGCATCAGGGCCAAGGCATAGCTGCCGGTTTCTTCCTTGATCCAGCCGTAGACGTTGACCATGAGGCCGCCGCCGATCAGGTTCGAGGTGGCGTTGATGGCGGCCAGGCCGGCCGCCGCCGCCGACGGCGCGATCCAGGTCGAGCTCAGCGCCCAGAACGGTCCCTTGAAGGAATAGGCGCCGACCAGCACGCAGGACAGCAGGAACACGGTCGGGATCAGTGCGCTGGTGGCCGAGGTGAACAGCATGCCGCCGGCGACCAGCAGCAGCGGAATGGCGGTGTGCCAGCGGCGTTCGCCCTTCTTGTCCGAATGGCGGCCCCACAGGATCATCAGCACCGAGGCGATCACGTACGGTATCGAATTGACCAGGCCGGTCTGCATGACGGTCAGGCCGAAGGATTTCAACAGCTGCGGTTGCCACACGTTGAGGACACTACCTGCCGCCGAGGCGGCCGAGCAGACCAGCGCCATGCCCAGCACTTCCCTGGTACGGAACAGCTTCCAGACCGACACGCGGGCAGCGGTCTTCTTCTCGCCGCGTTCCTTTTCGATGCGCGCGGAGAGCCAGTTGCGCTGCTCGTCGCTGAGCCACTTCGCCTGCTCGGGGCGGTCGGTCAGGAAGAACAGGCAGACGATGCCCAGCAGGACGGTCGGCAAGCCTTCGAGAATGAACAGCCAGTGCCAGCCGCGCATGCCGAACATCCCGTCGGTCTGGAGCAGCAGCGCCGAGATCGGCGAACCGATGAAGCTGCCCATCGGTACCGCCACCATGAAGGTGGCGACGATGCGCGCACGATAGGCGGCCGGGAACCAGTAGGTCAGGTACAGCACGACGCCGGGGAAGAAGCCGGCTTCGGCTGCGCCGAGCAGGAAACGCATGAAGAACAGCGAGTTCTGGCCCTGCACGAAGGCGGTGCCGGCCGATACCAGGCCCCAGGTGATCATGATCCGCGCGATCCACTTGCGGGCGCCGTACTTCTGCAGCGCCAGGTTGCTCGGCACTTCGAAGAAGAAGTAGGCGATGAAGAACAGGCTGCCGGCAAAGCCGAAGACTTTCTTGGTGAGGCCGAGGTCGCCGTTCATCTGCAGGGCTGCCATGCCGATGTTGCCGCGGTCGATCAGGGCCATCAGATAGCAAACGATCAGGAAGGGAATGATGCGCCAGGTCACCTTGCGCATCGTTTCCGCCTCGAGGCGGGGGTTGTTGTCGATGTCGTTCATGTCGTCTCCGATACTGTAAGTGTTTAAGCGCGTCTTGGGTGCGCGCCTGTGGTTTTTGTGTGACGTCAGGCTTGCTGCCCTGCTTCCTGCTCCAATACCGCCAGCACGTTGGCCGCCGCCGCCGTGCCCATGCCGACGTAGGCATCGCCGGTCACGCCGCCGATGTGCGGCGACAGGATGGCGTTCGGAATCCCGGTGAACGGGTGGCCGGGGGTGAAGGGTTCGACCTGGAAGCTGTCCAGTCCCGCCGCGCGCAGGGCGCCGCTGCGCAGGGCATCGGCCAGCGCCGCTTCGTCGATCAGGCCGCCGCGCGCGGTGTTGACGACGATGGCGCCCGGGCGCATGGTCGCCAGCGTTTGCGCGTTCAGCATGTTGGCGTTGTCCTTCGTGAGCGGGCAATGCAGGGACAGCACGTCCGCCTGCGCGATCACGTCCGCCAGCGGCAGCAGGCTCACGCCGTCCGGCGCCGTTTGCGCGAACGGGTCGTGCGCGATCACCTGCATGCCCAGCGCGCTGCCGACGGTGGCCACGCGCGCGCCGATCGCGCCCAGGCCCACCAGGCCGAGCGTGCGGCCTTTCAGCTCCAGGCTCTTGTGGGTGGCCTTGTCCCAGTGGCCTTCGTGCATGCGGCGGTCCAGCAGCGGCACGTCCTTGGCGCAGGCGAAGATCAGCGCCCAGGCATGTTCGGCCACGGCGGCCGCGTTGGCGCCGACCGCCGCCCTGACCGCGATGCCGCGCTTTGCCGCCGCTTCCTTGTCGATGGTGTCGGTGCCGGAGCCGTGCTTGGAAATCACGCGCAGGCGGGCGCAGGCCTCGATCACGCGCCCGGTGATGCGGCCGTAGCGCACGATGATCGCCACCGGCTGGTGCTGGTGGCACAGGGCGACCAGGTCGTCCTCGGTCGGCGTCTTGCCGGCATAAGCCAGTTCGTAGGACGACAGCAGCTCGACAGCTTGATCGGCCAGGTCGGCGCCGGTCACCAGGACCACGCCGTGCTCGCGTTCATCCTTGAGGACGGCGCTCACAGCGTTTCTCCTTCGGCCAGCACGCCGGCCTTGCGCAGGGCGGCGTCGAGCCAGGCCGGGCGCAGCTGGGCGCCGCTGCGGATGCCTTCGATGCGCGCGGTTTCATCGGCCAGCTTCTGCCTGGCCGCGTCCAGCACGGCCGGCACCTTGACCGGCTCGACGATGACGATGCCGTCGGCATCACCCACCACCAGGTCGCCCGGCCGCACCGTCACGCCGGCCACGGCAATCGGCCAGTTGATCCGGCCCGGTACCTGCTTGGTCGGGCCGTTCGGATTCGCGCCGGTGGCGTACAGCGGGAAGCCCAGCGCGCGGATCGCCTCGGTGTCGCGCACGGCGCCGTAGACGACGATGCCGGCGATGCCGATCGCCATGCACTGGCTGACCATGATCTCGCCCATCAGGGCGCTGGTATCGTCGCCCTTGCCGTCGATGACCAGCACGTCGCCCGGCTTGGCGATCGCCATCGCCGCGTGGATCATCAGGTTGTCGCCGGGGCGCACTTCGACGGTCAGCGCCGGACCGGCCAGGCGCATGCCCGGCGCCAGCGGCGCGATACGGCTGCTCAGGGCGCCGCGGCGGCCGGCGACGTCGGCCAGGATGGAAGACGGGTACTGGGCGGCGCGTGCGACCAGTTCCGGGTCGATGCGCTCGATGTTGCGGATGACGTCGGGCGGGGTGGAATGGCTCATGGTGGTTCCTCGTCGTAAGTAGGAGGCAGCCACGAAGAGAGACGGGCGCAGGGCGGCACGCGGGATGCGGGTTGCCATGGATGTCTCCTCCGATGCGGCTGCTTTTTTGTCAGGCAGGTTCTTGTATGAGCCGAGTATAGGAAGCACGATCTATAATGTATATTCACTTATTTTTCGTATTCTTAAACTTTCAGGAATATATTGATGGACTTCCGCGACCTGAAATATTTCGAAGTGATCGCCGAGGAAGGCAACCTGGGACGGGCCGCCGAGCGCCTGCATCGGACCCAGCCGGCGCTGACCAAATGCATCGACCGCCTGGAGGAAGACCTGGGCGCGAAACTGTTCGAAAAGGATGGACGGGGCATGCGGCTGACCGTTGCCGGCGAGGTCCTGGTGCGGCGCACGCGCCAGATGGCGATCATGGTGGAAGAGACGGCGCGCGAGATGCAGGACCATGCGGGCGGCCTGCAGGGCAAGGTACGCATCGGCTGCCTGCCGACACTGGCGGAACACTTGATGCCGCGCGTGTTCGAACAGCTGCTGCTCGAGGCGCCGGCGATCGCCGTCAACCTGACGGTGGCGATGAACGACAACCTGCTGGCCGGCCTGCGCGACGGAGAACTCGACCTGGTGGTGGGACCGATGCAGGAAGCCGATCCGGACATCGTGTGCGAGCAGATCGCCGAAGACACGATGGTCGTGATGGCGAGCGAGAAGCACCCGATCTTCGACGGCCCGTGCACGCTCGCCCGCCTGCTGGACTACAAGTGGATGCTGCCGGCGCGAACGGTGGCGTCGCGCCAGTGGCTCGACCAGACCTTCGAACGCCATGGCCTGCCGCGGCCGCAGGTGCAGATCGAGCCGAACGTGCTGAACGCGATCCTGCCGATCCTGGAGAAGACTTCCCTACTCGGTTTCGTCACGCGCTTCAACCTGGTCTCGGGCCGGGCGCGCGTGCGCGAGGTGGTGTTGGCCGAGGCCCAGATGAAGCGGCGCCTGGGCCTGAGCTGGCGGAAGAACGGTTACCTGTCGCCGGCGGCGGCGCGGATTGCGGACATCCTGCGGGCGCATGGCAAGGAATTACAGCTTCTTTGAACGGTGTTCGCGTGGGGCACGCTGTGCCCACGCGGACGTCTGAATCACACCAGCGCGTGGCCCTGCAGGCGCGTCAGGATCGCCAGCGGGCTCGATTCCGTGTCGTACTGCTGCATCGGCGACAGCAGCAAGGTGTGCTCCAGCATGTACTGGCCCGACATCACCGAGTGCGACGCCTGGTCCGAGAAGCACACCCAGGCGCAGCCGGGCGGAAAGCCGAAGGTGACCTGCGGCGCGTTCTTCTGGTAGTCGAGGTCGGCCTTCATGGAGTCGTGCAGCTGCAGCATCAGGTGGTCGTATTCGCTGCGCAGCGACTTGGTCACGTGCAGCGCGTTGAGCAGACTGGCCTGCCAGGGCACGTACTTCTTCACGCGCGGCAGGAAGCGTTTCGCCACATCCTCGAACGGCTCGCCCACGCGCCACACGCGCGGCGTGCCTTCCAGGTTCACGTTGGTGAACACGCGCAGCAGGCGCTCGCCGCGGTTCGGGCGCGAGGGGAAGGCGTCGACGTGCAGGCGGCGGTCGTCGGCGCGCCAGGACTGGACCCTGGTCTCGACCTTCGACGGACGGAAGCTGACCGAGCCGCGGCGCAGGTGCTCGCTGTAGCGCGGCACCAGGTTGCCCAGCAAGCCCTCGGCCTGGGCGCGGAAGCGCCCGATCATGCCGGCGGCCAGCGCCTGGATGGCGTCGTCGCCGATCACGCCTTTCAGCTTGCCGCCGGGGTCGAGGCTGATGTTGCGGATCTTGGGGTCGCGGATGTCTTCGCGGAACAGCGCCAGCTCTTCCTTCTGCGGCGCGAAACCATGCTCGCCGAAGTTCGGGAAGTACAGCACCTTCCCCGCTTCGAGCGCGGCGATCCAGGCCGGATTGCCGTGGCCGACCTCCTTCATGTCGATCTCGACGATCTGGTTTTCCATGTTTGTCTTTCTTAATCCTGTTCGAGGGCCAAAGGCGGCGAGGCCAGGTCTTCGTCCTGCCTTGCCAGCTGCCGGTCCCACATCTGTTTATACAAGCCGTTCTGCGCGATCAGCTGTCCGTGCGTGCCGCGTTCGACGATGCGGCCGTGGTCGAGCACCAGGATCTGGTGCGCGTCGGCGATGGTCGACAGGCGGTGCGCGATCACCAGCGTGGTGCGCTGCTTCGCGATCTCCTTCAGCTGCGCCTGGATCGCCTGCTCCGCGCGGGAGTCCAGCGCCGAGGTGGCTTCGTCGAAGATCAGGATCGCCGGATTCTTGAGGAGCGTGCGCGCGATCGCGACCCGCTGCTTTTCGCCGCCGGACAGCTTCAGGCCGCGCTCACCCACCATTGTCGCATAGCCGTCGGGCAGGCTTTCGATGAAGTCGTGGATGGAGGCCGCGCGCGCCGCCGCCACGATGTCCTCGCGGCTGGCGCCGGGACGGCCGTAGGCGATGTTGTATCCGATGGTGTCGTTGAACAGCACCGTATCCTGGGGCACGATGCCGATCGCGTGGCGCAGCGAGTCCTGGGTCACCTTGCGGATGTCCTGGCCGTCGATGCTGATCGCCCCCTGCTGCACGTCGTAGAAGCGGAACAGCAGGCGCGACAGGGTCGACTTGCCCGAGCCGCTGTGGCCGACCACGGCGGTGGTGGTGCCTGCCGGGATCGTGAAGTCGACGTCGAACAGGATCTGGCGCTTGGGGTCGTAGCTGAACTCCACGTGCGAGAACGCGACCTGGGCGCCGCGCGTGGCCAGCGGTTTCGCATCGGGCGAATCGGCCACTTCGCGGTGCTGTTCCAGCAGGCCGAACAGGCGCTCCATGTCGGCCAGGCTCTGCTTGATCTCGCGGTAGATCACGCCCAGGAAGTTGAGCGGAATGTACAGCTGCAGCATGAAGGAGTTCACCAGCACCAGGTCGCCCAGGGTCATGGTCTTGTCGATCACACCCTGGGTCGCGCGCCACAGGATGGCGGTGACGGCGGCGGCGATGATCAGCGACTGGCCCGAGTTCAGGAAGGACAGCGAGGTCTGCGAACGCACGGCGGCGCGCTCGTAGTCCTGCAGTCCTGCGTCGTAGCGCTTGGCTTCGTAGTCCTCGTTGCCGAAGTACTTGACGGTCTCGTAGTTGATCAGCGAGTCGATGGCCTTGGTGTTGGCCTTCGAATCGAGTTCGTTCATCGTGCGGCGGAAGTGGGTGCGCCATTCGGTGACGACGATGGTGAAGGTGATGTAGGTGACCAGCGCCGCCCCGGTGATGATCGAGAACCACTTGTCGTAGCGCGCGCCCAGGTAGCCCAGCACCAGCGTGATCTCGACCAGGGTCGGCAAAATCGAAAATAAGGAATACGACACGAGCGAGCTGACGCCGCGCGTGCCGCGTTCGATATCGCGCGTCATGCCGCCGGTCTGGCGGTTCAGGTGGAAGCGCAGCGACAGCGCGTGCAGGTGGCGGAACACCTGCAGCGCGATGGTACGCACCGCGCGCTGGGTGACGCGCGCGAACAGGAATTCGCGCAGCTCGGTGAACAGCGTGGTCGAAAAGCGCAGCGCGCCATACGCGAACAGGGCGCCCAGCGGCAGCACCAGCAGCGCGTAGGGGTGGGTGGGCGAGATGCTGAGGCTGTCGACGATATTCTTGAGCACCAGCGGCACGCCGATATTGGCCACCTTGGCGCCGATCAGGCAGACCAGCGCGGCCATCACGCGCCATTTGTAGACCCACAGATAGGGCATCAGGGTGCCGATCACGGCCCAGTCGTTGCGGCGGGCAGCCGGGTCAGTGGGCGGTGGCAGGGATGAGTTCGGAGGAGAGCGTCGCATGACAGGGTTTTACGTTTTATGGTTCAATCTGGGACGATTGTAGCTTTTTACCGAGATTTCAAGATGACCCAGCCAGAAAACCAGACCCTCTCCACCACCCGCCTGCCTGAAGGCAAGATGCCAGTGCTGCGGATGATGCCGGCGCCGTCCGACGCCAACGTGTACGGGGACGTGTTCGGCGGCTGGATCATGGCCCAGGTCGACGTCGCCGGTTCGCTGCCGGCCGTGCGCCGCGCGAACGGCCGCGTGGCCACCATCGCCGTCAACTCCTTCCTGTTCAAGAATCCGGTCTTCGTCGGCGACCTGCTGTCCTTCTACGCCGACATCGTCAAGGTCGGCAATACCTCGATCACCGTCTACGTCGAAGTCTACGCCGAGCGTAACCGCCTGCAGACCAATGTCGTGAAAGTCACCGAGGCCACCCTCACCTATGTCGCCACCGGCCCGGACCGCAAGCCGCGCCAGCTGCCGCCGCTCGAATCCCTGATCGCCGAATAAGAGACTGATGCCGTCGCGCCGCCTGTTCCTGCTGGACGCGGCGCGCCTGGCCGCGGCCTTCACCGCCGCCGGTCCTTCGGTACTGCGCGCGGCACCTGGCAACAGCGCCGGCTATCCGTTCAGCCTCGGTGTCGCTTCCGGTTCGCCGCTGCCGGATTCGGTGATTCTCTGGACCCGCATCCTGCCCGATCCGCTGGATGCGAATTCGGCGCCCAGGCTGGCGGTGCCGCTACGCTGGGAAGTCGCGCAGGACGAAGGCTTCCGCAGCATCGCGGCCAAGGGCAGCGTGATCGCCACGCCGGAGCTGGCGCACAGCGTGCGCGTGAACGTGACCGGACTGCAGCCTGGCCGCTGGTACTGGTACCGCTTCCTGTTCGGCGACGCCGTCAGCCCGGTCGGCCGCACCCGCACCGCTCCAGGCGCCGGCAGCATGCCCGGCATGCTGAAGCTGGCGGTGGCCTCCTGCCAGCACTGGGAATTCGGCAGCTATGCGGCGCACCGCTACATCGCCGAGGCCCAGCCCGACCTGGTCGCCTTCCTCGGCGACTACATCTACGAGTGGGGCCCCTTCCAGCGCCAGCATCCGCAGCGCGCGGTGCGCCAGAACGAATCCTTCGACCTGGCGAGCTACCGCCAGCGCTACGCCCAGTACAAGAGCGACCCGGACCTGCAGGCGGCCCACCTGGCGGCGCCCTGGATCGTGACCTGGGACGATCATGAGGTAGCGAACGACTACGCCGCCGACCGCGACGAGCGGCTCTCCAGCGATTTCGCGGCGCGCCGCGCGGCGGCCTACCAGGCCTTCTACGAGCACATGCCGCTGCGCCTGCCGCCGCCTCGCAGCTTTGCGAACGTCCGCATGTACCAGCGCTACGACTGGGGGCGCCTCGCGCGCTTCCACGTACTGGACGACCGCCAGTACCGTGCCTACGAAGCCTGCCCGAAGCCGGGCCGGGGCGGCTCGAATTCCGTGGGTCCGCGCGCCTGCCCTGCCCTGCTGGACCCGTCGCGCAGCATGCTGGGCAGGGAGCAGGAAGCCTGGCTGCAGGACGGCCTGCAAGGCTCGCGGGCGCGCTGGAACATCCTGGCCCAGCAGACCCTGATGGCGCAATCGACCCAGGTGCCGATCGTCGGCGCCGACGGCGGGCGTTTCTGGACCGATGGCTGGGACGGCTATCCGGTCGCACGCCGCCGGCTGCTGGACGCCCTGGCGGGTTCACGGGCCGCCAATCCGCTGGTGCTGGGCGGCGACGTCCACACCTTCTACGCCACCGAGCTGCGCGCGGATTTCAACCGGCCGGCATCGAAGGACAATCCGGTGATCGCCACCGAGTTCGTCGGCACCTCGGTCACCTCCAGCTCGCGCCCGCAGCAGCGCACCGCGGAATACGTCGAGATGAACCCGCACATCAAGTTCGGGCGCAGCGACAGGCGCGGCTACATGCTGCTGGAGGTGACGCCGAAGGAGACCCGCTCGCGCTTCATGGGACTGGATGAGGTGCGGGATCCGAAGACTGCGCAGCGGGAGCTGGCGGCGTTTCGGGTGGTGGATGGGACGGCTGGGGTGGAGGTGACGTCGATCCAGGCCAGCGGCTCTCGCCCGTCGTTCCCGCCTGCGCGGGAATGACGGGATGGTGGTCAGGCCGTCTGCTTCTCATCCCGCAACTCACGCCGCAGGATCTTGCCCACATTGGTCTTCGGCAGCGTCTCGCGGAACTCGACGTACTTCGGCCGCTTGTAGCCGGTCAGCTGCTCCTTGCAGAAGGCCATCAGGTCTTCCTTGGTGAGCGCCTTGTCCTTCCTGACCACGTAGAGCTTGACCGCCTCGCCCGAGTGCTCGTCCGGCACGCCCACGCAGGCCACTTCCAGCACGCCCGGATGGCTTGCCACGACTTCCTCGACCTCGTTCGGGTAGACGTTGAAACCCGAGACCAGGATCATGTCCTTCTTGCGGTCGACGATCTTGATGTAGCCCTGCTCGTTCATGATGCCGATGTCGCCGGTCTTGAAGAAGCCGTCGGCGGTCATGACCTTGGCGGTTTCGTCGGGACGGTTCCAGTAGCCGGCCATTACCTGCGGGCCGCGCACGGCGATCTCGCCGGCGGTGCCGAACGGGACTTCCTGGCTGGCTTCGTCGAGGATGCGGATCTCGGTCGACGGGATCGGCAGGCCGATGGTGCCGGTAAAGCCGGTGATGTCGCAGCGGTTGGCGGCGACCACCGGCGAGGTCTCGGACAGGCCATAGCCCTCGACGATCGGGGTGCCGGTGACCTGCAGCCACTTGTCCGCCACCGGCTTCTGCACCGCCATGCCGCCGCCCGGGCAGACCAGCAGGCCGGAAAAGTCGAGGCTGGCGAAGTCCGGGTTGTTCAGCAGGCCGTTGTACAGGGTGTTCACGGCCGGGAAGACGTTGATGCGGTAGTTGCGCAGTTCCTTGATGAAGCCCCCGATGTCGCGCGGGTTCGGGATCAGCAGGTTCATGCCGCCCACGCGCAGGCCCAGCAGGGCGCAGACGGTCAGCGCATAGATGTGGTACAGCGGCAGCGCGCACACGAACTGCAGGTCGGCGCCGGCCTTGGCCAGGGTCGGGGCGAACCAGGCTTCGTTCTGCAGCACGTTGGCGATCACGTGCTTGTGCAGCAGCACCGCACCCTTCGACACGCCGGTGGTGCCGCCGGTGTACTGCAGGAAGGCGACGTCGTCATGGCCGACCTGGACCGGCTTGAGGGTCTGGCGCGCGCCTTCCGCCAGCACGCGCTTGAACGGCACCGCGTTCGGAATCGACCACGCCGGCACCAGCTTCTTGACGGTGCGGACCACGAAGTTGACGATCAGGCCCTTCGCGCCCAGCAGGTCGCCCATGGTGCCGACGATGACGTGCTTCACCTTGGTCTGGCCGACGACTTCCGCCACCGTGTGGGCGAAGTTTTCCAGCACCACGATGGCTTCCGCGCCCGAGTCGTTCAGCTGGTGCAGCAGCTCGCGCGGGGTGTACAGCGGGTTGACGTTGACGATGGTGTAGCCGGCGCGCAGGATGGCTGCCATCGCCACCGGATACTGCAGCACGTTCGGCAGCATGATGGCCACGCGCGCGCCCGGCTGCAGGCCGCGGCTTTGCAGCCACGCCGCCATCTGGGCGGACAGCTTGTCGAGTTCGGCGAAGCTCATGGACTTGCCCATGCAGGCATAGGCCTTGCGGTCCGCGTACTTGCGGAAGGCTTCCTCCAGCAGGTGCGTGAGGGAACGGTATTGCGTCCAGTCGATCTGCGCCGGTACGCCCGTCTCGTACGACTCCAGCCAGAATTTGTCCATGTTCTTACCTATCTTTCTAATTAATTTAACTCTCCGCTTTTGTCATTTTTTGCACTGCCAAAAATGACTCCCCGCGAAGCGGGGACCCAAGTTTGCAAGCGTATCGTCAGCGCAAACAGAACTTGGGTCCCCGCCTTCGCGGGGACGGATTTCAAGCCAACTATGCTGCCTGCTTTTCCTCGCGCAGTGCGCGCCGCAGGATCTTGCCGACGTTGGTCTTCGGCAGCTCGCTGCGAAATTCGATGTACTTCGGTTTCTTGTAGCCGGTGAACTCGCGCTTGCAGTAGTCCATCAGCTGTTCGGCCGTCAGGTTCGGGTCCTTCTTGACCACGAAGACCTTGACCGCCTCGCCGGAATGCTCGTCCGGCACGCCGATCACCGCGCACTCCAGCACGCCGGGGTGGGCCGCGATCACGCCTTCCAGTTCGTTCGGATAGACGTTGAAGCCCGAGACCAGGATCATGTCCTTCTTGCGGTCGACGATCTTCACGTATCCGTTCTCGTCCATCACGCCGACGTCGCCCGACTTGAAGAAGCCGTCGGGCGTCATGACCTTGGCCGTTTCGTCCGGACGGTTCCAGTAGCCGGCCATCACTTGCGGACCGCGGATCGCGATCTCGCCGACGCTGCCGATCGGCAGTTCCTTGCCGTCGTCGTCCAGGATCGCCACCTCGGTCGACGGGATCGGCAGGCCGATCGTGCCGGTAAAGGACGAGATGTCGCAACGGTTCGCGGTGGCCACCGGCGAGGTCTCCGACAGGCCGTAGCCTTCGATGATGTGGGAGCCGGTGACGGCCTTCCACTGGTCGTTGACCGCCTGCTGCACCGCCATGCCGCCGCCGTTCGCCAGCTTCAGGCCCGAGAAGTCCAGGTACCTGAAGTCCGGATGGTTCACCAGCGCGTTGTACAGCGTGTTCACCGCCGGCAGCGCATTGAACTTGTACTTGGCCAGCTCCTTGATGAAGCCCGGGATGTCGCGCGGGTTCGGGATCAGGATGTTCAGCGCGCCCACCCGCATGCCCCACAGCGCGCACACCGTCAGCGCGAAGATGTGGTACAGCGGCAGCGCGCACACGATGACCGGGTGCTCGACCACCGGCGGCCGGTTCATCGCCACCGAGGACCATGCCTCCGATTGCAGCAGGTTGGCGATCACGTTCCGGTGCGTCAGGGTCGCGCCCTTCGACACGCCGGTGGTGCCGCCGGTGTACTGCAGGAAGGCGATGTCCGTGTTCTTCAGCTGGGCCGGCTGGAAGGGCATCTTGCCGCCCTGCGCCAGCGCATCCTTGAAGCGCACGCTGCTCGGCAGCGAGTAGTCCGGCACCATCTTCTTGATTGTCCGGACCACGAAGTTCACCAGCATGCCCTTGGCCCCGCCCAGCATCTCGCCCATGCTCGCCACCACCACGTGGCGCACCGGGGTCTTGCCCATCACCTGCTGCAGCGTGTGCGCGAAATTCTCGAGCACGATGATGGCCTCGCTGCCCGAATCCTTCAGCTGGTGCTCCAGCTCGCGCGGCGTGTACAGCGGATTCACGTTCACGACCGTATAGCCGGCGCGCAGGATGGCGGCCAGCGCCACCGGATACTGCAGCACGTTCGGCATCATCACCGCCACGCGCGCGCCCTTGGCCATGCCGCGGCTCTGCAGCCAGGCGGCGAGGCGCTTCGACATGGCGTCCAGCTCCGCATAGGTGAGGAACTTGTCCATGCAGACGAAGGCGTTGTTCGCGGCGTACTTCTGGAACGACTCTTCCAGCAGCTGCACGAGGGAGCCGTACTGGTCGGGATCGATTTCAGCGGGGACGCCGGGTGGGTACGACTTGAGCCAAATCTTGTCCATCGGGTGCCTGTCTCCAGTGTATTTTTTCTGTGTGGGCCGCCCAACCGAAAAAAACGCACGGTCGTGCTGTGTTTGCTTTCATGATGCTATCGGGCAGCGCGTCCGATAGCAAGCATTTTTAAAGCAATTCGAACACGAATTCTAGCGCCCGACCATAGGCGGCGCCTCGCTGCGCTGCACCATCAGCGGCGCCGTCGACACCGGCGGCGCCAGGGCCTTCAGGATGCGGTGGCGATCCGGGCGGTCCAGCTCGGCCAGGCGCTTGACCGACTTGTAGAAAGCCGGGAAGTTGCCGTCGCGCTTGAGCATGGCGCGGAAGGCCGGCACGAAGTCTTCATAGGTCGCGATCGAGGCCAGGTGGGCGTTCGACAGCGGCTGTTCGAAGAAGCGGTCGTAGCCGGCATAGCCGCCCCAGTTGCCCTTCAGGACCTGGTACTCGTCCTTCAGTTCCTGGAACAGGCGGGCCTTGACCGCGCGCTTCTCGTCGTCGCTGCGGTCGATCAGCGCGTAGTTCTGTTCGAGCGCCTTGCGGTACTTGAGCAGCAGGGCCAGGAAATCGTGCTTGCGGCTCTTGTAGCGGGCATAGCTGTCGCGCATGGCCTGGTTGCCGAAGCGCTCCATCCAGCGTTCCACACCCACCTCTTCCACCGTGCTGGCGAAGGATTCGTTGAACTGCGAATCGCCCTGCGCATACACGATCTGGTGCGCCAGTTCGTGGAAGATCATGCGCGCCAGTTCGGCATCCGGGTAGTTGATGAAGGTGGAGATCAGGGGATCGCTGAACCAGCCCAGGGTCGAGTAGGCCGGCACGCCGCCGACCTCGACGTCGTTGCCGTCCGCCTTCAGCTCCTTGGCGTAGGCCATGGCGGCATCCTTGTCGTAGTAGCCGCGGTAGTTCACGCAGCCGGCCACCGGGAAGCACCATTGCAGGGGCCGCAGCGACAGCTCGGGCGTGGCGACCACGTTCCACAGCACGTAAGGGCGTTTCAGGGAGGCGTATTTTTTATAACTGTCATTATCTGGCAATGACATTTCGATAACAGCGTAGCGGCGGATCTGGCGCGCCGTTTCCAACCGGAGGCGCAGTTTGGAGCTGGTGCCGGGGTCGGCGATCCAGTCGTCAATCGGACGGGCGTCCGACAGGAGTTCAAGCTGGCCCTGGGCCGCCTGGGAGTAGTAGTTCAGCGTGGAGCAGCTGGCCAGCAGCCCCGCCGCCGTGCCCGCCAGGAGCACGGCGCGGAGCCGCGGGGTGATTCGCGAAAGTTTCATTTGTCAGAGAGATCATGGTGCGGCTTCTGGTCATGCTTTTTCCACCTGCACCAGCGTGTCGTAGAAAGTCGGCGCCCGGCCCATGTCGGTCAGGCGCTGGCTGGTTACTTCGTTGGCGTTCTTGCCGTCGCTAGCGAGCTTTTTCCACCAGATCGACAGGCCGACCACGAGGCCGGCCCGCGCCTTGGGCGTGACACGGGCTCGCGCGACGAACGAGCCCCGGTCATTGAAGATGCGCACCATCTCCTTGTCTTCAATGCCGCGCGAAGCGGCATCAAGAGGATGGATGTCCAGGTGAGGTTCACCCTCCGTGGCGCGGAGGCTCTGGACATTGACAAAGCTTGAGTTGAGGAAGTTCCTGGCCGGCGGAGAAATCATCGCCAACGGATATTTCTCT
>Ga0308170_10001992_pt1 | contig 18154 bp, 14 predicted proteins | sample PhyBR2_2_FD_202136 | JGI IMG/M metagenome (GOLD analysis project Ga0308170, IMG submission 202136) | Phyllosphere microbial communities from UC Gill Tract Community Farm, Albany, California, United States - DLSLSB.R2 | ecosystem: Host-associated > Plants > Phyllosphere > Unclassified | place... | reverse complement strand
TAAACAGGCAAATGAAATATTTGAGAGGAATTGCTAAAAACCATTTATTGGTCGTTGTGTTCTTTAAAAATACGGAGATACAGAAACTCATGAATACTCATCCCGAAAGTATGCAGGGAATTTATGACGAAATCATCGCTGAGAAATTTGAATTTGAAAAAAAACTCATCATTCAGGAATTAAGAAAATACGGAATTTACTCAGTCTACACGCTTCCTGAGAATCTGAATGTTGATGTCATTAATAAATATCTTGAGATAAAAGCAAGAGGGATTTTATAAAATAAACAAATGAAAAAAATATTTATTACAGTTTTGTTTTTGTTGATAGCTGTAAGCTGCGAAAATAAAAGAGAGAAAGTGCAGAGAGACGGAGAGCCCGATGTGGTACTTGTTGAAACTGAAGATAACGAAATGAATACTGCTATTGAAAGTGCAAAGAAAACTTTTAAATCAGATTTTCATCAGGCGCTTTTGAGCAAAAACCCAAATTTCTCAAATTTCACAATTAAACAAAAGTTTGATACGCCAAGTGGCGGCGGTGAACACATCTGGATTGGCGATATCATTTTTGATAACGGAAAATATCATGGGATTATACAAAATGAACCGATGGAACCCATTGGTGTAAAGCTTGGCGATGAGGTCGCTGTAAATGTTGAAAATCTTTCGGACTGGATGTATTACGACATCAACAAAGTAAAAGGTGCTTACACCGTAAAAGTTTTACGTAAAACAATGAGCGACGAAGAAAAGAAACAAATGGATTCTCAAGGATTGATTTACGAATAATTAGTAACAATTTAATTAAAGCAAGATTTTATAATTTTGCAATAAGCAATAAGCAATAAGCAATAAGCAATAAGCAATAAGCAATAAGCAATAAGCAATAAGCAATAAGCAATAATGAAAATTACACTAAACAGACTCAACGACGATTTTTTATTTGAATGTACCAATGCGCAGGGAAATTCAATTTTGTTAGACAATACATCTCAGCCAGGTGCAAAAGGTGTTTCACCAATGGAAAGTGTTTTGATGGCAGTTGCGGGTTGCAGCGGAATTGATGTTGTTTCTATTTTGAAAAAACAGAGACAAGAAATTACAGATTTCAAAGCAGAAGTAGAAGGCGAAAGAGTTGCTGTAGATGATGCAAAACCATTCAAATCTATTATGGTAAAGTTTTTATTAGAAGGGAATATCGATCCCAAAAAAGCATTGAAAGCTTCAGAATTATCATTTGAAAAATACTGTTCAGTTTCAAAAACACTTGAACCCAATGTGGAAATCGGGTACGAAGTTTTTGTAAACGGAGAGAAAGTTGAGAAATAGAGTGGGAGAGTTTTAGGGTTTGAGAGTTTCAGAAAATAAAAAATTTCTACAATTCTCAAACTCTAATACGCTCAAACACTAAAACCCTCCAACCCAATTACGCCAATCTTGGCTTCATCAGTTTCGCTACGGTTGCCGTCCAGCCTGTTTGGTGTGAAGCTCCGACTCCGCGACCATTATCTCCGTGGAAATACTCATAAAATGTGATGTAATCTTTGAAGTTCGGGTCATAATTAAATTTATAATTACCTCCGTTAAAAGCGCGTTGTCCGCTTTCATCTTTCAGGAAAATAGAGCAAAGTCTGCCGCTGATATTTTGGGCAACTTCATCCAAATTTTTCTTTTCGCCACTTCCGGTTGGGAATTCTACTTTTAAGCTGTTTCCGTAATAAAAATGGAAACGTTGTAAACTTTCAACAATCAGGAAATTAATCGGAAACCAAATCGGACCACGCCAGTTACTGTTTCCGCCAAACATTCTGCTGTCACTCTCTGCAGGCGTATAATAAACGACATTTTTGTTGCCGTGAACTGTAAACACAAACGGATTTTCTTCATACACCTTAGACATTGCCCGGATTCCATAAGAGCTCAAAAATTCTTTTTCATCCAGCATTCTTCTCAAAACCTTGGTGAGTCTATTTTTGCGAAGAATACTCATCAGATGTTTTCTGCCGCTTCCTTCCTCGTCCCAATGAGAAACTAAAGAGGTAAGTTCTGGCTTGTTTTTTAAAACCCAATCCATTCTTTCACGGAAATTAGGCATTTTACTCAGCAGATGATGATCGATAATTTCAACTGCAAACAAAGGAATAAGCCCGACAATACTTCTCAATCTCAAAGAAACACTTTCTCCGTTGGCCAACTGCAAAACATCGTAAAAGAAACCATCTTCTTCGTTCCAAAGCCCTTCTTTGTCTTCACCCATATTTTCCATGGCTTCGGCGATATAAAGGTAATGCTCAAAAAATTTGATGGCCATATCTTCGTACACCTGATAGTATTGAGCCAATTCCATAGCAATCCTCATCATGTTTAGTGCATACATCGCCATCCAGCTTGTACCGTCAGCTTGCTCAAGATGTTCGCCGTCTTTCAGTTCCATATTTCGGTCAAAAGCACCAATGTTATCTAAGCCTAAAAACCCGCCACCGAAAATATTTTTACCGTTTTTATCTTTTCTGTTGACCCACCAGGTAAAGTTGAGAAGAAGCTTTTGAAAAACTTTTTCAAGAAATAAAAGATCTGGTTTTCCGTTTGTTTTTTCATCAATTTTAAAAACCCTGAAGCACGACCATGCATGCACAGGCGGATTAACGTCACTCAAATTCCATTCGTAAGCCGGCATTTGCCCGTTCGGATGCATGTACCATTCTTTCGTAAGCAAAAGCAATTGGTTTTTCGCAAACTCGGCATCAATAATCGCAAAAGGAACACAGTGAAATGCCAAATCCCAGGTTGCATACCAAGGATACTCCCATTTATCGGGCATTGAGATGATATCTTTATTGTGAAGATGCTCCCATTCTGTGTTTCTTACATAATTTTTAAAATCTCTCGGCGCTTCATAATTGGGGTCGCCATTTAGCCATTTTCCGACATTATAATGATAGAATTGTTTGTTCCAAAGAAGTCCTGCAAAAGCCTGTCTCTGCACATTTTTTTCATCGTCATTAAATATATCCTGCTGAATTTCATCATAAAATTCATTAGCTTCAGTAATTCTTGCATTGAATATGTCATCAAACTGATAAAATGCATCATCCATATCATAAGGTGATAACCTGAATTCAAAAACTTCAGACTGACCAGCTTCGATAGTTTCATCAATGATGAAAGCAGCTTTTGTTCCTTTTTTATCGGGATTTACAGTGTTTTTCTGATGAATAATATAATCGTTGATTCCATCTTTATAGTAAGTATTTTCTACAAACGGAGTTCCATGAAGTTTTGGATTATTTGTTTCATTATCACAAAAAACCTGTTCTGCATTTTTATTTTTCGAATAAAACTTTTTGATGGGAATACTGTCGTGAACAATGTCGATGCAACCTTCTTTTCCCCCTACTGTCTGACCTTTGTATTCATTATAACCCCATTTCCAATTATTTCTAAACCAAGCTGTAGGTAATACAACAATGGGCGCATCTTTGTCGCTTCTGTTGCAGACTGTAACACGTACCAGAATATCATGCGCATCAGATTTACAGTATTCTATGAAGATATCAAAATATTCATCTTTATCAAAAACTCCTGTATCAAAAAGCTCATATTCGGGTTCCTTTTTGGTGCGCCTGGCATTTTCGGCTACAATATCGTCGTAAGGAAATTCGTTGATTGGATATTTGTACACCATTTTCATATAGCTGTGAGTAGGTGTATTATCCAAATAGTAGAAAATTTCTTTAATATCTTCTCCGTGATTTCCCTGCGGATTGCTCAATCCGAAGAGGCGTTCTTTTACTCTTTTATCTTTTTTATTCCAAAATGAAAGAGCAAAACAGAAAATTTGTTTAGGATCTGAAATCCCTGCGATACCTTCTTCACCCCAACGATAAGTGTGGCTTTCTGCAATATCATGGTTGGCAAAATGCCATGCATTTCCATTCGGACTGTAGTCTTCACGCACATTTCCCCATTGCCTGTTGCTTACGTAGGGTCCCCAGTTTTTCCAGTCTTTATCTTGTAATCTTTGCTTTTCGATAGTCATTTTCAGCCATTTTCATGGCTAAGTTAATTTTTTTGATAAATAATTCCAATTTTTTTAATCTGAATAATTATTAACAATCTTCCACAAACCTCGCTGATATTACGTTTTATGATATTTGTTAATTTTTTTTAATTTTTAAAATAAAAAGTTTTATATTTGCACCATTCGTTCATTTACATATTGAAAATGTTATCAAGAAAGGTTGAGGGATAGACCCTGTGAAACCTTAGCAACCCTTTGCGCAAGCAGAGAAGGTGCTACGTTCTACCAAATAATTTATTTTGGACAGATAACTTACTGAAGTTCTTTTCAGCCATTTCTCGTGGCATTTTCAAATTTATTTATAATAATATAAAATTTGAAAACAGAACTGCAACATATTAATTTTTTGTACAAAACCGATTCTCAGAGAGAATATCATATCCCGTTAAGCTATCAGCTTTTTGGGAAAGAGCTATTTTCAGCACCCATCATTTTGGTAAATCATGCTTTAACCGGAAACTCTAATGTTGCCGGAGAAAATGGCTGGTGGAAACAATTGATTGGGGAAAATCAGGTGATTGATACAAATAAATATACAGTACTCTGTTTCAATATTCCCGGAAATGGATATGACGATTTTTTTATTGGCGAATATTCAGATTTTACTCCTTCAGATATTGCTAATATATTTCTGAAAGGTCTTGAATCTTTACATATTAAAAACATATACGCTCTGATTGGAGGGTCTTTAGGAGGTGGAATTGGTTGGGAAATGCTTTCAAAGAAGCCAGATTTAGCCGAAATTTTCATTCCGATTGCCTGTGATTCTAAAACTCATGATTGGCTGCATGCACAATGTCTTGTTCAGAAATTTTTATTAAATGGAAATGATGAACCGCTACAAAAAGCCAGAATTCATGCGATGTTATGCTACAGAACACCTCAGTCTTTAAACGACAGATTTCAAAACAAATACACCCAAGAAAAACAGGAGCTAGAATCTGAAAACTGGCTTAATTATCATGGGAAATCTCTTGCCGAAAGGTTTAGTTTAAAATCATATCAATTGATGAATCATTTATTGATGAATATTAATGCTGATGAAAATAGGATGCAGAAAATTCAGGCACGAATGCACATGATCTCTGTAGATACAGATTTATTTTTTCCTGCCTCTGAAATTAGGAATGGCTTTGAAAAGCTAAAGGAAAATAAGAAAGATGTTTTCTATCACGAGATCAAATCAGTTCATGGGCACGATGCCTTCTTAATGGAATACAGTCAATTAAATAATATCATAAATAACATTTTGTAGGAAAAAAGGAGTTTAAGGTAATTCCGTCTTATAAAAAAATAAAAAAGGTTACAGATGAAAAGTAATGCAAACGAAATAAAATTTTTAAAGAACAGATCAATCATTAAATTTGAAGGAGAAGATTTTTTAGGTGAAATAGGGATCGATGGAAGAGTGTTTAAAGCCCTTACATTTGCCCGTATCAGTGTTGGGATAATCTCTCAGCAGGCGGTAGAAAACGGATTGTCTATTCTTGTACACGAAGATGATTCTGAAAAAGCAGTAAACTGTCTGATCGAAGAGTTTGCTGCAGAAAGAAAATCAGGCAAAGTTTCTCAGATTTACAGCATCAACAATGTTTCTGTTATCGGTTTTGTAGCAGATGATCTAAATAAAATACTTTCAGAATTGGCAAGAAACAATGTTTTTCCATTGCTTTTAAACCAAAATTCAAGCGAAAAACGAATTAATATTGTTGTGACATCTTCTCAGGATGAGAAAACTAAAAATATCATTGAATCTGAAATTTTCAAAAAACCAAAAACAGTTCATTTGGCAATTATCGGTCACGGAAATGTGGGAAAGACTTTAATAGAACAGGTTTTACATTCTTCGGAAGAAATTAAAAGAAGAAAAAATATACATCTTAAAGTTGTTGCGGTAGCTAATTCAAGAAAAATAGCTTTCAACAAAAAAGGTTTTGACAACCAATGGAGCAATGAGGTTTTTGCCTCTGAAAAAACTTCAAATGTAGAAGAATTAATTAATTTTTCTAAAGAAAACCAGCTTGAAAATCTAATCGTAGTCGATAACACAGCAAGTACAGATTTTGTCAAAAATTATCATGCCTTGGCAGAAAATGGATTCGATTTGGTTTCTTCAAATAAAATTTTCAACACACTTCCAATTGAAGAATATCGTAAACTAAGATATACGTTGAATAAAAACAACAAGCGTTATTTGTATGAAACCAATGTTGGCGCAGGTTTGCCGTTAATCGATACCATAAAACTTTTACACCTTTCCGGTGAAAATATTACAAGAATCAAAGGTGTTTTTTCCGGAACATTGAGTTATGTTTTCAATAACTTCTCTTTGCGAAATGATAAATTTTCTACAATCGTTAATGAAGCGCTAGAAAAAGGTTTCACAGAGCCAGACCCAAGAGAAGATTTATCAGGAAATGATGTGGCTCGCAAGCTATTGATCTTGGCGAGAGAATTAGATTTAATTAATGAATTTAATGATATCAACATCCAAAACTTAGTTCCGGAAGCTTTGCTTTCTATCTCAAAGCAGGAATTTCTTTCGAGACTTGAAGATTTGGATGAAGAATACGATAAAATTAAGAAAAATCAGGAGCCTGGTCACGTTTTAAGATATGTTGGTGATTTACACGGCGATTTACAGAAAGAGAAAGGCAATCTTGATGTTAAGCTAATTTCTGTTCCTGCAACTTCCGCTTTGGGACAGCTGAAAGGCTCAGATTCTATTTTTGAAATCTACACCGAAAGTTATGGTGAAAATCCAATTGTCATCATGGGAGCCGGAGCCGGAGCAAAAGTGACAGCAAGAGGAGTTTTCGGAGATATTTTAAGATTAAGTGAAACTAAATAAAAGTAGGATGCTGGAAGATGGAAGTTTGAAGTCTTTCATCGCCGAAAAGTCCCGAAGGGACGATTTAAATCAGGGTAGGATGAAATCCTATCAAAAATAACAAATCAAATTATAACAATATAGTAACAAGTCAATTTAAAAATTTGAAAAAATCATAATTAAATTGATGCATTGCAAAAAAGATAAAACAAGTTTATGAGCGATAATAATCAACCAAAAACTAATAACGAGCAACTGTTAACAAATTTCGAAACCTTAGCCATAAGAACCCAGACTGAAAGATCTCAGTTTGACGAGCATTCAACGCCTTTATATCTTACTTCAAGCTTTGTTTTTGAAGATGCGGAAGATATGAGAGCGAGCTTTGCCGAAGAAAAATCTAAAAACCTGTATAGCCGATTTTCAAATCCTAATGTTACAGAATTTACCGATAAAATTGCAAAAATGGAAGGTGCGAAAGCGGGTTATGCTTTCGCTACGGGAATGGCGGCAATTTATTCAACGTTTGCCACTTTGCTTAATGCAGGTGATCATATCGTAAGTTGTCAGTCTGTTTTCGGCTCTACGCACACGTTGTTCACAAAATATTTCCCAAAATGGAATATCGAAACCACATATTTCAAAGCTGAAGATTCTATAAATGTAGAAAAATATATCAAGCCAAATACGAAAATCCTGTATTTGGAAACGCCGACAAATCCTGCGATAGAAATTTTAGACTTAGAATTTTTTGGTCAGATTGCTAAAAAACATAATCTGATTTTCATTGTAGACAACTGTTTTGCTACGCCATATTTGCAACAACCCATAAAATACGGAGCAGATGTGGTTGTACATTCTGCCACAAAATTAATTGACGGTCAAGGTCGTGTTTTGGGTGGAGTAGCAGTTGGTAGAGAAGATTTGATCCGTGAGATTTATCTTTTCGCAAGAAACACCGGTCCTGCAATGTCACCTTTCAACGCTTGGGTTTTATCAAAAAGCTTAGAGACTTTGGCAATCCGTGTGGAGAAACATTGTGAAAACGCCTTAAAAGTAGCTGAGTTCTTAGAAAGCCATCCGAATGTAGAACTGACGAAATATCCATTTCTTCTATCTCATCCAAGCTATGAAGTGGCGAAGAAACAAATGAAATTAGGTGGAAATATTGTAGCATTCGAAATCAAAGGCGGTATCGAAGGTGGGCGAAAATTTTTAGATAAAATAAAAATGTGTTCACTTTCTGCAAACTTAGGCGATACCAGAACGATTGTTACGCATCCCGCTTCTACAACGCATTCCAAATTGACAGATGAAGAAAGAAACGAAGTGGGAATTACCGCAGGTTTGGTTCGCTGTTCGGTAGGTTTAGAGAATGTGGACGATATTATTGCAGATTTAAAACAGGCATTAGATTAAATTAATTTGGGCAGCTTTATCCGCCTTCCACTCCCGCTTTTTTGCCTCCGCTTCGCTCCGGCAAAAAGAGCTCCGTTCAAGTCGGGCTGCAAAGATTCAGCGTAAAGATTCGGCAAATAAGCCTTGTCAAGTTCAAAACCTTGACAAGGCTTAAATAAAAAGTTTGAAATGAATAAAGAGTCCCAAAGGGACGATTTAATAGAGAATAGGATGCAATCCTATTAAAAAATATGTCATAATAAATAAAATGAAAAATTCAGAACAACTATACAAAGCATTATCCGAAAGAATTTTAATTCTCGACGGAGCGATGGGAACCATGCTTCAGCGATATAAATTCGAAGAAGAAGATTACCGTGGCGAGCGTTTTAAAGATTGGGAACATCCTGTAAAAGGAAATAATGACCTTCTCTCTCTTACGCAACCCGAAGCAATTGAAGAAGTTCATAGAAAATACCTTGAAGCCGGAGCTGATATTCTGGAAACCAATACATTTTCCGGAACTACGATTGCGATGGCAGATTACCACATGGAAGATTTGGTCTACGAACTGAATTACGAGTCCGCAAAAATCGCCAGAAAAGTATGTGATGAGTTTACCGCTAAAAATCCAAGTAAACCAAGATTTGTGGCAGGTTCGATCGGACCAACCAATAGAACAGCAAGCTTAAGTCCGGATGTCAATGATCCTGGTTATCGTGCGATTACTTTTGAAGAGTTAAGATTAGCTTACAAACAGCAATCTGAAGCTTTGTTAGACGGCGGTTCAGATATTCTTTTGGTAGAAACAATTTTCGATACGTTGAATGCCAAAGCAGCGTTATTTGCGATAGACGAAATTCAGGAAGAAAGAGGAATTGAAATCCCAATCATGGTTTCAGGAACGATTACTGACGCTTCAGGAAGAACATTGAGCGGACAAACCGCAGAAGCATTTTTAATCTCAGTTTCACATCTGAATTTATTAAGTGTAGGTTTCAACTGCGCTTTAGGAGCAAATCAGCTAACACCGTATTTAGAAACTTTGGCTCACAATTCGGAATTCCATGTGTCGGCTTATCCGAATGCAGGTTTACCAAATGCTTTCGGGCAATACGATGAATCTCCAGAGTTTATGGCTGAGCAAATCAGAGAATATGTAGAAAAAGGATTGATCAATATTATCGGCGGATGCTGTGGTACCACACCGGAGCACATCAAAGCAATAGCTGATTTAGTTGATAAATATGAGCCCAGAAAAGTGAAGGATTTTGTATGATTTTTGATTTGGAAATTTAGAGCAAGTATGAAAATACTTTTTTTAAATCCAAAACAATAATCCTATGGAAAAGCCAATTTACCTAAAAAATCCAGAAGACGCCAAACTGTTTAATGAATTAAGAAAAAGAGTGAACCAGCGAGTAGAAACACTTCCCAAAAACAGAGATGTTTACATTCAGATCAAAGCGATTATTTTGCCTTTGGTCTATTTTGGATTGTATGTATTTGCGCTTTTCAATGCAGATCAATCATGGGTTTACATTTCAAGTTTTGTTTTGATGGGGATTTCTCTGGTTTTAATTTATTTAAACTTAATTCACGAGGCAGCTCACAACAATATTTTTAAAAACAAAAGACTCAACAGTTTCGTTTTACAGATTTTCGATTTTGTAGGTGCTAATTCATATATCTGGAAAAAAAGACATATCGCATCGCATCACGCTTACCCGAATGTTGATGGTTGGGATACCGACATTGAGCAAAGTGGGCTTTTACTGATCGTTCCATGGATTAAGGCTAAAGGAATACAAAAATATCAGCATTTCTTTTTCTTCCTGGTATATCCGCTTTATTTATTTAATTGGATGTTTATCAGAGATTTTAGAGATTTTTTTGATAATGAAAGGGTGATTTTAAAAACTCAGGGAAAAATTCCGGTTTCAGAAAAGATTAAAATGATCAGTTTTAAACTGTTTTACTTTTTCTATCAAATTGCCGTGCCGGTTTTGTTTTTTAAAGTTTCTCTTGGTTTGGCTTTGGGCGCTTGGTTTTTACAGGTAATTGCAGCGAGTATTTTTGCACTTTTTGTTTTGTTGCCTTTACATCCGCTTCCGGATAATGCATTCCCAAAATTGGATGAAAAAAACGGACTTCCATTCAGTTGGATCCGCCATCAACTGGAAGTAACTAATGATTTAAAAGAAAATAACTGGTTTGTGAGAAATGTTTTGGGAAATTTCAACTTTCACGTTGCCCATCATCTTTTCCCGAATTACAGCTATATGTATTATAACGAAATTACAGAGGAAATTGAACAGTTTGCCAAAGAAAATAATCTGGGCTACAAACGATTTCCGATTGTTACCGCTTTGGGCAAACATGTCGATTTGCTGAAGCAAAATGCGAATAACGCATATTTTATTTTAGAAGAATAATTAAATGAAATATTTAAGATTATCAGGGCTCGAACCTCTGATTATTACTCCGGAAAGCAATTTCATCAACGTTGGTGAAAGAACTAATGTTGCCGGATCTAAAAAGTTTTTAAGATTAATAAAAGAAGAAAAATTCTCTGAAGCTTTAGATATCGCAAGAGATCAGGTTGACGGCGGAGCTCAGATTCTTGATGTCAATTTTGACGATGGCTTGATCGATGGAAAAGCTTCCATGATCAAATTCCTGAACTTAATTGGTTCCGAACCGGATATTTCCAAAATCCCAATTATGGTAGATTCTTCCAAATGGGAGATTTTGGAAGCAGGTTTACAAGTTGTTCAGGGGAAATGTGTGGTGAATTCCATCAGTTTAAAAGAAGGAAAAGAAGAGTTTGTAAAACATGCCAAAGCGATCAAAAGATATGGCGCTGCAGTGATTGTAATGGCTTTTGATGAAGTAGGGCAAGCCGATAATTACGAAAGAAGACTTGAAATCACTAAAAGATCTTATGATATTTTGGTTGATGAGGTTAAATTTCCTGCTGAGGATATTATTTTCGATTTAAATATATTTCCCGTAGCAACAGGGATGGACGAACATCGCAGAAACGCAATCGATTTCATTGAAGCTACACGTTGGGTAAGACAGAATCTTCCGTATGCCTCGGTAAGTGGAGGAGTTTCTAATGTTTCGTTTTCTTTTCGTGGAAATGATACGGTGCGAGAAGCAATGCACTCGGTTTTTCTTTATCACGCCATACAGGCCGGAATGAATATAGGAATTGTAAACCCGGCAATGCTTGAGGTTTATGATCAAATTAATAAAGAACTTCTGGAACTCGTAGAAGATGTAATTCTCGACAAAAGAGAAGATGCTACAGAGCGGCTTTTAGATTATTCCGAACGCAATAAATCGGTTAAAAAAGAAAAAGTAGAAGAACTCGAATGGCGTACTTATCCTTTGCAGGAGAGAATCACGCATTCTTTGGTGAAAGGAATCGACCGTTTTATAGAAGAAGATGTAGAAGAAGCAAGGCTTCAGTCTGCCAGACCGCTTCACGTTATTGAAATCAATCTGATGACGGGAATGGGTGTTGTTGGTGATCTTTTCGGAAGCGGAAAAATGTTTCTTCCACAAGTTGTAAAATCTGCTCGTGTAATGAAAAAGGCAGTAGCTTATTTGCAACCATTCATAGAAGCTGAAAAAGATGTCGCTCAGAAACCCAACGGAAAAATCTTAATGGCAACCGTAAAAGGCGATGTTCACGATATCGGAAAGAATATTGTGAGTGTAGTTTTGGGTTGTAATAATTACGATATTGTCGATTTGGGTGTAATGGTTCCTGCCGAGAAAATTATTCAAGCAGCGATCGATCATCAGGTCGATGTAATTGGTTTGAGTGGATTGATCACGCCAAGTCTGGATGAAATGGTGTATATCGCATCAGAACTGGAAAGACAAAACTTAAATTTCCCTTTATTAATCGGTGGTGCAACAACTTCTAAAGCGCATACTGCCGTTAAGATAGATTTAAAATATAAAAATGCAGTCGTTCATGTAAATGATGCTTCCCGTGCTGTAAATGTGGTAAGTTCTCTTTTAGGAGATCGAAATAAAGAATATGTAAGCGATCTTAAAAATGACTATTCAGATTTCAGAGAAAAATTTCTGAACAGGCAGGTCGATAAAAACTATGTTTCTCTGGAAGATGCACGAAAAGATAAATTTAAAATTGATTGGGAAAACGAAGAAATTTTCACTCCAAACAATTTAGGAATTCAGGTTTTTGAAAATCAGGATTTGGAAGAATTAGTTCCTTTTATAGACTGGTCGCCGTTTTTCAGAAGCTGGGATCTTCACGGAAAATATCCGAATATTTTTGATGATGAAGTTGTTGGTGAGCAGGCAAAAGAATTGTTCAAAGACGGACAGAAAATTTTAAAGAAAATCGTTGATGAAAAATTGTTGGTTGCCAAAGCAATCTTTGGAATTTTTAAAGCCAATTCCAACGAAACTGATGACATTTTAATTTACGATGAAAATGATCAGGAAAAAGTTAAGTTTTTGACTTTAAGACAACAGGTTCAGAAATCGAAAGGGAAAGATTATATCGCATTAAGTGATTTTATAGCACCTAAAAGCTCAGGAAAGACCGATTATATGGGAGCATTTTGTGTCTGTACAGGTTTCGGAACCGATGAATTATCTGATCAATATGAAAAAGATAACGACGACTACAATGCGATCATGGTAAAAGCCATCGCCGACCGTTTCGCCGAAGCTTATGCTGAGTTTTTGCATAAAAAAGTGCGTACAGAATATTGGGGATATGCCAATCAGGAAAATTTGAGCAACGAAGATTTGATTGCCGAAAAATACAAAGGAATTCGTCCTGCGCCGGGCTATCCCGCATGTCCTGATCATTTGGAAAAACATGCCATTTGGGATTTGTTAAAGGTGGAAGAAAACATCGGTGTTTATCTTACTGAAAGTTTAGCCATGTTCCCAACAGCAGCAGTTTCCGGATATTATTTTGGTAGTCCGCACGCCAAATATTTTGGTTTGGGAAAAATTTCTGAAGATCAATTGAAAGAATATTCTGTAAGAAAAGGAATTTCTTTGCAGGAAGCGAGAAAATGGCTGAACCCGAATTTAGCAGATGGGATTTAAGTAATAATACAGATTTTGGACATGATGAATTTGAGGTATTAAATTCTATTTTTGTAAATAAAAACAATTATGAAAAATATCAAAATATTAGAAAATTTAATTGAAATAAAATCAATCGATGAGCAAAAACAATCAATCGATTTTCATAGACCATTTTCTAATGAATTGGAAAATAAAATATTTCAAAAATTAAAATTAGACTGGAATTATAATTCAAATGCTATCGAAGGAAATCAGTTGAGTTATGGTGAGACAATCGCTTTTTTAAACTTTGGTTTGACGGCTAAGGGTAAGCCTTTCAAAGATCATTTGGATATTAAAGGTCATAACGAAGCGATAGGTTTTATGCTGCAATTAATTAAGGAAGACCGTCCGCTTTCTGAAAGTGATATTAAAGATTTGCATAAAATAATTTTAGTTGAACCTTATTTTTCAAAAACTATTTCACCTGAAGGGATCGAGTTTCAAAAAGAGATAAACATCGGACAATATAAAAATTCTCCAAACCATGTGAAAACAGTGTCTGGTGATATTCATTATTACACCAATCCGGAAGAAGTTGCTTTTGAAATGAACAATCTTTTGGAATGGTACAGAAATGCTGAAGAAGAAAATCTGCATCCAATCATTACTTCTGCTATTTTCCATCATAAGTTTACTTCAATTCATCCATTTGATGATGGAAACGGAAGATTAGCAAGAATTCTGAGCAATTTTATTTTGCTTAAACATCAATATCCGGTAATTGTAATTAAAAACAGAGATAAAATTCAATATTATTCTGCACTGAATATTGCTGATAATGGGGTGTATGAAGATTTAATAAAGCTATTTGCAGAAAACATTAGCTTTAGTTTCGATATTATGCAGAAAGCAATTAATGGAGAAAATATCAATGAAGCAGATGATTTGGATAAGGAGATTGAGTTATTTGTGAAAGAGTATCAAATAGAACCTAGAATCTTGACGGATGAAAAAGATAAAAATAAATTAATTAATCAATATGTCATTAATTTTCTAGAGTATCTGTTACCAAAAATAAATAAACTTGGGGAACTTTTTCAAGAATCATATTTAAACTATTCTGATTCAAATTACAATCTCTATACTTATGAATTGTTTTTAGATAAAATTAAGATTGATTTAGGATTGATTCCTGTAGATATTTTTGAAATAGAAATACCTTTTAATTTAGTTGATCATATAAAAGAAGAATTTAATATTAACTTTTACTTGAAAATAACTATAAAGAATAAAACTATTAAATATACAATAACGGAAAAATATTACTTATCGGATTTTATTACGGGAAATGAAGAGCTACATTCAACAACTATAATTTCAGAGATTTACTCCTATAATTTAAATATAGAACAAATTTATCAAGAATTTTCAAAAAAAGTTGTTAGCTACTTGATGAAAAAAATAAAGAACTACTCGCAAAACTAAACTGAAATTCTTAATTGTATAAATTAAGAAACATCAAAATAAATGAAAATCACAGACCACATAAAAAACGCCAACGGAAAAGCCTTATTTTCTTTAGAAGTTGTTCCGCCCCAGAAAGGAATTGGGATTGAAGATTTATATAAAAATATTGATCCTCTGATGGAATTTAAACCGCCTTTTATTGATGTAACGACTTCAAGAGAAGAATATATTTACATCGACAAAGGAAATGGACTGATGGAACGTAGAATTACCAGAATGCGTCCCGGGACTTTAGGGATCTGTGCGGCGATCCAGCATAAATATAGTGTAGATACCGTTCCTCACTTGCTTTGCGGAGGTTTTACAAAAGAAGAAACAGAATATCTTTTGGTAGACTGTATGTACCTTGGGATAGATAATATTATGGCGCTTCGTGGTGATGCGATGAAAGGTCATCAGTATTTTGAACCCACTTTAGGAGGTCACTCAAGTGCTATGGATTTGGTTAATCAGATTAATAATTTAGGACGCGGGAAATATCTTCATAATGATGAGCAGATTTGTGACGAACACAACAAATTTTGCATCGGAGTTGCCGGTTATCCAGAAAAACACATGGAAGCTCCTTCAATGAATTATGATTTGAAATGGCTGAAACAAAAAGTAGATGCAGGTGCAGATTACATCGTTACACAAATGTTTTTTGACAATAAAAAGTTTATCGAATTTGTTACTAAAGCCAGAGAAATGGGCATCACTGTTCCGATTATTCCAGGGATAAAGCCTATTGCAACCAAAAATCATCTGAAGCTTTTACCACAGGTTTTCAAAATTGACTTACCTGAAGATTTAATCAATGCTGTTGAAGGCGCAAAAAATAACGAAGCCGTAAAGCAAATAGGAATCGAATGGGCAATCAGCCAATGCAAAGAATTGCTTGATTTTGGCGTTCCCGTTTTGCATTTTTACTCGATGGGAAAAAGTGATAATATTAAAAAAGTTGCTGGAGAACTGTTTTAATAAAAGAGGCTGTTCAAAATGAACAGCCTCTTTTGTTTTTATTGATTTAAGAAAGTGACTAATTTTTTTAAGTCTTCTTCTTTGTCGAATCTTATTTTATTTTCTTTAAAGAAAGTATTGAGAGCTTCTTTTTTGTCAGGTATTTGTTCGATGATCTCTTTCTTATTTTTCGGGTTTTTTATAAAACCATTTTCTGTTTTGATGTAATATATTGGATTTAATATATTAAAATTTGCAGGTCTATCCATTGCATATGAATTAGCTGCAGGAACAAAATCATTAAACTTAGCTTTCATTTTTTTATAAAGTGTGTTTTTACCACTTATTATTTCATAAAAATATCCTTTTAATTCATTATCAACATTTAATTTTACTAAAACTTGATTTGTAAGAACAAATTCAACTCTAGTAAAAGGATTATCAGGAAAAAGAGCTAAGATTTCATCTCCTTTCTTAAATTCTATTTGATCAGAATATGTATTGTAGCGTGCAGGTGCGGTTTCAACTTTATCTTTATCAGAAATAATGAAATTTGCTTCAGAAAATATTTTATCAAGATAAGGAGTACCCTCAATTTCATCATATGTTAAACCTCTTTTTGAATTCGGAGATTCTACTCTGAAAAGAGAGCCGCCTGTCGATAATTGACCTCCACTATAAGATAATGCGGCGAGTTGCTGTCCTGATAGAGGATAAAATAATAAGATTATTAAAATACCTGTAATTTTTTTTTTCATTTTAAAGAATAATTTACTAAACAAAATTACAAATTAAATTCATGTTTTTTGGAGTTAAATTCAATTATTTTGTGTTTTTGTTGGTGGTGTAATGTGTAAACGTGAATTTATTTGAAATATTATTATTCACAGCTAGGATTTAATGTTAAATTTAATTTCGTAAGAAAACTATATTATTCCAGTCTGGAAAAATATTAATTTAATTAAGCAACAAGACGTTAGGGATTTTCCAAAGCATCTTTTATTTATAATCCTGTTTGATATTGAATCAATTTATCAAAGACACTTTTTGTTGTGGGTTTTGAGGAGTTGGTATTGAATATGAACATTCCACTGTCGATGTTAAAAAAATATTTTTTTGTATTATCTGAAACCGAAAACCACTTTAGTAAACCATTTACTATGTTCACATCTTCCCACTTTATTGAAGATTCATCTAAGATAAATGTATATGGATTTTGATTTAAAGTGTCTTTGAAAACAATTTTTCGGTCTTCAACATAAATAATTCCGCTTCCCTGAAAAGCTTTTACTTTAAAGAATTGATTTTGAGTGTCTCCCACATTGTATCGTACAAATGCATAATATTCAGGAGGTCCCGTTTGTTCTAATAGCACTTTTTGTTTTTTCTTTCTGCTTCTGGCTGCTAAAAATGCAATCAGGAAGATGATTGCGGGAATTAATAAAATAAGAAATAGAAAAAAAATAAAAAATAAAATAATTGAATCCATAATTGATGTTTTAAAAATTATATAATTGGATGCCGCTCAAACTCTTTCTCTTGATCGAACAAATATCTGTAAGTTGCAAGTTTCCGGGTGACTGTTGTATCGAGATTTTCGGCAATTTTTATCATTTTAGGATTAAAATCACCAATCCATTGCAGCTCGGTGGTTTTAAAATCCGTATGTTTTCTTAGATGTTGAGTGCCTTCCCAAATCATAAACCCTTCAATACCTTTTTTCTGCCATTCGGGTATCACACCAAAAACGAGACCAACCATCTTCTCATTCTTTTTAAACTTTTTAACCCATAAAAATTTTAATTTTTCAATAATTCCAAATTTACCGTCCAGATATTTGAACCATTGGTTGAGGTCAGGAATATTCATCCACATCGCAATAGGTTTTTCATTTTCATAAACGAACCATGAAATGTGCTCATTGATGATAGGCTTCATGCCCTTAAACATTTTCAAAACTTTGGCTTCTTCTATCTGTTTTCCACTGCCGTGAGATGCCCAAGCAGAATTGTAAACTTCTGTAAAATCTCGCGCAAACTTTTCGATATTATTCTTTTTCAGGGGTTTAGCAGATATTTGCAGATTTTTTGAATATTTAGCATGCATTACTGTAAAAACTCTGGATACCTCTGCAAAAATAGGCCTGGAAAAACAAAGCTGTTCATAATAAGTTTTAAAACCGTAATTCTCAAAAAGCTCTTTATAATATGAGAAATTATAATTCATGCAATATAAAGGTTCCAAAAATCCTTCTGTTAAAAGTCCCCAGAATTTATCGCGTTCCCCAAAGTTGATGGGTCCATCTAT
>Ga0308170_10001987_pt1 | contig 18166 bp, 14 predicted proteins | sample PhyBR2_2_FD_202136 | JGI IMG/M metagenome (GOLD analysis project Ga0308170, IMG submission 202136) | Phyllosphere microbial communities from UC Gill Tract Community Farm, Albany, California, United States - DLSLSB.R2 | ecosystem: Host-associated > Plants > Phyllosphere > Unclassified | place... | reverse complement strand
GCATGCGGCGCTTGAGACCGGCGACGCGCATGGCCTTGTTGAGCAGCGACGCCAGCAGGCGCCCGGTCCTGCCGCCGCCCTCGCGGTAAAAATACTGGTAGCGGAAATCGGCCGCCCACTGCCCGGGGCCATAGCCGATCGCGACCGTGTCGAGCAGTTCGTGCCCGGTGAGGCGCGCCAGCTCGTCCTTCAGGGCGGCGTTCGACAGCAGGGGAAAATCCTGGGCGGAGAGGAACAGCACCTTGTCGAACTCGGGCACCTCGGCCACGATCTGGGCGAGGGAATTGAGCGCGGCCTGCACCTGGCTGAAACCGCCCCAGTGCACGTCGATGCGCTTTTGAACGAGGCGCGCACGCGGATCGACCCCGGCCGGATCGATGTCGCATTTGCGGTCGAGATTCACGTAGACCAGGAAATCGTCGTCACGCAATTGTTCGACCAGCGCGTTCAGCTGGCCGAGGTCCTTGTGGGCCTGGATCAGGAAAACCTGTTTCATGTCATACAGCTTTGCACGGCAGCCGCAAAAAAAAGTCCTCCGCAGGCATCCGCCCGGGAGGACTTGATACCTGAGCATCGAGTCTAGCACGATGCGCAGGTTGGCCAGGAAACGTTACGGCAGAGTTACGGTTTGCGTGCCCACGGTGACGGTGCGGCTCGTGCCCGAGCCCGACACGCTGACGGACGGGCGCTTGCAGCCCACGTCCAGCAGGACCAGGAACTCGGCGGTCGTGTTGGCCGCAGCCTTCAGGTAGAACGCGCCGTGGTCTTCGGTCACGCCCGACTTCGGCGCGGCGCCGGCCCACTTGCCGAACGGGGCGTTGCCGTTCAGGTCGCGCAGGCAGACCGACTGGCCGTTGATCGCCACCTTCACGCTCGACGGGCTTTCGACCGTCATCGCCACCGGGGTGTGGACGTTGAACTCGTAGGTGTGCGCCGCGGCCGACGACAGCTTGTCGCGCACCAGCACCGCGTTCTGGCTGTGCAGGTACCAGGTCTGGCGCTTGGCCATCGTCAGCAAGCCTGCGTAGGCTGGGGTCGCGTCGCCTTCGGCGTAGTCATAGCTCGCCTGGGCCGAGAAGCCGGTGATCTTGCCGTTGTGCTGCAGCGTCTCGCGGTAGCCGGCCGTGTTCTGGCCCTTGCCGCCGTCGAAGGTGATCGAGTTGCTCGACTTGGTCTGCGAGTACCAGTCGGTCCAGTACGGCGAACCGTACCAGTCGTACCAGCCGGCCTTGACCAGCAGCGGCTGGCCGGCCACCGACAACAGCAGGCCGTTCTGGTCGCCGTGGCTATGGTTGAACGAGCCGAAGGGGCTGGACTTGAAGTAGAACGAGGTGCGCCCGGTCGAGCCGATGTCGCTGTGCATCGCGACCCAGCCGATGCTCGGGTAGTAGGCCGAGTTCGACGGCGGCGCCTTCACCGACGTGCTGGCGACCGGCAGCGGATACGGCGCTTCCATCATCGACATCGAATCTTCCAGCGCGACCAGATTGGCCGTGTACCAGGCCGCACGCGGCGAGACCATGCGCGAGGCGAAGGCGTGGAAGCCGCGCACGTCCGGGGCCGTGTCGTCGCCGTCGCCGAAGGCATGCACTTTCGAGCCCGGCGGCGTGAATTCGGTCGCGAAGTCGAGGAAACCCAGGGTCCAGGGCTTGGCGTACAGGTTGACGCCGGTCGCCTGGACCATCGGGTCCCACAGCGCCAGCTGGTAGCCGGCCGTGTATTCGGCGTAGGCGGTGCCGTTGGCGTAGCCGCCTTCCGGGCCCGACCACGGCGACGGGGTGTTGACGTAGTCGCGGAACGAGAAGTCGAACCACTTCTGCGCGTCCGGGATGTCGCCCAGGCTCAGGGTCGAGATCAACGCCAGGTAGATCATCGCGGTGTTGCCGTGCGAATCGAACGGGTACTGGTCGAGGCGGCCGTTGTCGCCCGACAGGTCGGCGTAGATGACGTTGGTACGGGTGGCAACCACGCTCAGCCACTTGGCCTTGCGGGTGGCGTCGAGGTCGCCGGCCAGCAGGTCGACCGCTTTCACCAGGATCATCGCGATCTGGCGCGTGGCCTGGTCCTGGTTGGCGTAGCTGGTCGGGCCGTTCGGATTCAGCGAGGCCAGCTGGTCGCCGCGCTTGATGGCTTCGTTCAGGTAGGTCGAGTCACCCTTGGCGCGCCACAGGATGGCGGCCGCTTCGAGCTGGCGCGTGGCTTCGCCGATGCGGTTGCGCACGTCGACCTGCTGCGAGTTCATGGCCGCGGTCAGCGGGGACGAGATCACGATCGGCCAGCGCGCGTCGGACAGGTCGGGCAGCGCGCCCATCTGCAGCTTGACTTCGTTGGTCAGGCGGCTCAGGTAGGGCTCGAGGTCGTTCTTCTTGGCCGTGCTCCAGCTCGAATACGGGGTGAACGATGGCGCCAGCGAGCGCGGGCGCGCCTTGGCCAGGATGCGCGAACGCAGGGTCGCGTTGTCCGGCACTTCGAAGGCGGTCGACTTGCTGGTGATCGAGAACGAACGCGCGTCGGACCAGTCGGACGAGCCGGTCGGGCGCACGCGCCAGGTGTAGTTGCCCATCGCCAGGGCCTTGGTCGGCAGGAACCAGTTGCGGTCGGTGGTGTAGGTCACCGCGCTGCCGCCCACGGGCGTGATCTGGACGTCGTAGCTCGCCGGACCGGTCGGATGGCGCGACCAGGTGAAGCCCGGCGGGTTTTGCGCCTGCACCTGGCTGTTGGCCGGGGCCGCCTGGACGACGAGAGGATCGGTCGACTGAGCCCAGTCGGCGTGTGCGTTGAACGACAACAGCAGGGAGGACAGCGCGGCCGCGAGGGCGATGGTCTTCCGACGAAATTCCATGTACTTACTCCGAGAAATGTGGCTTGTCTTGCTTGCCGGTCCGCCGCGCCAAGCGACCGAACCGGCAGGCTTTGCAGCGCTGTTCGAATACCGAAAAGCGCTGAGTATCTCGGAACAATAGTACTCTAGATCAATTGACTCGTGGAAAAGTTCCCTTAGAAATCAAAAGTTTTTCTCGGAAATTGCGCGAAACCAACGTACCTGAAGTCAACTTGATAACAGTAATATTTGCAGTTCGACCAAGGGAGTTTTAGAACTGGAAATAATTCGACTGAAATCTACTGTTGGTTTTTCAAGATTGTTTAAAAGTTTACAGTCGAGACCACTTTGACAAGTGTCAGTGCGCCGCCTCGGCGCGCAGCGCACGCATGCGTTTCATGTAGCGCAAGCAGTAGATGCCGAAGGCCAGCGGCGCTTGCCCCATGTAGCGCCGGCGCACCTGGAACTCTTCCTGGCGCGCCTTGATCTTGTTGGCCGAGGACACGCTGCCGGCATGGTCGCGGAAGATCGTCAACGGCCGGTCGAGCGTGGCCGGATGCGCCACCTGCCCCAGGCGCAACCACAGGTCGATGTCCATCGCGTACTTGAGTTTTTCGTCGAACATGCCGACCCGCCCGAAGGCGCTGCGGCGGATGAACACGGCCGGATGGGCGACCCAGGCGCGCCCGGCGGCAAATGCCCGATACGTAAAGGGCTGCATCGGGTAAGGCGGAATCAGCTCCCCATCCCGGAGCACCTGCACCTTGCCATACACCCAGTCGACGCGCTCGCTGGCGAAACGTTCGGCCACGCTGGCCAGCACGTCTTCGCTCGCGTAGTAGTCGTCCGAGTGCAGGTGGGCCACGTATTCGCCGGTGGCGGCTTCGATCCCCTGGTTCATGGCGCGGCTGATGCCGCCGCCGACGTCGCGCAGCACGCGCTTCCTGCCCGGGTAGGCGGCGATCATGTCGAGCGTGCCGTCGGTCGAGCCGCCGTCCACGAAGATGTGTTCAATATCCTGGCAGGTCTGGCGCTGCACCGAAGCGAGGGTGTCGGCCAGGGTCGCGGCGCTGTTCCAGGTACAGGTGACGATGGAAAAGGTTGGCTTGTCGGTCATGTTGGTTCTTTATCGTTCATACACATCGAGAATCCGCGGAATGGCGCGCGACACGTCCATCGCGAAGGAATCCGGGAGCGGCACCGCCACTGGCGCACGTCCCAGCTGTTCGACCATGCGCTCCACCAGGCGCGGCATGGTCTCGGCCAGTTGCAGCTGGCCGTCGTAGTATTCGTAGGCCCTGAGCTCCGGCGTGCCGCCGCGCGCCAGCGCCAGGCACTGCTTGCCCAGCGCCAGCGCTTCCAGCACGGTGGTGCCGCAGGGTTCTTCCCATACCGAGGGAATCACCAGCAGGTGGCTGCGCGCCGACATGCGGATCACCTCGTCGTAGGGCAGCCAGCCCAGGAAGCGCACCTGCGGTCCGGCGTAGCGGCGCTCGAGCTCGGCGCGCAGCGGCCCGTCGCCGATGATCGAGATGCGCGCGTGCGGCGGCAGCCAGCCCTGGGTCTGGGCCAGGAACTCACCGAAGCCCTTGCCGGCATCGATGCGGCCGACCAGCAGCACGTCCCCCGCCCCCACCTCCTTGGCCTCGGCGGCGCGCGCGCGCAGGAAGGGATAGCTGATGAAGTTGTGGATCACGCTGGCGCGCGACAGATCGGCGTCCGGCACGGCGCGCAGGAAGGCGCGGCGCAGGAAGTCCGATACGAAGATGGTTTTATGGCGCGAGAACGATTCGGCCGTCTCGGAACGGTAGCGGCGCACCGCCATCCCGGACATCTCGCGCCGCACCTTGCCCGGCGCCGGATGGATGCACGCGGCGCAGTCGCGCGACTCGAGCGTGGTGCAGACGTGCTCCTGCTTGAAACGCAGGTGGATCACGCATTCGCTGCCCTGGTCGTGGCGGGTCTGGACGAAGTTCACGCCGGGCGGCACGTAGCGTCCCGCCATCGGCAGGTGGCCGTGGTAGTGCACCACGTCGTACTTGCCGGCCTCGCGCAGCAGCGCCTGCGCGATGCGGCGCGCGAACCAGGGGCGCTTGAGCGGATTGAAGAAGCCGAGCTGGGATTCCTTCCAGCCCACGCGTTCAAAATTGAAGCCGGGCAGGACCCGCCCGCGAAAGCCGATGTCACCCGCACTGCCATCATGAAAGCGCTCGCTGCGCCCCATGATGTCGACCTGATGGCCCTGCTCGAGGAGTGCATTCGACAAGGTCACCACATGCTTGCCCAGGCCGCCGATCTGCGTACCCGGCAAGTCCTCCGACACCATCAAAATCTTCAAACAGGCCTCCATGCCGACAACAAGGCCCTCATTGCGCTCTTTATGCGCGCCAGGGCCATTTCCTTGTCGTCCTTTTCGATCACGAACAGCGCGCCATAGCCGAACAGCAGCGCCATGGTCACCAGCACCAGCAGCACCAGGGTGAGCGGGCCGCCATCGAACAGCCGGTTGCCGGCGTTCGCGGCGAAGGCCACGGCGCCGACCCCGAACACGCTCGGCAGGTAGGCCTTGCGCGCCAGGTCGGCGAGCCTGGTCGGCACGGTGCGGCCATGCACGACGATGACGAAGGCGCCGCTCAGCAGGATCGAGGCCAGCAGGTGACCCCAGGCCGCGCCCTCGATGCCCCAGCCGGCCACGCCCAGGTAGACGATCACCAGGCCGACCAGCGCACGCGCCAGCGCGAACAGGCCGGAAAAGCGCGGATGGCCCATGCCGTCGTTGACCAGCGACGGCAGGTTGGTCAGCGAATCGATGAACTGGGTCAGCGCCATCACGGACAGCACCACCTGGCCGGCGCGCGCGAAGGTCGGGTTCATCCAGTAGTACAGGATCTGGTACGAAAACACGGCCACCAGCACCAGCACCGAGGCGTTGATGAAGACCACGTAGCGGCTGGCCTTCAGGTACAGGCGGCCCAGGCGTTCGAGTTCGCCGCGCGCGGCCAGCGCGCTGGCGGCCGGGAAGAACACGCTGGACAGGCGGTAGGTCAGGCTCAGGATACGGTTGGCCAGGGCCGCGGCCACCGAAAAATAGGCCAGTCCGGTGACGCCCACCAGCGAGCCGATGATCAGCTTGTCGGCATAGGCGTAGGACATGGTCGAGAAGCGGCTCAGGAAGGAGTAGGCCGAAAAGCCGAGCAGCTCGCGCCGGATGCTCGCGCCGGGCGTACGCCAGCTGAGTTCCGGCAGCAGGCGCCGGATCGTGCGCCACAGCACCAGGCAGTTGACGGCGCTGCAGATCACGCGCACCAGGATCACCTCGAACAGGCCGTAGCCCAGCATCAGCACGCCGACCGTCAGCAGCGGCACGCAGGTCCCGAACAGCATCTCGATGCGGCCGGCGATGTCGTAGCGCAGCAGCGCGCCGGGCACGCTGGCCAGGTAGTTCTCGACCTGCCCGATGAAGAAGCCGAGGGCGGCCAGGCGCAGCGTGGCGATCGCCTCCGCCTCCAGCCTGTGCGGCACCGAGAACACGTGGGTGACGAAGAAGTGGGCGCCGAAGAACAGGCCGAGCGCGCCCAGCACGCCGATCGCGCCGTACACCGACAGGCCGAAGAACACGGTCTCGCTGATGCGCTCGTGATTGCGGTTGGCGTTGTATTCGGCGATGTACTTGACCGAGCCGGCGGTGACGTTGATGTCGATGACCGCGAAATAGCCGACGATGGCGGTCACCAGCGAATACACGCCGTAGCTGGCGTCGCCCAGGCCCTTGACCACCATCGGGACGGTGGCCAGCGCCACCAGGGCCGGGATGACGCCGCCGAGCAGGTTGGCGAAGGCGTTGCGAATCAGGCTCAGGTTCATGCGTGCGTTGGCGAGATATTGAAACGTGGGCGCGGCGCCGCGGCGGCAGTCTCGGTGGCGGGCGCCAGCGCGGCCACGGCCATCGCCACATAGGGCAGCGCGAGGCAGACCGCCTGCATCTGCGTGGTGCGCACCTGCGGGAACGGGGTGCCGACCAGCAGGTCCGGCAGCATGAAGGCGAGACCCGCCGCCCCCGCCGTGCCCAGGCCGAGCAGCTCAGGCGGCAGGCTCTTCAGCGCGCGCCGGGTGAAGGACACGAAGGCCCAGATCGTGCCGCCCAACAGGATCAGTCCGGGCAGGCCGGCCTTCAGCGCGATGTGCAGCAGGCCGCTGTGCAGGAACAGGCCGCCATCCTTGCCGTCCTGCCAGGAAATCTGCTGGTAGCCGGTGTAGCGGCCCCAGGTGCCGATACCCGTGAAGGGATGCGAGATGAAGTCGGCCAGCGCGAGCTTCAGTTCCAGCACGCGCTCGCTCTCGGCGCCGACGCGGCGCGACTGCATGTCGTAGAACAGGCTGGCGAAGCCGCCGCCGGCGCCCTTGGTCTGGCCGAGGCGCTTGAGCGCCACGTACAGCAGGCCCGCGCCCATCACCGGCATGCCCAGCACCGCCATCTGGACGCGGCGCTGGATCGGGAAGCGCCACATGACGATCAGGCCGGCCAGCACGAAGCCGAACCAGGCGGTGCGGCGGTAGGACAGCACCACGCAGGCGGCGGTCATGAGCAGGGTTGCCCAGTCGACGGCGGTCCAGAACGCCGAGCGTTTGTTCTTGACTATCTGGAACAGGTTCACCGCGGCAATCGCGAAGGCGATCGTGCACAGCACGCTGTCGTTGATGTCGAAAAAGGTCAGTTTGATCTTGATGTCGTTGGCGTTCGCGTAGACGTTGTTCGGGTCGCCGCCCAGGAAGGCCCAGCGCACCAGGCCAAACGCCGCCCGGCCCAGGCCGGCCAGCAGGATGAAGCGCGACAGCTCGACCGCATGCTCCTTGGTGCGGAAGGACAGCAGCATCAGCGACACCAGCGGCGCCTCCCACACGATATTCGAAAAGCCCGAGGGCGCCGTCGAGTCGGTCAGCGAGACGTTGGTGAACATGCCGACCGCGACGTGGGCGCACAGCAGCAGGAACCAGCCCAGGAACCAGGGCCGCAGGTTGCACGCCGGGCTCGGATAGCGCTGGAAGCCGGCCGAGACGCGCGAGCACAGCCAGGCGCCGAGCATCATCCACAGCAGCAGCGGGAAATACATGACGCCCGATCCGCGGCTGTAGATGTTCACGGTTTCGAACACCGCGGTCGAGCCGTAGCTGGTCGAGTTCTTGAAGAAAAACACGCCCAGGTAGACATAGACCAGGAAGCGCGGCCAGACCATGCCGATGCCGGCCCCGGCCACCAGCATCAGCGCCAGGACCAGCACGACGATCCAGGGCAGCGAGGTGTAAAAGTAAAGCAGGAATGTATCCATCAAAAATCCAGTTTAGGGACTGCGGCGCTCAGCCTTTATTGGTGGCGGCGCCGAGCAGCCGCGTCCTGTCCTGCGGTGAAAGGGCATCGAGCATCTGGTTCACGAACTTGGCCTGGACCTGGTAGGCGCCGCCCTCGTCCGGCTGGATGGTCGAGACGCGCACCAGCATGCCGTCCGGGATCTTGCCGGTCAGGCCGTAGACGAAGCGCTGGTATTTCTGGCCGAGGCCGGACATCACGGCCTTGTCGCCGACCGTGACCCAGTAGGTGATCGGCTCGTTGCGCGCGTTCTGGCGCGCCACCAGGCGCTTGACGGGGATCTGGCCGTAGCGGGTGGGCAGGTCGCCGCTCTTCTCGCTGACCATGTCGAAGCCCTGGGCCACGTAGCACACCTCGGGCAGGTGCAGCTGCAGCTGCTTGCTCTGGTCGCCGCCGTAGGCGATCGACAGCATCACGCGCTGGCCCTGGTCGTTGACGTAGGTGCGCGCCAGCGTCTGGGAGTACAGCTCGGCCATCAGCTCCTTCTGGTGCTCGTCGGGGGTGAGCGGGATCACGTTGTCGTCCAGGGTCCAGTTGCCGAAACGCTTGGGAATCATCTGCTCCAGGCTGAACTGCGACTGCACTTCCGAAATCCTGTGCTTGGGCGTGAGCGCGCCGGTCAGGGCCGAGGCGCCGGCCATCGTCACGCCCAGGACCAGGCTGGCGAGGAACTTGCGGTTCATGCGGCCTCCTTCGGACGCAGCACGGCGTCGCGCTGCTCGCGGCGCCGGATAGTCCATTGCAGGGCATTGTCGACCGACAGGATCAGCACCAGCGCGGTGACGAACAGCACCATGCCGGCAAAGCCGTGCAGGAAGCCCTGCCCCGCGGCATCGCCGAAGTAATACGTGATCAGGGTCAGCACCACCACGCGGATCACGTTGGCCGAGAACGAGATCGGGATGATGAACATGGCCAGGCCGATGTTGCGGAAGGCCGAGGGGTGGCGCATCAGGTTCAAGTAGAACAGGCCGAGCGCCTCCAGCGTGAGCAGGGTCTGCAGGCCGGCGCAGGCATCGGCCACGAGCAGCTGGTACTGGCCGATCTGCAGGATCACGCCCGAACGGCTGATCGGGTAGCCGAAGGCGAACAGCACGTGCTCGGTGGCCCAGGACACGGCCATCTTCATCGGCATCGTCACCGCGGCCACGAATTCGCTGGGCAGCGGCACCATGAAGATCATGAAGAAGAACGGGAACCACAGCACCGCCAGCGCGCGTCCGCCGCGCTTGATCAGCAGCACCGCCATCATCACGAAGATGATCGACATCACCTCGAGCATCAGGATTTTTTGCGAGCGCCCGAGCACGTGCGTGGCCAGGCCGATGACGAGGATGGGCCAGCCGGCCCAGCTGGCCCGCGGCGGCGTGGTCGCGGCCAGCACCTCGGGCCAGCGTCGGTAGATCAGCCACAGGGCCAGGCCGAAGATGATCGGGCCGTGGCCCTGCTCTTCGCCGATCCAGGGGCCGCTGAAGAGGTCGTAGAAGGTCGGTCCCAGCAGGATCGCCAGGCCGAGGAACACCGGCCACCATTCGGGCAGCATGTCGCGTATCGCACGCACACCCGTGGATTGCTGGCGGATGCTGCTTGCGCGCATGCCGGACTCCATTTAAAACTCCATCATCACCGAGCCGAGGATCTCGCAGCCGGCGTCGGACAGCTGCTCGGCCGCGCGACCGATATGCGAGATCCGGGTGTAGTTCTTGCGCGTGACCAGCAGCGCGCCGCCGGCGCGGGTGGCGACCGCGATCGAGTCGACCCCGACCTGGAACGGCGGCACGTCGTACAGCACCACGTCGTAGCGGCTCTCGAGCTGGGTGTTGAGGTTGCGGAAGCCTTCGCGCGCCAGCAGTTCCTGCGGGTTCGGCGGCAGCGTCCCGGCCGGCATCACGGACAGGTCGACGAAGGCCGGCACGCGTGCGATCACGTCGAGGTCGGCGCGCCCCGCCAACAGATCCGACAGGCCCTGGCGCGGCTTGAGCGCGAACGCATCCTGCTGGCGCGGGGCGCGCAGGTTGGCGTCGACCAGCAGCGTCTGTTCGCCAAGCTGAGAGAAGACGATTGCCAGGTTGGCCGCGAACAGCGCGGCGCCGTCTTCCGGATCGACCCCGACGATGGCCAGCGCGCGGCGCCCGCGCGCGAACCAGCGCAGCATCAGCTGGCTGCGGATCGCGCGCAGCGACTCGACTTGCGAAGAGAACGGTTCATAGGCGGCGATCAGCTTGGGCGACAGGCCGGCCTGCCCTTTCTGCAAGTAGGGGTAGGAGAACTGACGCGCCAGCACTTGCTGGATGTCGTCCTCGCTGACCAGGCCGAGGCGCACGGCGGCTTCACCGAAGCGGATGCCGGTTTCCTTCTGCATGCGCAGCACGCGCTCGGCATCCTCGGGGTTGAGCTTGCCCGAATCGAGCAGCAGCGCACCCATGCTCATTTCGGCGGCGTGTTCAGCCGGCAGCGCCGACAGGATAGGAGAATTCATGTTCGGGTCCCTTATTCAATTCAGGCGTAGCAGGCGGCGTGGCGTCATCAGGGCGCGGATGCCGCTGGACCGGCCGCGCACCGGCTTCCATTCGATGGTGCCGAGCACCGGGATGCCCAGCATGTCCTTGACGTCGCTGGCGGCGCGCACCGGGCGGTTCAGCAGCTCGAGCAGCAGGGCCAGGCCGACGCCGAGGATGGTGCCGATCAGGATCGAGATCAGGGTATTGAGCAGCACCCGCGGGCCGGACGGCTGGGTCGGCGCCACGGCCGGGTTCAGCAGCGAGACGTCGGACTGCTCGGACTGCGATTCGATGCGGGTTTGCGAGAAGCGCTGCGACGCGGCGTCGAAGGCGCGCTGGGCGCTGTCGAGGTCCTTCAGCAGCACGCCGAGTTCGTCGCGGGCGCGGTTCAGTTCGAGCACCTTGGTTTTCTGCTCGGCCACCGCCTGGCGCAGTTCGGCCTCGCGCTGGCGCAGCACCTGGGCGTTGCTGCCGACGCTGCGCGACACGGTGCCGAGGGCAGCGTTCAGCTCGCCGCGCACCTTGCCCAGCTCGGCCTGGGCGGCCAGGTAGGACGGGTGGTTCTTGCCGTAGCGCTGGGCGGTGTCGGCGAACTTGCCTTCGGCGACGGCCAGGTTGGCGCGCATCTGCTGGATCAGCGCGTTGTTCGCCACGTCCGGCGAGCTCATCGCCGAGCTGCTGGCGGCGCTCTGGCGCGAGTTCGCTTCCATGGCGGCGGTCTGGGCCTGCACCAGCTGGGCCGACAGGTCGTTCAGGCGCTGCAGTTCGACGTCGACGCGGTTGTTGTCGAGGGTGACGATACCTTTTTCCTGCTGGTACTTGGACAGGCGCGCCTGGGTGGCTTCCAGGTTGTCGCGCAGCTGCTTGGTCTGTTCATTGAAATACGAGGATGCTTTCTTGGCCGGCTCGTTCTTGAGCTGGACCGTGAGCTTCTGGTACTCGTCGGCGAAGGCATTGGCGACCGCGGCCGCGAAAGCGGGATCGGAGCCCTTGAAGCTGATTTCCACCACCGAGGATTCGCGCGAAGGCACGATCTCGAGCTTTTGCAACAGCAGGCCGGCCAGCCAGTCGCGCACCGAACCGCGGCCTTCGTTGGCCTTGTTGAACTGGTCGATCACGGCCGGGCTGCTGGCCAGGTGCAGCGCGTCGACCACGTGCAGGGCCACGTTCTTGCTGCCGATAATGTCGATCTGGGTGGCCATGTAGCCAGGCATCAGCTGGCCCGGCATGGTCAGGCCGGTGAGAGGATCCACGCCCTTGTAGTTCAACAGAACGGATGCCGTGGCCTTGTAGGTCTTGGATTGGATCAGGCTGAAGCCCAGCGCCAGCGCGACCGTCAACACGAGGGTCGTCAGGATGATCTTCTTCCGCGCGAGCAAGATCAGCAGGAATTGATGAACGTTCATGATGAACCTTTTAAAACGGTGTGGAACAAAAAACCCATTAACGAAAGTTACTTACAACAACAAACAGAAACTTGATTCAAATCCGCAACTTCAACACCACTTGCATTTGCAGGCCTCGGCCATCCCTACCCTGCGGACTGGCCGAGGCCTTCGGCTACTTAGAACCAGCTCTCGCGGACGGTGATCACATCATCCATTTGCACCAGGTCGTCGCCCTTCACATCCATTGTGTGCGGCGTGCCATCCGGACCGCGGCGGGTGACGCGCAGGCCGCGCTCGGTGCCGCGCTGGGTCAGGCCGCCGCCGGCCGACACCGCCTGCTGCACGGTCATCGAGCGTTCGAGGCGGAAGGCGCCCGGACGGTTCACTTCGCCGGTGACGTAGGCGCGCGGCGCACGCTCGACGAAGATGATGTCGCCCGGTGCGACTTCGTAATCCTGGTTCAGTTCACCCTTGCGCACCATGTCGACCACGTCGATGGTTTCGCGCGTCACATTGCCGTTGCGCTTGCGCACCAGCGTCACCATGTCGCCGCCTTCCGGGCCGATGCCGCCGGCGACGGCCAGCAGGTCGAGCACCTTGCGCGAGCCTTCGATCGGGTAGCGGCCCGGTCGATTCACCTGGCCCAGCACCGACACCTGCTGGCTGGCCGGCGAGGTCACCAGCAGGTTGACCTGGGCCTTCTTCAGGTAGCCGCCTTTCTCGAGCAGGCCGCCGATTTTCTTTTCCGCCTGCTGCACCGACAGGCCGCCCACCTGGACGTCGCCCAGCAGCGGGAAGGTCATGCTGCCGGCGTCCGAGACCCGGGTTTCGACCGACAAATCAGGGCTGCCGTAGACCGAGGCCTTGACCACGTCGCCCGGGCCCAGCACGACATCTGCGGCGCCCGCCAAGCCCGCGGCCAGGGTCAGTACCGCCGCAATCATCCAGTGTACGAATCGTTTCATGTCTGCTCCTTCGTGCTCATCAAGAGGGTTGTTATTTTTCTGACGCTTACTTCAGGCCAGCAACGCCGCGGTCGAGAGCGGCCTTGTCAGCGCCCGCGTTGTCGCCTGGCGCAGCGCCCGGTGTGACACCGGTTGCCCCGGGCGCTGCGGTACCTGCCGTGGCTGCCGGGGACGTGCCCGCGACCGCGCTGCCCGGCGGGCTGCCGGCCGGCTTGGTCGAGGCGTCCGGCGCCATCGACTTGTTCAGATACTCGATCTTGGCATTGCCGCGCAGGCGCTGCAGCTCGGCGCCGGCCAATTCCTTGTTCTTCTCGGTCACCAGGTACTGCGCGATCTGCGGCGCGGCGACCTGCAGGCTGACCGGTGCGTCCTTGACTTCGGCCACCGAAATGAACATCGCCCGCGGACCTTCCTTGACCACAAACAACTGCCCTTTCGGCTGGCCCAGCAGTTTTTCAGACAGCTGCGGCGGCACATCGGCCGTGCTGCGCGTGATCTGGCTGCGGCCATACTTGACCTTGTGGGCATCGAGCCACACCGCGACCTCTTCCAGCGACTTCGCATGGTCGGAGGCCGCCTTCACGTCAGGCGTCAAGTCGTTCGCGGCGATCACGAGTTCGTTCATGCTGAACTGCTTGCGGTTCGAGAAAAACTCTGGATGCTTGTTAAAGTAATCCTCGATCTCGGACTGCGAAGGCTGCTGCACGTTGCCGATACGCTTTTGCAGGTAAGCCTGGGCGATGATCAGCGACTTCGCCCGGTCGATCGCCTGCATGACCTTCGGGTCGCGGTCGAGATTCTCCTTGGCCGCCGCCTCCTCCAGCAGCGTACGATCGATCAGCGATTGCAGCAGCTGTTTGTTGGCGGCGTCCTGCTGACCGGGGGGCACGCCTGCGCGCTGCATTTCCTCGTTCAGCTGGAGCATCGTGACTTCTTCGCCGTTGACGCTGGCCAGTGCCTGTCCCGGTTTCTTTTCCTTCGCCTTGTCGCCGCACGCGCTCAAGGTTGCCGCAACCAGGATCAGCGCGGCGCACAGCACGCGCTTCGGAGTAGAGGGGGCAGATGTCTTCATCATGGCAGCCTGGTGAATGTTGTTCAAGATAGTTTCCTTGGGTTGATGGGGGAACTCTTTTTATGCTTGCTTCATTCTGGAAGCGGCGCGCCAATGATTCTGTTCGTGAACTAACACTCAGCAGTGCCGCCTTAGAAAGGGTGCTACGGATATTTCCTCAAGCTGCAGCGCGCTTCTCCTGATCGGCCATCAGCAACTCGAACGCCTCGTAGGCGCGGCGCAATCCTTCGGGCAGCGGCGTGCTCGCCTGCCAGCCGAGATTTTTCAGTTTGGACACATCGAGCAGCTTGCGCGGGGTGCCATCCGGCTTGCTGGTATCGAAGCCGATACGTCCGCGGTAGCCGATGGTCTCGCCCACCAGGCGCGCCAGCTCGGCGATCGTGACGTCCTCGCCGGTGCCGACGTTGATGTGCGAATGCATCGGGTCGGTGTGCGCGGTATAGGTGGCGTGGTCGAGATTCATCACGTGCACGCAGGCCTCGGCCATGTCGTCGACGTAGAGGAACTCGCGCATCGGCTTGCCGCTGCCCCAGATCACGACCTCGGGTGCGTTGGTCAGCTTGGCTTCGTGGAAGCGCCGGATCAGGGCCGGGATCACGTGGCTGTTTTCCGGGTGATAGTTGTCGCCGGGACCGTAGAGATTGGTCGGCATCACGCTGCGGTAATCGGTGCCGTACTGGCGGTTGTAGCTTTCGCACAGCTTGATGCCGGCGATCTTCGCCATCGCGTAGGGCTCGTTGGTCGGCTCCAGCATGCCGCTCATCAGGTACTCTTCCTTGATCGGCTGGGGCGCCATGCGCGGGTAGATGCAGGACGAGCCGAGGAACAGCAGCTTCTCGACGCCGTTGGCGCGCGCTTCGTTCACGACATTGGCCTGCACCATCATGTTGTCGTAGATGAAGTCGGCCGGATAAGTGTTGTTGGCGTGGATGCCGCCGACCTTGGCGGCCGCCAGATAGACCTGGTCGATGCGCTCGTTGCGGAAGAAATCCCGCACTTGCGCCTGGTCGGTGAGTTCGAGCTCCGCATGGCTGCGCGTCACGATATTGGTGTGGCCCTGGGCGCGCAGCGCCCGTACGATGGCCGAGCCGACCAGGCCGTTATGGCCGGCGACGTAGATGCGAGGTTGATGATTCACCGTTCACTCCACAGAAATTGAAACGTTGTATCCATGCGATGCCAGCAGCTTGTGGCGACGCGCCGTGTCGAGGTCGTGGGCCACCATTTCCTGGACCATCGTTTCGAACGAGGTGCGCGGCTCCCAGCCGAGGCGGTCGCGCGCCCGGCTCGGGTCGCCCAGCAGCGTCTCGACCTCGGTCGGACGGAAGTACTGCGGATCGACCGCGACGATCGGCTGCCCGACCACCACGCCCGGCGCCTTGTCGCCGCTGATCGAGGCGATCACGCCGCGTTCGTTCACCCCCTCCCCTTGCCAGGCGATCTCGATGCCGAGCTCGCGCGCCGCCAGCTCGACGAACTGGCGCACCGAGTGCTGGCGTCCGGTGGCGATCACGAAGTCTTCGGGTTCGTCCTGCTGCAGCATCAGCCACTGCATCTCGACGTAGTCGCGCGCGTGGCCCCAGTCGCGCAGCGCGTCCATATTTCCGAGGAACAGCTGCTGCTCCAGTCCCTGCGCGATATTGGCCAGGCCGCGCGTGATCTTGCGCGTGACAAAGGTCTCGCCACGGCGCGGCGATTCGTGGTTGAACAGGATGCCGTTGCAGGCATACATGCCATAGGCTTCGCGATAATTGACCGTGATCCAGTAGGCGTACAGCTTGGCCACCGCATACGGGCTGCGCGGATAGAACGGCGTGGCTTCGCGTTGCGGGACTTCCTGCACCATGCCGTAGAGTTCGGAGGTCGAAGCCTGGTAGAAACGGGTGGTCTTTTCGAGGCCGAGGAAGCGGATCGCTTCGAGCAGGCGCAGCGTGCCGATGCCGTCGACGTCGGCGGTGTACTCGGGCGATTCGAAGGACACCGCGACATGGCTCATGGCGCCCAGGTTGTAGACCTCGTCCGGCCTGACTTCGCACATGATGCGATTCAGGTTCGAGGTGTCGGACAAGTCGCCGTAGTGCAGGTAGAAATTCTTGTTCTCGACGTGCGGGTCCTGGTAGATGTGGTCGATGCGTTCGGTGTTGAACAGCGAGGCGCGGCGCTTGATGCCGTGCACTTCGTACCCCTTCGAGAGCAGCAGTTCGGCCAGGTACGAACCATCCTGGCCTGTGACTCCTGTGATCAGCGCTTTCTTCATGGCTGCCCTTAAAAAAATTGCAATCTCATCAATTATTCTACGCAGCCCAACCGGGGTCGCAAGCGGCAATCCGATTGAATCTGCACCTTTAAGTTGTCTTTAAGCGAATTCAGGTTCGACGAACATCGCTTGAAAACACAGTCAGAACGCGTTTTCGCGCGTGAACACCACCTTGACGGTCCTGAGCACGATCCACAGGTCGAGCCAGAGCGACCAGTTGCGCAGATAGTCGAGGTCGTACTGGATGCGCGCTTCCATCTTGTCCAGCGTGGCGGTTTCGCCACGCAAGCCATTGACCTGCGCCCAACCCGTGATGCCTGGCTTGACCTTGTGGCGCAACATGTAGCCCTTGATCAATTTGCGATACTGCTCGTTGTGCGCCACCGCGTGCGGACGCGGCCCGACGATGCTCATCCTGCCCTGCAGCACATTGATAAATTGCGGCAACTCATCGAGCGAAGTACGGCGCAGGAAGCCGCCGATTTTTGTGACGCGCTGGTCGTTCTTCCGGGCTTGCACGACCTGGTCGCCGTTCTCCATCACCGTCATCGAACGGAATTTGTAGACCAGGATGCTTTCGCCATACAGGCCGTAGCGGCGCTGGCGGAAAATGACCGGGCCCGGCGAACTCATCTTCACGGCGATGGCGACCGCCAGCATCAGCGGCGCTAGCAAGAGCAGGATGATGCTTGCAAGCATGATGTCGGAGGCGCGCTTGATCGTGCTGTTCAAGCCCATGAAGGGCGTCTCGCAGATCGCGATCACGGGCATGCCGCCGACGTTGTCGAAGCGCGCCTGCATCAGGTCGAAGATGTAGACGTCGGGCAGGAAATAGACCGAGGCCGTGGTGTCCTGCAACTCGTTGATCAGCTTGCGGATGCGCGGCTGGGCCGAGATCGGCTGGCTGATGAAGATCATCTTGATGCCGTGCTCGCGCACGTATTGCGCCAGATCACCGGTCTTGCCCAGCACCGGGTGGCGCAGCGCCTCCGGGTGGCGCTCGTCGGCGCGGTCGTCGAAAAAGCCGCGCACCTGCATGAACAGGTTCGGATGGCGCGCGCAAACGCCCGCGAACTTCATGCCGACGTCGTTGACGCCGACCACGACCACCGAACGCACTTCCTTGCTGCGGTTCGGGCTGTTGGCCACGCGCACGACGATGTGGCTGACCAGCAGGATCACCGGCACGGCAATGAACCAGGCCATCACCACGCGCTCGTCGTAATAGTATTTGAGGCCGCTCGACGAACCCAGGAACATCAACACCGCGATCGTCACGCACCAGCCGAACACGGTGTCGCGCGCGTACGCCCACATGCGCCCGCTGCGCCAGGTGCGGTACGGGTCGATGTGCTGGTACACGGCCGACGAAATGAAGAAGGCCAGGATCATCAGGACCAGCATGTAGCCCGAGAACGGCTCGTGAAACAGCAAGGCTGACAGGTACAGCGTGCCCATGATGATCAAGGGATCGAGGACGCGCTGGAAAAACGAGATCAGCGGTATGTCATTGACGGTCATAAGGCATGATCAAAATTGCGCGCTGGCCGACAGCGACACGCTGTTCGACTTGAAGCTGCTCGTCCCGAGCGTGGGCGAGCCGGTGCGCGCCTGGTGCGCGGCGCCCGCCGTCACCTGCAGCGTCGGGCGCGGCGACCAGGTCGCGCGCAGGCTGCCGGTGCGCAGCGAGTCGCGCAGGTCGCCCGTAGGATTGAAGCCCGGGGCCGCGCTGTAATTGCGGCGCTCGGCCGAGACGTCGGCATTCACGCGGATCTTGGCGGTCGCATCCCATTGCGC
>Ga0308170_10001985_pt1 | contig 18174 bp, 17 predicted proteins | sample PhyBR2_2_FD_202136 | JGI IMG/M metagenome (GOLD analysis project Ga0308170, IMG submission 202136) | Phyllosphere microbial communities from UC Gill Tract Community Farm, Albany, California, United States - DLSLSB.R2 | ecosystem: Host-associated > Plants > Phyllosphere > Unclassified | place... | reverse complement strand
ATCTCTCGACATCGCTGTCCTTCTTGACTGGAGCAGCTTTACCACTTCCGTTCGTAGATGATTTAGCAGGAGCATTCTTGGCGGCGAGAGCAGCGGCAGCTTGTTCCTCTTCTTCCTTCCTTCGATCGTAACCCAATCGTTTAATTCGCTCTTCTTCGTCCTTCGCTCGCTTCTCTGCCTCTTCAAAGTTGATCGCTCCACCTTTCTTGACTCCTCCCAATTTGGACGCTCCCATCTTGGAAACTTTCGTTGCGCCGAGGGAAGAAGTTGTCGGGGTCGAAGAGGTCGAGGAAGTTTGTCGAGTCGCACCCAGCGTTCTCGGTCGACTCGTCGAAGAAGTAGAAGTCGAGTTGCCGGAGGGGGTCGAGGAAGTTCGCAGAGATGAGGAGGTGACGGTTCGAGGAGCAGCTGCAGGAGTTGGCTTCGCTGCACCACCGAGACCGAAGACTGGGGGAGATGAAACGGCAGGAGAGGAAGTGGAAGAAGTCTTTGGGGTTTGAGCGGGAGTCGAATCCCAAGATTCGAAGAAATCGTCGTCCTTTTTCGAATTTGTCTGATCCTTCTTCCCTGTATCCGCTCCCTCGACGACAACGTTATCCTTTCCAAACAACCTCTCATCCTCCTTCATACGTTTCGCGAGTTCTTCCTTGTAAAGTTGTGCTCCTCTCGAGAGATATTTCTCTTTCGTGTCGGAAGACGAAGGGTTGTAGGAACCTGGATGGCGGGTGAGGAAATCGAGGAATGAAGCGTTCCCTCCAACCTTCATCGCTCGTAACTGCGGCCAGTACCAGATGTCGAGATTTGTAGAACTGAGAGATAGATTGATTCGATTGAGTGCGTGCGATAGAGTGAATGAAAGATAAACTCGACTGACCGAACAAAGGTGATGTGTACTCCCGCATTTCGGTGTACCGATGAACAATCCAAACAAATGTAGACTCCATAAGTTACGGAAGCCTAAACGAGCGAGGTTTAAGGAAAGATGAGTGATCGCGTGTTGGAAGCGATTCGACAGAGCGAGAGAGAAGCGGAATCTCACCCAGGTTGGATTCTTGGCTTTACAATCGACACACATCTATTCATATGACAATACAGACACAAGAAGTGGAAGGTGAGTGATGAGAGGAAACACGACATGATGAGGAAATAGGAGAGGGCTCACCTTGTTTGCCTTTTGATTGCGGAGTACTTGGAAGATAGCATCACGCTCTTTTGAAGTAGCAGACATAGTCCTCGTCTGTAGCGAGTTGAATGTCGGGATTGAAAGAGCAAGAGAAGCGAAACGTCGAGTCTCCGATCTCCCTCTCTCTCCTGCAACACACACCTAGTCACAGCCGACGCATCACTAGCCTTACAGAGCATGGCGGAACCACCTCCACATGTAGTACCTTCAACTTCAGCAGCCCCTCTCGCAGCGAACCCTCTTCCGACTCCTCCTTCTCTTCCAGTTCAACTTCTCATCGCTCAAGCCGTATGTAAACTCGGGACAGCGGCTTCATGGGAATCCATCTCACAACTACTCGACCAAGCCGAAGATTGGCCCGCTTCTGCACCGAAAATGACTACAAATGTTCGTTCATTCGCTCTTTTCCTTCTCCAAACTCCTTGCCCTCAAAGACTGACGCGCTCTCTGTACGTTGACAGGGTCTCGAACAAGCTTTTATTGATATGATGAGGACGCGAACTTTGGATCCGTAAGTCATCATCTTGAATCTCTAAACGAGGCGAATTCTGAAGCTAGATTAGGCCTCTTCCCGATCGACAGAGCCGCCTGTACAGAACCACACGGTGCGTCCTGTTAGTGACAGTACTCTGATAGGTTCATGAGCTGACTCCGATGGATCCGATAGCTCGACCTGCACGAAAATTGATTCATTCTCTCTACACGACTCTCCTCATCACCCTTCGAGACTCTCTTCTGTCCGGACACGCTCAAGAAATGTAAGGCTCTACAACATCTCGACTATGAAGGATTGCAGCTCATCTATTGATCATTGTACAGGAAACTCAAGGGTGAAATCAGTCAAATTCGGAGTGGACAAGTCGATAATCTCCTCGTCGGTTCAGCTCCTCAAATTGTCAAAGACAGGTTCCAGGCAACACAATTACTAGACGCTCAAGCTGCGCAAGCTCAAGTGCAAGCACAGATGGTCCAGCAACACTCGGCTTCACCGCCAGCAAAACCTGTAGAAGCTTCCTTGCCTATGCCCGAGGAGATCGCAGATAACGAGAAGGACGCGACGAATTCGGCAGAACAGATCAAGGCCGGTGATTCTCCGGCGAGACGGAGTGGGAGGAAGAACAGCAGACAAGCGGATGATGAAACAGCGAAACCGACCTCGAGTCCTCGTCGAACCGGACCTGAGCTAGTCGATGACGACGTTGAGATGAACGGAGTTGATGCTACACAGCAAGCAGAAGAGAGCAGTGCCGTAATGAACGAGTCAGCTGAGAAGGAGGGAAAGAAGGAAAAGAAAGGCCGAAAAGCTGCAGCAGGTAGAAAGGGGAAGAAGAAAGGCGGTAGGCGGAAGAAGGGAGAGGAGGCAGAGTCGGAAGGAGAGGGTGTCGAAGGCGATCAAGAGGCGGAAGAAGAAGACGCTACCGTGAATGATCAGAACGGAGAAGAACCCGGAGTCGAGCAAGAACAAGACCTTGAACACGAGCAAGAGAAAGCGGAAGAGGAGGACGAGGAAGAAGATCTTGAAGAAGTCGAGGAAAGTAAGAAGCGACCCGGGAGAAAGAGAGTAGGAGGAAGGACAGGTTAGTTGTTCTAGATTCTTTCGCTGTTCAAAACGCTCCTCTACTGACGTTCTCCTACATTGACCCGTCTAGGTGGACGGCCAAACAAACGCAAAGCTTCAGCTCCTCCTTCGTCGGCAGCAGCAGGGTCTCCGAGCGCCGAAGCTGAGAGATCCGCAACTCCGGCTCCGAAGAGGCGAAAGGGGCGAAAGTCAAAGGCGGAAGGTGATGCAGAGCAAGAAACCCTAGACTCGCCTGGTATGTCCCTCACTCTTACAATTTTCAGGCGCTGCTGTATTGATGTGAGCACTCCGGGAACAGAACCGAAAGAATCGAAAGCACTCACTTCGAAACGCAAAGCTGCCTTCACTCGTATTGTCGACTCGATCCGATCATTACCCTTCTCCAACTCTTTCGAATCCAAGATCACTCGTTCGATAGCTCCGAATTATCAAGCAGCAGTCAAACGACCGATTTGCTTGAAAGATATCGGCAAGAAAATCAAGAGCGGCGAAATCAAGGATAGCGGTGAACTGATGAGGGACTTTGCGATCTTGTGTGCTAATGCGGTTCAGTTCAATGGAGACGAGGGAGAAGGTTCTGTCGGGAGACAAGCGCAAGAACTCTGGAAGCGCTTAGAGAGGTGAGTCAATTATCTCAATCCGACTGCTGTTCGCCTCGACTAACCCCTTCTCGACGTCCAGATTGATGGACGAAACGTTGTCTACCGAATTCAACATGGAGAACACTGGATCATGATGTCGATTCTTCTGCTTGCCTGTTCTTTCGCTTTTCATTCTTCGCAATGTATCTGAGTTCTACTTGCAACTTTGTCTGTGCTTCTCGACAACGCGAGTAATGTCTTCGATCGATACGACTCTCCAGTGCTGTAAGACAAGCTCTCAGATCTTGCGAATCCCTCAACTTCAACTCAAGTTGATTCACCGCTTCTTCCCTTCCCTTCCCCTTCATCTCGCTGTCCTTTGCATGTCGATATCGCTACCTTTACCTTCGACTGCACTCTCGACAGAACCGCTACAACTCACCTTCTCTCTCGATCAAATCCTCTCTTCTCCAGCAGAAACATCATCATCATCTCAATTCTCAAACAACGACCGCAGAGGACATGCAGTCGATATCTTCGAAGAGCTAGATCGAAAGAGAACGGGATGGAGTATGGCTGGTAGTCAAGAGGGAGGCGCCAATGGAGATGAAAGTGAGGAGGAATTAGTAGATGAATCATCCAATTCGGCTCATCGACGAGCCAAGACTGGCTTTGAGTACGCTCTATCAGATGCTACAAGTCTGCTCTACCCTTCGACCGATTACGAGCTCGAGAAGAAGCTATCTCAGATCGGAGGAGGGCGAGGAATTGAGGGAGAAGGAGGAGGAGATCACATCGAAAGACTGCCTGACTGGCTCAAGGAAACGTCTGGAAGGGTGAGAAAGATGGCAGTGGGTCATATCTACCAGGAAGAGCGAATAGCGGGAGACGACGAGGGTACAACCCGGAGGACGAAACGACGGAAAGTGAGAGTCGCGGTTGGCTGTGAAGATGGGACTCTTTGGTTGTTCGGGACAAAGGATACGGAGGTCAGTCATCATCGGGATGCGACAGCTAGGCCGAATGGGCAAACGAACACGGAGATCGGACGAACAGTTCCAAGCGTTTTTCGAAATCAACGAAACCCTACCACCTCCTCTCGACCCATCACTCCGCCATTATCCCCGACCAGCGACAATGGCTCCGTCACTCTTTCTCCTCGACTTCACACTCGTCATTCTTCCGCAAGTCTCTCTACCTTGTCTTCCTTCGCCTCCCAACCTGGTCGAGTTACCTCTGGCCCTCCTTCGGCTAACGGTTCCCAGTCCTACTCTGAGATCAAATGTCCCGATCAACGACTACGTAAAGCGAGCGCCACCGTATCTGTTTCGACCACTTCCGCGACTCCTTCCTCCTCTCACGCCCATTCGCATTCCCGTTCCTCAGCAATCGATAACAACGCTACACCGATTCAGAACCATGATGACCATGCCTTACCGCCACTATCCCCAGTCTCTCACTCTCCCACCTACCCACTGTCGCCGATCCCTTCTCATCCAGCCTCTTCTACTCTCCCTCAATTCCGATTCTCTCCTTCGGCACAATCCTCTCGAAACCCCTCACCTCGACAGCATCCAACTGGTTTAGCGAGTAAGAAGGAAACAAGATCGTCCTCGGTCTCGACGGCAGCGACTAGCGGATCATGGGTTCCACCGGGCAGTAGCGGTGGAGAGCGAAGAACTCATTCGAGAGCGAAGGAGAGTATGGCGAGTGGTATAGGTCTATGGGAAACCGCGAGTATAGCTTCTCCTTTAGAGTCAATTACTGGCGAGGGAAATGCGGGGAGCAAGAAGGGACTCGCGATCTTCACAGAGGAGGAGTCACGGTTCGAGGAGGTTATGGGAAATTTGGAACCTCTCGCGAAGATTCTCCCTGCTGGTCATGGTCCCGTAGTAGGCCTCTCTTGTGTTGATGGCGAAAGGCTTCGACTCTGCTCGGATGTCGTCGTCGTCCTTCGTCAGAATGGGTGAGCAGAATCGTTTTTTCAACAAGAGCTTCCCACCTGACCTGTTCTTATTCGCATCTTCAGGCATCTCTCGGTTCATTCTCTGACAGACGGGAGATATATTGGAACATGTGAAGCTAGACGAGACAGGAAGGGCGATTTCCGAGATCTTCAGACTGTCAAAGCAGGAGAAGTAGGTTTGCTTTCCTCTTCACACCCTTCTTCTCGGCGTCCATCTCACCCTGTCTCATCGACAGACTTCTATCGCTATCTGCTCCGCCTCAGGGGATACGTCGTTCGCAGTCTCGGTTAATCTCAGAACCTTCGAGATAATCGAGATGATCGAAGAAGTCGACGCGTTCGCTACTACAGCCACTCGTGAGTCTCTACCTTAGCGCTCTAGCCAGCTCGGATGATTATTAATGAAGCCTTTGAGCGCTAGCTGCAAACTCCTTGCTTTATTACTCATCAGGCTCAAATGAACTCCTTCGTTGGCCACTTCATGAGGCCTCAATCACATCGAGGGACTCGAAAATAGCTATAGAGGAAACGAGAGCGACATCACTCGGTAGTTTGGAGAGATGGTGTCGGTTCAAAGCGTTGAGAAGCAAAGCGGGTTTGGTCGTTGCTTGGGACGAGACGGGTCTCTCCGTGAGTCATTCGTCTCAGCTCTTTGCGTCAAACTCATCGAGTGGTGCATAATAGATTGCGACTCTCGAGAACGATCGACTCTCGCAACTCGCACTCATTCCTCTGCAAGGCATTCTGGACGTTGACCTCGCCGAGGATGGTTCGAATTTTGTCGTTGTCACTCCCGATGTCATCAAGCACTACGAAATACTCTCAACGGAGCACCATCGAGAGTAAGGCTGATTCCGTACGCTCCCCCTTCTCTTTGATCGAAGCTTACTCTCCATATTGCATTTGACAGAATCAAACTGCTCGGTCACCACTCGGTCGACCGTATGGAAAGTTTTCTACGACTTCAAGGAACATCGGGTTCTCAATCGATGATTGTCGCGAGGAATCAAGATCAAGGCGTTTCCAGTCTCGAACTGGTGACTTTAACATCGCCATCTGGATCAGCCTTCGAAACGCACGAGCTTTACAAGTCGAAACCACTGCCCTCACGAGACCGAGTGACTTGTTCTCATCATCTCGACTCCGACTCACTCTTACTCGGTTTCTCGGATGGAACGATCTCGCTACTTCCCTTTTCGAGCCTCGGTCGACATTCTTTCGCACCGAAGTCGAGAGCTAGACTCGACGGATCCATAACACTACTCGACGTTGTAGAGATCCGAGGGAACGAGGTTGTCGTCGCTGGTAGCGCGAACGGAATGATCGGAATATGGAGCTTATCGTGAGTACTCAGCCTTGTAGTCCTCCTCGAAGGATACTCATTTCGCCGTCATATTGCTAGGGACTGGGAATCGATCGCGACTTTCTGTCTCTTCGCATCCCCTATACTGTCTTACGCCAAACTCAGTCTCCCGTCTCACCGACATGCCTTCCTCTTCATCTCATATAACTCTCCAATCACCATCGTATCACTGTATCCGTATCAAGTGCTATACACTCTTCCCGGATCAACAAGTCCAGCTCAACTCGTAGCGACAACAAATGAGGGGGAAGTGATGGCACTGTACAAACATGGATTAGCGAGGGTATGGGATGGCGAGACAGGAGAGTTGCGAAGAAGTATGCAGAGAGAAACAGCTGAGGGAGTCTTGGCCGAGAAAGAGAAAGGTTGGCAGGTTTGGTGAGTTCTACTTCACTGCACGATTCAGGACAATCTCGCTGACCTCTCGAGGCGATAGCTTCGATGCTACGAAACCGACGTCGAATCGTACTGTGTCCGAGATAGCACGTAAGATGAACAATTTCTGCGCGATTTCCTCTCGACGAAACTGACCGTTCTCCCTCCAGATCCTTCGATCACGCTTAACCTCCGATCCAAGTTGGAAGATATCGCTCGAGATCTTCCATGGGCAACTTCGAAACGGACGCCGAAGAGATCGACCAATGGTTTTGACAGTCTCGAAGCTACTCCCGACGTTTCGAGAGCTGGCAGTCCAGCTCCCTTCGCGGTCTCGTCGAACAATCCTGCATCCGATCAGCTCAATATCGCTCGACAGTGGCTTGCGAATCTCGTACCATTCGGTGTGGACTTGGACTGCGACGAAGTTCTCGAACAGCTCGGAATCGTCAAGCCCTCCGTACAACTTTCTCTGGCCTCGACGATGTACGTTCTTGCTTTCGATATCTACTATCTGCCGATTTTGTTGACTATCATCGAGACCGACAGAGCGAATTCTCTCGCCTTCACTTCCCATACTTTAAAGAGCTCAATCTGGACACTCTCGCCTTGTTCGACGGCACAACGGTTGATCTTGATTACGAGCCTCTTGCGCGTATTCCTCAACTATGCATCGACGGAACGTCTAGCGGCCCAGGCGATTCTTCATTTCGCATCTTGCCTCGAGGATTCGGTTGGCGCAGATTTCGAAAGTCCGGATCTCGGGTACCTCGCAAGTTTCTGGCTAGACAAGAATAGTATGTCCCGCTCTTTCAGCTTTCCCGCATCAATGAGTCGAACTCAGCAAGTCTGATCCATTATCTCTTTCGGAAACAGCTGAGGTTCAGCAAGCCGCAAGGTCTCTCTTCGGAACTTATCTCGCCTCGATTTCTGATGTCGATATCCTGAATCTCGTCGACGAGTGGCAGGACTATCGTAAGTGCCAGTGTCGACAACGACTTTCAGTACTCTCTTCTGACTGATTCTTCTCGAGTAGTACCGACACGTCAAGCTCCGCAAGCTATCCGAGCAGAAACAAGCAAGAGGTCGGAAACCGCTCTCCTCGTACTCGGTCTCGTCGCAGTCGAGCGTTTCAAGCTTCTTTCGGCTACGTAAGGAAATCATTCTCCACATCGAAATATCCGATATTGACACATTGCTTCACTCTACAGGGTTCTCAAAGACCTGTCTATCTCGATCGTGTCCTCGCTAGACGATTATGACAATCCGCTGCATCAAGCCATCGCCACGGAACTTTGCTCGAGAGGATTCCACATCTGGCAGAACTACGTCGATGCGATGTCCCTCGTTAGACAGCTCTTCTCGGTGGCCATCGGACGCAACCCTTCAACGCCTAGCGATCTACGAGCAATGGCGAGACAAGCTACAGTTCACGTGGCTAGTGTCAACTCACCGCTCTTCATGTCAACCCTTCTCTTCGACATCTTGAACGCCCCTACAGCTGTCGCTCGAAATGCTACCCTCAAGCTCCTGGGCTTCATGATTCGCAAGGTCCGTTCAGACTACCTTCATCAGTCGTCTGATCAACTTCGCTAACAGTCTGCGCGTTACAGAAACCTCTCGTCCTTCATCACTCCCTACCTCGCGTTACAGAAGCTGTTGTCAAGTCACTCGATCCTACTATCAGCGACCTGCGGGAGACGGTGCATCAAACAGCTACTGTCATTCTGAACGAGCTCGTCAGAACGTACGTGAAAAGATCGATTCGTCTGCTGATTATTTGTCCTGACTTCGTTTCGTTGAAAGCTTCCCATCAATCGACTTTCATGGCAAATCTCAACGACTCGCAGTTGGAACTCACGAGGGAACATCGATCGTTTACGATCTCAAAACTGCCACTCGCTTGTATGTTCTCGACGGACATCGACGTCCTTTGACAGCCGTTTCTTGGTCTCCCGATGGACATCGACTTGTCACGGTATCACTCGACGAGAGCAAGGTCTGCGTTTGGAAGACTGGACTCGGTATCTTGAGTTTGATCGGAGCTCCGACGCAAAGAGCAGGTAGTCCACCTTTCAAGGAATGGGATTTTCACGCAGGCGACGAAGGTGAAGCTCTTCACTGACTCAATCCTTGTTCTCTACGACTGACTCTCCTCAACGATCAGCTTTGATGACAACGGGTGCGACTCTCGAATGGGTTGTCGTCGACTGGCCAGCAGATCGGACTGTTCGCCTAAGATTGCGCGAAACGGCACTCAGTTTCGGCGCATAGATCTTTACTCGTTGCGCTAGTATCCTCAAATTCTCACGGTCGAATTTCGCGAGTGTGGATAGACGATAGATACCCCCAATCTCGTTTCTTCGATACCCTTTAAACCCTAACACTTGCAACATTTTCATTCAGCCATCGTCGAAGCGACCCAATCTGTCGAGATGAGCTGTCATGCGAGGAACTTCAGTCCGACGAGAGACGCTGTTCAAATTTGTTCGAGTTCTGTACCCGATTTCGCAACGAGGAAGCTGTAACTTGACCGAAGCAACTAAGACGATCTACAGTAGCGATCGAGTTGAGCAGTCTATGCGAGGCTACCAGCAACAGTGATCGAAACTGCTTTGCAAGTTAGCGCCAGAAAGGCGAGGAAGCGAAGAACATTGGTACAGAATTGTCCCTGTCCGCTTTGATCGAGTTTGTACGATATTCGGTCTGCATGGAAGTCACGGGATCCATCAAAGGATCTTCGTCCACGCTCCGGAGAAAGAAGGCGAAATGGTGTTCGAAACAAATCGAGTCTCTTGCGATTATCGTCTTTCGTCCGCGCGCCCTGGGGGCCCCCTCTCCGATCGTACTACACTCTCGAGTCTCCACAAGCGATAGACGGCCGCCGGGGAGAAGAAGCAACCGAATAGCGCAAGGAAGGAAGAAAGGAACAAATTTGTCCGAACTCTGAATTTCGCTCAATTATCCGTCTCAGCACTCTGCTGCTCAGGCGATAGGAGTCAGTAGCATGGCGATGTAGGCCGTGTTTCGAGAGGCCTCGGTCTTATCGAAGTTCAATGAGTGTTGGAAAAAGGTTGGAAAATCGTCTGAGAAATGCGATCGAGGCTCGCGTTTCAACCCATTTCAAGGTTTTGAGAAGGGGAACGACTTGATCGCCAAGGTTTCTTTCACGTCGAGCGGCGTGGTGGGCCGTCTTGGAGCAAGGGTCAGGAGATGCGCTTCTTCGCTGAGTTTTTGTACAGAAAGGAACGGTTCTCTCGTTTTCGCCTCGCCTTCAGCCCCCCGCGTTCCTGTTTCCCAATTCAATCTCTCCAGAAGTTCAAGAGAACTGGGACCCCACTATCTATCCACATCCTCTCTCTCTTCTCCTTCTCTCCTCTCTCTTCTCTTCACTCTACTTCACTCTCACTCTCAATCTCGACCACCACAATAACTTTACACCAATGAGTCGACTAGCCAACACAGAGACTAACTCTTTCGAGGAGGAGAAGGGAACGACTCAACACAACGAGATCGCTCGACCCAAGTCCGCCAACGATTACGACAATGATCCCGCTCTCCAGGTCACTCCAGAATTCTCAAAGAAGACCATGTGGGTTCCTTTCTCCTGAATTCCTGATACGTCGTCGTCGTCGTCGACGGACGACCATCTTTTCGAGTTCGCTGACTCTGGCTCCCACTTCTCGACAACAGCCGCAAAGTCGACATTCGATTGCTCATCATCCTTTCAGCGATCTACGCTGTGTCACTGATCGACAGAACCAACATCTCTGTCGCTCGTGTCGCGGGTATGGCTCGAGACCTCCAGCTCACCGTTGGAGAGCGATACTCCATCATCACCCTCGTCTTCTTCGCTCCTTACGTACGTGACACTGGTCTTCTTGCTCATTGCAAGAAGCGAAAACTGACCCGAGTTCTTTCACCCTCTTCAAATAGATCGTCTTCGAATTGCCTTCCAACTTGCTCATTCGCAAGGTCGGACCTCGTATTCTCCTCTCCGCAATCACCATCCTTTGGGGAGCTGTCATGTTGGGAATGGCTTTCGTTACCGACTGGACTCATTTGGTCGCCTGCCGTGTTCTCCTCGGTTTCCTCGAATCTGGTTAGTCTTCGATCGAAACCTCCTCCGTTCGTCTGTAGATACTAATCCCTCCTCCGCTGAACGACAGGTTTCTTCCCTGGTTGCGTCTTCCTCATCTCCTGCTGGTACACCCGACACGAACTCCAAAAGCGAATGAGTTTCTTCTACTTGACTTCGATGGTTATCTCGGGATTCTCCAACATCATTGGTTACGGAATGTCACTACTCGATGGTACGTCGTCGCTGCTCTGCGCTCCGCGCTCTGCGTCAAGCTGAGGACATTTCTGACTGTTCCCTTTCTTTTTTGCATAGGTCGAGGAGGCCTTGAGGGATGGCGATGGATCTTCCTTCTCTTCGGAGTGATCACCATCTTCCTCGGATTGCTCGCAACGATGCTGATAGTAGATTTTCCCGACCGTGCCACCTTCCTTCAACCCGAGCAACGAGCCTTCATCATCGCCCGTGTCAACGCCGATCGTGGTGACGCCGAAGCCGACCACTTCACTCTCAAGGTCGGATTGAAGCACGCTGCTGACCTCAAACTATGGGCTTTCGGTCTCATCTTCTGCTTCTCCACCATGCCCGCCTACGCTTTCTCCTACTTCCTTCCCGTCATTCTTTCTGGAGGAGGATACTCTCGTGAACTCTCCCTCATCCTCTCCGCTCCTCCTTACGTCGCTGCCGCTATCTTCACCTTCGCCATGGCTGTCTTCTCCGACAAGCGCAAGAACCGTGCCATTTTCATCGGTCTCTCAGCAACCGTCTGCTTCACCGGTCTCTTCATCATGGCTTACGCTGGAACTCTCGGTGTACGATACTTCGGTTCCTTCCTCGCCATCTCCGGTGCCCAATCCAACGTGTACGTCTCCCTCTTCCCTCTTACTCTCCCGTCTGTCTATACCCGATCTGACCTTTTCCCTCCCCAATGTCTAGTCCCGCCGCCCTCACCTACCAAGCCAACAACGTCCGATCTCACTCCAAGCGTGCCGTCTCATCCGCCATCTGTGTCGGTATGGGAGGTGAGCATTCCTTTTCTTTTTAAACCTTCTCTCTCTTTTCCATGTGTTGACTGGTCTCTTCCTTCTCTTCCCTTCAGGTGTTGGAGGAATCTTCGCCTCGCTCATTTACCGACAAGCCGACTACCCTCGTTACATTCCCGGTCTGTGGGCTACCATTGGTTGCCAATTCGGAATCCTCACCCTCCTCACCATCCTCTCCTTCTACTTCCGCATGCGCAACAAGCAAGCCGACCGTGGCGAGCGCGCATTGGAAGGTTCGGAGAAATTCAGATACACGCTTTAAGAGTTGCTACACCGTGGTCATCAAATCGCAGGATCTTCTAGGGCGGTTTGCGGTTTTAACGCATTGTACTACGATGGGCGTTTTTGTTTTCTCCTCTTACTTATGTTTTGTTTCATCCTTCTTGTGTACTCTCTCTCATGTCTCGAAACAAACGAACGGAAATACCAATCCTTCGATTCTCAGTGAAGTTCTCCATGCCTATCGAGAGTTCGCTTTCCCATCGATTTTCCCACCCAAACCGGCTTCAGAGTCAAGGTCTCCAGACGTTGTCTGGCTAACGGATCAATATCGCAGCCGTCCTTCCGAGGTCTGCATTTCGCTGACTCTGTTCTCTCGCCTCAACGATCCCACGATGGGCCTTTATTGCTCGTAATTCTTTCAGCAAGTGACGCTGTGTCATCGACTGACAGACACGAGGTATAGTCTCTCGTGTCGCGCGTATGGCTCGAGACCTTCTCCACGTCGACTCGCAGGCTCTCGCCGACCAAAGATACAGATCAAAGTATTTTCAAATTACGTTCTGTTGCTGCAAGTCTGCAATTTCGCCATCTTTCATCCCCAGCTCCCGCAACACCTCTACACTATGCTCTCTCAGGACGGGAGGAGGGCGAGTGAACTTTGAACAGCACCGTAGTCAGTACGATACTCGGAGCGATAAGCAGCTCCAACTCACCTCCATTCGATGACCATTGTACATGATAGCGGGAGCGACTAGTTTGATCTTTCCCGCTCGTGGATGATCCATCTCTCTCACCAGATCGCGAGCTTGAGTTTGGGGATGAGCGAAAGTAGAGGCAATGTCGTTGACCGGGGCAAAAGGGAAATTCTTCCCCTTGAAGTGTTCGAGCCAATACGATGTCGGATGTTCGGACAAGGATGAGTTGATGAGATCGACCAGCTTGATACGATTCGCAACTCGGGAAGAGTTTGTAGAATAAAGTGGATCCGAATGCCATTCGGGTTTCTCAAGCACGGTTGAGAACTTCTTGAATTGAGAGTCTGATCATTGATCTTTGTCAGTGAGAGAAGGGCTCCACGCGAAGACTTGCGAAGCTCACCATTTCCCGCTCCAATCATGATGAATCCATCCTTCGTGCTGAAAACTTGATAGGGAACGATGCTAGGATGGGATGTTCCTTGTCTTGTAGCTTCCTGACCGGCGATAAGATAGTTACTTGCGATGTTTGCGAGTGAGGCGATCTGCGAGTCGAACAAGTTGGCGTCGATGTGAACTCCCTCTCCAGATTGTGTTCTACCGAACAGCGCCGCGAGAATCGCCCCTTTCACGTAAAGCCCTGTCGAAAGATCGGTGATCGCAACTCCAACTTTGACTGGAGGTCCATCAGGCTCTCCCGTGATATGCATCAGTCCTGCTTCGGCTTCGATGTTGACGTCGTAACCTGGATTTCTCGAATAAGGTCCTGATTGTCCGTACCCTACGAATGATGATTGAGAGTCAGTGCTCAAGTCTGGAACATACTCGGCTCGTACGCTCGACTTACCCGAAACAGAGGCGTAAATTAATCGTGGATTCAGCTTCTTGCAATCTTCGTATCCGAATCCCATCTCTGCCAACTTTCCCGGTACATAGTTTTCGACCTGACACAACCAGCATCTCATATGTGAGTCCAATCATCCGTTGGTGAGATGAACCAGTGAGAACTCACGAGGATATCAGCTTCTCTCACCAATTTCCGCAAGATCGCTTTCCCTTCTTCCTTCTTGAAATCGAGCCCTAAACTTCGCTTCCCTCGATTCGCTTGTAAGAAGTAAGCCGATTCAGGTGGTAGGGAGTTCCAATCTTCTGTACGAAGCTGCGCTTGCCCTTCAAGCGAAGGCGAAGGAGGAGGAGTTGGCGGAAGTTCGATCAGAGGAGCGCTAGGTGGATTCCCTAGACGAGGCTCATCTGTCAGCTCCAGTTTCTGCTTGACTTCGAGTAAATCTCACAAGCTCGCGTATCGTCTCCTCCAGTAGGTCTTTCAACTTTCAACACTTCGGCTCCCAGATCAGCGAGCATCATCTATAGGCAGCGATGTCAGTCTTCACGGATCGAGCATAAGAGGAATGGCGCTGACTCACCGTAGCGTAAGGTCCAGCGAGTACACGGGTAAGATCCAATACTTTGATACCTTTGAGAGGAGGAGGCATCGGAGCTTGAGTGGTTGAGAGCCATCGCGTTCTTTGTGGCCTAGCGAATGGTCGTTTTAACCTTGCGAGCATTCCTGTAAGTCGAATGAAAGGGAAGGACGAGAGACCCGCTTTCTCGGATAAAAAGGAACGCTCAACCCGACTTTTTCATCTCCTACCCCTGACCGATTTGTAGAAGGAGACGAAACGATCTTCGTCAGAGATGCTCGATTCTCGCCCTCCTCCTTTCACTTTCTCACTCGTTACGACCTCTCACAACTAGACACTACTACACCTTCAAATCCATCATGTCAGTAGCAGTCATTCAAGGAGCAGGAGGATCTATCGGTTCTCATTTCGCTCGTCATTTACTTCGAAATACCAACCTCTCCATCGTCGCAACTTCTCGCGATCCTTCAGCTGCACGAAGAGCTATCCTCGGAGAAGATGGCAAGATCGATGACAGTAGATTGAAAGTGCTCGAAATGGATGCGAAACATGAAAGTACGATTCAGAAAGCAGCCGAAGAAGTCAGAAGAGAGTTTGGAGATAAGAGTTTGAGGCTTTTGATCAACGCTTCAGGTGTCGTGAGTAGCTCTCCTTGATCAGACGAGGCCGGGAATATCAAAATGACTCTGTTTTGACAGCTTCACGCCGATAAATCCGTTGCAGAAGTCAATTACGATCAGCTTCTCGAATCATTTCAGGTCAGTTCTAGTCTTCATGTTCTCGCGTGACGTACACAGAGGGTTGACCACAAGCGACACCCCGACAGCTCAACACCTTCGCTCATCTCCTCACTTTCAAACATTTCTACCCTCTTCTACCGAAAAAGAACGATATCAAGTCAACTTCTGCCGATTCCGCTTCAGAAGATCCTGCAAAAGGTTACGTTCAGCCCGGAATTAGCGTCCTCGCGAGTTTGACTGCGAGAATCGGCTCAATTGGTGACAACAAGAAAGGAGGGTACGTTCCACTACCTCGCCCGTGATTCTGTTCGACGTGCCCGCGAGAACTGACACTCACCTCATCTACAAGATGGATCGGATATCGAGCATCAAAATCGGCAACGAATCAAGTCATCGCAACCCTCCAACGAGAACTCGAACTCCGTTCTACGCCTTCGATCGCACTCGCTCTCCATCCTGGAACTGTCGTCGGAACCAATCTGTCGAAACCCTGGACAAAGGAGAGTGATGCGGGCAAGAAGGAAGGGGTTCATGATGCCGAGACTGCAACCAAAAAGCTATTGGACGTGATCAGCAAGATGAAGAAGGAAGATGGTGGACGATTCTTGGATTACGCTGGAAAGGAGGTCCCTTGGTAGATTTTGAATAGACTGACTCCGATATTTTTGTCACAGCTCGAACTCTTCTGTACATAGGATTTTAGTCCAGCATTGTTGCAAAGCACTCTACAAACAAGGTACTCAATGCACTGAATTGAAGCCATTCAGCAGCTCGCCGAGTACCCACGCCTGACCAACAAAGAATCCCAATCCAGCGATCCAAACAGGTAAGTAACCTCCGGTTCCTGCGATTTCCAAGTTGTACGCTTGCGAAAGCCAAACAGCCTACTCACGAGACGTCATATCAGTGAGGTATTCTAGACAGGTCGAAGATGCTTACCTGTGAAGCGACCCAGACGGAGATGGCAACTATTGCACGGTTTCGACTGAGAGACAGTCGAGGGAGAGCAGGCGGCAAAAGCCAGAGGTACCAGAGGAAGTACTGATCAGGAAAGAGCGTAAGTCACGTATCGCAGAGTCCATCGAGGAGGGGAACATGGCACGAACTTGAGAAGTACAAACTTTGTTGAATGTTACGAACGAGAACGTTTGCACCAACCAAGCATAAGGAAGATCTTTCCCACCAAAGAGGAACCCCAGTCCTAGCGAGAGTAGCATTTGTGGTAGAAAAGCCGCCAGAGGGTGAGCGGTGATCGTCTGTGAGAAGGAGGTTGTGGAAGGAGGGATCGATTCGGGAGACGAAGAGAGGTAGTAGGAGTAGAAGTATGGAGTGAAATTGTGACGATGGTCGAGTCGAGAGAGATGATATAAGAACGTCTTCTCGAGGAAGGGCTCGCCCCATCTACAGAGCAGTCAAGGAAAGTAAGTTGACGGAAAAGTGACGAAAAGTAAAGCGCTCGACGGGACTCACAGCAGATACATGGCCACGTTGAGCGTCACGAAAGTCGACAAGCTGATCAGACCGAATCGAATAGGTCTCGAAAGGGAGAACGTTGGTCGACTTGTGGTAGCGATCAGGAGACTCGAACCGTAAATTACTGGAAAGATTTTGAAGTGCACTGAGACTGCATACACGACTGCAGCCTTGCCCCATTGTCCTTGTTCCGCCAAACTCAACGTTGATACGACGAGCGCTCCGATGACAGATTCACTGCTCCCTCGAGTCGAAATGTTCGCGATCATGGGGTTGAGGAGCCAGGTGAAGGCAACCGTGTTTGATGAGGTTGTAGGAGAGCTTCCCCGTCGTTGCATGAGTCGATAGAGGATGACAGCGACTATGAGATCACAAGTTGCGAAGAGTAACTTGCCGAAGGAAGGGAAGAGGAAAGAATTCGGGGTCAAGAGGAGGGCGAGGAGAGGAGTGTAGCGGTAAGTCGAGCGAGAGTATGGATCTCCTAGCCATTCTGGAGCGTATCGACCTTGGGCAGTCGAACAGTGAGGGTTGGAAGCTGGAGAGAGGAGACAAGTTGAGGCATCGTTGAACACGAAGTAATCGATGTCGGTGTACTTGACTGGACCGTGTTGATCTTGATACGTACCCCAGAGTAGTAGTACGGCGCGTAAGAGTACACCCAAGATGAGGGCGACTCGAAACTTCATCTAACAAGATGAGGCGAAAGGAGGAAGAGGGACTCTCTCTCTCTCTCTCTCTACCCCTTCACTTGACCAGACATACAGCTCACAGAGAGTTGAAGCAGCTCACAACAATCTCGACCCCGCTATAACCCCTCTCGCTGCCCTCTCTTCTTCCTCTTTAAACCCCCACCTCTCCTCCTCCCTCCCTCTCCCCTCCCCTTCCTCGAGCGGCTCAGCAAGAAGGAGAACGAAGCAAGAAGGAATATGGCACCACGGGTAGCCGTGGCCTACGAAGCTTTACCGAGTGCGGGAGACTACGAATCAGTTCGAAAAGACATCGAACGTCAACTTCCCCTTCGCAACCTCCACTGGGTTAGGAAGAACGCCGCGAACAGATCAATCAGGACTATCAACGATCTCAGAGTCGAATTTGAACCGCTCAAATCGTTCCCAGAAGTTTCGAATGGAGGGAATCTGCTGAACAGACCTTACCTACATCTACTCTTTGTCGTTTGCGACGTAAGCTTGCGTTTCACCTATCTCTGACACCGCTGGCTGAGATGCTGACGTAAAGAAGCTACGATCCATAGGACAATGAGGTTTATCGAGCAACGATTCGCACGCAAATTCGAGAATGGCTAGATGGAGTCATCCAGAAACAACATCAAGAGTGGCTCATCGTGCACGTCACCACAGGAAAGAGTGGAGGAGCCAAGTTCTACCAGCGGAAGAGCGGAATCGTCGACAAGATCAAGGCGGATTTCAACGTCGGAAAGAAAGATCGGTGAGTACA
>Ga0308170_10001984_pt1 | contig 18179 bp, 18 predicted proteins | sample PhyBR2_2_FD_202136 | JGI IMG/M metagenome (GOLD analysis project Ga0308170, IMG submission 202136) | Phyllosphere microbial communities from UC Gill Tract Community Farm, Albany, California, United States - DLSLSB.R2 | ecosystem: Host-associated > Plants > Phyllosphere > Unclassified | place... | reverse complement strand
GTAGCCGGGGCGCGTCGCGGCGGCGTTGCGCACGGGCGGGATGCTGGCCGGATCGAGCGTCACGCGTGCGCCGTGCAGCGACTTCGGCGTGGCGCTCGGCTGGTCCGGACCGAGGGAGAATTCTTCGCGGCCGCCCGGACCTTCCAGCACGAACTGGAAGCTCAGCCGGCCGGCCCAGACACAGCGCGCGTTGGCCGGGCAGCGGCTGTCGCTGAAGCTGTCATAGGTGAGGGTGGTGTCGCCGGACAGGGCCACGCGCTGGTACGGCTGCAGCGGATAGCTACCGTCCTTGAGCGGCGCGCCGGCGCAGCCGGCCAGGGCAACGAGAACGAGCGGAGCGAGATACTTCGGCCACTTCAGCCACTTCATCGGGACCTTCCGGTTATTTGCGGAAAGCCAATCATAGCAAAGTTGCCAGCCTGGGCAGGGCGCTGTCGTGTTGCGCGAAGGTCGCGCACGCTTGGATTGCGTTAGCTATTTTTTAATATGTTTCCGGTATCATGAGACTCAATTTCATCAAATCGGGCAGAAGGACGCGCATGAAGACTCAGACACGGCGATTCGGCGGGCTCGGCTTGGAACAAAGGGACGAGGCTTCGCCGGACGAACTCGGGCTGCTGCGCCGGCAGCTGGAAGAACGCATCGGCCACCACCTGGCGCAGAGCCCGGACCAGGCCGACCTGCTCACGCAGGCGATGCGCGCGGGCGCGCTCGGCGCCGGCAAGCGCATGCGGCCGTTGCTGCTGATGCTGGTTGCGCGCGACCTCGGCTGCGAGTCGGGCGCCCTGGTCGACGTCGCCTGCGCGGTCGAGATGGTGCATGCGGCCTCGCTGATCCTCGACGACATGCCGTGCATGGACGATGCCATGCTCCGCCGCGGCAGGCCCACCATCCACGTGCAGTTCGGCGAAGACGTCGCCATCCTGGCCGCCATCGGCCTGCTCAGCCGCGCCTTCGGCATCGTCGCCTCGGTGCGCGAGATCCCGGCCGCGATCCGCGCCCGCCTGGTCGCCAGGCTGTCGGAGACGATCGGCGACCAGGGCCTGGTGAAGGGCCAGTTCCTCGACCTGCGCGGCAGCCGGCACACCGCGGCCGAGATCGCCGTCACCAATGAGCTCAAGACCGGCGTGCTGCTGGGCGTGGCGGTCGACATGGCCGCCATCATCGCCGAGACCGACGACGGCGTGGCGGCCTCCTTGCGCGCCTTCGCGCTGGCGGCCGGCCATGCTTTCCAGATCCGCGACGACTTCCAGGACGGCCCCGGCAACGACAGCGCCGTCACCGGCAAGGACGTCGGCCAGGACATCGGCAAGGCCACCCTCATCAACACCCTGGGCAACGAGGAAGCGCGGCGCCGCCTGAACGGCCACCTGTTCGACGCCGAGCGTCACCTGAGCGCGGCGCTGGGCGAGCAGGGCCATACCCGCCGCTTCGTCGCCGGCCTGTTTGCGCACACCCATGAAGGCGTCCGCTTCCATGGCGCCGGTGCGCACCCGCATGCGGCCGGCGCCAGGGCGAGCCTGGCGCGCCACTGAGCGCGGACGGGACGGCGCATGGCCCACTTCGGCGTGATCGCACCGGCGTTCTACAGCCACTTCAGCGCGCTGGCGGCGCTCGGCCTCGAGCTGGTCGGGCGCGGCCACCGCGTGACTTTCCTGCAGCGGCCGGATGCCTCGATCTACCTGAAGGACCGCCGCCTCGGCTTCCACGCGGTCGGCAAGCTCACCCACCCACCCGGTTCGCTGGCGGCCTCGCTGCGGCGCGCCGCCAGTCCCGGCGGGCCGCTGGGCTTGCGCCAGGTGATCCTCGACATGGGGCGCGGTACGCAAATGCTGTGCCGCGAATTGCCTGCCGCGCTGGACGCGCTGCACGTCGACGCCATGATTGCCGACCAGATGGAGGCGGCCGGCGGCATGGTGGCCGAAGCGCTCGGCCTGCCTTTCGTCTCGGTGGCCTGCGCCATGCCCGTCAACCGCGAACCCGGCATTCCGCTGGCGGTGATGCCGTTCGCGTACGACGCCAGCGAGCGCGGCTACCAGGTGGTGGAAGGCAGCACCCGCGTCTACGACTGGATGATGGGCCCGCACCGGAAAGTCATCGACGCCGAGTCGCGCCGGCTGGGCATCGCCGCGCGCGACGGCCTGCATGAGTGCCTGTCGCCGCTGGCGCAGATCAGCCAGACCACCGAAGCCTTCGATTTCCCGCGCCGCGCGCTGCCGCCGCATTTCCACCATGTGGGGCCGCTGCGCGCACCCGGCGACGCCGGCGCCGCGGCGCCGACGCCCCTGCCGGAACTGGACAGCGGCCGCCCCTTCGTGTTCGCCTCGCTCGGCACCCTGCAGGGCCACCGCTTCGGCATCTTCAAGCGCGTCGCCAGGGCGTGCCGCCGGCTCGACGCCCAGTTGCTGGTCGCGCATTGCGGCGGCCTCGACCCGGCCCGGGAAGCAGCCCTGCTGCGCGCCGGCGCCACCGCGGTCTGCGCCTTCGCGCCGCAGCGGGAAGCGCTGGCGCGCGCCGACGCGGTGGTCTCGCACGCAGGCATCAATACCGTGATGGATGCGGTCGAGGCGCGCACGCCGCTGCTGGCAATGCCGGTGACCTTCGACCAGCCGGGCACCGCCGCCCGCATCCTGCACGCCGGGATCGGCCTGCGCGCCTTGCCGAGCCTGGCCGGCGCCGCCACCATCGCCCGCCAGCTGCAGCGCCTGTTCGAGGAGCCGCAGTTCGGCGCGCGGCTCGACGAGCAGAAGGTCAGCCTGGCCCGGGCCGGCGGCACGCGCCGCGCCGCCGACATCGTCGAGGCGGCCGTGCGCCTGCGCCGCAGCGAGGACAGGATGGCGCAGGCGGGCACGCCGGCATGAAAACCGCGCCGTGGGACCTGATCCTGGCCGGTGGCGGCCTGGCCAACGGCCTGATCGCCTGGCGCCTGGCCCGGCACAGGCCGGCGCTGCGCATCCTGCTGCTGGAGCAGGGAGAACACCTGGGCGGCAACCACACCTGGTCCTTCCACGACGGCGACCTCGACGCCGCGCAGCAGGCCTGGATCGCGCCGCTGGTGTCGCGCCGCTGGCCGCGCTACGAGGTCGTGTTCCCGGAATTCAGCCGTACCCTCGAAGGCGGCTACGCCAGCATCGCATCAAGGGATTTCGCCCGCACGATCGAGCCGGCCCTCGGCCCGGCGCTGCGGCTGCGTGCGCGCATTGCCAGTGTCGGCCCGAGCCGCGTCAGGCTGGAAGACGGCGAGGTGCTGGAAGCGCGCGCCGTCATCGACGGCCGCGGCATGCGCGGCAGCCCGCGCCTGGCGCTGGGCTGGCAGACCTTCCTCGGCCAGGAACTGCGCCTCGAAGAAGCGCACGGCTTGAGCGCGCCCATCATCATGGATGCGAGCGTCGGGCAGCAGGGCGGCTACCGCTTCGTCTACGTGCTGCCCTTCGATGCGCGGCGCCTGCTGATCGAGGATACGCATTACGTCGACAGCGCCGCCTGGGAACCCGAACGCCTGCGCGCCAACATCGGCGCCTATGCGCGGGCACGCGGCTGGCGCATCGCGGAAGTGCTGCGCGAGGAAGAGGGCAGGCTGCCGATCGTGCTGGCCGGCGACTTCGACGCCTACTGGGACGACCTGGCCGGCCAGCCCAGCGTGGGCCTGCGCGCCGGGCTGTTCCACTCGACCACCGGCTACTCGCTGCCGCATGCGGTGCGGCTCAGCGAGCGCATCGCCGGCCTGGACGACCTGCGCGCACCGTCCCTGTTCGCCGCGATCCGCGACGAAGCGCAGATGGAATGGCGGCGCCAAGGCTTCTTCCGGCTGCTCAACCGCATGCTGTTCCTGGCCGGCAGCCCGGACCACCGCTGGCGCGTGATGCAGCGTTTCTACCGCCTGCCGGCCTCCCTGATCGCGCATTTCTACGCCGGCCGCCTGAGTTTGCGGGACAAGGCGCGTCTCCTGTCCGGCAAGCCGCCGGTGCCGTTGAAGCAGGCTTTCGTTGCGGCCTGCAAGATCCACCCTCACCAGATCGGAAGAGCAGAATGAACGCACGGAATATCGAACCGCGCCGCGCGGTGGTCATCGGCGCCGGCTTCGGCGGCCTGGCCCTGGCCATCCGCCTGCAGGCGCGGGGCATCCAGACCACGCTGCTGGAAAAGCGCGACAAGCCGGGCGGCCGCGCTTACGTGTACGAAGACCAGGGCTTTACCTTCGACGCCGGCCCCACCGTCATCACCGATCCCTCCTGCATCGAGGAGCTGTTCGCGCTGGCCGGCAAGCGCATGGAACACTATGTCGAGATGCTGCCGGTGTCGCCCTTCTACCGCCTGTGCTGGGAAGACGGCAGCCACTTCGACTACGCCAACGACCAGGAAGCCCTGGACCGCCAGATCCACGCGCGCAACCCGCAAGACGTGGCCGGCTACCGGCGCTTCCTGGCCTATTCGAAGGCGGTGTTCGCGGAAGGCTACCTGAAGCTGGGCGCCGTGCCCTTCCTGTCCTTCCGCGACATGGTGGCCGCCGGCCCGCAGCTGGCGCGCCTGCAGGCCTGGCGCAGCGTGTACGGCATCGTTTCGCGCTTCATCCAGGACGAGCAGCTGCGCCAGGCATTCTCCTTCCACTCGCTGCTGGTGGGCGGCAATCCCTTTGCCACCTCCTCGATCTACACGCTGATCCACGCGCTGGAACGCGAATGGGGCGTGTGGTTTCCGCGCGGCGGCACCGGCGCCCTGGTGCGCGGCCTGGTGCGCCTGTTCGAGGACATCGGCGGGCGCATCGAGCTGAACGCGGAGGTCGCCCGGATCGAGGCCGGCGCCGGACGCGTGAACGGCGTGCGGCTGGAGGATGGCCGCCTGTTCGACGCCGATGCCGTGGCCTCGAATGCCGACGTGGTCCATACCTATGCAAAGCTGCTGGGCGGGCACCCGCGCGGCGCGGCCCAGGGCGAGGCCTTGCGCAAGAAGCGCTTCAGCAATTCGCTGTTCGTGCTGTACTTCGGCCTCGACCATCACCACAGCCAGCTGCGCCACCACACGGTGTGCTTCGGCCCGCGCTACCGCGAGCTGATCAAGGACATCTTCCATGGCGGGACCCTGGCCGAGGATTTCTCGCTCTACCTGCACGCGCCCTGCGTGACCGACCCCTCGCTGGCGCCGCCCGGCTGCGGCAGCCACTACGTGCTGGCGCCGGTGCCCCACCTCGGCAATGCGCCGATCGATTGGGAACTGGAGGGGCCGAAGTACCGCGAGCGCATCTTCGACTACCTGGAGCGGCGCTACATGCCGGGCCTGCGCAGCCAGCTCGTTACCAGCCGCATCTTCACGCCGCTGGACTTCCGCGATCAGCTCAACGCCCATCATGGATCGGCGTTCTCGCTCGAGCCCCTGCTGACCCAGAGCGCCTGGTTCCGTCCGCACAACCGCGATGCCGAGCTGGCGAACCTCTACCTGGTCGGCGCCGGCACCCATCCCGGCGCCGGCGTGCCGGGCGTGATCGGCTCGGCCAAGGCCACGGCCGGCCTGATGCTGAAGGAGATGCAGGAAGGAGTGCGCGTGTGAACGCGGGTATGAACGACAGGCTGCTGAACCATGCCACGCAGACCATCGAAGTCGGTTCGAAGAGCTTCGCCGCCGCCGCCAGGCTGTTCGACCCGGCCACCCGGCGCAGCGTGCTGATGCTTTACGCCTGGTGCCGCCATTGCGACGACGTGGTCGACGGCCAGGAGCTGGGCTTCAATGCGGCGCCGCGCGGACAGCCGGATGCCGCCGCCAAGCTGGAAAGCCTGCGCGAACAGACCCGCCGCGCCTATGCCGGCGAGAAGATGCGCGACCCGGCCTTCGCCGCCTTCCAGGAAGTCGCGCTACAGGATGGGGGCAACCCGCAGATCCCGCAGCGCTTCGCCTTCGATCACCTGGCCGGCTTCGCGATGGACGTCGAGGGCGCACGCTACGAGAGCATCGACGACACCTTGCGCTACTGCTACCACGTGGCCGGCGTGGTCGGCCTGATGATGGCCTCGATCATGGGAGTGAGCGAGCCGCGGGTACTGGACCGCGCCTGCGACCTCGGCCTGGCGTTCCAGTTAACGAATATTGCCCGCGACATCGTCGAGGATGCGCAGGTCGGGCGCTGCTACCTGCCGGCCCAGTGGCTGCGCGAAGCCGGCGTTCCCCGCGACGAACTCGCGCTGCCGCGGCACCGCCCGGCCCTGGCGAAGGTGGCGGCGCGCCTGGTCGATCACGCCGAGCCGTATTACGCCTCGGCCCTCGGCGGCATCGCCGCGCTGCCGTTACGCTCGGCCTGGGCGATCGCTACCGCGCGCAAGGTGTACCGGCAGATCGGCATCGTGGTCAGGCGCCGCGGCGCGCATGCCTGGGACGAGCGTGCCGGCACCTCGAAGGCGACCAAGTTGCGCCTGCTGGCGGAGGGAGGCGGGCAGGCCCTCAGTTCGCGTCTGGCGAGCGCGAATGCGGTGCGGCCGCGTCCGGCCGGCCTGTGGCGGCGTCCGGGTGGCGCCGCCGAAGCGGCCCCTGGTGCAGCGCATGCAACTGTCGTTTGAGGTCCTCGACCGGCGGTGCGTACAGGAAGCCGAAGGACACCGCGCCGTCCTTGCCGGGCACCGCGTGATGCATGCGGTGGGCCTGGTAGAGGCGCTTCAGGTAGCCGCTGCGCGGCACGTAGCGGAAGGGCCAGCGCTGGTGCACCAGGCCGTCGTGGGCGACGAAGTAGAGCAAGCCGTAGGCCGTCATGCCGGCGCCGATCCATTCCAGCGGATGGTGGCCCAAGGTGGCGCCGGCGTAAATCAGGGCGATCGCCACGCCCGCGAACACGACGGCGTACAGGTCGTTCTTCTCGAACCAGCCGCTGCGCGGCTCGTGGTGAGAACGGTGCCACGCCCAGCCGAAACCGTGCATCACGTACTTGTGCGCCACGATGGAAAACACTTCCATCAGGACCACGGTAAGGATGAGGATGAAGGCATCGAGCAGCATGAGAACCAGCCTACCATACAAGAAAGGAAACGCATGACCCGATTCATCCGGATGCTGTCCGGCTGCCTGCTGCTGGGCACCGCCGCCGCCTCGGCGGCCACGGTCGAAGTCCACGTGTCGGGCGTCGCCGCCGGCAAGGGGAAGATCAACGTCGCCGTCTGCGACAGGGAGCGCTTCCTCAAGCAATGCGCGTATTCCGCATCGATGCCGGCGCGCGAGGGCGAGAACGTGATCGCGGTGCCGGGCGTGCCGAAGGGGACCTGGGCCGTGCTGGCCTACCAGGACGAGAACGGGAACGGTGAATTGGACCGCAACCTGATCGGCATCCCGAAGGAGAACTACGGCTTCAGCCGGGATGCCCGCGGCAGGTTCGGGCCGCCGGGCTTCGACGATGCGGCCATCGAAGTGAAAGACGAGGTGACGGTGGCCGCGGTCAGGCTGCACTGAAAACGCGGGCTACCAGTCCACGATCCGCCAACCGGGGTTGCTCAGGTGGCGCACGAAAAACGCCGACAGCGCCTCGACCTTGGCCGGCCGCGTGCGCGCCGAGGGCGTGACGAAATAGAGTCCGCCGCGCGGCAGGGTCCAGTCCTTCAGGATCGGCACCAGGCGGCCGTCGCGCACCTGGTCGGCGCAGATGAATTCCGGGAATTCCGCGATCGCCAGGCCGTCCAGCACGGTCGGCATCAGGGCGTCGGCATTCGTCACCCTCAGCGGGCCGTTGGGCCTGATGCTGACTTCCTCGCCGGCCGCGTTGGTGAAGCGCCAGACGTCGTTGCGCGCGCGGTAGGCATAGCCCAGGCAGGCATGCCGGGCCAGGTCCGAGGGGTGCTGGGGCGTGCCGTGCTCCTGCAGGTAGGCGGGGGAGGCGAGCACCAGCGGCGCGACCGGGCACAGGCGCCGCGCCACCAGCGAGGAATCGGCCAGCACGGCGATCCGCAGGGCGGCGTCGAAGCCTTGCCCGACCAGGTCGACCTGGGCGTCGCTCAGGTGCAGGTCGACCGAGATTTCCGGGTACTCCCTGAAGAAGGCCGGCATCAGCGGCGCCACCCAGCGCAGGCCGAAGGACATCGGCACCGACAGCCGCACCAGCCCGCGCGGCCGCGCCGAGGTCTCGCGCGCGGCCGCTTCCGCCGCCTCGGCTTCGCGAACCACCTTGAGGGCGCTCTCCGCGATCATGTTGCCGAACTCGGTCAGCGCCAGCTGGCGCGAAGTGCGGTTCAGGAGGCGCGCGCCGAGCCGCTCTTCGAGCCGGGCGACGGCGCGCGACACGGTCGCCACCGACACGTTCAGGGCGCGCGCGGCGCCGGCGAAGGAACGCTCCTCGGCCACCCTGGCGAACATCGCCAGGCCTTCGAAATCGGGCAGGGTCGACATCTATGTACCTCCAAATCTGCAACGATAGTTTGCGATGATTGCTATTTTAAATGGCCCCGGTCATCGGTACCATGTTTCACATCGGCTGACCCAACCGACCCGTCAAGCACAGGAGAACATCATGACCCGCAAACTCGACAACAAAATCGCCCTGATCACCGGCGCCACCAGCGGCATCGGCCTGGCCACCGCCAAGCGCTTCGCCCTCGAAGGCGCGCAAGTGATCGTCACCGGCCGCCGCCAGGCCGAACTGGATGCCGCGGTGGACGCCATCGGCCACAACGCATTGGGCCTGCGCGTCGATTCCAGCAAGCTGGGCGATCTCGACAAGCTGTACGACGAGATCCGCGAACGCTACGGCCGCATCGACGTCCTGTACGCGAATGCCGGCGGCGGTTCGATGCTGCCGATCGGCGAGATCACCGAAGAGCAGTTCGACGACACCTTCGGGCGCAACGTAAAAGGTACTTTGTTCACCGTGCAGAAGGCGCTGCCGCTGCTGTCGAAAGGCGCCTCGGTGATCATGACCGGCTCCACCGCCGGCAGCTCCGGCACCGCGGCCTTCAGCGTCTACGCCGCCAGCAAGGCCGCGGTGCGCGCCTTCGCCCGCAACTGGATCCTCGACCTGAAGGACCGCGCCATCCGCATCAACACCATCAGCCCGGGCGCCACCCGCACCCCCGGCCTGGTCGGACTGGCCGGCGACGACACCCGGCAGCAGCAAGGCCTGCTCGACTACATGGCCTCGCAGATCCCGCTGGGCCGCGTCGGCGAGCCGGACGAGATCGCGAAGGCCGCGCTGTTCCTGGCATCAAGCGACTCCTCCTTCGTCAATGGCGCCGAGCTCTTCGTCGACGGCGGCCAGGCCCAGATCTGATCCGGCGTGCGTCGCCGAAACGGCTCAGCTGGCATCATGTGCGGGATTTCTCGGGGAGGACCGCATGTGGTGGGAGCAGAGCTGGCGCACGATACAGGAGGAATTCTCGGACCTCGGCAACGCCGATGACGTCACCCGCGTGGTCGTGCGCCTGATCGTCGCGGTCGGACTCGGCGGCCTGCTCGGCTACGAGCGCGAGTCGGTCGGCGCCTCGGCCGGACAGCGCACCCACATGCTGGTGGCGCTCGGCTCGGCGCTGTTCATCCTGATCCCGCTGCAGGCCGGCATGCGGATCGAGGACCTGTCGCGGGTGCTGCAGGGCGTGACGGCGGGGATCGGCTTCCTCGGCGCCGGCGCCATCCTCAAGCTGCGCGAGCGGAACGATATCAAGGGCCTGACCACGGCCGCCAGCGTGTGGCTGACCGCCGCCATCGGGGTGGCGGCCGGGATGGGCCGCGAGACCACGGCGGTGGTCAGCGCGGTGTTCGCCTTCGTGATCCTGTCCCTGCTGCGGCGCAAGGACAAGGAGTAGTCAGTCGCGGTCCGGCGCGCCCAGCGGGAACAGGGGACGGTAGGGGCGGGCCTCTTCCACCGCGCGGGCGAAGGAGGGGCGGCCGAGCAGGCGCGAACGGTAGGCGCGCAGCACCGGGTAGTCGGCGGAGATGGGGTGAACCCAATCGGCGTAGAACAGCGAGGGCGCGGCGGCGCAGTCGGCCAGGCTGAATTCCCCGCCCGCGGCCCAGGTCCGGCCGGCGAGCCGCTGCTCCAGCCAGGCGTAGGCCCGCTCCAGCTTCTCGGCCGCATGCGCCAGTCCCTCGCGGCGCTTGTCGGGATCGCCGCTCAGGGCGCCGCCCACCGCGTGCTGGACCGGCGACATCACGTGCAGGTCGAAGAAGCGGTCGAGGAAGCGCACGTCCAGCGCGGCCATCGCATCGGCCGGCAGCAGGCGCACCGGTCCCGGATGGGCCAGCTGCAGGTATTCGATGATGATGCTGGTCTCGGCCACGTCGCGCTCGCCGTCCACCAGCAGCGGGAACTTGCGCAGCGGCCAGCGGCGCAGCCACTCGCCCACATGCTGCGGCGTGTCCGGCCCGATGCAGCGGAATTCGAAGGCCAGGGCATTTTCGTACAGTGCGATCAGTACTTTCTGCGTGTATGAGGAAAAAGGATGACCGTAGAGGGCGAGCGACATGGTTGGACCGCTTTCATCAGTGAGGGCGGGACACTACTTGCGAAATGCAAGTGGATAAAAGATACTTTATCATCTTGCACATTGCAAGCAGATTGTGTGGGAGAAGGCGATGTCACAGGCAAGCCGGTCGGGCTGTCCGATCAACCTGACGCTCGAACAGCTGGGCGACCGCTGGAGCCTGATCGTCATCCGCGACCTCATGTTCGGGAACCGGCGTACCTATGGCGACCTGCTGGCGCAGAGCGAGGAGGGCATCGCCTCGAATATCCTGGCCGACCGCCTCAAGCGCCTCGTGGCCGCCGGCCTGCTGACGCGGCGGCCGGACCCGCAGCACAGGCAGAAAGGCATCTACAGCCTGACGGAGCCGGCCATCCAGCTGCTGCCCCTGCTGGCGCAGATGGCGGCCTGGGGACGGCGGCACACGCCTGCCAGCCATGCGCTGTCGGTACGTGCCGAGTTGCTGGAGCAGGGCGGGCCGGCGCTGTTGAAAGCCTTCATGGAAGAACTGCGGCACCTGCACCTCGGCGCGCCGCGTCCGCAGCGCTCGGTGTTCGCCGAGCTGCAGGCGGCATACGAGAATGCAATGCGTTAGACTGGCTTTTTTTACAAGGGAGACAGGACCATGAAGCGTTTGACCGCGGCGGATTTCGACCCCGAAGTACTGAAGCTTTTCGACGGTTATGTGCACGGCCGCCTGTCGCGCCGCGATTTCCTCGCGCGGGCCGGGCGCTATGCGGTGGGCGGCGCGACCGCCACGGCCCTGCTGGCGCAGCTGTCTCCGTCGTTCGCGGCGCCGCTGGTGGCCGCCGGCGATGCGCGTCTCAAGACCAGCCACCAGGAGTTTGCGTCGCCGCAGGGCTACGGCACGGTGCGCGGCTACCTGGCGATGCCGGCGAATGCCAGGGGCAAGCTGCCGGCGATCCTGGTGGTGCACGAGAACCGCGGCCTGAATCCGCACATCGAAGACATCGCGCGCCGCCTGGCGCTCGAGGGCTTCATCGCCTACGCCCCGGACGCGCTGACTCCGCTGGGCGGCTATCCCGGCGACGAGGACAAGGCCCGGGCCCTGTTCCCCAAGCTGGACCAGGCCAGGACCCGCGCCGATTTCGTCGCCGCCGCGCATGCGCTGGCCACGCTGCCGCAGGGGACGGGCAAGGTCGGTGTGGTCGGCTTCTGCTGGGGCGGCGGGATCGCGAATTACCTGGCCACCCAGATCCCCGACCTGGCGGCCGTCGTGCCCTTCTACGGCGCGCAGCCGCAAGCCGCCGACGTCGCCCGCATCCGCGCGCCGCTGATGATCCACGATGCCGGCAAGGACGAGCGCATCCTGGCCGGCTGGCCCGCCTACGAGGCCGCGCTGCGGGCCAACAAGGTGAACTACCAGCACTTCGTCTACGCCGGCGCCGAGCACGGCTTCAACAACGACACCACGCCACGCTACGACGAGGCGGCGGCCAAGCTGGCGTGGGGCAGGACGGTCGCCTTCTTCAAGGAAAAGCTGGGCTGAACTTGCGTTTGAAGTAAAACAAAAGGCACCCGAAGGTGCCTTTGCTTTTTGAGCCGGGCTCGCTTAGATGTAAGCCGCCAGCGCCGTCTTCATCTTCTTCAGCGCCGCCGATTCGATCTGGCGGATGCGCTCGGCCGACACGCCGAACTCTTCGGCCAGCGTGTGCAGGGTCGCGCCCGAGCCGTCGTCGTTGGCCAGCCAGCGTGCTTCCACGATGCGGCGCGAACGCGGGTCCAGCTTGCCCAGGGCCGTTTCCAGGCCTTCCGACTGCAGGCGCACCGTGTCGTTGGCTTCCAGCACCTTGGTCGGTTCCTGCTGGTCCGAGGACAGGTAGGCGATCGGCGAGAACTTGTCGTCTTCGTCGTCGGTCGGCGCTTCCAGCGCGATGTCGCGGCCCGACAGGCGGGTTTCCATCTCGACCACTTCTTCGCGCTTGACGCCGAGCATCTGGGCCATGTCGGCCACCTGTTGCGGCGACATGGCATCCAGGCCCACTTTGTTGCTGCGCAGGTTGAAGAACAGCTTGCGCTGGGCCTTGGTCGTCGCGACCTTTACCAGGCGCCAGTTCTTCAGGATGTATTCGTGCATCTCGGCCTTGATCCAGTGCATGGCGTACGACACCAGGCGTACGCCCTGGTTCGGGTCGAAGCGCTTCACTGCCTTCATCAGGCCGATATTGCCTTCCTGGATCAGGTCGGCGTGCGGGAGTCCATAGCCGAGGTAGCCGCGCGCGATCGAGACCACCAGGCGCAGGTGCGACATCACCAGCTTCTGCGCGGCGTCCAGGTCATTCTTGTCCCGCAAGCTCTTTGCCAGCGAGACCTCTTCCTCGTGGGATAGCATCGGCAGACGGTTGACGGCCGAGATATAGGCGTCGATGTTGCCGAGATTGCCAGTGAAACCCAGTCCCAGAGCACGGGTGCCAGCGGGAACCAATGCGGATTGTGCGGACATAGTCATTTTCCCTCGTAGTGTAATCTGTGCTGCATCGTCAATTTGACCGCAAAACCGCCCCGAAGGCGCAAATTTTACGGTTTGTTACGGGATGCGAACGGTGTGCTCTTGAGCCACTTCCGTTTAGTACTGACGTAATATTAGCACTCTCTTGAGGTGAGTGCTAGCCGCTACCATATCCCCGACGACGTCCTTAAGTCCTGCCAAAGTATTGCTCTAAAGAATTGATTTTTTGGCTTTGGTTCAACTGTAGAGCAGGTGAGAGCGCTACGGTTGACGGGGTCAAATGTGACGCTCTTACGATTTGAACTTGGTAGAAGACAGGGTAGGCCCCACATGCTATGGGGTCTGTGAAGTGGCGCACTTACGTTTGTAGGCGTATTCCCCGCCTCGGCCGCGGTTTTTTCTGGCGAACAGCAGCCGAGTTAGCGAAAGAATAATTAGTTCAGGCGCGCCAGATGCCGCTGCACCGACAGCATCGCGCCCACCAGGCCGAGCCCGGCGCTGATGGCCAGCAGGCCTGCCAGGCCCAGCGGCGACAGGGGCGTGAGCTGGAATTCGGAGGCGTACAGGCGGGCGAACTCGGCGATGGAAGCGTTCAGCGGACGCAGGGCCATCGCCACCGCACCCAGCGCCACGGCGCCGGCGCACAGGCCGAGCAGGGCGCCCGTGTAGTAGAAGGGGCGATGGATGAAGTTGTCGGTCGCGCCCAGCAGCTTGGAGACGGCGATCTCGTCGCGCTGGGTCAGCACCTGCAGCCGGATGGTGTTGAACACCACCGCGATCACGACCACGCCGAGGGTGATCGCCAGCAGCAGCAGCACCAGGCGCAGCACGCCCAGCAGGGCGGCCAGGCGCTTCACCCAGGCCGAGTCGACCTGCACCGAGTCCACGCCCGGCAGCGCCTGCAGCTGATCGGCGATGCCGTCGATGCGGGCGGCGTTGGCGCTGCTGGTAAAACCTTGCAGCTTCATCACGTAGCTGTCGGGCAGGGGATTGTCGCCCAGGGTTTCGATGACGTCTGCGAGGCCGCTCCTGGCCTTCAGGTTGTCCAGCGCCTGCTCGCGCGGCGTGAAGCTGATCTTCGCGTGACTGCCGGCCAGGATGCGCTGCAGCTGCGGCGCCAGCGCCTGCGCCTGCTCGCGGGTGGCGTCCGTCTTCATGAACAGGCTGATCTCGGGATCGACCGAGAGCTGTTCCGACATCGGCCGCACGTTGTCGAGCAGGGTCAGGCCGGCGAAGGGCAGGGTCAGCGCCAGCGACACCACCAGCACGTTGAACAGGAAGCTGCCCGGCGCCTTGCGCACCTGGGCAAAAGCGGCGCCGAGGGCGAAGCGGTGTTGGCGGAACCAGATGTTCATGCCGCACCTCCCACCAGCTGGCCATGCTCGAGGCGGATCACGCGCGCGGCGGCGTCCAGGATCTGTTCGTCGTGGGTCGAGATCATGCAGGTCACGCCGACGGCATTGAAGGCGCGCAGGGCGTCGATCACGCGGTCGGCCGCGGCGCGGTCGAGGTTCGCGGTCGGCTCGTCGGCCAGGATGATCTGCGGACGGTTGACGATGGCGCGGGCGATCGCCACGCGCTGCTGCTCGCCGCCGGACAGTTCCAGCGGCATCGCCCTGGCGCGGTCGAGCAGGTCGACCTTGTCGAGCGCGGCGCGGGCGCGCTGCTCGGCCTGGGCGGTCGAGGCACCGGTGACGATCAGGGGCAGCATCGTGTTGGCCAGGATGCTGCGGTCGTTCAGCAGGCGCTGCTGCTGGAAGATCACGCCCAGGTTACGCCGCAGGAAGGGCACGCCGGCCTTCTTGAGCTTGCCGATGTCCTGGCCGTAGACGACCACGCTGCCGCTGGTCGGACGCTCGACGGCGGCGATCATCTTGAGCAGGGTCGACTTGCCGGCGCCGGACGGGCCGGCGAGGTAGACCAGTTCGCCCTTGCCGATGTTGAACGAGACATCGTTCAGGGCAAGTGCGTCGGCGGAATATTTTTTCGAGACGGACTGGAATTCGATCATCTGGCCTTACCCCAGCAGCGCCTCGGCGAACTCGTCGGCGCTGAAGGGTTGCAGGTCCTCCAGCTTTTCGCCCACGCCGATGAAGTACACCGGCACCGGGCGGGTGCGCGCGATGGCGGCCAGGATGCCGCCCTTGGCCGTGCCGTCCAGCTTCGTGATCACCAGGCCGGTCAGGCTCAGGGCGTCGTCGAAGGCCTTCACCTGGGCCAGCGCGTTCTGGCCGGTGTTGCCGTCGATGACCAGCAGGACTTCTTGCGGAGCGTCTTCCATGCCCTTGCCGATCACGCGCTTGATCTTCTTGAGTTCTTCCATCAGGTGCAGCTGGGTCGGCAGGCGGCCGGCGGTATCGACCATGACCACGTCGACGCCGCGCGCGCGGCCCGACTGCACCGCGTCGAAGGCGACCGCGGCCGGGTCGCCCGACGCTTGCGAGATCACGGTGACGTTGTTGCGCTGGCCCCAGACCATCAGCTGCTCGCGGGCGGCGGCGCGGAAGGTGTCGCCGGCGGCCAGCAGCACCGACTGCTCGAAGCGCTGCATGTGCTTGGCCAGCTTGCCGATGGTGGTGGTCTTGCCGGCGCCGTTGACGCCGGCGATCATCATCACCAGCGGCTCGTGGCGGCCGAGTTCGAGCGGCTTTTCCAGCGGACGCAGCAGGTCGACCATCAGCTCCTTCAGCGCAGCCTTGACGGCGGCGGCGTCGAGCAGCTTGTCTTCCTTGACCTTGCGACGCAGGTTATCCAGCAGATACTGGGTGGCGTCCATGCCGGCGTCCGACATCAGCAGGGCCGATTCGAGCTCTTCGTACAGGTCTTCGTCGATGCGCGCGCCGACGAACAGCAGGGACAGGTTGCTCGACGTCTTGGACAGGCCGGCCTTCAGGCGCGCCATCCAGGATTTCTTTTTTTCAAGCTCGTTGCCCGGACGCTCGGCGGTCTCGGGGAAGAGCTGGCCTTCGTAGCCGTTCGACATGACGGCGGCCTGCTCGGCAATCTGGGTGGCGACGGGGTCGGGAACCTCGGCCTCGCGCGCGGCAGGCTCTTCCGGCTCGGACTCGGCCGCGGTCCCGGGGGCGGTCTCGGGCGCGGGAACGAAGGTGTCGTCGCCGGCGCCGAACAGGCGGCGCAGGAAGCCCGGCTGGGCGGGCGCTTCCGCAGGCGCTTCGGCGGCCGTGGACGGTTCGGCAGCGGCGGACTCGGCCTGGACAGGCGTCTCGGCTTCAGGCTTTTTCTTTTTGAAGAAACTAAACATGGATGTAGTCGGGGAGGGGAACTGCATGCATATGCCCGATTATTCCGGGCATGTCAACGATCACGGTATTCTACCAGAGCGTTGCGCCGAAGCCTCTTCCATACCGGTCGTTCGCTGAACCCGAAACATGGACGCCAGATGTGCGACCGCTCATCCATATTGTCGCTAGAATGCCGCTCATCAGTTCGTATATCAATACGTTTGCTGGAAAATCGGCGGCGAATCATATAGATTGCGAATGTCTATAAAAAAATTCTTCCTCAAGGACTCATCGTGAAGATCCTGTCCAGGTACCTCAAGCGGCTCATTTCCGGAGATGAAGTGACGGGCGGTAACGCAGCATCGCTGCGCAATATCGTCGTCTGGGTATTCATTGCGCTGGTGGCTGCTTTCCTGACCCATCCTGCGGGTCCGCGCAGCGGGCCGGATACGCCGGTGCCCTGGCCGGCGGAGTTGGGGTTGGATAATCCTGGGATTTAGTTAGCTTTAGCACGTCGTTCCCGCGCAGGTGCCTCGCGTCGCGAGGCCCAGGTTTTACCGAGCCGGCTATTCGATGAACTTGGCTTCCCGCCTGCACGGGAGTCGTTTCCGGCAGTGCCGGGAACGACGATTGCAGATCAACAACCCTTACTTCTTCCCCGCCTCGGCATTCTTCCGGATCGTCTCCAGCGTCGCCCCCGGCGTAATCAGATTGCCGTCATAACGCAGCTCGATCACCGCCGGCAGCTGCTTCTCGTTGGTGAACGCCACCGCGCGCTGTAAAGCCGGCGCGAAGTCGGCCGTCTTCTCCACCACCTCGCCATGGCCACCATACGCCTCGGCCAGCGCCGCGAAATCCGGATTGTGCAGCTCGGTGCCCGACACGCGGCCCGGATACTCGCGCTCCTGGTGCATGCGGATGGTGCCGAACATGTTGTTGTTGAAGACGATCAGGATCAGGCCGGCGCGGTACTGCACGGCGGTCGCCAGTTCCTGGCCGGTCATCATGAATTCGCCGTCGCCGGCGAAGGTGACCACGGTGCGCTGCGGGTCGACGATCTTGGCCGCGACGCCGGCCGGCACGCCATAGCCCATCGCACCGCTGGTCGGCGCCAGCTGGGTGCGCATCGCGCCGTAACGCCAGAAGCGGTGCGCCCAGGTCGCGTAGTTGCCGGCGCCGTTGGTGATGATGGTGTCGTGGGGCAGGCTTGCCTGCAGGTCCTGCACCAGCTGCCAGAGGTCGAGCGGCGCCTTGCCATCCTTGAAGATAGCCGGCTGCTGTTGCCAGGCGCGCAGCTCGGCCCTGGCTTCCTCGATCGTGTGGCGCCAGGCGGAAGCATCCACCGGCTCCATCGCCGCCAGCATGCGCGCGGTTTCCGGCGCGCCGCCGGCGATCATCAGCTCGGCCTGGTAGACGCTGCCCAGTTCCTGCGGATCCGGGTGGATGTGCACCAGGCGCTGTTTCGGCACCGGGGAAGTCAGCAGCGAATAGCCGCTGGTCGTCATCTCGCCCAGGCGCGGGCCGAAGGCGATCAGGACGTCGGCCTCCTTCACGCGCGCGGCCAGCTTCGGATTGATGCCGATGCCGACGTCGCCGACGTAGTGCGGATGGTCGTTGTCGAGCAGGTCCTGGAAGCGGAAGGCGCAGGCCACCGGCAGGCCGTTGGCCTCGGCGAATGTCTGGACGTCGGCGCAGGCCTGTTCGTTCCAGGTGCCGCCGCCCAGCAGCAGCAGCGGTTTCTTCGCTTCTTTCAGCATGCCGCGCAGGGTGTCGATCTGGGTCGCGGAAGGCGAGGCCTGCACCGGCTGGTAGCGGCGGGTGTCCGCCACTTCCGCCTGCGCGATCAGCATGTCTTCCGGCAGCGCCAGCACCACCGGGCCCGGACGGCCGCTGGTCGCGACCTGGAACGCGCGCGCAATGTATTCGGGGATGCGGTCGGCGCGGTCGATCTGCGCCACCCACTTGGCCATCTGGCCGTACATGCGGCGGTAGTCGATTTCCTGGAAGGCTTCGCGGTCCATGAAGTCGGTGCCGACCTGGCCGATG
>Ga0308170_10001977_pt1 | contig 18216 bp, 13 predicted proteins | sample PhyBR2_2_FD_202136 | JGI IMG/M metagenome (GOLD analysis project Ga0308170, IMG submission 202136) | Phyllosphere microbial communities from UC Gill Tract Community Farm, Albany, California, United States - DLSLSB.R2 | ecosystem: Host-associated > Plants > Phyllosphere > Unclassified | place... | reverse complement strand
ACTGCAGGCTTGCCCTGCTTCGCGCCGTCAGCACCTGGCGGCGCGGGCGTCCTCCCCGTAGCACAATGGATAGTGCACATGCCTCCTAAGCGTGGGATACTGGTTCGATTCCAGTCGGGGGGACCATTAGCACGCTTCAAGTAGTCCAAGAATGTCCACCAACCCGCGACTCTACGCAGTGAGAACGCGGGTTTTTGTTCGTCAAGCGCTTTTGGTATCTGTTGAAATCCATCAATCTTGCATCCACAGATGCAAGACCGCTAACAACATGGATGCAAGATGCCTATACTCGCCACCCCCACTGAGAGACACCGCCGTTAAGAACGCCAAACCAAAGGAGAAGACCTACACGATGGGTGATGGCGAAGGGATGTATTTGAAGATCACGCCCAATGGCTCAAGGTTCTGGCGAATGCAATATAGGCAGGCGAACGGCAAACCCAATCGGCTCACCTTCGGCAAGTATCCCGAAGTGACGCTTGCACAGGCACGCAATAGGCGCGTAACGGCCCGCAAACTGCTGGATCAAGGGATTGACCTCTGCTTGGACAAGCGCGACAAAAAACTGACGCAAGCAAATACTGAGGCAAACACTTTTGAGGTGGTAGCCCGTCAACGGCTAGGAAAGACAGCCGCTAGGCGCTCTAATGTCACACAGGCAAAAGTGACTTCATGGCTTGAGAACAACGTGTTCTCCGTCATCGGAAGGAAGCCCATCCCCAGCATCGTCCGCGTGACGTTCTTTCCGCCGTACGGCTGATCGAAGCACGCGGAGCCATCGACTCAGCTCACCGCGTCAAGCAGATATGCGGTCAGGTGTTGCGTTTCTCTGTTGCAGAAGGCACAGCCGATTGAGACGTGATATTGGCAATGAGGAGTATTTTTTCAGGGTGCCCCCCGTTGAACCTATTGAATGGGAATATGAGGTTTAAGTACAGCCTGACGACCTCCTAATCTTCACACTGTCATGCAAGATTTCCTGGCGCGTGGCGTTCACAGATACTGCCTCGATTTGCCCAACCGGAGGTTGTTCAAAAAATGCGGTTTCCGAGGCAGTCCATTGCCTGAGACATCGCCTAGGTAACTTGCAAAATTTAGGTACTATGCCGGCATACCCACTTGGACGCTGGTTTAGTCCGTATAGTCGTGAGAACATTGTTCTGGACTTCTAGTATTGTTGCCACTGTAGAGTATGACCGGGAACGGCCAACATCGGACATCTTGAACGTACAAAAAATTGAACTACACAAGAATGAGTGTAAAAGCACTAGCCCTGCTGCACCGACTTGTTTCGCCTCATCAGAAGCTTTAGCTGCAAGCTTCCAAACGCGCTGAAATTTAGGCGCGTGCGGACGGGCAAGTCGAAGCTGAACGTAAACTATTGCATTTCAGATAGCAAAGATGTATTTTCCAGATATTCGAAATTAATTTCATAGAGGCAACTTAGGACTGAAAGAGCTTCTTGATTGATGCACTTTGTAGTTCGCGACGAAATATGAATACTCAAATTGAAAAAACAGGACTTTGGTCCAGTAGCCTTGGGACAACCGCATCCAATGCAGAAACGCAACAAAAATTGGAGCACTTGCGGAGCGTGTTGCAACGCTTTCGAGGCCACGTTGCCATTCTTACGACACGAATTGCAGCTCAGTTCCCACAACTAACTATACACGATGTGACTCATCTGGACGCCCTTTGGGAAACTGCGGATTTAATTGCCGGACCAGGGTATCCCCTAAATCCGATGGAGGCCTTTGTTCTTGGCGGTGCAATTCTCTTGCATGATGCAGCGCACTGTTTCGAGGCCTACGAAGGAGGACGGGACGCAGTACGCGCGACGACAGCTTGGAAGGATGCATACGCTGCGGAAATAGCTAAGAATCCCAATGGATCAACTGATGACTCGGAACAGTATTGTGATTTTGCGGCAATTCGCTTGCTTCATGCCCGTCAAGCTGAAAAGCTGGGGGAGCGTGAATGGAAAAGTGCGAATGACCATACTGCTCTTTTTCTCATCGAAGATTCCGATCTACGCGCAAGGTTCGGGTCACTTATCGGGAAGATTGCTGCAAGTCACAATTGGAGCATTGAAGACGTCGTTAGCCGTTTACCAGATCAATTTAATGCGCCAGGAAATTGGCCGTCAGAATGGCGCGTAGATCCGATTAAGATAGCCTGCTTATTGAGGTGTGCAGATGCCGCGCATCTCGATGACCGAAGAGCGCCCGATTTTTTACTCGCCTTGATTCGAAGGAGTGGTATCTCCCTTGACCATTGGAAAGCTCAAAACTGGTTAGCTCGAGCTGACTTAGATCAATCTGACCGAACGAAAAGCAGCCTGCGTTACACGTCTACACGAGCATTCAAGCCAAATGATACCAAGGCATGGTGGGTTGTGTACGATGCGATATCTGTTCTGGAATCTGAAATTTCTTCTTCTAACAAGCTTCTTAGTTCACGCACACAATCCAGCGATTCTAGCCCTCCATTTAAGATTAAAAAGGTTACGGGCACAAATTCGCCTATTGAACTAAGCAAATCAATTCAAGTTGAGGATTGGACTCCCACGAGCGCCAAGATCCACGTTGGGAATATTGAAAAGCTTGTGGGAACATTAGGCGGAAGTAGCCTATATGGAAACGGCGACCATTTTGCAATTGTTCTTAGGGAACTTATTCAAAACGCTCGCGATGCCATTTCCGCGCGCAGAGCTTTTGCGTCAAACTTCAAGGGGAGCATTCTTGTAAAAATCACGCAAAAATCTCCCATTCAGACGTATATTGAAGTCCAAGATGACGGCATCGGAATGTCTGAGCGAACAATGGTCGGGGCATTACTCGATTTTGGAACATCATTTTGGGCGTCAGATTTGGTCCAGTCTGAGTTTCCTGGACTAAGATCCTCTTCCTTTAGACCAGTCGGTAAATATGGTATCGGTTTCTATTCTGTGTTCATGGTCGCTTCGGAAGTGCATGTTGCAAGTCGTCGTTTCGATGCTGGAGTACCTGACGTAACAAACTTGCATTTCGCAGATGGAATTACTTTGCGGCCAGTTCTGTCGAAAGGAGCAAATGAATCTTACGATACGATGTGCTCAACTTGCGTCAGAATTACCGTCAATGAGCCGATAGAAGACGTAAGAACTCGGCTAATGATTCAAGCGGGTGGTGGGGACTTACGTGTTCCGCTGAAAAATTATTTAGCGGCGATAACTGCAGGACTTGATGTTCAGGTTGGATTGCAAGACACAGACGGCTTACAAATAATTGTTCATGAAAGCATTCTTGAACTTACGAATTTGGAAAAGATATCCGACTGGATTAAATGCTTAAGTTTTCTTGATCTTTCGGATGCATTAAATAACATTCAAACAAATGAGTACGTTGAAAAAAACTTTGACCGGATACGGAAAATTGAACAGGATGGGAAGCTTGTTGGCTTAGCTGCTCTCCTTGATGTAGCGCCAAATACATTGCATTTTGTGACTACAGAAACGATTGGAGGCTTAACGAATAACGTCAATCGCGGCATGGGGAGTTTCTTAGGTTACATGGATAATTATCCAGAGTCGGCAAAGCGAGACTCTTATAAAAAGGTAATTTCTTCCGAGAAGCTGCAGTTGTGGGCAAATGAACAAATCGCGATTTTGCGAGCAAGAAACCTAACGCCGATTCAGCTCTACTGGATGGCGTCTAATATGTCGAATCTGGACATTGACCCAATTGAAATTATTAATTTTCCAGTTTTATTAGACCAAGGTCGTTACATGATTTTGAATTTGGATCAGGTGCTTGAAATTCTTCAGAGCACTGGCCTGTCAAGTCCAATTAGTCGCCATGCCGATTTTTGCGAAACTAATGTTCCGCCATTTATCGTTAATGAACTTCCAACGTTACGTCCCATAACAAATGGAAATTTGATTAGATTTGCTGTGGAAAATGGTCGCGCAAAATATCCAACAAGTTTTCTGGGTTGTTTGGAACGAATGGTCTTAAGAAATGGACAAGAGCTTACATATGAAACAAAAACAAATATTGCGACTACTGGATTTGGCCCCTTAGATGCTCTAATTATTAAACTAAAAACCTGATTTCAGCAGTAATGACGATGGCTATGCAGTTAGCTCTTGCCATCGACAATCAGCCGCAAAGGGCAGATAATAATGTGATAGTCCGTAATGGGGCGTAAATGGCCTGTCGTTCAGGGCATGCTATTTCAGCAGAAGTCTACGTTATTTTCAAATTAGTGCTGCTGGCGGTAAACCATAGGCCCCGGCTCAATTCTGACTGTTGGCCTTGGTAGCCGCCAACCGGCACAAGTGAGCCACCGACTCAAAGTGTTGAAAATAGACAACAGCGAAAAATGATGCGTCCATCTAACTTGAGTTCGTTTTACTGACGCTGATTAGCAAACCCCCAACTCCATGACGGAATTCATAATGCGTCCATGACCACATCCTTAAAATCTCCAACGCAGTATCCATGCAGATTACGATGGATTTTTTGATTCCAGTGGGGACCAGCTACACCCCGTCATCCACCCGCAAACTGCGCTTCATGGTCGACAACAACGCGATCATCGTCGCCTTGTCTTCTGTTGCCACATCGGCCAGCATTTCCTCGATCCAGCGCTCGTGCACTGCCGCCATTTCGTCGAACGCCGCGCGCCCCGCTGGCGTCAGCTTGACGGCCGACGCGCGCCGGTCGTTCACATCCTGCACCCGCACCACAAGCTGCTCGCGTTCGAGCTGGTCGGTGATCCCCGTGATATTGCCGCCGGTGACCATCATGCGCTTGGACAGTTCCCCCATGCGCAGGCCATCCGGATGCCGCTGGAGCTGCGCCATCAGGTCAAAGCGCGGCAGCGTGATGTCGAACGTCGTCCGCAGACGGCTGCGGATTTCGTTCTCGATGCGCGTCGTGCACGACAGCATGCGCAGCCACAGGCGCAGCGATTGGTGATGTTCGTCCGTCAGGCGGCTTTCCATGTCCAGCTCGGCTGCCCCGCCCATCGCTGGGTCTTCTTCACGTCCATCCACTTCCTGCATGCTGTCCTCAATCTGCGTTCGTGCGTAATTTAAAGCGTTGTAGTTTACCGGTTTCGGTGCGAGGTAGTTTTTCCTTGAACAAAATGGCCCTGGGGTACTTGTACGGCGCGATCTGCGCCTTCACGAATTCCTGCAATTCGCATGCCAGCTCGTCCGACCCCACCTGCCCTGCGCGCAGCACGACGTGGGCCTCGACCACCTGGCCGCGTTCGGGGTCGAGCCGCCCCACGACGGCGCACTCGGCCACCGCCGGATGGTGCAGCAGCGCTTCTTCGACCTCGGCGCCGGCGATGTTGTAGCCGGCCGAGATGATCATGTCGTCCGTGCGCGAGCGATAGTAGAAATAGCCGTCGGCGTCCATTTCGTAGGCGTCGCCCGTGATGTTCCAGCCACCCTGCACGTAATCACCCTGGCGCTCGTCGTCCAGATAGCGGCAACCGGTCGGGCCTTTCACGGCCAGGCGGCCGATCACGCCCGGGCCGACAGGTACGCCGTCGACATCGAGTATGCAGGCCTGGTAGCCCGGCACCGGCTTGCCGGTCGCGCCCGGCCGGATGGCTGCGCCCGCGCTGGCAATAAAAATATGCAGCAGTTCGGTCGCGCCGATCCCGTCGATCATTGCCAGTCCGGTGGCCGCCTGCCAGGCCTCGCGCGTGGCCAGCGGCAGCGGCTCGCCGGCCGACACGCTGGCGCGCAGGCTGGTCAGGTCGAAACGGTCCGCCTGCGCCGCCATCAGGCGATAAAAGGTCGGCGCCGTGAAGCACACGGTGGCGCGGTAGTCGGCGATGGCCGCCAGCAGCGCCTCGGGACTCAGGCGTTCGAGCAACACCCCTGCGCCACCGACGCGCAGCGGGAACAGCAGCAGGCCGCCCAGCCCGAACGTGAACGCCAGCGGCGGCGTGCCGATGAAGATATCGTCCGCGCGCGAGTCCAGCGTGTGGCGCGGAAAGCAGTCGCACACGGCCAGCACGTCGCGATGAAAGTGCATGGTGCCTTTGGGGATGCCGGTGGTGCCGGACGTGAAACTGATCAGGCAGATGTCGTCGCGCGCGGTGTCGGCAGCGACGAACGGGGCGTCGTGGCGGGCCATCCGTTCTTCCAGCGCGCCGGGTAGATCGGGCGCCGGCGCACCGAACACCAGTACCGGCACGCGCAGGCCCAGCGCATCGATGGCATCCACCAGGCCATCGGCGCACAGCACCGCATCGATGCGCGCCTTGTCGGCAATGGCGCCCAGCTCGCGTGCGCGCAGCAGCGGCATGGTCGGCAGCACGATGCAACCGGCCTTGATCACGCCCAGGATGCAGGCCGCCATCATCGGACAATTCGCACCGCGCACCAGCACGCGGCTGCCGGTGGCCAGCCCGACATCGTGGCACAGCACATGGGCAATGCGGTCGACCTGGGCCAGCAATTCGGCATACGTCAGGCGTTCGCGCGCGCCGATCAGCGCCGTGCGCGCCCCCCAGCCACGCGCGATGGCATCGTCGAGCAGCGCGCTCGCGCAGTTCAGGCGCGCCGGGTACTGCAGCTCGGGCAGGTCGAACAGGAAGTCGGGCCAGGCGTCGGGCGGCGGCAAGTGCGCACGGGCGAAGCCGTCCGTGTGGCCGGACGGGGACAGCGCGGCACTGGTGACGTCGTTCATGGCGTGATCCCCCGCTAACAGCGAAGCAGTCGACCGGCAGCGCCGGTCACGCAACATCCGCGCGCTATCGTAGATCCAAAGCACATCGGCAGCAAGCGGGTTTGTCGGGCAGTCATGCCATCGACTGCAACGTCACGCACGCGCTGCGCGCTCGATCTGGCGCGCCACTGCGGCCTGTGCCTGCGTCAGACTTGCCGCGAGCGGCGCCCGGTCAAGCGCTGCGGCGGCGCCGTGCAGGCCAAGCATGCTGCAACCGGCGCGCAGGCGCGCACACTGTTCGATGCCCTCGGCGCCTTCGGCCAACCCGCCCTGCGCTGCCTGCAACTGGCGCGCCAGGCCGTCGAGGTACAGGCGCAGGCGATCGAGGTCGATGCCGAGCCGGCGCGCCACTGCGTCCGGTGCTTCATCGTTCACGTCGGCTGCATCGGCCGCATCGATCGCCTCGTTCGCGTCGGGTTGCGCAAACAGGCGCTCGAACTGGGCGCGCACATCCTCGTGGCGAAATGGCTTGACGATATACCCGCTGGCACCGGCCAGCGCCGCTTCGTCCATCGTGGCACTGTCGGACGCCGCCGAGACCAGCACGAACGGCAGCGCCGCCAGCAGCGGGGTCTGACGCACGCGCTGCAGCAGTTCGATCCCGGACAGGTGCGGCATGCGCAGGTCGCAGAACACGATGTCGGGCTGCAGGCCGCCCGCCAACTGGCGCCAGGCATCCTCGCCGTCTTCGGCTTCGACGATCGCATGGCTGCCGCAGCTGTCCACCAGATGCATCAGCATCATGCGCGCCACCACATCGTCGTCGACCACCAGCACGTTCATCACGTCTCCACCAGATTCCTCAGGAACTTCATTATAAGCAGGTGTCAGGAAGGGGCGCCCGTTTCGAAGGTGTCGAGCACCGCGGCCAGCCTCGGCAAGCCGGCGCGCAAGCGCTGGCCATCGTGGCCGTCGGCGGCCGCTTCCAGTTCGCCGCACAGTGTTTCCAGTGCCGGCTCGGCCAGATAGGTGGCGCTGCCGCGCAGCCCATGCAGGATCCGGCCTGCGGCCTCGAAGTCGTCGTCTGCCAGCGCGGCGTCCAGTTCGGCGCGCCGGCGCGGCAGGTCGTTGCAGAACGCAGCGCGCAGGCGCAGCCCCAGGTGGTCAGTCCGCGCGGCAGGCGGCTCCGCTGGCGCCTCCACACCGAACAGGGCGTCCAGGGCAGCGGTAGGTGTGGCCGGCGCAGGTGCAGCCGGCGCAGGTGCAGCCGGTGCCATGGCGAGCACCGGCCCATACGCCAGCAGTGGCAACGGGAACCCGCGCTGCAGCTGGCGTTCGATCGCGCGCGCCAGTTGCAGGTGCAGCGCCGCCTCGTCGATCGGCTTGGTCAAAAAGGCGTCCATGCCGCAGGCCAGATAGCGCGCGCGGTCTTCGCCGCTGGCGTTGGCGGTGAGCGCCACGATCATCACGTGCTGGTCGAGCACCGGCGCGTCGGGCGGGCCGCCGGCGCGGATCAGGCGCGTGGCGCTGGCCCCGTCCATCTCCGGCATGCGCCCGTCCATCAGCACCAGGTCGTAGCGCTTGCGGGCGCACGCCGCCACCGCTTCGGTGCCGTTGCCGACGATGTCGATCGCATGGCCCATCTCCTCGACCATCAGGCGTGCGATGACCTGGTTGGTCGGGAAATCCTCGGCGCACAGGACCGTCAGCTGGTGGCTGTGCGGCGCGTGCGTCACGTGCGGGGTATGGGCAGGCGGGACGCCATCGCGCAATGGCAGCAGCACGGAGAACACGCTGCCCTCGCCTTCGACACTGTTTACGCCAATGGTCCCGCCCATCAGCTCGACCAGCTGGCGGCAGATCGCCAGGCCCAGGCCCGTGCCGCCGTAGCGGCGCGTGGTGGTGGTGTCGGCCTGCTCGAATTTCTGGAACAGGCGCGGTACGGCCGCAGCCGGGATGCCGATGCCGGTATCCCGCACCGTAAAGCGGATCATGTGCTGTTCGCCCGCCCCCTGCTGGTCACTTGGCCGGCACTCGACATGGATCGTCACGCCGCCCGCCTTGGTGAACTTGAAGGCATTGCCGACCAGGTTGACCAGCACCTGGCGCACGCGGGTCGGGTCGCCCACCAGATAGCGCGGCACGTTGTCATCGACCAGCACCGAAAACGCCAGGTCCATCCCTGCCGCCTGTTCGTCGAACAGGCTGGCCACGTTACGCATCTTGGCGTGCAGATCGAAGTCGATCCGCTCCACGGTCAGCTTGCCGGCCTCGATCTTGGAAAAGTCGAGCAGGTCGTTGATGATCGACAGCAGGGCCTGGGCATTGGCCTGGCCGCGCAGGATCTGCTCGCGCGTGGTGTCGCGCAGCGCCAGGTCGCGCAGCGCGAAGCCCAGCATGCCGATCACGCCGGCCAATGGCGTGCGCATCTCGTGGCTCATATTGGCCAGGAATTCCGACTTCTGGCGCGTCGCATCCTCGGCGCGCTCCTTGGCATGGCGCAGCACTTCCTCGTTGTCCTGCAAGGCGCGGTAGGCGAGCGCCAGCTCGTTGCTCTGGTGGCGGCCGCGCCGCTCCTGCTCGCGCAGTTCCTCGGTCTGCAGCTCGAGCATGCGGTTCTGCTGCTCGACCTGCTCGGTGCGTGCGCTGACCTGGTGCTCGAGGCGCTCTTTCTGGTGGCGCAGGCTCGCAAAGCGGATCCGCATGCCCAGATAGATCGCGCCGCAGGTCAGGATGATCATGCCGATCCGGAACCAGGCGGTACCCCATGGTGGCGGCTCGATCGTGATCGCCAGCGCGGCCACGTCTTCGCTCCAGACATCGTCCTTGTTGGCCGCGCGCACGCGGAACACATACGTGCCCGGATCGAGATTGGTGTAGGTCGCAAAGCGCTTGTCGGCGCCGGCATTGACCCAGCCCGCGTCGAATCCGTCGAGGCGGTAGGCAAAGCGGTTGCGCTCGGGCGCAGCAAAATGCAGCGCCGCGAATTCGAGCGTGATCACGGCGGCGTCCGATGGCAGGGTGATGCTGCTGGCATGCTCGATCGGTCCCGGCAACAGGCCCGGGAAGACCTGCTCGACCGGCTGGTTGAACACCTGCAGCCCGGTGATCGTCGGGCGTGGCGGAATGCGGTTGTCGTGGACCGCGCGCGGATCGAACGCGGTCAGGCCATTGAAGCCGCCGAAATACAGCGTGCCGTCGGTCGTCCTCAGCGCCGCCGTGTCGAAGAACGCGCCTTCGCTGATGCCGTCGGCCGCCGTGTAGCTGCGCCAGCGCCCGCTGGCCGGATCGAAGCTCGAGATACCGCTCGACGTGCTGGCCCAGATGCGCCCGTCGGCATCTTCCAGGATCGCCGACACGGCGTCGTCCACCAGTCCATCGCGGGTGGAGTAGCGCGTGAAGCTCAGGGCGCCGTCCGGTCCGGTGGCCATGCGGTTCAGGCCCACGCCGGTGCCAATCCAGATGTCGCCCCGGCTGTCTTCGAACAGCGACTGCACTTCGTTGTGACTGATGCTGTTCGGGTCGAACGGATCGTGGCGGAAATGGCGGAAACGCCCGCTGGCGCGGTCCAGCAGTTCCAGACCCGAGACCGTGCCGACCCAGAAGCGCCCGCGGCGGTCTTCCAGCAGCGGCCGCACCGAGTCGTCCGTCAGGCTGGTCGAGCGCGCCGGATCATGGCGCAAACTCGTCACCGCGCGCGTGCCGGCCGCCATCCGGTGCATGCCGCCGCGGGTACCGATCCAGATGACATCATCGCGATCGACCAGCAGCGAGCGCACCTGGTTGGCGTCGGCGTCTCCCGGCAGCACCTGGCGCCGGAAGCGCCGGGTCGCCGGATCGAAGCTGGTGATGCCCGAGCGGCTGCCGATCCACAGCAGGCCGGCGCGATCGCGCACGATGGCCGCTGCCGGCACGTCGATCAGGCTGTTGGGATTGTCCTTCTGGTGCCGGTACACATCCGCCTTGCCGGTGGCCGGATCGAACCGGTGCAACGCGGTGGCCGAGCCAATCCACAGATGGTCGCCATCCTGCAGCAGCGCGCGGATCTTGTTGTCGGCCAGTGAATGGGCATCGTCGGGGCGCCCGACGATGCGGGCAAAACCGCCGCCGCCCAGGTCGACGCGCGAAACGCCGCCATACCAGGTGCCGGCCCAGAACGTACCGACGTTGTCGCGGTACAGCGCCGACACATAATTGTCGCCCAGGCTGTGGCGATCGGCGATCGCATGGCGAAAGACGTCGAAGCGGTCGCCCTGCGCACGCCAGCGGTACATGCCGTCGTCGTGCGTGCCCACCCACACCGTGCCGTCGGCATCCTGGTGCAGCGTGGTGATCCATTCGTTGCCGACGCCGTCGCCCGCCCCGAAGCGGCGCAGCGCACCCTTGCCCGGCCCGCCCTGGCCATGGCGTTCGAGCCCGCCGTAGCGCCCCACCCACAGCCGCTGCTGGCTGTCGACCAGCAGCGCATGTACCGGGAGCGCGCGCTCCGGCAGGTCCGACGCATGGTGCTCGATGCGCCGGCGGTCCGCGCTCAAACTGTCCAGACCTGCCGCGCTGCCGATCCACAGACGCCCGTCGCCGCCCAGCGCCAGCGCCTGGATACCGTCGTCGCGCAGTGTGCGCGGATCGCCCCGGACGTGGTGCCAGACCGTGAACTTGCCGGTGTCGATGTCGAAGTGCTGGAGGCCGTCGGCGGTGCCGATCCACAGGCCGTCCTGGCCATCGCTGATCATCGTCTTGATCTGGCGGTTGCCGGTGCCGCGCCGCGCCGGCTCGTTCGGCGCATGCAGCGTGAAGCTGCGGGTGGCCGGGTCGTAGCGATTCAGGCCGCCGTCGGTGCCCAGCCACATGGTCCCATGCCGGTCGAGCAGCATCGCGCGCACCCAGTTGCTCGCCAGGCTGCGCGGGTTGCCGATCTCGCTGCGGTAATTGACGAACCGGTAACCGTCGTAGCGCGACAGGCCGGACTGGGTACCGAACCACATGAACCCATCCGCATCCTGCAGGATCGACAGCACCGACTCCTGCGCCAGGCCGTGCTGCACCGACAGGTGCTCGAAGCGCAAGGTCGGCGCGGGCGCCGCCGCGCGCACGGGCGGTGCACACAGCGTGGTCAGCGCCAGCAGCGCCAGGAGCAGGAACGCGCGCAGCATCGTCACGCCTTGAGGAGGGTCGGCACGTCGCCGCGCCGTGCGGCGTGCAGAATCCCGCCCTGGCAGGCGGCGGGTGCGCCTTGCCATGTCACGCTCGGTCCGGTTTTCTGTTTGTTCTCCACGCCAGCAGGTTAGCAAATTCTGCTTGACTTGAGGCAAATATGGGATGGAAATGGCAAGAATTTGTCACAGATTGTCGCTTGCGTGCCCCAGTCGCGCAGGATCACGGCCATCGCACGCGTGGTCTTGCGAAGCGCCAACATCGTGACGCTTGTACCCGCACAGAATCACGTCTCGATTCCACCTCGGAGGCAGTATGGCAAACGCGATCTATCTGCATGAGACGGTATTTTACAAATCAATTCTTGTGGCCAAGAACATTTGCCTTCAGTGCGCGACGGTTCGGTGGACATGCACACGGAACAAGATCAGCAGTGGCGACGGCGACGGCAGCGCCACTGTCGGTGGATGGAATCTGGCGCAAAACAGAACTGCGTAGGCATTACTATGCCTCTCGATATTGAACGATACACGGCGCATTTGCGCACCGAAGCAAAAGATACGAGCCAGAAAAGGTGCGCGCAATTTGTTCGTGAAGCACTTGCTGCCGGCGGTGCCTCCACGCACGGCATCCATCCGATTCATGCAAAAGACTGGGGACCCACACTACTGCGGCTTGGCTTTCATCGTCTCAAGGTCGAGAACTCAGACGCTTTTATTCCGTTGAAAGGCGACGTCGTGGTTATTCAGCCATATCCAAAAGGGAATGTCTCCGGACATATCGCTGCGTACGATGGACGAATCTGGATCTCCGACTTCAAACAGCGCGACTTTTGGTCAGGTCCAACTTACAGAAAGCTAAAGCCCCCACATGTCTTCTATCGCCCTTAAGCAATATATTGCCGCAGTAATGCTCGTTACCGCTTGCGGCGCTCTCTGCGCACAAGATCCACCCAGCATTCTCGAAGACCCGCTTCTCGACTTGCGATATGAGCGCGCCAAGGTTCGGTTCGAGTCATGGCCTTCCAAATTAGTCAACGACTGTCCGGTGCTGGCCGACGATGAGTATCGTCAAGGTGTATGGTTTGTTTTCGCGAAAACCGGCGATGCCTCTGGCTGGACCTATTATCTTCTCAATGGATATGATGTTCGGAAAAAGTCTGGTTCCACTAATCAGCTTGTGTATTCGACTGGCGGCCATGGATTGATCGTGATGGTACGGGGTCTGGAGTGCCTGATCATCGATAACGATGCCAGAGAAACATTCAGGAGTCCGGTTTTCAATGACGAATATCCCCAGGATGTACACCAGAGGCTGGCAATCGACTTCGCCGCCCGGCTGTCCTCGGCCTTTGGCGGCAAGGAGAAGCTCCGGGCGCAAATCGTCAAGCAGCGCGTGGATCTCGACATGCTGCCCGACGAGCTTCGCCATGCCCTCAGGGACGTGCGCCTACCGAAATAGAGATTGCCAACTCGCTGGCATTGGCGCCCTTTTCCATGCCCGTCAGATGGTCGATCAAATCCGGAATCAACGAATGGGAGGCTGCTGCCATGTCGTCCAACACGATCAAGCCACTCCTTTGCGCCATCCTGTTCAGTACATTGAGCGGATTGCTGTGCGCCCAAACCCTGCCACGCATTCTGGAAGATCCCGTCCTTCGTCTTCGGTATGAACCCGCCACAATCCATTTCGCGCCCTTCCCGTCAAAATTGCGCAACGATTGCCCGGCGCTGGACGAGGGCGGAGATCCACAACGCACCTTCTTCATTTTTGCCAGCGCCAGCGACGCTTCCGGCCGGGTCTACTACCTGCTCAACGGCTATCAGGTTTGGCACCGCGTCGACGATATGCGCTTCCCGCGCTACATCACCAATGAATATGCGCCGATCATCATGCTGCAACATCAGGCGTGCGTCATCATCGACCACGAAGGCCCCGACCGGCTGGCCGATGACAACTTCACCGAGGAATACTCGCGCGACATGCAGCAGCGCCTCATGATCGACTATGCTAACCGGCTTGTTGCTGCCTATGGTGGCAAGGAAAAGCTCCGGATCGAACTCCTGAATCAATACGTCGACATGGACACGCTGCCGGAAGCACTTCGCTACGCATTCCGGAATCTGCATCTTATAAAATAAAAAAGCCGGCCCATTCGCGCCGGCTTGCATTCGAGGAGATACCTCAATCGCCCCTGGCAACACCTTCCCGGCGCGGATCGGCGCCACCAAACCACATCGGTACGCCTTTCACCACCACGCGCTCGATGCCGTGCAGACCCGACGTCTGCTCGCTGACCCGGATCGCGTGGCCGCGCGCGCGCAGCACGTCAAGGGTAGCGTCGGGGAAGCGGCCCCGTTCCAGCTCGGTCGGGCCGTTGCGGCTACCGAAATTCGGCAGCGCGATCGCCTGCTGCACGTTCAGGTCCCAGTCGAGCGTGCCCACCAGCACCTTGGCCACGTAATTGATGATGGCCGGACCGCCGGGCGAGCCGATGGCGAGCACCAGCTTGCCGCTGGCGCGGTCGAACACGATCGTCGGCGACATCGCACTGCGCGGGCGCTTGTTGGCTTCGACGCGGTTGGCCACCGGGCCGTCGGCGTCGCGCGCGCTGAACGAGAAGTCGGTCAACTGGTTATTCAGCATGAAGCCGTCGACCATCTGGCGCGAACCGAACGCATCTTCGATCGTCGTCGTCATCGCCAGGCCGGCGCCATTGCCGTCGACAACCGACATGTGCGAGGTCGACGGCGTCTCGATCGCGTTGTCGGTGCCCCAGGCAACCTCCATCCCGGGCGGCGTGCCGGCCTTGGCTTCGCCCATCGAGCGCGCGCCCACCATGCCGGCGCGCGCCGTCAGGTAGCCCTTGTCGATCAGGCTCGGGATACCACGGCCCGGCAGCGGCACGAAGTCGGCGTCGGCGGCGTAGCGGTTGCGGTCGGCGTAGGCCAGGCGCCCTACTTCCGAGAACACGTGCACGGCGTCAGCGCCCGGCACGCCGTCCTTGGGCGCGAGCGCCTTCATGTCGAAGGTCTCGAACATGCCCAGCATCTGGGCCACGGCGATCCCGCCCGACGATGGTGGCGGCATGCCGCACACGGTGTAGGCGCGGTAGTCGCTGCAGACGGGCGTGCGGACCTTCGGGCGGTACTCGGCGATGTCCTTGGCTGTCAGCAGGCCCGGATTGGTCGGGTGCGCAGCCACTTTGGCAGCGATGTCGCGGGCAAAGCGCCCCGTGTAAAACACGTCGGCGCCACCGGCAGCGATCTCGCGCAGCGTCGCGGCCAGCGCCGGGTTTTTCAGCACGTGGCCAACCGGCCACGGTTTGCCGGCAGCGTCATAAAAGTAGGCAGCAGCGACCGGGTCCTTGATCAGGAAGGTCTCGCCAGCGAGCATCTTGTGCATGCGCTGGCTAACCTTGAAGCCTGTCTCGGAAAGACGGATCGCCGGCGCGAACAGCGCCTTCCACGGCAGCTTGCCGTGCTGGCGGTGCGCCAGTTCAAGCATGCGCAACACGCCCGGCGCGCCGACCGAGCGCCCGCCGACCACGCCTTCGGTGCGCGACAGCGGCGTGCCGTCAGGCCGCTCAAACAGGTGCTCGTCGGCCGTGCTCGGCGCCGTTTCGCGGCCATCGAACGCCTGCGTCTGCTTGCCATCGTAATGGACCATGAACGCGCCGCCGCCGATGCCCGACGATTGCGGCTCGACCAGCGTCAGCACCAGTTGCGTGGCAATGGCCGCGTCGATCGCGGCCCCGCCCTGGCGCAGGATCTGGTAGCCGGCCTCGACTGCCAGCGGGTTGGCGGCGGTGACCATGTATTTTTTGGCCTGCCAGCCATTTTTTTCGGTGTAGCCGGTTGCCGCTTCGGGCGCGGCCTGCAGTGAATCCTGGGCCCACAGGGGCATCGTCGTCGCGCCGGCCAATGCCAGGGCGAGCGCAAGCTTGCTGAGTGTGTTCAAACGGTTCTCCAAAATAGCAAACGGGCGCGTGGACTTAGGCCAGGCGCCCGACATCGAAGACATGCTACAGCATCTTCGAAATGCTTTCAGGACACGTCCCTGAAGAACTACTTTGGCTGCATGCGGATCGCGCCGTCGAGGCGGATCGTCTCGCCATTGAGCATCACGTTTTCGATGATGGCGCGCGCCAGATGGGCGAACTCGGTCGGCAGACCCAGGCGGGGCGGGAACGGCACCATCTTGCCCAGCGAATCACGCACCTCTTGCGGCATGTTCATCAGCATCGGGGTTTCGAAAATGCCCGGCGCGATGGTCATCACGCGGATGCCGTTACGCGCCAGGTCGCGCGCCATCGGCAGCGTCAGCCCGGCCACGGCGGCCTTGGACGACGCGTAGGCCGCCTGCCCCATCTGGCCATCGAAGGCGGCAACCGACGCCGTGTTGATGATGATGCCGCGCTCGCCGTGCTCGGCCGGCTCGGTCTTGCCCATGGCCTCGGCGGCCAGGCGCGCCATATTGAAGGTACCGACCAGGTTGATGTTCACAGCGCGCTGAAACACGTCCAGCGGGTGCGCGCCATCCTTGCCGACGGTCTTGACGGCCGGCGCGACGCCGGCGCAGTTGACCAGGCCGCGCAGCACGCCCAGCTTGACGGCGGCATCGATGACGGCCTGGGCATCGGCTTCCTGGGTGACGTCGCAGCGGACGAACTGGCCTTTCAATTCTTCGGCCAGCGTCTGGCCCGCCTCGGCCTGGACGTCGGCGATGACGACGCTGGCGCCATTGGCGGCGAGCATGCGTGCGGTAGCGGCGCCAAGGCCGGACGCGCCGCCGGTGACGATGAAGACGTTATCCTGGATATGCATGGTTGTCCCTAATAAAAGTTCTTGTGCCACTATTTTGCCCGGCTTTAACGTTTACGTAAACGTAAAGTGGACAGCTGGCGAACTTTCGGGACGACGGACGCACTTACTTCAGAAGCACTGCACCGTGGTGCCGCTGCGGTTACACAAGCGACCGGCGCTGTTCACACTTGAGCTGCCGACGGTGCCTGCAGTGGTCGCACCGGTGGCATCGGTGCATGTTGCGCCGATGCATGGGCTGACCTGGCTGGTCGTTGGCACGACGGGTGTCGGCGCGCTGGTGGCCGGCGCGACCACCGTTGGTGCATTTGGCGACGCCAGGCGCGCTGCGCTGTCGATCTGCTGCTGGACCGACCGGCGTGCGACCGGTTGCACGCCCTGCTCTTGCCGGGTCTTCGGTGACGGTGTCGGCTGCGGGCGCACGTTCTGCGGCGCCGGATGCGTGGCCGGGTCGATGTCCTTCAGGCGCGACGGCTCCTGGCGGCCCGTGGCTTTCTCTTCCTGTGTTTTTGGCTGCATGTCGATCGGCGCAGCCGGCGTCGACGTTTGCTGGCCATCCAGGGATGGCCGATATGTCTCGCCCGTGGTGGGCTGCCCCTGGGTGGCACCTGTCGTCTGGGCACTGGCGCCGGCAGCGGCGAGTGCCAGCAGCATGGCGAGGATGGCGTTGTTCTTGTTCATGGGAAGACCTCTCAGGGTTGTAGACAGATAACTTATTATCGTCTTGCCAACCCGCACACGGCGCACGGGAAACAATTGCTCACAATTGTACGGCGTAATGACGGTGGCAGGCCCCAAATGCAGCGATCCCGCGCGGGCAGTGCCGGCGCGGGATCGATAAGGTAATACTAAACGGACGATTTACTCGGCCAGCGCAGCGAATGCGTTGTCACGCACCTGCTCGACCGGGCCGACGCCCGTGATGCGGCGGTATTTCGGCGCGCCTGGCAGGCCCGACTCGGCCCACTTGCCGTAGTAGCCCAGCAGTACCTTGGTCTGATTGTGGTACACCTCAAGGCGCTTCGAGACGGTTTCAGCCTTGTCGTCGTCGCGCTGGATCAGTGGCTCGCCCGTGACGTCGTCGGTGTCGGCAACTTTTGGCGGGTTGAACTTGACGTGGTACACGCGACCCGACGCAGCGTGCGAGCGGCGGCCGGTCATACGTTCGAGAATCATGTCATCCGGAACGTCGATCTCGAGCACGTAATCGATGTTCACGCCGCTGTCCTTCATCGCTTCGGCCTGCGCGATGGTGCGTGGGAAGCCGTCGAACAGATAGCCGTTCTGGCAGTCTGCGTCCTTCAGGCGCTCCTTGACCAGGCCGATGATGATGTCGTCCGACACGAGTTGGCCGGCATCCATCACTTTTTTGGCAGCCATGCCCAGTTCAGTCCCGGCCTTGATCGCGGCGCGCAGCATATCGCCGGTCGAGATTTGGGGAATGCCGAACTTTTCTTTGATGAAATTGGCCTGGGTGCCCTTGCCGGCACCGGGTGCTCCTAACAGAATGAGACGCATGAGTTTCCTGAGATTCTAGAAAATAGAGAAAAGTAAAATGGCGGATAGGG
>Ga0308170_10001974_pt1 | contig 18243 bp, 22 predicted proteins | sample PhyBR2_2_FD_202136 | JGI IMG/M metagenome (GOLD analysis project Ga0308170, IMG submission 202136) | Phyllosphere microbial communities from UC Gill Tract Community Farm, Albany, California, United States - DLSLSB.R2 | ecosystem: Host-associated > Plants > Phyllosphere > Unclassified | place... | reverse complement strand
CCTCCCATAGTCTCGGTCAGACTGATGATCTGTGCCTAAACAGGATTATCATCCCCGAGGTCATGTTTCGTTCGCTTCTAGTCACACCTCTCGCAAAGCTTTCGACTCCATCAAAGTGCAACATCCAATCACTGGTACAGACAAGGATCAAGAGTTGTGGCCGGACCACTGCGTACAGGGTACGACAGGAGCAGATTTCGAGAAGAGCATAGGTGCGAGACTGGAAGACTTAGTCAGGAACGGCACGGGAAAGGTGGTTAGAAAGGTGAGCTATCGAGAAGCTGCTACAATTGTCATTACCCATCGTCCGACGGCTCGAACCTCTGTAACAGGGAGAAGATCGAGAGTTGGACGCTTATTCGGCTTTCTCGAAATCACTTAAATCGCTTGAAACCGAGAAGGAGCAAGGAACGGAAGGCGAGTTCCCTTTGACCCGAATGCTCAAAGGTCAGTCGTCGAGCATAGCTTCTTCAAACACAGACACTTGACGATAATCTCGAGCAGAAGCGAAAATTGATCGACTCGTCGTTGTCGGACTCGCGACGGACTTCTGCGTTCGAGCGACAGTCCTGTCCGCCCTAGCAGAATCAGCAAAGCTACTAGAAGCGGAACAATGGAGAGTGTATGTTGTAAGGGAGGGGGTGAGAGGCGTGGCACGCGATAGAGAAGAAACAGTGTTGCAAGAACTAGCAGAAGCGGGGGCACGGGTGATCGGAATCGATAGTGAAGAGCTTGACTGCCTCAGGCAGGAGTAACGAGATCGGACAGTAGTGGGAGAGAGTTGTACGTAAAGTATTTGCAATGTGCGATTTCAGATAGTAACAACACCCTTCTCCCCGCTGTCTCCTCCTTACTTTCATTATGATGAATAAAAGGAACACCTTCTGAAACCACCGTTATCTTGCTGGTCTCGACTTTCCCATCGAACCACCCTTCTCCGTTGATTAAATCCAAAGTCTAGTCTTCGGCAACGAGTGCGAGCTGTTTAGGCGAAAGGAGTGCGTCAGTACCAGGTTTCACGTGCAGAGCGAGAGAGAATAACTCACGATCATGCGGTAGAGAGCGTAGAAGAAGAACACGAGACTGCAAAGGAACGAAACATCATAAATCGAGATTTCGCGATCAGCGGGGGCAAAGGTAACGTACTAGAAACCGAGTTTGAAGAATGATTCTGAACACACGAGCAACGCATCGGTGTCAGTTACCGCATGCTCAGAAACTAAGGGAATGAGACTGGTTTCTCTTACCTTTTTTATGCTGACCCAATGTTCGGAAGATCTCAGTCGCATCAAACATGTGATTACGATTCACCACTCTATGTACTAGACGTCGTCAGTATCTACTCTGACTGATCAATCGCCTAACCACTAACTTACTTGTTGACGTTATAAGCGAGCAGAGGAGCGTTGAGGAGGAAAGCGATTACTTGGAAGGAGAGTAGGAACGTTGTAGTCATAAAAGCATGCGCAATCATTTCCGGTAAGACGAACTGCGGGAGATCGAGGAGGTCAGAATCATTCGGAACGGAAGGGAGAGAGGTGAGAGTCGAAAAACGAACTTGATTGAGTTTGTTGCAGAGGTCAATGGGGTTGAGGCTATCAACCGATTTCGAATCAGCAGAAGCTCTAGATGATGATCGTGAATGAGTACGTACTAGTCACATTCGAGATCAGAGAACATGATAATCTTTGTTTTGCGAATTCGAGCGAGCAAAAGTTCAGTTAAGATTGTCAAAATTCGACGAGAGGGAGGACTCACAAAGAAGACTGAAGTGAATAGGAGGACAGCAGCCATGATAACCGCAAAGAGGAAGAGCCACGCTTCTCCAGACTTGATGATAGATCGATTGATGGTGATGCAAAAGAGAGAGAGAGAGAGGAAGAGGAAGAGATGGACAGAGCCGGGAGTCAGCGCTCACATAGATCAGCAGTGCCTAGTCCGAGAGTGCTCACCATGATTGCTTGTGTGAAGATTCTATGTTTAGAGGAGAGAGGGAAATCGACCACGAATTGACGATCAAATTCCCTTCCTTTCTCCTCCTCTTTCAACTCGATTACACCGGAAGCGCGACATGAGTAGATACGCTCCAACCAAAACTCAAACGAAACCTTTCAGAGTGGATCGCGAGAAAGTGAGTCCTCTTCCTCCTCTTTCTCTCCACCACCACTTCTCACGTCTCGTATTCTCTCCCAGACCTGTCCTTCCCTCTTACGAGTATTCGTAAACTCGGCAAATCACCATCCAGATTCAGCATTCACTACTACGAGTCTCCCCGTCGCAAAAGAACATCAAGTTTACGTTTGGAGAGATTCGACTCTTCGTGAGATCTTGCTCTCCCTTCGTGACTCGTCCCCAACCCTACGCAACAACAATCTCGCAAAGTTCTCGCTCAAGCTCGTCTTCTGGGATTCAAAAGTCGACAAATACACTTCAACCGAATTGGCTCACCTCAATGCGAAAGATCTCGGGTCTCCAACGGATAGGAGGTCAGGAGGAGGAGGAGGAACGATCGATAGAACTCTCTCGGAAGCGAAATATGTTGTGGGAGACTTCCTCGACATCGCCTACATCGTACCAGGCGCGAATCCAGTTGGACCCGGACCAGCGAGTCATGTTCCAACCAACGGCCCTCAATTCGCTCCCTTACAAGCTCCTAGTGGTCCTCGAGGAATTGGTGGAGGCCCTCAGGGTGCGCGAGGTGTCGGATTAGGCGGACCTCGAGGAGGAAGCTTAGGATTACCGGCGACGAGAGGGGATACTTGGGCTAATTCGAGAGGTGGAGGATTTGGCGGAGCCGGAGGTCGGGGAGGGGCAAGGTTCGCAGGAAACGGTGTCGGTGGTGGAGGTAGACCAGTGCCGGCGGATCAGGGATGGGGCAACCGTCGCAGTCGAATGAATACAGCCGAAGACAAAAGCGGAGTCACCGAACGAGTACGTTTCACTTCCCCTGACTCTTCAAAGCAGTCGGACTTCGTTTCGCTGATCCCTGCGATACTACGCGTTGACAGCCGCCGACGGGTCCTAGACGATCTCGCCGTGATTCTCGCTCGTTGTCTCCCGCTCAAAGTCGTCGACCTCGATTATCTCGTTCCAAATCCCGTTCACCCGATCGCTCGACACGAGCAAAGGAGAACAAGGATAGCTCGATGTCTCCGCCGCCAAGACGCTCACCGCCTCCTCACATGAAGATTAATTCGAAAGGGGACATTGAGGACGCGGAGATGAAAGATTGAGACGAGGGATAGTGGAACATGGAGAAGCAGGTTCCGGCGGGCACGAGAAGCGGCGTGTGTTTTTACAGGACATAGAACAAGGAACGAGCAATAATACGAAGTTCGATACGCTCTCTAAATCGAGATCAAAGAATACATCGAGAGGACACCCACTTCAGAGCTGTAGATTGACCAGCTCGCTGACGAGCTTGTCGCCGATGCTCTCCTTCTCCTGTCGACACATCTCGACTATACCGACAAGTTTCTTTACTCCAACTTGTAATCTGCCATCTTGACCAAGTCCCGCTTGTTGCATGAGTGACATTGTGCGCTCGAGTTCAGATTGCGAACGGAAGAGAGCCATCTCGGAGAGAGCGTGATGAAGTTGAGGCAGAGTGGTGATTGAAGGAACGAGTAGTGTCGATGTGAATGCATCCATTAAATCCATTTCCGAAAGCATCGGTCGATTCGAAGTAGTAGAGATGATCAATAGTCGTCGACCCTATTCGCAGCGTACAAGTCGTGAGCAAAGAAAAGAAGTGCACAACGAAGAGATCAATCTGCTTACCTTGGGCGGACGCTTCCCGAGCAGGACCATGAGAGCTTGTAGAACTCCATTTGAGAATCGAGGACCGATAGGGACCCAATCTAGAGAGTGTGTCATCGAGCTGTCAGCGATGGCTCGATTGCCGTGTTCGAGAACGAGAACAAGAACGCACCCAGAATTCGCTCGAGACCGTCGACTACGATACAACTGAGAGGACTCTTGTAACTATCTGTGAAGACTTTGTTGAGATAGCTTATCTTTTGCGATTCGGAGTAGCCAACCATGTTCTCCGCCGAGACGAGCTTGATGAAGGGGAAACCGGAGGACATTGCGATAGTTGATGCCATTGCTGTCTTACCAGATCCAGGCGGTCCTAGTAATCGGGAGAGACACGATTGGGCGTCAGCTCAAAGACTCGGCAGAGGAATGCGAGGGTCACAGTCAGCATACCGTGGAGAAGTGCAGAGACCAAAGGAGTTCGTTCAGAGGTTCTGACTTGCTCGACCAATAATTTTCCATCACGCAGAATGTTCTGTCCATTCCCGGTAGGTAAGCAACGCCCTTCGAGGTATATACAAGAGGAGAAGAAGGGCTCACATGAACATGGCTATCGAAATGAATGATACCGTTTTGAACGACTTGTTGCAATTCCTCCTCATTGACACCGAAAGCAGGCTGTACTTCATCGAGGGCATTCATGAAATCCTCCCTCACAACTTGCATTTGGTCAATGTCGTCGGAAATGGCGGCGAGAGTACCGACTTTGACATGTCGATTGAAAGCGAAGGAAGTTGCACTCTTGACGAGACCACCAATTTCAGCACCGGAGAAATTCTTCGTCAAGGAAGCTAATTCAGCCAGATCGACATCTCGTCCCATTACTCCGTTCGATCGCATCTTCGAGGTGTGAATCGTCAAGATCTGAACTCGACCGGATTCATCCGGAAGAGAGATCTCGATGTGGACTTCGAGACGTCCAGGTCGGAGCAGCGCTTCGTCGATCATGTCCATTCGGTTCGTCATTCCGATCAAGAGGATGTTGTTGAGTTGATCGACACCATCCATCTGCGAAACCGATTCTCGACGTGAGCGCGTTGTTCCGCATATCCGATCGAACGAAGGTAAGAAGACTCACCTTGGACAGCAGCTGATTGACTACGGAATCTCCTACTCCGGTACCGTTGTTTGTCGATCCACGTTGCTTGCAAATTGCGTCCAACTCATCAAAGATAATGATGTGAAGACCTGACTCGTCGCCCTTCTCCTTGTACTGTACACCAGCAAAAGCTCGTTAAGAGCAGAATTCGCCTCTTCGATAACGGAAAGAGCGAAATATCTCACCTCCTTCTCGGCATCTCCAAACAGCTTTCTGATGTTCTCTTCACTTTGTCCCACGAATTTGTTGAGAATTTCGGGACCATTTACGACCTTGGGTTCTCTTGCATTGAGCATCTTGCCGATCTGTCGAGCCATGAGAGTTTTACCAGTTCCAGGAGGTCCGAAAAGGAGTATCCCTGAGCGATTAAGCAAAAGAGTCTGTCAGCTCTGCTTGCATGACAAGCTATGATGTGAACGTACCCTTGACGTGCTGGATACCTAATTTCTCGACGAGTCCGGGTGGGAAGATTCGAGATGCGAAAGCACGACGGAAAATCGCAGAGAATTCAGTGTCCAAACCTCCGATTCCCATGTCCTCGAACTTGAAATTGGGAGCCAAGATTGCGTTCGGTGGAGGTCTAGAGATGCACGTGAGCTCGGCATCCAACCATGCTAGCGAATGAACTGAACTCACTTTTTGGCGGACGATTTGATCTTGATCGCAGAAGCGGGATCCTTGACAAAGTTGACTTCGGTTTGATTCGTCAAGATACCGGTTCTTGCTCCTTGTCCTGCTCCTCCATCCAGAGCGAGCGAGTGGATTCCCTTGACCGTCGCACGCAGGTTTTGTCCGTGAAAGTCGAACACGAGTGGTTGACCGGAGGTAAAGATGAGTCCCTCGTAAGCTCGAACGAAAACCGCTTGAAGTTCGTCGGCAGAGTAGGCTGTAGGTTGTGCATTCTTCTCGAACCAGTAACCGACCTGAAGTAGAACGTGATCTTGATCAGTTCCTGAGAACAGTGAATACGAAACATGGGTTCTTTCTCACCTCGAGATCCATCGAAGCGAGGTAGACGTTCGAGCCAAGAGAGTTTGGATCGAAAGCTTCGACGTCAACGACGTCCCCGCTTTGACTCAGCTGTGCGTACTGTCGAACGAGACGAGCAGCTCCAATCGTTCCAGGTCGAATCGCCGGATCGAACCTTTTCGAGACGGACTTATCAGTTTCATTCAGCGTGTCTGAACTCTGAAGCCGGTACGACGTACATGGTAGCGTAAACGTATTGCCCTTTGATGATAACATAGGGAGTTTGTCCCCAATCTTGTTGATTCAAAACTACCTTGTTCGATAAAGCATGGGAAGGACTAGGTGCTTCCACAACAGCGTATTGACGACTTCCACCCCTCGTAGGTCGATCAGAGTAATTCGTCGGCAAATGAGAACGTGTTGGAGGAGGTGGAGCTCTACTTGAAACGCTGTTCGGAGCAGGAGGAGGAGGTTGTTGACGAGGTACTGACGAGTAGCCTCCTGGAGAAGGAGCTTGTGCTGGATCTGGACGATTGAACCACGACATATCTCTATGTTGCGAATAGGGGAAAGCAAGAGAGAGAGAGAGTTTCACATCGCCCCCTCTCTTCTTCTTCCTCCTACACAAACCACCAACTAAACTCAAGGGCAAGGATACGATACTGGCTACTGTAGTAAACGCACAAAAGTCCAGGGAGAGAGAATGGACGACTTCTTATCACAGGCTCTCTCGAATTCGACCTCACCTCTGATAGAAGATATCTTACCAATCGAAGATGTAGACACGGATTCTTGTCAGTTACTCGGACCAGTAGCACTCGCAGTACAGGTACGTCTATACTTCATCTTGATCCGTCGTTTGGAGAGAGACTGATTGAACTCGACTTTCCTAGGGAGTCATGGGATTTATCGTCATTGGTGGACTATTGATTAAACGAATGAGAGAGAGGCCACGAAGGAAATGGAAGATCTGGTTGGCAGATGTAGGGAAACAAGTCGTAGGACAATTTATCGTTCACTTATCGAACGTCGCAATCAGCGGTAAGTTCCAACCCTTCGAACAGCACCTCCTCGAACACTCACTCACGAAAGCTTCTGATAGATCTCATCGCAAGTAATCGTTCCGACAACCCTTGTTCACTCTACGCTCTCAATATTCTCATCGATACAACTCTCGGAGTTCTCCTCCTCTACTTCCTCCTTCAATACTCGACGCTCCTCATGCAACGTTTCCAACCCCTGTACAAGACGGGATTCTACGGCACACCGTTCTCGATGTCTCTGTGGGCGGAACAAGCTGCAGTCTACGTCGGCTGTCTCGCCGTTATGAAGATAGTCGTTTTGATCATCTTTTGGATCGCTCCTGAACTCGAGGATGGTATGAGTTGGGGATTGAGTTGGATTGAGAATGAGGAAGCCCAAGTCGTGATAGTCATGCTCATTCTGCCACTCGTGATGAACCTTTTCCAATTCTTGATGGGTTAGTCCCATTTTCCTATTGAGCGTGACCTGATCGTTCGCTGATATTACTCCAACGCCGCAGTCGACTCTATTATTCGCTCGAAAGATCCAGCGTCGCCTAGTGTTGTCAATCAGGAGTCGGATGAAGAGGCATTGAGAAGGGGTTTCCTCGAGACAGGTTCAGATGACGAGGATGACGACCTGAACGAAGAGCGGCAGCAAAGACTGGGGAATGGGAATTCAGCACAGCAACGGAGTCGGGACGGAGAGTACGAGGATGTGACAGGTGGTGACGAAGACGAGTCAGGTCGTCAAAAGCAGGCTACCGAACTCCTCTTCGATGCCGATTCTCCGATGGTCCAGCAAATACCGATGATGACTATGTCCCGAGACAATCGAGCATCCTCCAAAAACGCCTACCCACCAACATCAGTCAATCTCTCTTCCCCTCTTCCGCCCTATTCAACCCTTCCACCTCCCGATACGCTGCGGGAATCGCCAGGCAACTCTCCCAAGCAAACGAACAGAGATAGTCTTGATGGAGAAGGCAAGGACGACGATGGATGGGGAGACCAATGGGATGCTTCGTCCGATATCGAGGAGGAGGAGAAACTCTCTCAAGTTCCGTCCCCCCCTTCACACCCTCTCGCCTCCACTTCTCGCTCTCCTCCACCACTCTCACCCCCTGCGGGATCGCCCCCGATCCCACAGCCTAGTCAACCCAGAACCCGCTCCTCTTCTCCTCCCGCTTCAAGATTCTTCTCTCCCGACGAAAGCGGCACAAGTACCCCACAACGAACTCCACCTCGGAATCCGATCGCAGATAACACACAATGGCTAGCAAATGCCAGTGCTAGGGAGCGAGAGGTGGAGTCAAGTCAATCAACCGGACTCACGGCTATTGAAGACCACGATCAAGGCCGAAGTGACGAGGAGGAGGCAGATTGGGGTTTCTCTCCGCCTCCGGTTCCGCCACCAGAACTCCATGTCATGCCGTCTACTCCTTCGCCGCGAGCATCGGGTGATTTCGATTGGCTCTCTTCACCTGAAATTCCACCTTCGATATTAAACCAGGAGCCCACAACATCGATCCAGTCGAATCGATTAGAGCAAGAGGAGAAAGTACGTAAGGATCAAGATCAAGAGAAGGAAGAAGAGGAAGAGGAAGAGGAGGAAGATCTGTGGGGTTTCGACGATTCCCTCTCAAACGATGCACCACCTTCCCCGGTCCCTTCATCTCTCCCGGACTCGTCAAGCGCGGTGGAGAAAGTGTTGGGACTCAATGAAGCGGTCGTCGACGTGGCGCCGCAGATACGGGCACCGTCTGAAGTTGGAAAGGAATTAGGAGGACTCTCGTGATGAAACTCTTTCTCTCTGAATACCTTGTAGCTTTCGTCTTATGTTATTAGAATCTCACTGTTTGGCATTGTACGTTCTACATCAGGGGACAAATGCGCTGTACAACATGCGTAAAATCTATTGAAAATCGGAAACACGAAAGATGCCATCAGAACCCGTTTGCAAGCATCGACGCCGCCATTCGAGCCTGTTCAGCGGAGCATAATCAGCTACAGTGCTCGTGATGTACAGAGAAAGCAAACCTACATCGACTCGCTGTCTCCTATCTCCTTCGACAACTACCGAACTCGCCATCGATCTGACAGTTCGTTTTTGAGGTTTCTGTGCCATACTGCTTAAATCTCGACCACTGAGTGACGTAGAAGCCGATAGTGGATCGCTTGGTGTTTGAGGTGATGCAGTCACCGAGATTGCGGACGATGTGGAGGGAGAGGGAGACATGGGAGCTGAAGTGGTCGTAAAGCTTCGCTGACCGATGGATGGAGAGACGACGGGAGAGAAGTTGGATCTCGAAGATGGTTGAGTCTGTCCGGCGACTGGACCAGGTTGGCGATGGTGATAGACAACTCCGCCTTCGATTTTGCGAATATTCTTCATCTCGGTTCGCAGAGTTTCGTACTCTTTCAATCGTTGCTTTTCGTAAACCAGATTACTTTTGGCGTGGTCGAGGAGCGTCGAAAGGAGATCTGAATGAGTTTGAACCGAATGACGAGCGAGAGAAGGGGAGAGAGAGGAAGAGATGGCTGCCAGTCGAGCGGTGAGTAGCGTCTCATGCCGTTTTGCCTGTTCGGGATGGGACAACACACGAGTCAGCTAGGATCGTCAGGCGTAGCGAGAGTAGACGAAGTAAAAAGGTCACCTCATCGAGTTCTTCGAGCGCTTCGTCAACCTTTTCGCTACGCAACTCCCTCGCACTACTTCTGAGCTTTTCGATATTCCGTCTCTTCTGGATTGTCAGCTTGACTGCGGCACGATGATCTTCCGAGACCGAATCGCGGTTTGACAAGGTTTCCTTGACAGATCGAGCGTTCGAAGACTGATACAGGAGTGCATCGCCAAGGTGGACCAACTCGTTGATAGACTGTTATCGCTCAGAATTGTCAGTCTTGACGGAACCAGATATCTGGCTCGGAATCGACCGACCTGGAGAGCCGCTAGATCGGCATCAACCTTGATGCTCCTCGCTAATCTCTTGAACCCGCCAGCGAGAGGTGCATAAGCTTCGCTCATGGCAAAAGCAGTTGTCTGATCGCCTAGCTCGTTGACAGCTGTGGCAGCGAGTCTCCTCGACTTTGATAGCTTCTCTACAGTTTTCGCCGAATCTAGGAAAGTGGTTTCGAGTCGTGCCATTGAGATCTTGGCGAGTGTGAGCGGATCGTCGAGTTCTCCACCTCGAGATGATCGTGAGAATGAAGGGAAGGATGTGGCGGATTTCTTCTTGTGATGAGGAGTGTACTGACAATTCAGCAGAGGGTCAGTCGCTGAACCTCTGCTGCACGAGGATCTATGCACAAACTCACGCCGAAGTCACTCTCGATGAAATTCCGAGTTTCTTCGTCTCTCACTACCGCTTGATCCTGCATTAACCTGACAACCCATTTTTGATACTGCTGTTTGAGGATTCGATCATCTTCTTCGTCGGTCGAGGCTGAAGTCTGGGGTAGTGGAAGAGCGGGGATGATTGATTGGGGACAGGTGACCGAGAGTGCTGAAACGTAGGCGGTGAATTCGGTGTAAGAGCGAGAGACGGATCGATCTGGATAAACGAACGAAGGAACGACGTCAAGTCGAGGTCTCTCTTTTGGCTGCTGAAGAAGCCCACGTACAGGTCGAATTACGGAATGTCGGCAAGTTTGACTGGTTTAACAAGGCAAAGTAGAACAGTCAATCAAAGCGATTCGAGGAATCGTCAAAACGCAACCAGAGTCGAAACTCACCTCTGCGTTGAACTTGATATACATATCCCTCCTATTCCGATCGAGTCCCATTATACGAACCCTAACGAACCCTTCTTGTGGTTGCTTCGACGCTGTCGATGTTTCCTCCGAATCGTTGCCTCTCACTCCATAGTCGTCCTCATCGTTGTCGATTCTCCTTCTCCCTGTGGGTGACTCTGTGACTTGAGGACCTCTTGCGACCAATCCCTCCCTCCCTCCCCTTCCTCCTCTCTCCTCATTTCCCCACGTATCTGGTCCTCCTCCTCCGCCGTTACTCGTCGACCCTTGTGTCTGATATCCTCTTGAAGCTTGGAAGGATGGTTGTTGTTGGCCTGGAGGAACGTAATCTCTATCGTACCCTGGAGGGAGGGATGGTCGGTTGAAGGAGGATTGTTGATCCATTTGTCGAGGTGCTATCGCGATGAACAGTTGTCTGGTCGCAGTGATCTATTGAGATACTATAACCCTTCCCCGAGATTGTATGAGTGAGAAGGCGATGATCTGAGATGAATGAAGGGACTCGAGAGGTGAAACCTCCCTCTCTCTTGTTCTCCTCACTCTCAACTTGTACTTGCTCACGCTCGACAGCTTTGGAAGCCCTACTACGTTCTATTCCGACGCTGTATCGCAATGCCGCTGCCTTCGCCCTTCTCGCCCAACTTCTCTCGCTTTTTCACACCCCCTAATTTCTGAAGCTGTGCGCGTATTCCCCGACACGGTCGTGTGAAGAGCTCGCTCCGGGAGATTAACAGACCCATAGCTACTGCTTGTAAGTCGTAGCGCTCTCCAACGCTCGAAGACTGCAAGATTCCTGCTTTCTTCCTGTTTGAATTCGCTTCTTCCAGTCGTACTCAATTCGCGCTTCACGGTCGAACCTCCCAGCGTTGTATCGGGGCCAAGCTGACGGTACAGCGGATGTCTGGAAGCTCTCAACTGCGAAGCAGCGCCGTCACCCCGTTTGCTCGACTTCGCATCTTCAACTTCCTTTACGCTCGTTTGTCGCTTCCTTTCAGGTGATCGTGACGTTGAACGTCGACAACCGAAGAACCTGGCACGCTCCTGGTCTCGCAATTATCAGGCAGTACAAAGCTTTTCCCGTCAATGTCTGCGACTTTTTCATTTTCATTTTCGACCCTCTAATTTCATGTCATCTTTGCACTGCCCACAAGGGTAGGTAAATGAATGGCGACTTCTTACAGTCTACTTGAGTCACAGCCGAAGATGGGAGGTGCCAGTACAGCGAAAGGTGTTCATCCCTTGATTTCCTTCGCGAAATAGGGAGGTTTCACTTTGCCGGACGAGAAGGGATCCGACGCAGCTTCAGAGTCCCTCAATTTCCTCTCACGAATAGTCTCCTCCCATCGACCCAGTCTCCCTACAGCGACGACTAAAACTCCAAGGACCCTTTCTCGTAGACACCAAAACGCGACTTGGGACTTCTGTCAAACATTCCTCACGTCCAAAAATCAGGCGCCCTCTCTTTCTCCCCCGACCAGTTCAGTTCAAAATCAGCGTCTATCCCCTCTCATACCTTGAAAACCCTCCCCCCCTCTTTCGACAAAGTCCAGCATGAGCAATTCGCTCGGTCCAGCTTTCTCTTACTCCCCTTCTCCCACTGCCCGTCACCAACCATCTCCAAGTGATAGTTCATTCGCTTCACTTTCGACTTCATCAAGTTCGACGCGATCATCTTCAACTAGTTACACTTCGAGTTACTGCAGTTACGAAGACGAGGAGGAGGAGGAAGACGATCACGGCAGTGTTCTCGAAGACCTCTACGAACTCGCAAACTCGAACTCGGAATCACCACCTCGATTGGCACGCGATTCTTCCCACCATTTACGCGAACGGACGAGGTATCGGTCTTCAGCTTCGATTCATCCGCCCGCCCAACTCGTACAACCCCGTTCTTCTCGTCCTTTACCAAATTCTTCGATGGACTTCGCCGCGCTCCTCGCTTCCCTTCCTCCCTCTCTCGATACTTGTTTCTGTGGTCAGGCCGTCGAGGAGGATTCAATCTACTGCTCACGGAGATGCGCACAGGAGGACGCGTTAAATGCGCTTTGTGGAGCGAGTTCGGGAGCGGAAGATTCAGACAGGGCGAGTTTGGTATCGGGATCATCGGGCAGCACGAGTCAGAGTGGAGAAAGTCATTACAGAAGGGTCGAACGAGAAGAAGTGAGGCGGGAGAAGGAGAGACAAGCGAAGATGGCAAGGGAGAGGTCGGCAGCGAGGCGGAAAGCGAGGGAAGGAGCTTCAGTTAGTTCGATGGGATCTTCAGGGTCGAAGAAGGGCTCGTTATGGAGGAGTAATGTCGACGTCGGATCTGTCAAGGCTTCAACCTCTTCCTCTTCTGGGTCTTCGAGACGAGCCGACACTCCTTCACTCTCTTCGTCAATTTCGTCTCTATCCTCAGCATCTTCTCCCATCTCGCCTTCTTTCCCCCCTGCCTCTGCATCGACATCCTCATTATCACATCCCACCCCGATCATCGTTGGTCCAACTGAGCCTCCTAGACCTACCACTCCTTCACCTCCTTCTCATTTGCAAGAAATGAACGACATCTATTCTTCCTATCTCACCACGACACCTCTCGCACCCTCTTCCGAATCGAAATACCTTCGCACACCTACGCAACAGTTCGGCATTCATTCGAACTCGACCCCTCGTTCCACCTACCCACAAACTCCGTTTGACGAAGACGACGAAGACGAATCACCGACTGGACGTGCGGCTCGACTCCGTGCTGAACAACAAGGAACGTCAGCGAACTGTGGAGTCTCCGACGTCGTCGGCATGAGAATGCTTCAACTCTGTTCTTCCTACCCTTCTTCGCCATCCGACGACCTTTTCTCCGAATCTCTCGATCACGTGCAGACGGAGGCGCCTTCACTAGGTTGGGGACATCGAGCTATGCAAGAGCGTATGAACGGAAAACAAGGGAGATCAGGTCACACGAAGGGGAAACTGAGTTTCGAAGATGTTGTAGGGATCCTAGGGGCTTGATCGTTGGGCATACGGTCGTTTCGTTTCCTGTACGGGAAGCACCTTCATCTTGATTGCGGTCGAATTCTGGGGCGTTCAGAGGGTTTCTCTCGTCACACACTCTTGTAGCATTTTTCTCTTCGCATTTGTTTTTTCCCCTTTTTCCGTCAGCATTTGTTGTCTTTAGTAGAAGTAATTCACCTGTACAATAATCCACGTCGTCAATCCTCGTTTGTGTGAGGCCATTGCAAGGAATTTCAGATTGTGCGAATCTCTCAGGATGAAGCTTTTTTCATTTCGCTCTTTCACCTCTTCTCACTGCCTACTTTCTCTGTTTCGCTTTCCCGCTTCGATGTCCGATTCAACCACGTCGTATCGAGGCAACGATCGACCACCGGAACCTCGAGCTGCTCTCCCGATGCCATTCCAACTTCCCTCGACTGCTCAGTCGTCTTCTCAGCTTCATTCAACTCGAACAATACATGGCAGTTCGAAGCAAGATCATGCAGAACAATGTCAGCAGGAAGCGATCCGCCCAGAGGACAAGAATCGGGAGCTAGAAATCAGGCTCAATGAGGTGGGTTTACAGCTTCATTCCTTCATCGAGAGCTGCACTCATGCATTTTCACACAGCTCGAGATAGAGCTGGCAAGCGAGTTTGATGTCAGCGCTACATTAGAAGGTGAAGACAAGGTACTTTCGAGATGAATCCGTATCTTGGAGGCTCCACCTTGCTCAAATCTGCCTGAGCAAACATAGGAGTGCGCACAACTCGAGTATCAAGCAGCTCTACTCGAAGCAGAACTCGAAGGCGGTGCAATCGGTGAGTTCCTGCCTTCGACTTTTATCGCAACTTGAGTAGTAACTCAGCACATCTTGCGACTCTCGCATTACATTCATATGTAGACGAGAGTTTACTCGAGAGGACGACTCTTACTGCGATGGAAGTCGCACTCAGTCAGATTGGGGATACCGTCTCGCAACTTCGACAGGCGCAAACTCGCGAAACTGCAAAGATTGAACAAGAGATTGAACAGCTCGAACAGTACGTTCTGTATATAGAGCGTAGTTGTCCAACGTATCAGGGTTATACTGACGGTATTCCTGACCTGACAGTGACAGAACACTCCTGGATGAAGCGCAGATCCTGAGCAAAGCACTGTCTGCTCGACTCGCCGCTGGTCCTCCCTCCTCTGAAGAGCTGCGACGGTGAGATCTCTCTGATGAGTTTTCCATGTCGACAGTTCAGTACTGACCTCCACGCGCTCGCATCGCAGTCAAAGTCGCGAAAGAACAGCACAGCTGCAGGAGCACTTCCAAACGTTACAAGCCGGTCTGATCGACGTTATTGACCATATCGTGTCGATACACTCTGTTCAATCTGGCGCAAGCGCTGACGTCCTGTCAAACAATGCCTCTCGTCCGGTTCGTCCTCCTCCGAGCTCTGTCGTTGACTGTATCGAGACAAACAATCATTCGGCTCTTCACAGACGAACACGCTGCCAGAATACTTCTCGCAAGCCCCACGCTTCGAAGGAGACACGGCTGATCATCGATCTTTCGAGCTGAAACGAGTCCTCGAGGTCCGTGACTTTCCACTTTCGATTTCCGCGTTGCATTGGATGACGACGACATGCTGCCTCCATCCCTCATCATTGTGTATCTACACCTCGATCGACAGACGTTGATGAACGAAGCGTTGACAAACGAGGAAGGGTCAAGCGGAGGTTTGCCGAATCTTCGGCAGCCAACATCGACAGAATCTGGCAGAGCACTCGAATCGGACACCAGACACTCGGAGCAGTCGGTATTGTCACTGTTGGAGCGAACTGGGGTAGCAGAGAAGCGAGACGGATATTGGAGATTGCGATTCTCTGTATGACCTGAGTAAGCGAACGAATCGATTGTCTACTATGCTCTCTCTCGGAGCGAGAGTGCGACCGCGACGGAAGGACTCGGAGCACATGAGAGCTAGAACACAATCCTTCTACAATGCAAGGAAACCAGACGACGCAAACGGAGACGAGCCGTCGAGCATCTGCCCAAGTAAACAAACAGTTAAGGCTTTTTGAATCAAGATATCACAATCTACACTCTCAAATCTATCACACGCGACTAACTGCACGATCACGCCTCATCTTCCTTCGATCCACCCGCAACTTCAACCGCATCTTCATTTCGCGACCTGTTTCCTCCGAGTCCACGCTGGGTTGAAGCCAAGATCGAGTCGAGCGACTTTCTCCACGATTGTAGACGTTGTTCGATAGTTGACCAATGCTTCGATTCGAACGAACGGGGAAGAGCTCGGGTGATAGAAAGGGATTGAGTCGGTTGAGAAAGTCGACCGGTGAGAAGGGAAGCTCGAATAGCTAGAAAGGCAGGGAAACAAGGTCAGTCACATATTCTGAGAAGGATGTCGAACGCAAAGCGGAGGGAACTCACCATCGATAACCCAGGTCTCGACTTCTTCACCTTCATCTCCATCAGTTCCAAGATCTAAAGCCTTCGCGATCTCTCCATACTCGACAGTTTCTCCCACTCGCTCACTGCAAAGCTCCGCCAACTTGACCAACTTCAACTTCTTCGCCAGTTGCTCCTTCTCGAGGGTGAGGGAAGAGACCGAGATGGGGAAAGAAATCGAGTCGAACGAAGAGAGGTCGCCTTTTTGGAAGATCTCGAGGAGTTGCTTGAGTTCGGAAGAGGAAGGGTTCGAGAGCGAAGGGTATCGGGAAGTGGAGAGGGAAGCGAAATCGTAAACGTCGGGGAGGGCGAGGGAAAGAGCGATTAAAGATGAAGCGAGCTGGGAGGCGCTCGACGAGGGAGTGGCAGATTGACCTTTGACGGCAGAAGGGGTCGAGAGGTGGGATTCGAGGAGGGATCTCGCTTCGACGAGTTTGCCCTTTTGAACGAGTAAATCGACGACTTGAGCAACGGCGGCGTTTCCTTCTTCTTCACCCTGAGTTCCGAGACTGTATCCCCAAGACACGAGGTAGGACTCGAACTTGTTCAATGCTGGGAGGATGACTGCGAAATCGTCGTTTTGGGCGGCGTAGGAGATGAGTTTGAGGAGAACGGCGAGTTGAAGTTGTTTCGAAGGGGAAGAAGAAGAGGGGAGGGAGTTGAAGAGAGTAGCGAGAGTGGCGTATCGAGTCGACAGGGAAGGGTTGGCAGTGCGGTCGGCAGAGTGAGAGATGGCGTCTGCGAGGGAGAGAACGTGGGAAGAAAACTCTTCGTGGTCGGTTGGGAAGAGGGAGAGGATGAACGAAAGAACCAAGTTGGAGAAGCCTTCGAACTCTTTGTCGGTTGCTTCGAGCCGTCTATCCTTGAGACTCGAGATTAATCGAGCGACGACTTTTCGTTTCGCTTGACGAGTTTCCTCCGATTCCTCGACCTTTTGTGACTCCACCTCAGTCTCTTCATCCTCTGCATCTTCTGCCGCCTCTGGCGCTGGGGGTTGAGCCTCTTGGGCTGCTGAGGAGAGTTCTGAAACGAAAGATTGTCGTTCTCCCTCAGGTAAGGAACGTGAGACTAGCTGAGCTGCTTCAGTGATCTAGTGAAGTAATAGTGGGATATTGTCAGCTTCTGTACGAGCGTCGAGGAAGTGAGAGTGACCTACGTCTGAGGTGAAATTTGGGTCGACCGCGACAAAGAAGCAACTGCCTCCATGGGAGTTTGTAAAGTCGTCCTGGAACGCGACACTTGAACTTTGCTGTGTCATGATCTAGTCTAGTGTAAAGCTACTGAGTAGAAGTTGGGGAGAAGATGGAGGATCGACTTTGTGAAAAGAAAGGGAAAAGTCTCTCTCAATCTCCTCACTCGCTCTGATCAACCATTTGAATAGCTAAACAAGTCAAGATGACCCTCACATTGAACCTCCCTTCAACCTCTTTGGCTTCAACCCGTCCTATCTCCCAGGGTGAGCTTTCCCTCCCCATTCTCTCTTTCTCACTCACCAACTCTCACCAACTGATCACTCACCGGATTCAATGACACAGTGCAAGTCTCCCCTTTACCATTAGCTTCCATTCTCGACCATCACCTCCGCCGTCCCGATAGTCAAGATCGCGTTTTCGGTACTCTTTTGGGAGTTCGTTCAGATTTGGACAACTCTGTTCAAGTAAGGAATGCTTTCGGTGTACCTTACGAGGCACACGGTAAAGGTCAAGTGACGATCGATATGGACCACCACCGCGCGTTACTCGATTTACACCTCAAAGTGAACCCTAAAGAAGTCGTTGTTGGATGGTTCGTTTTCACTCTTTTCTTCTCACCTTTCGCATGATGCCGTTGACTCACTCGATATCTCCACTCAACAGGTACGCTACTTCGCCAGCGCTCAACTCTTTCACCGCTTTGATCCACTCTTTCTACACTTCCGAATCTTCACCTTTCCCTGCGATTCACCTCACTCTCGACCCTTCCTCCCTCTCCTTCACCGCTTACACCTCGTCCCCAATTGGAATTTCCCTCCGCTCCGACCACCTCACCTTCGTACCCGTCGAGTCTTCCCTTCAAGTCGCAGAACAAGAACGACCCGGACTCGACCTCTTGACCCAAAACTTGACCTCCCTCGAACAATCGACCTCTGCTCCTCCTCAGATTGACGGAGATGTCAAT
>Ga0308170_10001973_pt1 | contig 18255 bp, 20 predicted proteins | sample PhyBR2_2_FD_202136 | JGI IMG/M metagenome (GOLD analysis project Ga0308170, IMG submission 202136) | Phyllosphere microbial communities from UC Gill Tract Community Farm, Albany, California, United States - DLSLSB.R2 | ecosystem: Host-associated > Plants > Phyllosphere > Unclassified | place... | reverse complement strand
GCCGTCGCCTTGAAGGCTTGGATCTCCTCGGGGAGGCGCGTGTCGGTCAAGAGGGACTCCATCGTGAGCAGCTCGGGCGGGCTCGAGGTGCTTGAGGAGGTGCGGTGGTGCTTGAGGAGGAGGAGCGATGACGGCGCGCGGCTCTCTCGCTCCTCCCGCTCGCACGCTCGGCTCTGCAGGAGCACAGCTGCTCCAGACTCGCCCTCAGCTACCTCAACAGCACCCAGGTCTTGCCCGCGCAAGTCCCCGTCGCCTGCGTCCTCGCGCCTCCTCGTCTCGCTCCCGCTCTCCAGCCTCCCGCCTCTTCCAGGTCCGTCCCTCGCCTCCTTCGTCTCTCCTGCGCGGCCGAGCTGACGCACTGCCCTGTACGCAGTCCTGCAACATGCGCGCCTGGGTCTACCGCACCAAGGGCAGTCCCGCCGACGTCCTCCGCCTCGAGGACGACTACCCGAAACCCGAGCCGACCGGCGGCCAGCTCCTCGTCGCTACTCGCGCTGTTTCCTGCAATCCCGTCCACTGGAAGACCATGGGCGTGGCGCCCATGAAGTACATGCAGCGCGTGCCGTGTGTGCCCGAGAGCGACTTCTCCGGCGTCGTCGCCGGCGGCTCGCTCGACGGCACCGACCTCAAGCTCGGCGACGAGGTGTTCGGCATCATCCCGGCGCAGGTCAGCATGAAGAACGGCAAGGGCGCGCTCGCCGAGTTCCTCGTGTGCGACAAGGAGCTCGTCGTCAAGAAGCCGGCCAACGTCAGCTTCGAGGAGGCCTCCACGTTCCCGCTCACGACCTTCACGGCCTACTGGGCACTCGTTCAGGTCGGCAAGCTCGAGAAGGGCAAGGGTCAGCGCGTCTTTATCGTGCGTCCTCCCTCTCCTCTCTTTCTTTCAACGTCGCCGGCCTGTGCACGCCTCGGCTCACTCTCTCCTCGTCTTGCAGAACGGCGGCTCCGGCGGGGTCGGCGCCTATGCGGTTCAGGTGCGTCACATCTCGACTACTCGACACTGTGAGGGCGCCGCCTGTCGGCGTCCTCCACGCCGCTCGCTGGGTCCGCCTCGACAAGAAGTTCCGCACGCTGACCACCTCTTCCTTCCCTCTCGCAGCTCGCCAAGGCCTACGGTGCCACCGTCGTCACGACCTGTTCTCCTCCCTCGCGCGAGCTCGTCTCGACCCTCGGCGCCGACGACGTCCTCGACTACAAGGAGAGCGACCTCGCGACGCAGCTCTCGAGCAAGTACTCGAGCGCGCAGTTCGACGTCTTCTTCGACACGGTCGGCCACGACACGTCGCTGTACTACAAGAGTCCGGCCTACCTCAAGGTGCGCCGCAACCATCTCCTTCCTCCCTCACCGCCGCCGCCGACGAGGACTTTCCGCTGACGACCCGCTCACTCGCTCTGTGCGCCGTCTTCCTCTCGCTCGCAGGCCTCGGGCATCTACGTCGACGTCGCCGGCCCGCACATCGACGGCTCGATCGGCTCGCTCCTGCGCGCCTCGGTCGACTTCGCCAACCGCCTCCTGCGCCCCAAGATGCTCGGCGGCGTGCCGCGTAAGTACACGTTCGGCATGATGACGACGAGCAAGAAGGAGCTCGACGAGATGGCGGTTCTCATCGGCGAGGGCAAGCTGCGCCCGATCGTCGACAGCGTCTTCTCGTTCGAGGACGCGCTCAAGGCGTACGAGCGGCAGATGTCGAACCGGTGCGTCCTCTCGTCACACGTCCTCCTTTCCCTCGTCATGGATGGCACGCCTGACACCCATCGTCGTTCGCAGCGCCAAGGGCAAGGTCGTCGTCAAGGTCTCGCAGTAGGCGCTCCTTCGTACTCGAGCCGAGCGCTCGTCTCTCGTCTTCGATCCCTACCATCCATCGCTGTAGCCATAGTCAAATTCTTCCTGCGTGCACTCCATCGTACTGCCGTGCTCTGTCTTGCGTCGTCGAGTCGAGTCGCTCGAGAGCTGAAAGGAGAGGCTCGAGCGCCGTCAGCCGTCGAACGAAGCAAGGGCTCAGCCGCTCGGCCCGCGCAATGACTACTTGCCTCGCTCAAGAGACAGGGAGGGGGACGCGAGGAAGAGCTCTCTCTCGGGAGCCGGAAAGAGCAGGTTCGACCGTCGAAAGGGATCGACAAGGGTTCGAGCGATCCTTCCGTCGCGCACGCAGACGCGGCACCGCCTGGTCTTTCTGCCGGAGCTTACTCTGCGGAACACACGAGCCGTGTTCCGACGAGGAAGCTGAGCGGCGTCGGCCTGTAAGCAGCTCGGGCTTAGGCTAGACGAAAGAGAGCTTCGTTGAGAGCCGGGAAGGGTCGAGAGCCCGAACCCCGTGTTGAGCCAAAGCGCCGACCCTTGACCTCAGCTCCGCTCTCTCCCTTCATCCTGCTACTTTTCAGCTCGAACGCGCTCAACGACAGCCGCCGCTCGGACCCCTAGCTCACCCTCCTCGGCGACCTTCTCAAGTGCGTCGACCGCTCTCGCTCTCGCTACAGGCCCCGCACGAACCGACGCTGACCTGCCGCCTCTCCATGCACCCTTTGCAGTGTCTACCATGCGCGCCTGGGCGTACAAGACCAAGGGCAAGCCCTCGGACGTCCTCCGCCTCGAGCCGAACTGGCCCAAGCCGTCGCCGACCTCGTCGCAGGTGCTGGTGAAGGTGGCGGCAGCTGGTCTCAACCCGGTTGACGTGAAAGCTATGGGAGTGGCCCCCGTCAAGTTCATGGCCAAGGCGCCGGCGGTACCAGGGCTTGACCTGTCCGGATGGGTCGAAGGAGGAGACTTGAGGGGGACCGGCCTCGCTGTCGGCGACGAGGTGTTCGGCATCGTGTCGACTCAGGACATCTTCAAGACGGGCAAGGGCGCGTTGGCCGAGTATGTCGCTGTCGAGAAGGACACGCTCGCCGCAAAGCCGGCGAACGTTTCGCTCGAGGAGGCGGCGACGTTTCCCCTCACCATCCTCACGGCGTATTGGGCTCTCGTCACGACCGCCAGGCTCCAGAAGGGCCAGCAGAAGCGCATCTTCATCGTGCGTCCCCTCTTCCTCGAGCGCAGCGACGAGCCTTGCGGACCGTCCTGCTCACGGACCCCTCTTCTCCTCCTTCGCAGAATGGCGGCTCTGGAGGTGTCGGCTCGTACGCCGTCCAGTTCGCGAAAGCCTACGGTGCCTTTGTCGTCACGACGTGCTCGCCGGGCTCGCTCGACCTCGTCTCGACGCTCGGCGCCGACGACATTCTCGACTACCGCGCGAGCCCTCTCCCCGCTCAGCTCAAGGCCAAGTACGGCAACGAGCCCTTCGACATCATCTTCGACACGGTTGGGTCGCCCGACGTTTGGCGCAAGTGCCCCAAGTACCTCAAGGTGCGTCCAGCTCGCCCTTCTCAACGCTCGAGCCCGCTCGGGCTTGCAGCTCTCGACGGCGCAAGCGTCTCGTCCTCGACACGACGGGCCCTGACCCTTCTCCTCTCTCTTTCTCTCACTTATGCAGTCCGACGGCATCTACGTCGACGTTGCAGGGCCGCACATGGACGGCGGCGTCGGACCGCTCATGAGCGGCATGCTCGACATGATGGGCCGCAACCTGCGCCCGGGCTTCCTCGGCGGCGTCCCGCGCAAGTACGTCTTCGGGCTCAGCACTGCCGACCGCAAGTCGTTCGCCGAGGTCGAGGAGCTCGTGCGCACGGGCAAGATCCGGCCGATCGTCGACAGCGTCTTCTCGTTCGAGGACGTGCAGCGAGCGTACGAGCGCCAGATGTCGGGTCGGTACGTCCGCCTCTCTCCTACACGAGCACTGGAGACGCCGATGCTGACTCCATGAGCTGACGCAGTGCCCAGGGCAAGATCGTCGTGCGCGTCCACCTCTGAGGGAGTCGCACGCAGCGAGTCCGTGTACCACTTCCACCTAACCATGGCGTCTGTAGCTCCTGCCGCTACTCTAATACTGCTTGCGAGCCCGAGTTCAGCCATCGAGAGAGACGCAGCAGAGCTAGTCGTGCAGCGAGCGCCAAGCGAGACGAGCTGCGCGGGTGAGCGACTCGGAAGCTTGCTGGCCCGAGCCAGTCGTGCCGCGCCAGCTCCACATAGCCTAGCGACAGTCCGAAAGAGACTGCTGGCCGACCTCAGGGACCGGTCCGCCCTGTGCGAGTCCTGAGAGAGCGATTCGGTGATGAGGATGGCGAGGGCAGCGAGAGCAGCGAGAGCGCCTCGGGCGGATCTGCCAGCCGTGGAGCTCGGTCCTGAGCTCAGATAGACTGCAGTGCAGCAGTACAAGCGCAGACCTGCGCAAGCTGCAAGGAGACCGCGCGGTCGTCGTGAGGAGACGGAGCACGCGGTCCTCGCTCGCCCCTCACCGCCTGCCTGCTCTCCTGAGTGGATGCTCAAGAGTCTCTGGTCGACTGCCACTCGTGCAGCCCCCCGAACACTCGCCAACCGCACCGCCTCGCCGTCCCCCTCCTTCTCGTCGCCTCCCCCACTCGTCGGCTCGTCCTCGCGCACCATGGCCACCACGAGCACCGCCAACATGGACCGCTACCTCGCCGACAAGGCCCCGCCAGTCTGCTCCCTCACCATCGCCGACTCGTTCAAGGCTCTCACCCGCCAAGAGAGTGCGTCCTCACCTTCCACCATGTCGACGAGGCGGTGGTCTCCTCAACGAGCGGCAAGCTGACGGCCTGTTGTGCGCTCGCAGAGCTGTACTCGCACTACCTGAGCGAGGCGAGCTGGGCAGGAGCTCGCATCGTCATGCGCCAGACCACCTCCCACTCTGAGAAGCTCTTCGACCTCCTCGTCGCCACGTTCAGCTCGGCGGCCGACCCGGCCAAGCTCGCCGACCTGCAGCAGCTCAAGAAGAAGAGCGGTGTCAGTGACGAGGACTGGGACGCCGTGCTTGCGTACGCTGCGCAGGTGCGTCCTCGCTCGTCTCTCTGCGCTTCGCTCCTCGAGACGGCTCGACGCTGACGCTGCCTGTGGTGCGCGCAGGTCTTCTCGAACTTGAGCAACTTCCGCAGCTTCGGTGCGACCAAGTTCATCGCGCGCGCGAGCGAGGAGGGCTTCGCCGCGGTCGTCGCCGCCTCAGAGCGTTCGTCGGTCGCCCTCCCGCTCTGGCACGAGTTGTCGAGCGAGATCTACGCCCTCTCGCCCGAGGCATCGCTCTCGATCGGCAAGCCTACCGATGGCCACACCTCGGCCTACTACCCGTCGTCGCCGCCGCCCTCGGACGAGCAGGTCGACGAGGTCCAGGCGCTGTGCGACGCCGCCGGCATCTCGACCCTCAACACGCGCCTGTCGCGCACGTCCGACACCGAGCTCGTCCTCCTCATCGCGAGCGTCAGCGAGCTCCCCTCGTCGTTCCCCAAGTCGCTCAAGAGCGACAAGCTCGGGTTCACGGTCCGGCTCGAGTCGGGCGACTACTCGGACGCGCTCGGCCGTGTCAACTCGGCGCTGCACGAGGCGCGCAAGCACGCGCGCGACGACAACCAGCGCCAGATGCTCGAGAAGTACGAGGAGAGCTTCGAGACGGGCGACATCGAGGCGCACAAGCAGGGCAGCCGGCACTGGGTCAAGGACGTCGGGCCGGTCGTCGAGTCCTACATCGGGTGCGTCTGCGGCCTGCTCCTCTCGTACGGCTTCTCGAGCTCCACCGGCGCGAGCTGACGATCGTCTCTGCCTCGCAGCTTCATCGAGTCGTGCGTCTCGGTTCCTGTTCCCCTCCTCCATCCCTCCCACCGACCTTCCCCAGCTCGTCCTCGGTTCCCCTTGCTCTCGCCTCTTCTCCATCAACACATCCTGCCATCGTCTCGACCTTGCTGACGTTGAATGTTCGCGCGCAGGTACGTCGACCCCTCGGGCGCTCGCGCCGAGTGGGAGGGCTTCGTCGCGATCGTCAACAAGGAGCAGTCGGCCAAGTTCAACGTTCTCGTCGACGGCGCACCGACGCTCATCAAGGACCTGCCCTGGGGCAAGGACTACGAGGGTGCGTCCAGTCCAGCTCGCTCTCAAGGTCGCAGTTGCGCTTGCTCGAGCTGACGCTCGGACCTCCAGTTCCCGAATTCAAGCGTCCCGACTTTACCGCGCTCGAGGTCGTCAGCTTTGCGACCGCAGGCATTCCCGCAGGCATTGTACGTCCCTTTTCTCCCTCTGTGCAGCCATGAACCGCTGCTGACGAGCTTCGTCCGCCGCCTGCAGAACATCCCCAACTGTACTTCACACTCCCTCACCTCTGGACGGCCGACTTCCGACTCTGACTTCTCTCTCTCTCTCTCTCTCTCTCTCTCTCTCGCGTTGCAGATCATGACGTGCGCGAGAACGACGGCTTCAAGAACGTCTCGCTGAGCAACATCCTCTCGGCCAAGGCGGCCGGCGAGGAGCTCACCTTCATCGCACCCGACGAGGCCAAGGAGTACCGAGCGTGGGAGGACAAGGCGTTCGAGGTCCAGGTCGCGTCGCACGAGCTCCTCGGGCACGGCAGCGGCAAGCTCTTCCAGGAGCGGGCCGACGGCTCGCGCAACTTTGACGAGAAGACGATCAACCCGCTCACGGGCAAGCCCATCACGAGCTGGTACCGCCCGGGCGAGTCGTACGGCAGCAGGATCGGCCCTGTCTCGTCCTCGAGTGCGTCCCTTTTCTCCTCGTCGTTGTCTACATGGTCGTTCGGGCTCTCGACCCTGACCTTGTCGTCCTTCCCGCTCGCAGTGGAGGAGATGCGCGCCGAGTCGGTCGCCTTGTACCTCGCCACCAACAAGCAGATCCTCGACATCTTCGGCTTCAAGACCCAGCAGCAGCAGGACGACCTCGCCTACCACATGTACTTGATCATGGCGCGCGCCGGCGTCCTCGCCCTCACGTTCTTCGACCCGGCGACGGGTAAGCACGGCCAGGCGCACATGGAGGCGCGGCACGGCATCCTGCGGTGGCTCGTCCAGCACGGCATCGCGAGCGTCGACTTCGTGCGCGACGGCGATGGCCGGATCGTCGACGCTCACGCCAAGGTCGACCGCGAGGCGTGCCTCGCCAAGGGCAAGGACGTCATGGGCAAGCTCCTGCTCGAGATCCAGGTCAGGTGCGTCGCGCTTTCGCTCTCTCGTGCGCGAAGGCCGTCAGCGACGGAGGCTGACCTCGCCGCACGAGCCTCGCAGGAAGAGCACGGGCGACGGAGCCGGCGCGACCAAGTTCTACAAGGAGCTCACCAAGCCCGACCAGCTCTGGGTCGACGAGCTGCGCCCGCTTGTCCTCGGTGCGTTCGAGCTCTCCTTGCCGTCGTACTCGCGCGCCGAGACTGACTCGTCGCCCCCCTCCCCTCCCGCCCTCTTTCGCTCGTCCCGCTCGCTCGCTCGCAGCCAAGAAGCTCCCTCGCAAGGTCTTTGTGCAGCCCAACACGCGCCTCACGTCATCCGGCGACGTCGAGCTCGTCGAGTACCCGGTCACCGTCGAGGGCGTCATCCAGAGCTTCGTCGAGCGGGCCTTGTAGTCCCTCTCTCTCTCTCTTCCTTAGTCGCACCGAGCAAGCACGCAAGCAGTTCTCTCTACAGACTTGGACCGAGAGCGAGAAAGAGAGACGGGCACTAAATGCGCAAAGCTCGAATAACACAACAGCTCGAGAGGGCGAGACGGACGATGGAGAGAGAAAGACGAAGGAGGACCCGGCCACGACCCGCTCAGCGCTCTGGCGAGCTCGGCGGCGTCTCGCTCTGCATCCGTGCAGCCGCCTTGCTCGCCGCCGCTCGCCGTCCGCCCCTCCTCGCCGGCGCAGCTGCTCCTGAGCCCGACGCCTTTGCGGCCCTCGCCGCCGCCGCCGCCGATGCCTTAGCGGCCGCAGCACCGCCTCGCGCACCGCCTCGAGCGCGCGATTTCTGCACCTTGCGCTGCAGGTCTTGGTCCTCGGCGCCCTTGGCTCGGTGAGCCTCGAGCGCGTCCTCGAACTCCTTGAGGTCCGACTCGGTGCGGTTGAGCTTGTTCGTCGGCGCGCGGATCTGCGCACGGTGAGATGAGCATGAGCATGATCAGCGAGAGGTTAAACTAGCTTGGACAGGACGAGCAGTGCGAAGGAAGAGAGCGAGCGACGCACCTTGGTGAGGATCTCGCCGAAGCGCTTGTAGACAGTCTCCTCGTGGAGCTTGTCCTGGTAGAAGGGGACGCCCTCGACGAGCTTCTTGACGGCCGTGTCCGAGTTGAAGGGGAGGAGCGAGAGGCAGAAGGCGATGTCGCGCCACTGCCGAGGCTGGTTCGTCGTCTGGAAGCGCTGGCACAGCTTCTCGACGATCGACTCGGCCTCCTTCTTCTGCGGGCGGTCGAGCACGCGAGCACAGAGTCAGTCTCGATCCGTCGAGAGCGTGCAGAAGAGCGTGCAGGAGAGAGAGAGAGAGAGAGGAGGACGAGCCTTGTCGACAAACTTGAAGATGAACTTCATCGACGTCTGGAACGTGTCCTCGTCGACAGGGTTGGCGCCGGTCGAGAGGTGCGAGATGACGTCGGGCAGGTTGTTGTAGATGGCCTTGTCCTTGGTCGACAGCTCCTCGAAGAAGAGGTGGGCGAGGTCCTTGATGCGCTTGTCGTCGTCCGACAGGCACTTGGCCATCTCGCCGAGCTGACCTTTGGGCTTGATCTGGCCGTTGAGGATGAGGTGCGTGAGGACCATGAGCGTGTTCTTCTTGACGGTGAGGTCCTTGTCGTGCAGGCCGGCGTACAGGCGGTCCGAGTTCTCGTCCATGATGGTCGAGAAGCAGACGGCGATGTCGCCGAGCGCGATGACGATGTTGCTCCTGACGGCGGGCTCCCTGGACGTCTCGAGTACCTTGAAGAGGAGCATGAGGTGCTCGGCGCAGAACTCGGCGCTGACGCACATGAACTTGCTGAGTGCGAGGGTTGCGGCCGTCTGCAGCATCGGGTTCTGCGAGCGCGAGAGGACGAGTGCGTCTCGAGTCAGCTCTAGCTCAGATACGCCGAGAAGGATGTGAGAGAGAGCGTGCGCACCTTGTAGATCTTGGGCTGCGCGACGACGGTCGAGGCCATCGGGCCAAAGACGGCGAGGAGGCTGTCGGGTCCATACAGGAGCTCCTTCTCGCGCGACGCGGCGATGACGTCGCCGATGTCGTCCTCGACGGACCCTGCGACCTGGTCGAGCTCGTCGTCGCCGGCCTTCTTGCCGCCCTTGGACTTGTCGTCGTCGGCCTTGCGGCGCTTGAGGTCGCGCTCGACGAGCTCAAGGTGCACGAGCTGCTTGATGGCGCAGTGCCCGGCGACGAAGAGGAGCTGCGAGAGCTCGAACGCGTTGCCCGTCGACGGCGAGCCCTGCGGCGCCGGCTGCGGCTCGTTCGCCGCCTCGTCGCCGTCGACCATCTCGACGAGGGCCCCGACCTCGTCCGCCGGTGCGGGCTCGTCCTCGTCCTCGACGGCGTCCTCGTCCATCTTGGCCGGCTCGTCGTCGCCCGCTTGCGCCTCGGCCGGCGCCGCCGGCGTCGCGCCCGCCTTGGGCCCGAAGACGCGGACGGTCATGCGGCGCAGGACCTCGGAGCACAACTTGTCGGGCTGGTCGCCGAGCGTGTAGACCGTGTTGAGCGCCTGCTCGGCCATGCTGAACCACTCGCGCGACGACGACAGTGCCTGGATCGTGTCGGAGAGGCGCGAGAAGACGGCGCTGTCCATCGGGAGCCGCACTTGGGCGTCGTTGAGCGAGCCTGCGTGCGAGGGACTCCTCGATCAGTATTATGCTCATCGGGGGACGAGCACGGAGGCGTAAGGAAGAGAACGAGAGCGAGCTTTGACGCACCCTTGACCTTCTTGACGCTGCCGCCGACCCTGCCGAGGGCGATGCACGTGTACTTGGCGAGGACGAGGTCCTTGCGGCCGAGCGGGCCGAGGCCGATGCGGAGGAGCGTCTCGACGTGGTCGGCGACGACCTCGGGCTTGGTCTGGGCGAACATGCCGAGGACGATGATGGCGCCGCGGCGCTGGAACTTGGGGATGTCCTTGGACGTGCCTGTGCGCGCGTCGAGCGTCAGGAGATCCGTACGAGCGTGCGAGCGAGCGAGCGATGGAGAGGAGGAGAGAAGGCGACGCACTGTAGACCTGCCAGAGCTTGGTGATGACCTCGTCGTCGACGACGCCCTTGGCCATCATGACGGCGAGAAGCTGCTCGAGCGACGTCAGCTCGGCGAGCGTAGCGTCGCGCGTGAGCCTGCGAAGAGAGGGGAAGAGAAAAGAGAGTCAGTCGCCGAGGTCGTCGCCGAAGAGGAGGAGGTCCGAGCGGGAGGAAGGGCGAGGAGGAGCAGGAACGAGGACGCACTCGATGACGTTGCGCGCGACGAACGCGACCTGGTCCTTGTCGCTCAAGTTCTCGGGCGGCTCAAAGTACAGCTGCGAGTAGCACTCGATGAGCCGGCTGCGGATGCCCTTGACCTCGCGCTCGCCGTCGTCGGCGCCGTCGCCCTGCGCGCCCGCGCCCGACGCCGCCGCTGCCGAAGCCGGCGCGTCGTCCTTGGTCCAGATGAGGTGGAGCATGCGGCGGACGCCCTGCTCGGCCGCCTCGAGGCGGTACTCCTTGGCGACGCGGCAGAACTCGATTGCCTCGAGGACCTCGCTCTTGACGCTCGACGCGAGGAGCTCGGTGACCGTGTCCATGGCGCCCTCGAGCGCCTCGATGAAGCTGATGGCGTCGACGTAGTAGGCCTTGGTGAGGCGCAGGCGCTGGAGCGTGTCGCCGTCGACCTGGGCGAGCACGACCGACTGGTCGGCGGCGGCGAGGTCGAGCTGCGACCGGCGAGGAGTGCGCTTGCGGGCGGCCTTGGCGGCCGAAGAGCGGCGCTTGGCGGGCGTGCCGTCGTCGTCCGAGTCGGGCCCGTGGTCGTCCTCATCCATCTTGTGCGCCGGGTCCTCGTCGTCGTCGTCTTCGTCCCCGCCCTCCTCCTTCTCGGCCTCGTCCTCCTCGCCCTCGGGCACGCCGTCCATGAGGCGCCTCGCCTCGCGCTCGGCCTCGTCGGGCAGGTCGAGCACCTTGAGCTCGTCCTCGAGCTTGGCGAGGCGCGCCCTCCACTCGTCGAGCGCGAGCTCGCCGCCGTGCATGCGCCCGTACGGGTGCGTGAGGACGAGGCGCGTCAAGAGGGCGAGGCAGTTGCGCCGCACGCTCGCCGCCTTGTCGTGGAGGCTCCTCGCCGCGAGGCGCGCGAGCTCGAGCCGGAGCGAGGGGACGCGCGCCGGGAGCGAGCACGTGTCGCGCAGGACCGAGGCGGCCTTGGCGCGCACGTACGAGTTGAGGTCGAGGAGGCGCTCGGTGAGGAGGGCGTGGAAGGACGTGAGGAGGCGGGTGTGCTGGGCCGGCTCGAGCGAGAGGGCGCCCGACTCGGTGAGCGACAGCTCGCGCAGGAGGAGGCCGAGGACCTCGAGAATGGCGTTGCGCATCGGGTAGGACTGCGAGATGAGGAGGGGTCAGGGTCTGGGCGAGCGAGCGCGCGGGCGCAGAGCGTCTGGGAGGGGAAGGTGAGGAGGGAGGACGCACCTCGCTGTCGAGGTGCTTCTGGAGGAGGACGATCTGCTTGAGGACGATGCGCGGGCTCGTCTCGGCGAGGCGGATGAGGAACTTGGAGAACGACCTCGGGCCCTTGGTGTCCTGCGCGTTGAACTGGCGGTCGGCGATCTCGCTGCGGGCGACGGGAAGGCGTCAGTCGAGATCCTCCACTTCGAGCAGTCTCCTTCTCCTCGGCAAAGTGACAGTGGGCCGCAGAGTGACAAGGAGAGCGGCTGACGGACCCGAGGACCTTCTCGCCGAGGACGTCCTGGTCGAACTCCTTGGCATAGACGGTGACGAGCTCGGCCATGGGCTCGGCGAGGTGCTCGGTGTACTGGAGGTTCTGCATGATGGTCATCTGGACGTCTGCGAGCGCGAGAGGGAGGGCGAGAGGGACGAAGAGGGAGGGAGCGGAGGAAGGAGAGGTCAGTGCGCTGCTCGAGCGGGACGAAGCGAGGCGAGAGGACAGCAGCGACGCACTGAACGCTTGTCCGTGACCCTTTGCGGCGAGGCACATGACGCGGAAGATGCCGGCCTTGATCTCGGGCACCTTGAGGTACGCCTCGGTCTCGGCGAGGAGGTTGACGGGGCGCAGGAAGCAGTTGCTGCGAGCGGTGCGTGTAGGTGGGTCAGTGCGGCGTCCTCGTCTCGATGAGCCATTTGACGCGCAGCGCACTCGCCGCGCAGGGAGTCGCTGCGCGAGGCGAGGCTGATGAAGCGAGGAGAGCCAGAGAGAGCTGCCGGACGCACGAGATGACGCTGTCGCGCTCGGCCGTCGTCTGCCAGATGCGCTCGGTGCGGAGCGTGCGCAACGCCTTGACCATGACGGCGAGGACGTCTGGGACCTGGTCGACCCACGAGAAGGCGTCGCGCGCGCCTTTGCCCTTGGCCTTGCTCTTGGCGGCGGGTTTCTGCGAGCGAGTGGGCGAGGTCAGTCAGTGCGTCGCGCTCACCTGCGCATGGCGACGCCGCAGGCTATGGCTCGGCGAGCAGCAGCACGTGCCGCGAGACGACGAGCCGAGGAGGAGGGACCTCGCACGCACCTTGCGACCCTTGCCCGTACCGTTCTCGCCGTCAAGCGCCGCCTGGGCCGCCGCCGCCTTCTCGCCGACATGGACGCTCCACATGGCGAACAAGGCATGGGCCTCGAGGGCTTGGCGGTGCGCGCGGTAGGCGGTGTGGTCGGTCGGGTTGGTGTCGGACTGGCGCACGAGGTCGAGGAGGGCCGAGAAGCCTGTGGGCGGGTTTGTGCGTCAGCGTGCGCTCCTGTGAGGTATTTGGCGGCGCAGGGCGGAGGAGAGGAGGAGAGAGCGCACTCGAGGCGAGGGCGTCGAGGAGCTTGGAGAGGGCGGGTCCGGGAAGGTGCTGTGCGTCTCTGTGGGGGGAGTCGAGAGTCAGTCAGGGAGCTCTGGAGTGGGTAGGACGCAGGACTGGACGCACTGGAGGAACGAGGCGACCTGGTCGAAGCAGTGTTGTTCGGTGACGGCGGCCGGGTCCGAGGTCAAGTCGTCGACGAGCTCTGCGGGCACGGGGGGATGGGTGTCAGTGGCTGAGGAGGGTCACAGAGCGTCGCACAGGCAGCAGTGGACGCACGGTTGAGGTGGAGATGGAGGTCGTGTTGATCGAGTTGGTCGAGGTCGAGCGGGTTGGCGAGGTCGAGGGGCTGCTGGTCCTGGATGTGTGCGAGGTGGTGGTCGAGGGACCAGTCCATGGTGGGCGAGTCCTTGGCCCTGGACGGTGCTCTCTTGTGCGGTGGGTGAGGAGCGAGGCGGTGAGGAGGTTCGCGTCTGGACGCGCCCTCGTCCTCCTCCCTTCTCCTCGTCCGCCACACCCTCCCAGCTGGGGCCAGTGGAACGTCCAGCCAGCTCACCCACCAGCCCACCATGTCCCTCAACATGCGCGACAACCACGCAAAGGCCCCTCGTCCGTCTCCCTCTCCCTCCCTCCCTCCTCCTCCTCCCCCGTCTCATCACCACCTCGCTCACCTCGCCCCCCCTCTCCACAGCCGAGGCCCGCCGCATCGTCGACTTCCTCCGCAACAAGGCCCAGCTCAAGACCCGCACCGGCGCCCTCAACGGCAAGCGCGTCGACTACTTCAAGGGCACGTCCTCCTCTCTCCCTCTGCCGCTCCCTCGTCTCGCTCCCACCTGCAGCCCTCACTGACCCTCTCCTCGCGCACACAGGCAAGTCGGCCATCAGGGCCCTCCGCTCGCCCGCCTACTCCAAGCTCGGCACCAAGGTGCCCCAGGTCGACTCGGACGACGCCGCGACCCAGCTCCTCCACTCGCTTATCCCGCACACCTTCTTCCTGCGCATCCAGCGCGGGCCTTCGATCTCGTCCGGCGTCAAGGCCGTCCAGATCGTGCCCCAGCAGCTCTTTGCGCCCGACGAGCACTACGTGTGGCTCGTCGACCCCAACCCGATCCGCCAGCTCGCCCTCGCCGTCGCCATGGTCGCCGTCGTCCTCGCCGGCGTCATGTTCCCCTTGTGGCCCGTCAAGATGCGCATCGGCGTCTGGTACCTCTCGGTCGGCGTCCTCGGCCTCATCGCCGCCTTCTTCGGCCTCGCCATCGTCCGCCTCGTCCTGTGGCTCGTCACAAAGGTCGTCGCCCGCCCGGGCATCTGGCTCTTCCCCAACCTCTTTGCAGACGTCGGCTTTGTGCGTTCCCTCGCTCTCTCTCCCTCTTGTCCTTCCAGCCAGCCACTGACGCCTGCCCCTCGCTCGTACGCAGGTCGACTCGTTCATCCCGACCTGGGGCTGGGATGTCCCGCCGCCCAAAAAGGCCAAGAAGGCGTCTAAGGACGGCGCGGGCACGCCGTCGAAGAAGAGCTCGAAGCGCAAGGACGCGGCCGCGCAGGCGCAGGAGCACGGCGGGCACTCGCACTCGCACGGCGACGGCGCGCACTCGCACTCGCACGGCGGCGACGACGGCCCGCGCATCGTCGAGCTCGCCGACGATGACGACGACGAGTAGCTGTGTGCGAGGAGCGTAGCCGGGCAGGCAGGGAGTGCAGCGCAGGCAGCTTGAAGAGCATCTTGCGCGCCGGCCCGAGAGCAAGCTCCCCGCCTCGCCTCGGTCTTCTGCGCCGGTTCGAGCTCGAGGTGTGTCTGAGAGTACTGCGAGTGAGCTGCAAGCAGTCCTGTCCGACCAAGAGCGAGATCCAGCCCGACCGCTTCGGCCGCCCCCACTCCGTCCTCGCTCCTGCTGCTCCTCGTCCTCTCGCTCACTCAGCAGCTCGAGCACCGCGCACTATGGCCACCCGCACGCGCCACTTCACCTCGTCGCGCGTCTTCTCGGCCTCGGCACCGGACGGCGCCCCGGGCACGGTCGCCGTCGAGCTCCCCGCGGGCACCATCTCCGCCGTCCACCCGCACCGCCTCGAGCGGCCACAGGGCACGCAGGACGACGACTGGGTCGATGTCGGCGACAAGTGGCTCCTCCCCGGCGTGCGTTCCTGCTCTCTCCCTCTGCCCTCCTGCCGTGAGAGTTGCGCGCGACGAGCTGGGCTGATCGAACCTCTCGTCCTCCCTCCCTCCCCGTCCACCTCGTCGTGCAGCTCGTCGACGCGCACGTCCACCTCAATGAGCCGGGCAGGACAGAGTGGGAGGGCTTCGAGACGGGCACGGCGGTGAGTCGGCTCTCCTCTCCTCGACCCTGCCGCCCGAGTCGTCCTGCGGGTCCGCCTCGACCAGCTGGGCGAGCCAGGATCCGCTGTGGTGATACTCGGGCCACAAGTCATCTGTGGACTGCTGGAGCTGACCCGATGCCATCCACCCGCAGGCAGCAGCATCCGGCGGCGTCACGACCGTCATCGACATGCCCTTGAACGCCATCCCGCCGACGACGACGGTCGCCAACCTGCACACCAAGCTCGCCGCGTCCGAGGGCAAGCGCCATATCGACGTCGGCTTCTGGGGCGGCGTCATCCCGGACAACGCCGCCGACCTGCAGCCGCTCGCCAAGGAGGGCGTCAAGGGCTTCAAGGCGTTCCTGTGCGAGAGCGGCGTCGACGAGTTCCCGGGCATCAACGAGCAGCAGATCCTCGCCGCCATGAAGGAGCTCGACGTGCGTCTGTTCCCTCTCCTCGTCGACTCGGTCGCGCTCGAGCCCCGGCTGACTCCCTCTCCTCTTGCTCGCAGGCCGCCAAGTCGCTCTTCCTCTTCCACGCCGAGCTCGATAACCCGGCGTCGCAGCAACACGGTCACGGGCACGCCGACCCTGCCGCTTACTCGACCTTCCTCGACTCGCGCCCGCCGTCGCTCGAGGAGTCGGCCATCGACCTCATCATCCGCTGCGCCGCCCAGTTCCCCTCGCTCCGCACCCACATCGTCCACCTGTCGGCCGCATCGGCCCTCCCTGCACTCCGCCGCGCGCGCAACGACCTCCAGCTGCCGATGACGGTCGAGACGTGCTTCCACTACCTCACCCTCTCCGCCGAGGAGATCGCCCAGGGCCAGACGCTCTTCAAGTGCTGCCCGCCGATCCGCGCCGCGTCGAACCGCGACGCTCTGTGGGACGCGCTCCTCGCCGGCGACATCGACTTTGTCGTGAGCGACCACAGCCCGTGCGTCACCGAGCTCAAGAAGCTCGACGAGGGCGACTTCATGGGCGCGTGGGGCGGCATCGGCGGGCTCGGGCTCGGCCTATCGCTCCTCTTCACCGAGGCGACGAAGCGCGGCGTCGAGATGCGCCGGGTCCTCGAGTGGGTCGCGAGCACGCCGGCGAGGCAGGTCGGCCTCGAGGGGCGCAAGGGCGCCATCGTCGAGGGCGCAGACGCCGACTTTGTCGTCTTTGACCCGCAGGAGTCGTTCACGGTGCGCCTCGTCATCTCTCTCGGCGGCGTCGGCGCGCGGGCTCAGGCTGACCTTCTCGTGCCTCGCTCGCAGATCCGCAAGTCCGAGCTGCACTTCAAGAACCGCGCCTCGCCCTACGGTGCGTCCTCGCTCTTTCATTCTCCCTCGTAGTCATCCTTCCACGCGTACTGACGCTTGGCCCCACGGCCCAACGCTCGCAGAGGGTCTCACGCTCACCGGCGCCGTCCGCTCGACCTACCTGCGCGGCAAGCAGGTCTACAACCGCGACAGCGGCTTCAAGGGCGTCGAGAGCGAGTTCGAGGGCAAGACACTGCTGTAGATGAGCCCGAGCGCGAGTTAGATCGGCTGGATAGAGCGGTTCGTCCTCTAGGTTAGCTGGTTCGTCGGCGAGAGAGGGAGTGCGAGCGGCTCGCTGCGTCGAACCTGCGCGGCTCGCTTTGTCATGCTCGACGTACAGAAAGCGTCAGGATGAGAGTGCGCAGTGCTCGAAAGCAGGAGCGGCCATACGAGAGCGCGAGTCGGGCCGCTTTGTGCCTCTTCGGCTTTGAGAAGGCTCGAGTCGTCGCCTTGCTGCGCTTCTTCTTGCGCTCTCCTGCTCGGTCACGAAGCTGCTTAGCTCTCTTGGCGATGCTCACTGGATGGAGTGCGTCGCTGAGCCCGTACGGCAGGCACGCTCGTCCGAGTCGAGCAGGTCGTGCACGGTCCGGCTCGGCTCTCCTGCGGTCGACAGCACCCGCCGATCTCGTGCAGCCCCTCCTCTGCGTGCGAGCGAGGTGCACAGAAGAGAGGTCGGTCGCTGTCAAGGCGAGCCGCCTCGCCCCAAGCTGCGAGCGTGCGCTTCTCAAGAAGGGGTCGTGCGGTACCGGACCCCTCATCCTCGACGAGGGTGCAGCGCGAGCGATGTCGAGCGCTAAGAGCTTCTCGAGAGCGACGCAGAGCCCGAAGGACGCACAGCAAGGGAAAGGGCAGAGAGAGCTCAAGCTGACCGCTCGAGGAAGAGGAGGTCTGTGCGCAAGCCGGTGCCGTGCGACGGGCGCAGCTCGAGCGGCGACCGCACCTGGCTCCAGCTGTGTACCGGCTGTGCACCTCACTCAGTGCAGCGTCTACATCATAGAGCAGGCTCTCAAGCAGGCCGAGCAGCACACACAGTAGGACCGCGTTCTGGAGCTCCTGCCCGAGTCGACGCTCTCAACAGACGGACGAGCAGATGAGCGACGCTCTCGTCGAAGAAGAGACGCCGAGAGGGAGAAGGAAGAGAGGGGGTGGGTCATACACGGAGCCAGTTGCAGTGGTTCACCCTGCCGCTAGACTCCCCTCTTCCCCCGGAACCAGAACCGACCTCCTCCTCGGGCGCGCAAGAACAAACTTATGCGACGATCGAGACGGCGCCGCCGTTGGCCTTGATCTTCTCCTCGGCGCGGCGCGAGACGTAGCGCGCCTTGACGATGATCGGGTAGGCGGGGAGGCGACCCTTGGCGAGGACCTTGCCGTAGCCCTGCGAGGAGGGACGAGCCCGGCGTCAGCGAACAACCCTATACCACACTCTGTAGCACTTGCGACGCGCAGAGCGCAACGAGCGCGACGAGGAGAGAGTGAGAGAGGCGACGCACGGCAGCGAGGGTGTCGATGACGGGGACGACGGTCGACGAGGCCGTGAGGCCGTCGCGCTGCTCAGCCGGGATGAGGGTCTGCGGGACGAGCGTCGTGTCAGCGCAACGTCTCGACCGCGCGACGTGCCATCGACGCGCAGCCGGCTCGCAGACGAGCGGGAGGCGGGCGAGAGGGAGAGGGAGCAGGACGCACGGCGAGCTTGTCGACGTTGACGACCGGGCGCCAGAGGGCGGCCTTGTTCTGGTGGTAGTGGCGCATACCGACCTTTCCGAAGTAACCAGGGTGGTACTTGTCAAAGTTGGTGCGGTGGTGGTGCTGACCACCGGCAAGACCGCGACCTCCCGGGTG
>Ga0308170_10001970_pt1 | contig 18262 bp, 16 predicted proteins | sample PhyBR2_2_FD_202136 | JGI IMG/M metagenome (GOLD analysis project Ga0308170, IMG submission 202136) | Phyllosphere microbial communities from UC Gill Tract Community Farm, Albany, California, United States - DLSLSB.R2 | ecosystem: Host-associated > Plants > Phyllosphere > Unclassified | place... | reverse complement strand
CGCCGCTGCGCTCGGCGACTTCGCCGACGCTCAGCCGGCGGACGGTGGCGGGAATGGCTTTGTTCATGGCGCTTGACCTCAAGGTAACTTGAGGAATTATAAAGCGAATACGAACAACGCAAGCCAGGCCTCTGGCGGGAGAAGAAAGTATGAAACGTGAAGAAGATTGGATGGCCGGGGCGATCGACGCCGATGCCGTGATCGTCGGCGCGGGTCCGGTCGGCCTGTTCCAGGTGTTCGAGCTCGGGCTGCTGGAGGTGAAGGCCCATGTGATCGACTCCCTGCCTTACCCCGGCGGCCAGTGCATGGAGCTGTATCCGGACAAGCCGATCTACGACATCCCGGCCGCGCCCGTGCTCACCGGCCGCGAGCTGACCGACAAGCTGTTGAAGCAGATCGCGCCCTTCGAGCCGGCCTTCCACCTCGGCCAGGAAGTGCGCCTGGTCCGCAAGCGCGAGGACGGGCGTTTCGACCTCGAGACCTCGGCCGGCACCCGCTTCGTCACCAGAACGATCTTCATCGCCGCCGGGGTCGGCGCCTTCCAGCCGAGGAAGCTGAAGGCCGGCGGCATCGACAGGTTCGAGGACAGCCAGCTGTTCTACCGCGTCCGGGATCCGGCCCGCTTCCACGGCAGGCAGCTGGTGGTCTGCGGCGGCGGGGATTCCGCGCTGGACTGGACCCTGGACTTCGTCGGCAAGGCCGAATCGGTAGTGCTGGTGCACCGCCGCGACAGCTTCCGCGCCGCGCCGGCCTCGATCGCGAAGATGAAGGCGCTGTGCGAGGCACACCAGATGCAGTTCGTCTCGGGCCAGGTGACGGGATTCGGCGAGGAGGACGGCAGGCTCACGGCGCTGAAGGTGTCGGGCAGCGACGGCGTCACGCGCCGCTTGCCTGCCGAGATGGTGCTGGTGTTCTTCGGCCTGCTGCCCATGCTGGGACCGATCGCCGAATGGGGGCTGGAGATGGAGATGCGCCAGCTGAAGGTGACGACCACCGAGACCTTCGAGACCAGCGTGCCGGGCATCTTCGCGGTCGGCGACATCAATACCTATCCGGGCAAGAAGAAGCTGATCCTGTCCGGCTTCCATGAGGCCGCGCTGGCGGCCTTCGGCGCGGCGCCCTATATCTTCCCGGACAAGAAGGTGCACATGCTGTACACGACCACCTCGCCGAAGATCCACAAGCTGCTGGGCGTCGAGAGCCCGGTCATGGATTAGGCGGGCGCCAGCGCCGGGCCGAGCGGCGCAAGGCTGCGCAGGCGCAGCGAGATCAGCAGCGCCGCCGCCAGCAAGCTCCCGAGCAGCATGACGACGCCGCCCCAGCCGCCATGCTCCCACAGGAAGCCGCACAGCCAGCCGACCACGCTGGAGCCGAGGTAGTAGAAGCACAGGTAGAGCGCCGAGGCCAGCGCCTGCTGGGTGCGGGCGCGGCGGCCCACCCAGCTGCTGGCGATCGAGTGCGAGGCGAAGAAGCCGAAGGTGAAGATGGCCATGCCGGCGACGATCAGGACCAGGTTGTGCGCCAGGGTCAGCAGCAGGCCGGCGAACATCGTCCCCATCACGCTCCACAGCACGTGGCGGCGGCCCAGGCGGTCGGCGCGGCGGCCGGCCCAGACCGAACTGAAGATGCCCAGCAGGTAGAGCAGGGAGACCGCGCCGACCACGCTCTGGCGCAGGCCGTAGGGCGCGCCCAGCAGGCGGAAGCCGATGAAGTTGTAGGCGCTGACGAAACAGCCCATCAGCAGGAAGGACAGGCCGAACAGCCATGGCAGGCCGTCGTCGCCGAAGTGGCGGCGCAGGCCGTGCACGGTCATCGCCAGGCCGCCCGACGAGGGCTTGAAGTTGCGCGAGACCGGCAGGCTGCGCCAGAACTCCCAGGCCGCCAGCAGGCCGGCCACGCCCATCACGCCCAGCGCCACGCGCCAGGACAGGAAGTCGGACAGGGTCGAGGCCAGCATCCGGCCCAGCATGCCGCCGAAGGCATTGCCGCTGATGAGGAGGCCCATCGAGACGCCCAGCGAAGCTGGTTCGATCTCTTCGCTGAGGTAGGCCATCGCCACCGCCGGCATGCCGCCCAGGGCCAGGCCGAGCAGGGTGCGCGCCACCAGCAGCTCGGTATAGCTGCGCGCGAAGGCGGACAATACCGTCATCGCGGCGGCCACGACCAGCGCCACCACCATCAGGTTCTTGCGGCCGATGCGGTCGGAGATGACGGAAGAGCACAGCAGCGAGAAGGCCAGCGCGGCGGTCGCCGTCGACAGCGACAGGCTGCTCTGCGCCGGCGTCAGCGCGAAATCGTGGGCCAGCAGCGGCATCAGCGGCTGCACGCAGTAGAGCAGGGCGAAGCAGGAGAAGCCGCCGAAGAACAGGGCGCGGTTGGTGCGGCGGTAGGCGGGGACGGCGGTGGGGCTGGACATGGCGACAGGGGCGGGGCTTTGATACTCCATCCTAGGATTGCACGAGCCATCTGTCCAATATATATTTGTGGCTCTACTTATCGCTTAAACAGATAACATGGAACTTCGGCATTTGCGTTACTTCGTCGCCGTGGCGGAAGAACTGAGTTTTACGCGCGCCGCCGAGCGCCTGCACATCGGCCAGCCGCCGCTGAGCCAGCAGATCCAGGCGCTGGAAGCCGAGATCGGCGCCAGGCTGCTGGAGCGGAACAAGCGGCGCGTGCTGCTGACCGAAGCCGGCCGCCTGTTCCTGGCGGACGCGCGGCGCATGCTGGCGCTGGCCGAGCAGGCCAAGGAAACCGCCCACCGCGCCCACATGGGAGAAGCGGGCGAGCTGCGGGTCGGCTTCACCTTCTCGACCCCGTTCACGCCGCTGTTCGCCAAGGTCGTGCGGCGCTACCGCCAGGCCTATCCGCGCGTGCTGCTGAGCTTCCAGGAGATGGCGACCCTGCACCAGCTGGCGAAGATCGAGTCGCGCGAACTGGACGTCGGCTTCGTGCGCCCGGCCTCGATGCAGCTGCCGCACAAGGTGGCGCTGACGAAGCTGCGCAGCGATCCGCTGCGGCTGGTGCTGCCGGCCGATTCGCCGCTGGCGCGGCAGAACAGCATCGCCGTGAAGGACCTGGCCGGCCAGGCCTTCGTCGTATTCCCCAAGGATGCGGGCACCGGCATCTACCACCAGATCTTCGAGCTGTGCCGCGCCGCCGGCTTCACGCCCCACATCGCGATGGAGGCGGGCGAACCGTCGACCATCATCGGCCTGGTGGCGGCCGGCTGCGGTATCTCGGTGCTGCCGGGCTCCTTCGAAGGCATCCACATGGAGGGCGTGGTCTACCGCCCGCTGGCCGATCCGGAAGCCACCACCTCGATGCTGCTGGCCCGTCACGCCGAGGGCGGCGGCCCGCTGGCGGAAGCCTTCGTGGCGCTGGCGCAGGCCGCCGCCGAGGAACACTAGCGCCCGCCGCGGTCCGCGAACAGCTTCGCCACCACCGTGCGGATCCACACGTTCGGCTCGTCCTTGTGGAATTTGCGGTGCCAGTACTGCTTCAGGTCGAACTGCGGGATTTCCAGCGGCGGCTGGATCAGGCGGATGCTGGCGACGCGCGCGAAGGATTCGCCGACCGCATACGGCACCGTCACCAGCAGGTCGGTGGAGGCGATGATGAAGGGGATCGACATGAAGTGCGGCGTCGACAGCACGACCCGCCGTTCGATCTTGTGCTTGGCCAGCAGCTGCTCGAAGATCTCCTGGCTGCGCCCTTCGGCGCGGATCACGGCATGGCCGATGCGCAGGAAGTCCGCCATCGAGATGCGCTCGCCCTTGATCCTGTGCCTGGTGTTGAGCAGGCTGATGAAGTTGTGGGTGAACAGGCGCTGCTGGAAGAAGTTGCGCGCCTTCAGGTCCGGAAAATAGCCGAGCGCGAGGTCGATCTCGCCCGACTCCAGGCCCGCCGCGATCTCCTCCGGCGGCAGGGTGACCGAGCGCACAGTGGCATGCGGCGCGTGGGCCTGCAGGTAGGCCAGCAGTTTCGGCAGGAAGGTCATCTCGCCGATGTCCGACAGCGCGAAGGTGAAGCGGCGCGTGGTCCCGGCCGGCTCGAAGCGCGTGCTGGCCAGCACCTCGGTCTTCACCCGCCCCAGGATCTCGCGCGTCGGCCCCAGCAGGGCGGTGGCGCGCGGCGTCGGCGACATGCCGTGCGAGCCGCGCACGAACAGCGGATCGCCGAGCGCCACGCGCAGCTTGTTGAGGGCGATGCTGACCTTGGGCTGGCTCCAGCCGAGGCGCTGGGCGGCGCGGCTGACGCTGCGCTCCTCGGCGATGGCCAGCACCACCGGCAGCAGGTTGAGGTCGAATCCGGCGTCCGTGCTCATATCTAAATATCGAATAAACGTTATTCTCTGAATTGTCTTGAGATATAACACAGGCGGCCTATGATTGCATGCACTACAACGACAGGAGACATGCATGAACAGGTTCACGCCAGGGGTTTGCTTGATCGTCGCAATGCTTGCCGGCGGCGCCGCCCACGCCCAGGACGACACCATCCGCATCGGCGTCATCACTTCGCTCAGCGGCCCCGCCGCCGAGAGCGGCGCGCAGATGAAGGCCGGGATCGACACCTGGCTGCGCCTGAACGGCGACAAGGTGGCCGGCAAGCGCATCGAAGTCATCTACAAGGACGATACCGGCACCCAGCCGGACATCGCCAAGCGCCTGGCGAACGAGCTGGTCACGCGCGACCACGTGGACGTGCTGGCCGGCTTCGTGTTCACGCCGAACGCGATGGCCGCCGCCGGCGTCGCCGACCAGAGCAAGACGCCGATGGTGGTGATGAATGCGGCGGCATCCAGCCTGACCGCGCGCTCGCCCTATGTGACCCGGGTCTCCTACACGATCGCGCAGTCGGCCAAGCCGCTGGCGGAATGGGCCTACCGCACCGGCGCGCGGCGCGTGTTCACCGTGGTGGCCGACTACGCGCCGGGCATCGATGCCGAGACCTGGTTCAACAAGACCTTCACTGGCCTGGGCGGCAAGATCGTCGGCTCGGTGCGCATGCCGCTGAACAGCGTCGACTACGGCGCCTTCGTCCAGCGTGTCAAGGACGAGAAGCCGGACGCCATCCACGTGTTCCTGCCGAACGGCCAGCCGATGGTGGCCTTCACCAAGGCCTACCGCGAGAAGGGCCTGGACAAGGCGAACATCCGCTTCCTGGGCGGCGAGGGCTGGGGCGACGAGGACGTGCTGAAGGCGGGCGGCGATTCCCTGGTCGGCATCTATTCCTCGGGCTTCTATTCCTATACCCGGCCGGGTGCCGACAACGCCAGCTTCGTCGACGCCTTCGGCAAGACCGTCAACGGACGCATGCAGCCGAGCTTCCTGGCGGCGTCCTCCTACGACGGCATGGCCCTGATCGCCAAGACCCTGGCCAAGACCGGCGGCAAGCCGGGCGGCGCGGCCTTCATGCAGGCGCTCAAGGGCTATACCAGCAGCAGCCCGCGCGGCACCGTGACCATCGACCCGGCCACCCGCGACATCGTCCAGACCATCTATATCCGCCGCATCGACAAGCGCGACGGCCGGCTGGTGGCCACCGAGATCGACCGCTTCGACGCGGTCAAGGACCCGGCCAAGTAAGCCGCGCATTCACAAGGAGATTAGCTATGTTCCCGCTCGATCAATGGTATGTCGCCGGGTTTTCCTGGGAATTGAAGGACCGGCCGGTGGCCAGGACCCTGCTGAACCGGAACGTCGTGATGTTCCGCACCGGCGAAGGCGTGGCCGCCGCGCTGGAAGACCGCTGCTGCCACAAGTCGCTGCCGCTGTCCTGCGGCACGGTCGAGAACCGCGGCGTGCGCTGCGGCTACCACGGCCTGCTGTTCGCGCCGGACGGCGCCTGCCTGGAGGTGCCCGGCCAGGAGCGCATCCCGGGCAAGGCGAAGGTGAAGTCGTATGTGCTGAGCGAAAAGGACAGCATCCTGTGGATCTGGATGCCGCGCGAGGAGGGCGGCCAGCCGACCCACGAGGCGCCGGACTACTGGGTGCACCGCGATCCGCGCTACACCTTCAAGGGCGATGTCTTCCACTATGACGCGCCCTACCAGCTGATCCACGATAACCTGCTGGACCTGAGCCACCTCGGCTACGTGCACCTGAAGACCATCGGCGGCAACGCGGCGGTCCACATGAACGCCGGGCTGAAGGTGGAGGCCGACGGCGACCAGGTCAGGGTGCTGCGCTACATGCCGGATTCGGCGCCGCCGCCGACCTACCTCGACGCCTGGCCCTTCAAGGGCAAGATCGACCGCTGGCAGGAAGTGGAGTTCAACGTCAGCCACCTGAACATCTGGACCGGCGGCGCCGACGCCGGCACCGAGGACATGCGGGACCCGCAGCGGGGCGGCTTCCACATGCGCGGCTTCCATGCGATCACGCCGGAAACCGACACCACGGCCCACTATATGTGGACCATGGCCTCGAACAACCACCCGGAGCGGCCGGACGTCAGCGGCGTCGTGTTCGACCAGACCGCGCTGACCTTCGAGGAAGACAAGGTGGTGATCGAAGCCCAGTACCGCAACATGCTGCGCCATCCCGGCGCGCCGCAGGTCGACATCCACGTCGACGTTGGCCCGAACCGCGCGCGCCGCGTGATCGAACGGCTGACGCGCGCCCAGAGCGCCTGACAAACCTTCAGGGCGGGACGATGCAACGCTGCCATGGAGGTTTTGTCAGGTGCTCCCCGAGTGTTCAGGCCTTGGTGTCGAGATTGCGCAGCACCCTCGCGTTAAGGCTGGCCAGCGTCTCCAGCTCGGCCGGCGTGAAGCCGGCGAAGGCGGCGGTGGTGGCGGCGGAGACCTCGGGCAGGAGGCGCTCGATCATCGCGCGGCCTTCCTCGCTCAGCGTAATCATCACCGCGCGGCGGTCGCCCGGCTTGGGGCCGCGCCGGACCAGGGACTTGGCCGCCAGCTCGTCGCACACGCGCGTCAGGTTGGCGGGCTTCTCGTTGCAGGCTTCGCCCAGTTCGGAAGCGGTCGAGGTTTCGTCGACGCTGCCATAGAGGATGGCCAGCACCATGTAGTGCGTGTCGCCCAGCTCGTACTGCCGGAGCGCGGCATTGCTCCTGTCGCGCAGGTTCTTCTGCAGATGGTAGGCCATCCGGACCAGCAGCATCTTCTCGAACGGGAATCCGGGGACGCGGGCCTGGACTCGCCGCAGCCGCTGTTCGGTCGGACCAAAATCGCTCATTGCATTCCTTGCAGCTTTTGAAAGTGCCGATTATCGCATCGAGGCGGCCGAAAGAGTGCGCCGAGGCAGGCTTCAGGGCGCCTTGTGCAGTTCAGGCCAGTTCGGATAGACGTATTGTGCTTCGGTCAGCGGGTAGGTGCCGTCGGCCCTGGCTTGTGCCAGCTCGGCCTGCACGCGGGCGCGGACCGGATCGTTGGCGGCGACATTGGTGGTGGAAGCGCAGCCGGTCAGGGCGGCGATGAGGACGACTGGGATCAGGGGTTTCAGGTTCATGACGTTCACCTTATTGAAGGAGGACCAGCGGAAAAGATTAGGTACAGGACATATTTTAGTACTGGATAGTTCATTTGTGAAGTAAATTCGCGTAAGTATAAATACGTATACGTCCGCTTGAGCACGAAAGACGCTCATGCGAAGCGGGTAGACGGTTTGAATGAGGACGCTACGCCGGGACGGCCTGCCTGGCAAGCGCGGAAGGGCATGGCCGCATGCCAAGATTGACATGCGGCCATGGGAGAGGGGAGGGATTACTGGCAGCTGAAGTTGGCGGCGTCGTCGACGCTGCCGCTGCCTTTATAGCGCGCGACTTTCGGATAGGCGCACAGCGGACGGGTGCGCGAGGCCGACCAGTTGGCGGGCAGGTCGCCATTCACGCCGCCGGCATTCCCGCTGCCGCGGGCCGATGCCGCCACCGTGTCCGGCGCCTGGCCTTTTTCGACCCAGGCGACGAGCGGCGTCAGCATGTCGAACTGGTCGGTGGCCGGGCCGCCGGAGCAGTGGTTCATGCCGGGCACCCGGAAGAAACGCGCGAAGTTCGCGGCGTCGCCGCCGTTGGCCGTGCGCAGCGCTTCATACCAGCCCGTGGTGTCGTCGCTCGAGAAGATCGGGTCGCTGGTGCCGTGGTAGACCAGCATCTTGGCGCCGCGGTTCTTCAGCGCCGCCAGGCTGGACGGGTTCGGCGGCGTCATGAAGGAGATCGCGCTCTCCGTGTAGACGCTGCTGGTGGCGTTGACCTTGGCCAGCATCGCGTCCAGGCTGGCGTTCAGCACGAAGCTGCGGCCGTCGAAGGTGGCCGGGTCTTCCGGCGGCACCTGCCAGATCAGGCCGACCGCGCCGGAATCGCGGTCGATCGGGGCGTTGAACTTCCAGCTCGACCAGCCGTTCGTCGCCAGTCCCGCATCCCAGGGGAAGCTGGTGTAGATCTGCTTGCCGCTCTCGGTCTTCGCCCCGGCGAACAGGGCCGCGATGCCGCTCTTCTGCGCCGTGGTGAGGCAGGTGCCGTCGCGCGCACCGGCGCAGGTCGGCACGTCGCGGTTCAGGTCGAAGGCCGCCTGGCAGGCTTTGGTATCCTGCACCAGGCCGTCGGCGGCGCCGTCGAGGGCATCGCACTTGCCCAGCACCGCATTCGATACCAGCGCCCTTTCGGCCTGGGTGAAGCCGGTGCCGAGGTCGCCCGGCGTGGAGGCCAGCGAGGCATAGGTCTTGGCGCCGGCGATGTTGGCGATCGCCGCCAGCGGCAGGCGGAAGCCGGGGTCGCCGACCAGGAAGCCGTCGTACTGGTCGGCGTAGCGCGCCGCCGCCACCATGGTGTGGCGGCCGCCGTTCGAGCAGCCGCCGATATAGGAGCGGTCCGGCGCCTTGCCGTAGGCGGCCTTGATCACGGCCTTGGCCATCGGCGTCAGCTTGCCGACCGCCTGGTAGCCGTAGTCCAGGCGCGCCTGCGGGTCGATGCCGAAGAAGGGCGTCGGCGCGCCATGGCCGGCGTCCGAGCTGATCACGGCAAAGCCCTGGTTCAGCGCATTGTCCAGCGGCCCGCCGCCGCCCACCGGTCCGAGCGCGCTGACGACGCTGCCGTCGACGCCGCCGTTGGCCTGGTAGAAGAAGCGGCCGTTCCAGTTGAGCGGCAGGCGCATCTCGAAGCCGATCGCATAGCTCTTGCCGTCGACCGCGCTGGTACGGCGCAGCATCTCGCCCAGCACCTGGCAGTGGGCCGGCACCGGCTTGCCGCCCACGGTGATGGTGCCGGCGGCGATCGCATTGACGGCGCTGATGGTGGTGTCGGGATAGGTCAGCTTGGCCGCCAGGTCGGCGCAGCCGGCCATGCTGGCGCCGGTGGCCGCGCTCAGCTGGGGCAGGGCCTGCGCCGGCGGGGCGGCGTTGTCGATGGGCGGGGGCTGGCCGTCGTTGTCGCTGCAGGCGGCAAGCAGCAGGGCGGCGAGCGCCGCGGCGATGGTGGTCGTGGAGCTGGTGTGTCGCATGTTCATACGTGTCTGGTCCTCTGCAAAATGACAGATCGAATACAAAACGTCGGGACGAACGGGATCCGCGCGGCCCTGGTGGAGGCCGCGTCGGGTTACTGCGATGGCGGGGTTTGCTGCTTAGTCGGGCATGACGTCCTTGAGGACGCCGATCGGTTCGTTGACCAGTTTGCCGTTGACCTTCTTGACTTCGCGAATGTACATGTTCTGCACGATGTCGCGGGTTTTCGGATCGATGCTGATCGGTCCGCGCGGGCTGTTCCACTTCATGCCGGTCAGGGTCTTGACGGCGGCGTCGCCGGTCACCTTGCCGTTCAGCTTGCGGATGGTTTCGTAGATCATGCCCATGGTGTCATACGCGGCCACGGTGACGAAGGTCGGCGCCGGGCGGTTCGGGTTGGCCGCCGCGTAGGCCTTCAGGAAGGACTTGTTGACCTCGTTGTCGAGCGCCGTCGAGTAGTTCAGCACCGTCACCGCACCCAGCGCGCGGTCGCCCAGGGATTCCAGGGTCGGGCTGTCGCTGGTCATGTCGCCTACGCCGAGGAACTTGATGCCGGCCTTGTCCAGGCCCTTGTCGCTGTAGGCCTTCAGCATGCCGACGCCGTCCTCGACGCCGGGCGCGAAGAAGAACACGGCATCCGGCTTCTGGTCCTTGATGCGCTGGACGAAAGGCGAGTAGTCCGGATTCGCCAGCGGTACCCGCGCCGAGCCGACGATCTTGCCGCCGCCTTCGGTGAAGCCCTTGGTGAAGCGGGCCTCGGCGTCGACGCCGGTGCTGTAGTCGCTCACCAGCGAATACACCTTGCCGATCTTGTTCTTCGCGGTCCAGTCGCCGAAGGGCTCGGTCATCTGCTGCATCGTCATCGAGGTGCGCAGCATATAGGGCGACTTGGCGGTGATGCCGGTGGTGACGGCGTTCATGACGATCATCGGCACCTTGCCCTGGGTGGCGACCGGGGCGACGGCCAGCGCGCTCGGGGTCAGCGAAAAGCCGATCAGGAAGCTGACCTTCTCGCGGCCAACCAGCTCCTGGGCGGCGCGCTTCGAGAGTTCGACGTTGCTGCCGCCGTCGTCGCGGTACAGGATCTCGATCTTCTTGCCGGCCACCTTGTCGCCGTACTGCTGCATATAGGTCTTGATGCCGTCCTCGAAGGGCTTGCCGATCTGGACGAAGGGGCCGGTCAGGGCCGCGATCACGCCGATCTTGATGGTGTCGCCTTCCTGGGCATAGGCGGACGTGCCGGCGAAGGGTAGAAAGGCCAGTCCGATGCATGCCAGTGTCTTCAGTTTCATGCTGTCTCCTCGTTGTATGAGTGCTGCCTGTTGTTGTAAGTCTTATTCCGTGCGCCTTAGTCCGCGACGATGGTCTGCTGCTCCCTGCCGTCGTACATCGCCTCCACCAGGGCGGCGCGGCGCTGCAGGACGGCGGCCTGGTTGATCGAACCCTTGTCGGTCTGCTCGCGGTGGTCGATCGAGGGCGGCTCGGCCAGCAGCAGCAGGCGGTCGACCCGTTTCGACGAACCGCTGGCGTCGCGATTCAGCTCGACCAGCAGTTTCTTGAAAAAGCCGCGCACCGGCGCGCTGGCCAGCACCTCGGCCGCCGAAGCATCCGCGCCGAGGCCGGACAGTTCGCGGCAGTGCTCGATGCGCGGGAACACCATCAGGCCGATGACCGGGCGGTTCAGGCCCGTCACCACCGCGTCCTGCACATAGGGCGCGCCCATGCTGACCACGCGCGCCCGCAGCGGACCGACGCTCACGAAGGTGCCGGTGCTGAGCTTGAAGTCCTCGGCGATGCGGCCGTCGAACATGAAGCCGAGTTCCGGCCGGTTCTCGTCGAAGAAGCGCAGCGCGTCGCCGGTGCGGTAATAGCCGTCCGCATCGAAGGCTTCGGCCGTCAGGTGGGGCGCGCGCCAGTAGCCCGGCGTCACGTGCGGGCCGTGGAAGCGCGCTTCCAGCTTGTCGCCGACAGGCACCAGCTTGACCTTGCAGCCCGGCGCCGGCACGCCGACATAGCCGGCGCGCACGATCGGCCCGGTGCCGAAGGTGCAGGACGGCGAAGTCTCGGTCATGCCGAGGCCCGTCATGATGCGGATCGATTCGCCGCAGCAGGCGATCGCCACCTTGTCGAGGCGTTCCCAGGCGGCCTGCGACAGGCCGGCGCCGGCGCAGAAGAACAGCTTCACGCGCGAGAAGAAGTTGGCGGCGAGAGCGGCGTCGGTTTCCAGGGCCTCGGTCAGCATCTCCCAGCCGGCCGGGATGTTGAAGTAGACGGTCGGCGCGATCTCGCCCAGGTTGCGGAGCGTGACGCCGAAGTCGCGCGGGGTCGGACGGGCATCGTCGATATAGAGCGTGCCGCCGTTGTACAGCACGATGCCGACGTTGTGGCTGCCGCCGAAGGTATGGTTCCAGGGCAGCCAGTCGAGCAGCACCGGCGGCTCCTTGCCGAAGAAGGGGAAGGTCTGCAGCAGCATCTGCTGGTTACTGGTCAGCATGCCGTGGGTGGTGATCACGGCCTTCGGCTTCTTGGTCGAGCCGGAGGTGAACAGGAACTTGGCGATGGTCGTCGGGCCGACTTCAAGGTTGCGGGCGTCGATGGTGGTCGGCGCCGTCTCCAGCAGCCCGGAGAAGCGGGTGGCGGCGTGGCCGGGCACTTCGCCGTCGCACAGGATCAGTTCCGCGTCGGCCGGCATCACGGCCTGGATGGCGCGCGCGAAGGCCGTGCCGTTGCAGGCGAAGATGGCGCCCGGCGTGAGCTGGGCGATCAGGTCGGCCAGCTTGGCCGGGTCGGTGGCGACCAGCGAATAGGCCGGCGACAGCGGCGCATACGGAATCCCGGCATACATCGCGCCGAGCGCCAGCTGGAAGTGCTCGAGGTCGTTGCCGGACAGGATGGCCAGCGGCCGCTCGCTTGATAAGCCGCGGTCGAGCAGGGCCTGGCCGATGCGGCGCACGCGCTGCAGGACGTCTGCGTAGGACAGGCGGGTCCATTCGCCGTCCGCGCCGCGGCGCGCCACCAGGGTGCGCTCGGGATGCCTGCGCGCGCCCTCGACCAGGCGGTCGGTGAAGCGCGGCGGGAAGTCCTGCAGCGGCGTGATCGCATCGACGTGCCAGATGCCGTCCACCTGCCAGGCGCCGATCTCGGGGTTGCCGAGTTCGATCTCCCGCTGTTTCGCACCGACCGTTCCGCTGCCGCCGCCGTCGAGGCCGTTCGTCGATTGGGTCATGACAGCTCCGCTCAGATCGGGTAGTGGCGGTGGCCGGTCTGCACCGTGATCCAGCGCAGGTCGGTGAACTCGGCGATCGCCGCCTTGCCGCCGAAGCGTCCGTAGCCGCTGCCTTTCACGCCGCCGAAGGGCATCTGGGCTTCGTCGTGCACGGTCGGGCCGTTGATGTGGCAGATGCCCGATTCGATGCGCCGGGCCACCGCCATCGCGCGGCCGATGTCGCGCGAGAACACGCTCGACGACAGGCCGTATTCGCTGTCGTTGGCCAGGCGGATCGCTTCCTCGTCGCTGTCGAAGCGCAGCACCGAGACGATCGGGCCGAAGGATTCTTCCTGGTAGACCAGCATCTCGGGCGTGACGCCGTCGACGATGGCCGGCTGCATGATGTTGCCGTCCACGCCGCCGTCCGCCTGGGTCACTGTCGCGCCGCGCGCGCGCGCATCCTGCAGCATGGCGTCCACGCGCAGGGCGGCGCCGGGGTCGATCATGCCGGCCAGCGGGGCGTCGCTGCGGGCCGCCTTCAGCTTCGCGGTCTTGGCGGCCAGCTTCTCGACGAACTGGTCGGCCACCTTGCGGTCGACCAGGATGCGGTCGGCCGACATGCAGATCTGGCCCTGGTTGAAGAAGGCGGAGAAGGCGGCCGCCTCGACTGCCTCGTCGAGGTCGGCGTCGTCCAGCACCACCACCGGGTTCTTGCCGCCCAGTTCCAGCAGCACCGGCTTCAGGTGCCTGGCCGCCTGCTGGGCGATGATGCGGCCGACCTTGGTCGAACCGGTGAAGTTCACGCGGCGCACGGCCGGGTGGGCGATCAGGCGCTCGACCACCTGGGGCGCGTCCTGGGGCGCATTGCTGATCACGTTGACGACGCCCGGCGGGAAGCCGGCGTCCGTGAAGACCTGGCCGATCAGGCGATGCAGCCCGGGGCAGAGCTCCGACGATTTCAGCACCACCGTGTTGCCGCAGGCGAGGGGCATCGCCAGCGCGCGCGTGCCGAGGATGATCGGCGCGTTCCAGGGCGCGATGCCGACCACCACGCCGCAGGCCTGGCGCACGCCCATCGCCAGCGAGCCGGGGACGTCGGAGGGAATGACTTCGCCGCCGATCTGGGTCGTCATCGAAGCCGCTTCGCGCAGCATGTTGGCGGCCAGCGTCACGTTGAACTGGTACCACATCGGCGCGCCGCCGGCCTCGAGCACGGCGGTTTCGACGAAGCGGCCGCGCAGCGCCTCCATGGCGTCGGCGGCCTTCAGCAGCAGGGCGCGGCGGGCGCCCGGTGCCATCGCCGACCAGGCCGGGAAGGCAGCGCGCGCGGCCTCGACGGCGGCGTCGGCATCTTCCAGGGTGGCGGCGGCGGCGCGGGTCGCGACTTCGCCGGTGGCGGGATTATGGCGCTCGAAAGTGGCGCCGTTCGAAGCGGGGCGGGCTGCGCCGCCGCACAGCAGATCGGAACTGAACATGAGGTCTCCTCATTGTGACTGGATGAAATTATTATTGTCGTTGTGCCGATTCTCGCTCAGCTGCGCTTATAAGTCTGCAGGCCCGGCTTGATCGTCTTATCGTCCAGGAACTGCTTGAGGCCTTCCTTGCGGCCTTTTTCCGGGTCGCGGTAGTTCGACTGGTCGGTCTTGGCGTACAGGTAGTCCTCGTTCTGGTCCCAGCTCAGCTCGCGGCAGCGCTTGAAGCCGATCTTCGCGTAGCGCAGCACCACCGGGTTCTTTTCCAGCAGCTTGCCGGCCAGTTCGATCACGGCGTCGCGCAGCTGTTCCTTCGGGACGCTCTTGTTGATCAGGCCCATCGCGGCCGCTTCCTTGCCGGTGAAGGTGTCGCCGGTCATGATGTAGTGGAGGGCCTGGCGGTGGCCCATGGTGTCGGCCACGGCCTTGCTGACCAGGTTGCCTGGCGGGATGCCCCAGTTGACTTCGGACAGGCCGAACACGGCGTCGTCGGCGGCGATCGCCAGGTCGCAGGCCACCAGCGGCGAGAAGGCGCCGCCGAAGCACCAGCCGTTGACCATCGCGATGGTCGCCTTGCTGTACATGCGCAGCAGCTTCCACTGCCATTGCGAGCAGTCGCGGCGCATGCGTTCCTGCATGATTTCCGGCTTGCCGTCGGTCTCGCGGAAGTATTCCTTGAGGTCCATGCCCGCGGTCCAGGACTCGCCGGCGCCGGTCAGCACGATCACCTGGGCTTCGTCGTCGAGTTCGAGCGTCTCCAGCACGTCGATCATCTCGCGGTTCAGGGTCGGGCTCATGGCGTTGCGTTTTTCCGGGCGGTTCAGGGTGATCCAGCCGATCCCGTTCTCGACGTCGACCTTGACGGTCTGCCAGCGTGCTTCGTATTTGGACATACAATGTCTCCTCAGTGGTTTGTGTAGTATCAGGCTACCTGATATGTGACTTATACTATACGCAGCTCTTTTCCCTGACAAGCATCTTTTATGGCAATCGAAAAAAAATCTTCGCCCGCGGCCACGCCGGCAAAACCGACCGGCCTGGCCTACCTGGTGGGACGCCTCGACCATGTCCTCAACCAGCGCCTGCGCGACAGCCTGGCGCCGTACGGCCTGTCGGTGCCGCAGTACACCGCGCTGTCGGTATTCCGCGCCCACGGCTCGCTCTCGAATGCCCAGCTGGCGACGCGCACCATGATCTCGCCGCAGTCGGCCAACGAGATGGTCAAGCAGATGGAGGGGAAGGGCTGGATCGAGCGCAGGCCGGACCCGGCCCACGGACGCATCATCCAGATCAGCCTGACGGCGTCCGGCGAAGAGATCCTGCGCGACTGCGATGCGCAGGTGGTGGGAGTGGAAAACATCATGACCGCCGGCCTCGGCAAGGAAGAGCGCGCGCAGCTGCAGGCGCAGCTGCGGGCGGCGGTGCACGCGCTCAGCGTGCGGGGAATCTGATTACTTTCCCGGATCCTTCTGGTTCGGGAATTTGTCGAACTCGACGTTGTACGGCTGGCCGTTCACCTTCTCGACCTTGCGCACGTAGACGTTCTGCACGATGTCGCGGGTGGCCGGGTCGATCGCGATCGGGCCGCGCGGACTCTCGAACTGCATCCCCTTCAGCACCGCCATGGCCTTGTCGCCGTCGATCTTCCCGCCCAGCTTCTGGCTGACCTCGTAGATCGCATGCATGCCGTCATAGGCGCCCACCGCCATGAAGTTCGGGCGTCCGCCGTTCGGATTGGCCTGCGCGAAGCTCTTCAGGAAGGCATCGTTCTCGGGCGACTTGTGGGCCGCCGAATAGTGGAAGGTGGTGATCACGCCGAGGGTGGCGTCGCCGATCGCCGGCAGCACGTGGTCGTCGGTCAGGTCGCCGGTGGCGATCACCTTGATCCCGGCCTCGGCCAGGCCGCGCTCGCGGTAGCCCTTCATGAAGGCGATGCTCTGTTCGCCGGCAGGCACGAACACGAACACCGCGTCCGGCCTGGCGTCCTTGATGCGCTGGATGAAGGGCGCGAACTCCGGATTCTTCAGCGGCACGCGGATCGCCTCGACCACCTTGCCGCCGTTCTTCTGCAGGCGCTCGCTGAAGGCCTTCTCGGCATCGATGCCGGGGCCGTAGTCGGCCACCACGGTGGCGACGTTCCTGATCCCGTTCTTGACCGCCCAGTCGCCCATCGGCGCCGAGATCTGCGGCAAGGTCATCGAGAAGCGCGCGATGTAGTCGGACTTGCTGGTGATGACGGACGTGGCCGCGTTCATGACGATCATCGGCTTCTTGGCCTGCTGGGCGATCGGCGCCACCGCCAGCGCTTCCGGCGTCAGGCCGAAGCCGGCCAGGAAGTCGACCTTGTCGCGCACCACCAGTTCCTGCGCCAGGCGCTTGGCGATTTCGGGCGAAGGGCCGGTGGTGTCCTTGTAGATCACCTGGATCTTCTTGCCGGCGACCGTGTCGCCATGCTGGGCCATCCAGGCCTTGATGCCGCCTTCCATCTGCTTGCCGTAGTCGGCGAAGGGGCCCGAAAAGGCGGCGATCACGCCGACCTTGATGGTGTCCTGGGCTTGCGCGGGCAGGGCGCCGAGGGTGCTCATGGCGGCCAGCGTGGCGATTGCGGTTGCGAGGGTCCTGCGCTTCATGCATGTCTCCTTTGGTTGGTGTTGTCTTGTTGCACGTATCTTGTTGACATTATCAGGCTACCGAACATAGTATTTATTTAGCGTTCGGTAGGCAACAACTTGTTCGATAATCGAACGCAGATAATTAATCCTAGGAGACACAATGAAGAACACCATCTGCAGCGCGGTGGCGCTGACCTGCGGCCTCGCCGCTTCCGCCGCCGGCGCACAGACCAATGTCACGATCTACGGTATCGTCGATAGCGGCGTGGCCTACATGACCAACGTGAACGCCGCCGGCGACAACATGTTCAAGATGCCTTCGCTGACCAGCTCCTTCCCGTCGCGTATCGGCTTCCGTGGCACCGAAGACCTCGGCAACGGCCTGCAGGCCTTCTTCGTACTGGAAAACGGCCTGGCAATGGACACCGGCACCCAGCAGCAGGGCGGACGCCTGTTCGGACGCCAGGCCAACGTCGGCCTGAAGGGATCGTGGGGCGCCATCACCCTGGGCCGCCAGCTGAACATGACCTATATCTCGCAGCTCAAGTCCGACGTCCTGGGGCCGCACCTGTTCGCGGTCGGCAGCATCGACGCCTACCTGCCGAATGCGCGCAGCGACAATGCGATCGGCTACATGGGCAACTTCAACGGCTTCGTGGTGGGCGCCACCTGGAGCTTCGGCCGCGATGCCTCCGCCGCCGGCGGACCGGCCGCCACCAACTGCGCGGGCGAGGTCGCGGGCAATGCCAGGGCCTGCCGCCAGTACACGACCCTGCTGGGCTACGAGGTCAAGGACTGGGGCGTGAACACCTCCTACGACCGCATGTACGGCAATACCGGCGCCGCCGGCGGCCTGACCAGCAGCGACAACACCGACGTCCGCACCACCCTCAACGGCTACTACATGCTGGGTGCGACCAAGATCGGCGCCGGCCTGATCGACCGCGACACCCACGCCGCCACCGGCCACACCGAATCCGACCTCTACTACCTCGGCGTCAGCTACCCGATCGGCGCTTACGTCATCGACGCCCAGGTCGCCCGCCGCGACACCAAGAACTCCAGCTCGGACGTCAACATGCTGGTGGCGCGCCTGACCTACAACTTCTCCAAGCGCACCGCCTGGTACGCCTCGGTCGGCCGCATGGCCAACAAGGGCACGTCCGCGGTGGCGCTGGATGCCGGCGGCACCGTGGGCGCGGGTCTTGGCCAGAACGGTGTGATGACCGGCCTGCGCCACACTTTCTAAAAGGCCGAGCCCTTTTCAGGGCAGCAGCACCGACAGCTCCTGGGCGCCGCGCAGGAGCACCGGCAGGAACTCCTGCTTCATCCGTTCCACGGTGACGCGCGCGGCCTGGGCGCCGACGTTGAGGGCCGCCAGTACCTGGCCCGAGGCGCCGCGCACCGGCACCGCGATCGAACGCAGGCCCAGTTCGAGCTCCTCGTCGATCAGCGCGTAGCCGTCCTGGCGCACGCCGGCCAGCAGCTCGCGCAGGCGCTTCTGGTTCA
>Ga0308170_10001967_pt1 | contig 18288 bp, 19 predicted proteins | sample PhyBR2_2_FD_202136 | JGI IMG/M metagenome (GOLD analysis project Ga0308170, IMG submission 202136) | Phyllosphere microbial communities from UC Gill Tract Community Farm, Albany, California, United States - DLSLSB.R2 | ecosystem: Host-associated > Plants > Phyllosphere > Unclassified | place... | reverse complement strand
ACCGCACCCGCTAAGGGCTGCGGCGTCGGGGAGTGGCGCAGGCTGGTAGCGCACCTGGTTTGGGACCAGGGGGTCGCAGGTTCGAATCCTGTCTCCCCGACCATCATCGAAAAACCGTTATATCACAGCTACTTGGCTAAATTTGCCGTAGCAAGTGCTGGAGCGCTTGCTGTAGCGTCGAGGGTCAGGATTCGTTGATCAAAGCCAGAAGATGACAGTGGCAGCGAGGGCGATGTCGGACAAGAAGGCCATCGGACACCTATCGTAGCGGGTCGCAACGCGGCGCCAGCCCTGCATCCGTCCGAACATGATCTTGATACGGCTACGGCGCCTGTAGCGGCGTCTGTCGTATTTGATGGGCTCGAGCCGAGACCTCCGACCTGGGATGCATGGCTGGATGCCCTTGGCTTGCAAGGCATCCCTGAACCAGTCGGCGTCGCAACCGCGGTCGCCGAGCAGCCATAGCGCCTTGGGCAGATCGTCGAGCAATGCGGCCGCACCAGTGTAGTCGCTGACTTGTCCGGCGGTCATGCAGAAGCTGAGCGGACGGCCGTTTGTGTCGGTCACAGCATGAAGCTTCGTGTTCATGCCACCTTTGGTGCGATCAATCAGGCGCCCGAGATCCCCTTTTTAACCCGCAGGCTCGATGCCGTACGGTGCGCCTTCAGATTCGTCACGTCGATCATGACGGTCTTTGGGTCGGCATCAGCGGAAGCCAGACCCTCCATCATGCGGAGGAACACACCCATCTCACCCACAGTTTCCAGCGATTGTAGAGCGTCTTGTGCGGGCCGTAGTCGCTGGGCGCATCACGCCAGCGCAGCCCATTGCGGTTCACGAAAACGATGCCGCTCAACACCCGCCGGTCGTCAACTCGCGGCTTGCCATGGCTCTTTGGGAAATATGGCCGCAGGCGCGCCATCTGCTCCTCCGTCAGCCAGTACCGGTTGCTCATCCACGCTCTCCTCACGGAGCCTGAATCAGATCGCGCCTCTCACACCAATGGGTTCTGACCCTAGACAAGAGCCTGACCGACCGGGTTCATTCGATCGAGCGCGAGCAAACCTATTATCACTTGATCGGGGGCATCGTCTTGGCGGTCTTCATCGCCATGACCGCGACGTGGATCCGCGATGGTGGGCCGAACTGACTTTTTTCCACCGCCCCCAACGGTCTCGTCCGCTGTGGCGCTGGCTGCGACTAGGTCGGCCCCGGCCAAACCCGCGGAGCTTGCGACCCAAAAAGCTGCCAGTAAGCCCGCTAACCCCAGCAGCCCCCCAGGAACCGCGTTCTCTCTGGGCCGCTGGGTCTCGGGATGGCTATATGGGGACGCGGGCGAGCGCAGCGCCACGACCTGCCCGAGCATATTCGTGATTGAGGTCGAGCACGACCTGAACTGCGTAGCGGCCAGGTGATGCTGTCTCGAAGCGACGAGGGAATGCCAGGAGATCGGCATTAAGTTCCACGGTCTCGCCAGGGTATCGATGCGACCTCCTGCGCTGCAATGTGACCGGACCGGGACCTGACGCCAAAAACTCCCCGTGGCGGGCAAAGACACACCACGGGGTCGCAGGGTCAGAACCGGAAGCCGACGCCGAGCGTGAGCTGCGACCGGTCAAGGTCGATATTGCGGCTGAAGGTCACGCCAGCCGGATCCGTGACCGTCACCGCATCATAGTTTGAATAGCGGTATTCCGCCTTTACGAAGGCGCCGCGGCTGAGCTTCTGCTCGACGCCAAGGCCGATGCGATAGCCGCTGACCTTGGGCCGATCCTCATATGTCGGGTTGAGCGTGTCGTCCGATTGAAAGCGCAATCTGGTCGACGTGAATCCCCCCTTTACGTACACCATCGTCCTGGGTGCAGCGACATAACCGAACCGACCGCCGATATAGAAATCCCCGCCGGGTCGCAGATACGTCGAACGTGTCGCCGAGCGCTCACGCAGATCGGTGGTGGTACCGGCATATTCCGATCCGAAACCGATCACCATGCGATCGAACTGAAAATCATGCCCAAATCCGGCGCCGTACGACAAACCGTCGATTGATCCGCTCGCGCCGTCGATCCCGCTGCTGACCCGGTCATAGCCGATCAAGGCTTCGACGTGCGTGCCTCTGAAGGTCTTCGGCACCGCATCGCCTTCCTGGGCCAGCGCCGGCACTGCCATGGCGCCTCCCAGCAGCGCCACAGCGAATGCCGAATATACCCGGACGGACTTTGAACAGGTCATCATGTCTTCCTCAATCCAACAAGACCCACCGACACGGCAGGTCTTTTGGCAGGCTAGCTGCCGATAAAAATGGGAGCAATATAATCAATTTTTGAGGATCCGTCTGTTTCATGCAATTATATTGGCATTGCTCACGCCATAACATGGTGCGTGCTGGTGAATGGGCGGCGTCGCCCTTTCGCTGGTCCGTGCCACCGTATGAGGAATTGAGTATGTGGGTTTATCGCTTGTTGCCTGCGGCCGTGGTTGCCGCGTCGATCGTCACAGCACAGGCGGTTCCGACGCAGGCTGATGCGCAGGTTGTCGTACGGTCGACGCGGGTTGTCGGACGTCCGGCTGCCGTCCACACCACGGTCGTCGCCCACCCTGCGACGACCGTTCATGCCACCGCCGTCGTGCGCCCCGGCACGACGGCGGTGTGGCGGACCGGCACGCGCGGTTCGCGCGTGCTGGTGGTCAATAGCCACTCCTACGCCTTCGTCGCGCGGCCAGGCGGCTATTACTATCACGCTGGCTACGGCTATTGGCACCCGGCGCACGGCTGGTGGGTCGAGGGGCGCAAATGCTGGGCGAATGGCGCGCTCAACCCGCCCGGCGCCGCCGGGGGCGCTGCCGTTCGCGTGTGGCACAATCCGCCGGGGGTCGCGGGCGGCCCGGGCATGTCCTACACCCAGTTCAGCCGCTGCTGATCCGCGCCACCTCGCATGTCCAACGCTATCCCGCGCGCGGCAGGCATGACGCTCGGCCTGCTGCTCGTTGCCGGCTGCGCGGGGGGCGGCACACTGCCGCCCCCTACCCCCGTGATCGACACTATCTGGTCCGACCGCCTTCCCGCCAACGCCGCTCCACGTCGAGCGGATTGGTGGCGCGCCTTCACCGACCCCGTGCTCGACGCGCTCGTCGCACACGCGATCCGCGCGAGCCCCGATCTGCAAAGTGCCGCGGTGAAAATTGTGCAGAGCCAGGCACAGGCGCGTCTGTCGAGCGGGGGCGGGGCACCGCAAATCGGTCTGACCGGCGGCGTTAACGCTGTGCGGATTCCCCCCGAACTCGCCGAGCGGCTGCAACGGCTCGATCCGGTGATCATCAAGGACAGCCTGACGGTGCAGGCAAGCTGGGAGCCCGATCTCTGGGGCAAGCAGGTTAACGCAGCGCGCGCCGACCGATTGAACGCGCTGGGCGCGCAGGCTTCCTATGAGGCGGCGCTGGTGTCGCTGCTCGGTGATCTGGCCAGCGCATATGTCACGCTGCGCGTGCTCGAAGCGCGGCTGGTGATCGCGAAGACGACCGAGGATGTGCAGGCACAAGCGGCCGCGCTCGCTGCGATCCGCCAGCGCGAGGGCAGGACCGCGTTGCAGGATCCGGCTCAGGCCGCCGCCAACGCCGCACAGGCCCGGGCGCAGACCGGCACGCTGGAAGCGCAACTTCACCAGCAGCGCCACGCACTCGCATTGCTTGCCGGCATGACCGAAGGCGAGATCGCGCCTGTGCTCGCCGCGCCCGGCCGGATCCCGGTCGCGCCAGCCGCGCCCGATGCGGGGATACCGCGCGACCTGTTGCGCGATCGCCCCGACGTCCGCGCCGCCGAATTCGCCGCACGCGCACAATTTGCCAAGTTGAAGAGCGCCAGGGCCAGTCTGTATCCGTCCTTCTCGCTGTCGGGGCTGCTCGGCTTCAGCGCCACAACGATCGGCGCATCGACGCTGCTCGACCTGTTCACCTGGGACAAGCGCGCGGTCGCTGGCGGGATCGCATTCAACGTGCCGCTGTTCGACCGCGGCAGGCTCGTTGCGCAGGTCCGTGTCCAGGACGCGGCGGTCGAGCAGGCGCTGCTCGGGTATGAGAAGGCCGTTCTGGCGGCGCAGCGCGACGTGCTCAACGCACTGGTTCAATGCGATACCGCACAGCAGTCGATCGCGGCGCTCAGCGATGCAGACGAGGCGAGCGGGATCGCGCTCCGTATTGCCATGGCACGCTACCGCGAGGGCGCGAGCGACCATCGCACGCTTTTGAGCGCCGAACTGTCCGATCTGGCGATCCGCGATGCCCGCCTCCAGGCCGACGGCAATGTCGCACTCGGCTATATCGCGCTCAACCGTGCGCTCGGTGCGGGGCCCGGCGCGGCGAATCTGCCCGACCCGCTTTCGCCCGGCATACGGGCGCGCATGACGCACCGGACCCACTGGGGGACGCTGCTTCCCCCTGCCCCACCCGCTTCCCCCGTAACCCCGGAATCCCCGCAATGAGTCGATTTCACTGGTTGGTGCCCTGCGCCAGCGCCCTCGTTCTGGCCGGTTGCGGTCAGCGCCAGACGATGCCAGCCGATACCGCACCGACGGTGATCGTCGCCCATCCGCGCATCACGCCGATGTCGGGCCGGATCGAGCTGACGGGCACCGTCGCACCGTCGGCGACGGTCGACCTGATCGCGCGGACCGCGGGCACCATCCGGAGCAAGCAGTTTGTCGATGGCAGCTATGTCACGCGCGGACAGCTGCTGTTCCGGATCGAACCGGACAGCGCGGACGCGCAGGTCGAGCTCAACGCCGCGCGCGAGCGGCAGGCGCGGCTCGATTATGCCCGCCAGCGCCGCCTGCTCGCGCAGGATGCTGCGGCGGTGGCCGATGTCGAAGCGTCGAAGGCCAATCTCGACCAGGCGGCGGCGAACACGCGGCTCGCGCGGATCGCGTTGCGCAACACGATCGTGCGCGCGCCGTTCAATGGCTTTATCGGCGCAAGCCTCGCCGATGTCGGCGCCTATGTCGGTGGTGCGGGCGCGCCGGCCAAGCTTGCCAAACTGCAGCGGCTCGAGCCTGTCTATGTCGCCTTCACGCTCGGCGAGCGCGACGTGCTGCGCATCCTTGCGAGCGGCAAGGCCGCGCACAGCGCAATGCAGGACTATCCGGTCCATATCGCGCTGCAGGGCGAGAGCGGCTACCCCCATATCGGCCGGCTCGACTTCGCCAACAAGGCGGTCGATGCCGCCACCGGATCGCTTCAGGCGCGCGCGGTCGTCGCCAATGGGCCCCGCGCTGCGTTACTGCCCGGATTGTTCGCCAAGGTCCGGATCGAGACCGGTGATGCCGCCGCGACGATGCTGCTTCCCGCGCGCACGATCCAAAGCGATCCGCTCAGCGACTATGTGTTGCTGCTCGACGCGAAGGGCATCGTCCAGCGCCGCGACATCCGCACCGGCCGCGAGTTCGGACGCAATCGCGAGGTGTTGGCAGGGCTCACCCCCTCGGACCGCGTGATCGTCGAAGGCTCCGCCAGCGCCCGGATCGGTCAGACGGCGCATGCCCGGCTGACGACCCTGCCCGCAACCGATTCCGAGTGACCGCCCGATGATCGCCAATTTCTTCATCGAGCGCCCCGTGCTCGCCAACGTCATCGCGATCCTGACGATGCTGATCGGCGCGGTCGCGATCCTAGCGCTGCCGATCGCGCAATATCCGCCGATCACGCCGCCGACGATCCAGGTCACCGCCTCCTATCCCGGCGCGAGCGCGCGGACCGTGATCGACACCGTCGCGCTGCCGATCGAGCAACAGGTCAATGGGGTGAAGGATCTGCTCTACATGCAGTCGACGAGCACCAACGACGGCAAATACGCGCTCGCGGTCACTTTCCGGCCCGGCACCGATCTCAACGATGCACAGGTGCTGGTGCAGAACCGCGTCGCCACTGCGGTTTCGAAACTGCCGCAGGCGGTGCAGCAGCAGGGCGTGGTGACCAAGCAGAAATCCACCGCGATCCTGCAAATCATCACGCTGAGTTCGGCGCACAACCAATATAGCGGCCTCGCGCTTGCCAATTTCGCGACCGCACGGATCCGCGACCAGCTGGCGAGGCTTCCCGGGGTCGGCGACGTCACGGTGTTCGGCGCCGGGCATTATAGCATGCGGGTATGGCTCAACCCCGAGGTGATGCGCGCACGCGGCATCGCGCCAGCCGACGTTTCCGCAGCGATCGGCAAGCAGAGCCAGCGCGTCACTGCCGGACAGATCGGCATGCCGCCCGCCGAGGCGGCGCAGGATCTGCAGTTGACCGTCAATGTCGATGGCAACTTCACCAGCGAGGAGGATTTCCGCGCGATCATCGTCAAGTCGGCGGGCACGCCCGGCGCGCCGCTGACGCGGCTTGGCGACATTGCGCGGGTCGAGCTGGGCAGCGTCAACTATGGCCAGTTCTTCACCTACGACGGCAGTGCCGCCGCCGGTATCGCGATCTATCAGGCACCCGACGCCAATGCGCTCAGCACCACCGCGGCGGTCGCGGCGAAGATGAAGGCGCTGTCGGCGGCGTTCCCGTCCGGTCTGGTCTACCAGATCCCGCTCGACACCACGGTGTTCGTCTCGGAATCGATCCACGAGGTGTACAAGACGCTGGTCGAGGCGGGCGTGCTCGTCCTGCTCGTCATCGTCGTGTTCCTGCAGGACTGGCGCGCGACGCTGATCCCGGCGACCACCGTCCCCGTCACGATCATCGGCGCGTTCGCGGCGATGGCGGCGCTCGGCTTCTCGATCAACCTGCTGACGCTGTTCGCCATCGTGCTGTCGATCGGGATCGTCGTCGACGACGCGATCGTCGTGGTCGAGGGCGTGACGCATCACATCGAACGCGGGCTGGCGCCGCGCGCGGCGGCGGCGCAGGCGATGAAGGAATTGCTCGGGCCGATCATCGGCATCACGCTGGTGCTGATATCGGTGTTCCTGCCCGCCGCGTTCATGCCGGGCGTAACCGGCGCGATGTACCGCCAGTTCGCGCTGGTGATCGCCGCCACCGCCGCGATCAGCGCAGTCAACGCGGTCACGCTCAAGCCGACGCAGAGCGCGCAGTGGTTGCGTCCGCAGCGACGCCAGGCCGACGGCACCCCGCTGCGCAAGAACGCCTTCTATCGCGGGTTCGACCGGGTCTATGCCGCGACCGAGCGGCGCTATGTCGCGCTGGTCGGCTGGATCATTGGACGCAGCGCTCAGGCTGCACTGATCGCGCTCGGCCTGATCGCGCTCGCCGGCTTCGGGCTCTCGCGCGTGCCGACCGGCTTCATCCCCAATGAGGACCAGGGCTATCTGATGGTCATCGTCCAGTTGCCCGACGCCGCGAGCCTGCAACGCACCGGCACCGCGATGGCGAAAATGGCCGCCGAGGTGCGTAAGGTGCCAGGCGTCGATCATCTCATCAGCATCGGCGGCGTCTCGCCGCTCGACAACAATGCCTCGCTCGCGAATGCCGGAATCCTGTACGTCGTGCTCGAGCCGTGGGAAGAGCGCGCCACGCGCAAGGCCGGCGATCTGCGGTCCATCTACGCCAAACTGCAGCGCCGGCTGCGGACAATCCCGGAAGCGAGCGCGCTGATCACGGTGCCGCCGCCGATCCCCGGCCTCGGCCTGTCGGGCGGCTTCCAGCTCCAGACGCAGCTGACCGATGGCAGCCTCGACTATGACCGGCTCCATGCGATCACCGAGCGGATCGCGGAGCGGGCGGCGAAAGAGCCCTCGATCGCGCAGGCCTTCACCCCGTTTCGCGCCAGCGCGCCGCAGCTCGCGGTGCATGTCGACCGGGCGCGTGCGGAAGCGCTCAACGTCGCGACCGGCGACGTGTTCGACGCGCTGCAAGGCTATCTCGGTTCGAGCTATGCCAGCCAGTTCACCCGCTTCGGCCAGACGCTGACGGTGTTCGTCCAAGCCGACGAACCCTATCGCCACAGCGCCGACGCGATCGGCCGGCTCGCGGTACGGAGCCGCGCAGGCGCGATGGTGCCGCTGTCCGCGATCGCCGACGTGACGCACACCACCGGCCCCGCGATCGTCAGCCTGGACAATCTGTTCCCCTCGGCATCGGTCAATGGCGGCACGGCCCCGGGCTATAGCTCGGGCGAGTCGATCGCTGCGCTCGAGCGGATCGCGGGCGAGGTGCTGCCGAGCGGCACCGCGTTCGAATGGACCGGGATGGCGTATCAGGAAAAAATCGCGGGCAGTGCCGCGCTGCTGATCTTCGCGCTGTCGATCATCCTCGTTTATTTCGTGCTCGCGGGGCAATATGAGAGCTGGATCACGCCGCTTGCGGTCGTCGGGTCGGTGCCGCTTGCGCTGCTCGGCACGGTCGCCGTGCTGCTGCTCGTGGGGTTGCCCAACAACATCTACGTCCAGATCGGACTGGTGCTGCTGATCGCGCTGTCGGCCAAGAACGCAATCCTGATCGTCGAGGTCGCGCGCGAATTGCGCGTCGCGGGGCAGACGATCGTTGCGGCGGCGCTCGAGGCGGCGCGCATAAGGCTGCGGCCGATCGTGATGACGTCGTTCGCGTTCATTCTCGGTGTTCTTCCGCTGGTCCTGGCCAGCGGTGCAGGCGCCGCGGCGCGCAAGTCGATCGGCATCGCGGTATTTTCGGGGATGCTCGCATCGACCTGCCTCGCGCTGCTGTTCGTCCCCGCGCTGTTCGTCGTACTGCAGCGCTTCGCCGAGCGGCGCACCCCGGCCAGCGAGGCGACGACACCATGCGCCGGCTAGGCCGCCTTGATCCCCGCTGCATTTACCGTGCAGAGCACGGCGTCGACCATCCGCATGATGACCGCGCGCGCCGCGTTGCGATCAAGGTCCTCGTCCTCGCGCAGTCGCCGCCAGCAATGAAAGCTGAGCGCCAGGTGCAGCGCGATCGCGAGTGGCTCGTCGGCCCTGACCATGTCGGGCAGGATTGCGGACAACGTCGTCCATTCGAGCTTGAGCTGGCGCCGATAGTCCTTCATCAGCACGGGCGAGTTGAACCGGCGCAGGTCGGCGGCAGCGCGGAACGGCAGCAATTCCTCGTAGATCTTCCAGCGTCGTTCGGCGATCTCGCGCACCCGACCCTGCCAGTCGGCCGCTTCGAGCGGACGGATCATGATCGGCATGACGCGATCCTCGACGCGCTCGGTTACCTCGCGATATATCCCTTCCATATCGCCGAATTGGCGAAAGACCGTGCGCTGACCGACACCGGCAAAGACCGCGACCTGATCCGCGGTCGGAAACAGATTACCGGTCCGGATCAGCTCGACCATTGCCTCGACGATCGCTGCGCGACTGGCCTTGCTGCGTTCGCGCCGGCCGTCCGGGACGGTGTCGGCGCTGGGTACCAGACGTTTTGCGGATCTCGGTTTTACCATCCCGTCCTCAAGCCCTGACGCGAGCGATGGGCGCGTTTAGCGTCACATACGCGTCTTGCATACAAATTGCGTGCCTGATGCCAACAATTTCATGGGTAAAATGATCACTTACAGCTTGCTATATTGACAGCACAAATGCCAATAAATATCACATTGGAGCATGCATTGCATGCTTAGCCTAGGAGACCCTTCATGCGATCAATCATTGCTCCGCTCGCTCTTGCCGGTTTGGCGTTGCAGGCCACGACGGCTACGGCCGCGCCCTCCGTTCGCGCAGCGTGCATGCCCGAGATCCAGCAGATGTGCGCCACCGAGCTCGCCGCGCGCAGCCGCGAGCGCGTCAAATCCTGCCTGCAAGACAACAAGGACAAATTGTCGGAAGGCTGCCTCTCCGCGATTGCGGAAAAGCAGACTGCGAAGAAGGAGTAATATCGGACGGATCGGCGCCATTAAGTGCGCCGATCCGGCAGGTCCGATATACGGCTCGCGACCACTCTCCCGGTCGCGAGCTGCTTTTCCGTCTGCGATCATCGATCGGCATGGGCAAACTGGCGATGCGCAAGCGCCAAGATCACGATCATGACGAACTCGACGAGCATGGGCTGGAGCGTCGTCGTGACCACGCCGTCGACGACCACACTGATCACGCGACCAAAAAGCGCGGTTCCCAGAAGGACCAACGGTACGCGCAGTGGCGCGCACGCCTGTCGCCAGGCACCGACCATGGCGAAGCCTGCCCCGCACAGGAAGAACGCCGGGAAATCCGCGCGGAGCGTTGCGATACCCTGCACGCCGCTTGGCACGATGCTGAACGCGGGCGCGATCCGCATCGGGGCAAGCAGGAAGGTCATGCCCACCACAAGGTTGAACGCCGCCACACCGAATACCAGAACGCGCATCACTCGTGTCATCGCGTAACCTTTCCAGAGACCAGCGCGCCGACACAATGCTGGCGCGTCGCAGCGAATGAGGTTATGACACTTGCCATGCCGACACAATGGCATGAATGCATCGGGGGATGGGGTGATGGCGGGACGGCGCACGGTCGTGATGGGTCTGGTGCTGGCCGCCGGGATTGGAGTCGGCGTCATCACGGCGTTCCGGACTCAGATCGCCACGCTGCTGCTCGAACGGATGATCGACCGGCGCGTCGGGCGCGATGCGCTCGCCGGGCTGCCCGACGGGGTCCACGTCCTGCTGTGTGGAACCGGGTCGCCGCTTCCAGATCCCGACCGGGCGGAGGCCTGTACCGCGGTGCTCGCCGGCCGACATTTGTTCGTCGTCGACGCCGGCGACGGCGGCGCGCGGACGCTCGCGAGAATGGGGGTGCCGATGGGGCGGGTCGAGCGCGTGTTCCTCACACACTTCCATTCAGATCACATCGACGGACTCGGCCCGCTGATGCTGATGCGTTGGACAGGCAGCGCCGCGACGACCGCGCTTCCCGTTGCCGGCCCGCCCGGCGTGGCGGCGATCGTCGCCGGCTTCAACGCCACTTATGCCATGGATTCCCGCTATCGCATCGCGCACCATGGCGCGGCGATCGTCCCGCCGGGCGGTGCCGGCGCGGTCGCGCAGACGTTCGCGATGCCCGCGGGGGATTCGGCTGTGGTGTATCAAAATGACGGAGTGACCGTCACCGCCATCCGGGTGATGCATGCGCCGGTCACGTCCGCGGTCGGCTATCGCTTCGCCTATCAAGGGCGCTCGGTCACGCTCAGCGGTGACACCGCCTTCTCGCCCGCGCTGGTACGCGCCGCGCGGGGCAGCGATCTGCTCGTTCATGACGCACTCCAGCCCGCGCTGCTCGCGCGCGTGACGGAACGGCTCGCCGCGGCGGGGCTGGCGAACACGGCCCAGATCACGCGCGACATCCGCAGCTACCACGCCACCCCCGATCAAGCTGCCGATGCCGCCCGGCTCGCCGGCGTCCGTCGCTTGGTGCTCAACCACATCGTCCCGCCAATGCCCCTGCGCATTGCCTATCCCGCCTTTGTTGGCGATGCGCGCCGCCACTTCGCCGGCCCAATCACCGTCGCCGAAGACGGCATGATGTTCAGCCTGCCCACCGGCAGCACCGCAATCACCCAACGAGGGTTGTTGTGAACCGCGGCCTCCACGCCGCGCTGCTGCTCGCTGCGCTGTCCACCACCGGCACGGCTTCCGGCGACACCCGCCCTGCCCCGCCGCCGATCAGACCCAACATCGTCGTGCTGCTCGTCGACGACTGGGGCTTCAGCGACGTCGGCAGCTTTGGCGGGGAGATCCGCACCCCCAATATCGATGCGCTCGCGGCTCACGGCGTACGCTTTTCTAATTTCCATGTCGCCGGATCCTGCTCGCCGACGCGCGCGATGTTGCAGACCGGCGTCCGCAACCACCGCGCCGGGCTCGGCAACATGCCCGAGACGATCCCGCCCGAGCATATCGGCAAGCCCGGTTACGACACCGTGCTCAACGACCGCGTAGTCACGCTCGCGCAATTGCTCCGAGACCATGGCTATCGCACCTATTTCACGGGCAAATGGCACCTCGGCAAGACGCCGGCCAAGCTGCCGCACGCGCGCGGCTACGATCGCGCGTTCGCGCTGGCCGATGCCGGCGTTGACAATTTCGAGCAGAAGCCGATCGTCGGGCTGTATGACAAGGCCGACTGGACTGAAAACGGGCGCCCCGCTCGACTGCCCGCCAATTATTACTCCTCGACCTTCATCATCGACAAGGCGATCGGCTATATCGACAGCGGCGCCGCGACGGGGCGCCCCTTCTTCGCGTCGATCAATTTCCTCGCCAATCATATTCCGGTCCAGGCGCCCGACGCCGATCTCGCGGGCTACCGCGACGGCTATCGGGCGGGCTGGGACGCGACGCGACGCGCCCGACGCGCTAAGGCGATCGCGCTCGGGATCATCCCCGACGCGAGCGCGATGGTCCGGATGGGCACGACAACGGCATGGCCGGCATCGCCCGATGCGGCCGCTCCCATGAGCGCCTATGCCGCGATGGCCGAGGCCGCGGACCGCGAGATCGGCCGGCTGGTCGCGCACCTCAAGGCGACGGGTACGTACGACACGACGGTGTTCGTGTTCCTGTCCGACAATGGCCCCGAGCCGACCAACCCCCGCAACCGGCTGATCAACCGGCTGTACCTCGGCGCCCATTATGATTTCACGCAAGCCCATGCGGGGCGGCGTAGGACATTGACCGCGATCGGCCCAAGCTGGGCGAGCGCCGCCGCTGCACCGCTGCGCGGCTACAAGTTTTCGGCCGACGAAGGCGGGCTGCGTGTTCCGATGGTAATGGCGTGGCCGGGCAACCCGGCAATCGCCGCAAGGCGGATCGCCGGCGGCTATACCGACGTCACCGACATCGCGCCGACGCTGCTTGCGCTCGCGGGCGTGACGCAGCCGGGGCCGCGCTATCACGGTCGCCCGGTCGAACCGATGACCGGGACCAGCCTGCTGCCGCTACTCGACGGGACGGCGACTCAGGTCCACCCCGACGACCAGCCGATCGGCTACGAGCTGTCGGGCAACGCCGCCCTGTTCAAGGGGCGCCACAAGCTCGTCAAAAACCTGCCGCCGACCGGCGACGGCAGTTGGAGGCTCTACGACATCATCGCGGACCCAGGCGAGACACGCGACCTGACGGCGCGCGATCCGGCACGCGCACGCGTGATGCGCGCCGAGTATGACGCCTTTGCACGCCGCGACCGCGTGCTGCCGATGCCGCCGGGCTACACCGCGAGGAACAGATCAACGCGAACGCCTTTGCCACGATTGCGGGGCCCCAACTCAGACGCGCGGTGCCGTATGTCGGGCTGGTGGTGGTGCTTGGTGCGGGGGCGATAGCGTGGAGGCGCCGCCGCCGCCGCGCCGCACCACGGTGAGGGGCTATCACGACAGCCCGTGGCCCGGTGAGGATGGCGGGCCGCTTCGTCTGCAAGCGAGCCGACGCTGGTCCGGGCTGCAAATCACTGACGGCGAACGCCTGCGCGCCACGACGCGTACCACCCGCCTGTCGACGATGACGGTGCTGGGGGAGCCCGGCGACGTCTACCTCCTTACCCATTCGGCGCTGCGGTCGCGGATCGGGCTGCCGACCACCGCATGCGTCGAGCGGATCAGTCCGATCAGTCTGGCGACGATCGCGCGGTCGCCGCGGCTGGCCGGCGGGCCGATGTGGCCGGGCGGCATGGCGTTTCACCGCAATGGCGACCTGTACGTCGTCTATGGCCGTCATGCGCACCGGCTCGACCGGACCTGCGCGCGAAAGGCGTCGCTTCGGCTGCCGATCGATCAGCCGTACAACAGCTTCGTCGTGCTCGCCAACGGGTTGATCGTGACCAAGAACCTGTCGCAGGTGCATCCGGCACACCTGACCGTGATCGACCCCGAGACGATGCGACCTGCCTGCCCCGATACGCCGTGCCCCGAACCTTCGGTCGCACGGCTCAGCGCTGCGGGCGACACGGTGTACGTCGTCGGCGTGCGCTCGATCCTCCGCTATCGCTGGACCGGGCTGGCGCTCGAGCGCGATACCGGCTGGCAGTTCGACTATGTCGCCGGCACGCGTCAGACCCATGGCTGGGACGCGGTGCTCGCCGATGGCCAGGCGTGGTTCATGGACAATGGCGCGCATCGCTACGTGACCAGCATGATCGGGCGCGGCGTGGCGCGCAGTGCGAACCGGCTGATCCGTGTCTCGCTCGACGATGCGCGCGATCATGATGCGGTCGAGGTCAGCGGGCTGCCGGGCGGCAGCGTCACCAATCCGCCGCTCTACGATCCCGGGCGACGCATCGTGGTTGGGTATGACTCGGCCAATTGCTGTCTGCGCGCTTGGCGTTTCAACCCGGCGACGCGGACGCTCGTGCCGCTGTGGCAGCGCGCGGGCTTGGCATGCGCCAGCCACATGCTGCTCGATCCGGCGTCGGGGGATCTCGTCACCAACGACTATTGCCGCCGCGGCGAAGAGGTCGTCGTGCTCGGCATCGAGACCGGGGTCGAGCGGTCTCGCGTTCGCGTCGGCGGCGGGATGCAGGGCGTCGTGTTCCCAAGCGTCGGATGGGGCCGCGACCTGTACTGGTGCTCGATGCGGCGGGTCGCCCGCATCTATGTCGGCTGATCAGCGCCGCGTCAGCCCGTGTTGCGTCAGGCGCCATTTGAGCTGGTCGAACCGGTCCTGCCCGAAGAACGGTTCGCCCTCGAACACCATCAGGGGAACGCCATAATGTCCGCCAACCCGCTGCGCCGTCTGGTTGGCGATGATCTGTGCGTCGAGCCGGGCGCGCTCGGCGACGCGCACCGCGTCCATCTCGTCGAGGTCCAGCCCGGCGCGGGCGACGGCGTGGGCGAGGTGATCGCCCTCGTGCCACCGATCGACCGAACCGTCCCACAACACCCGACTGACCGCGTCGAGGAATGCGAGGCCCCGCCCCCGCTCTGCGGCGATTTGTCCCAGGTGGCTGAGCCGGTAGATATACGGCTGCTCGGCGGGATAGGTCCGCGTGACCAAGTCCATCACCACCGGGTCGGGCACCGGCCAGCGGACCGGGATGTCGAGATACGCACCGCAGCGGACGACGTCGCGCAGCAGATAGCTGAACCACAGGGGATCGACATGCGCGAAGAAGTCGGCCTGCCGCACCGCAATTGGATACACCACCCGCACGGTACACCGGACGTCATGGTCCGCCTCGAGCGCCACCAGCCGCTGCGTCACTAGATACGAATAGGGCGAACGGAACGACCAGTAGAGATCATAGCCGAGCGTCACGCCAGCGTATCTTGCATCTTGATGTTCAGCTGTCCCGCGAGCCCGGCGGTACGATGGACCGCGATTGCCTGATAATCGGGATGCTCGACCATTGCGCGCATCGCCGCGAGCGACGGGTAATGCGCCATCGCGACCATGTCCCAAAGTTCGTCCACCTCGCCGAGTAGCAGGCCGGTGACGGGACCGGCATGCCCGGGGCGCGCCCCCACCCTCTCGAGTTCCGCGCGTACCGCGATGCCGTAGCGCATATACGCCTCCAAGCCGGTAAGCTCCGCATCGCGACCATCGGGATACTCGGCCCTCGCCTTGAACTTCAGCAGGTTGATCATCACGAACGGCCCCTCTTTGGCGCCGAAGAAGTCGGTGATTTGCTGGACGGTGGGTGTAACCGCGTTGACGACGTTCATGCCGGGGCTCCCGTGCGCGCGATGAAGTGCAGGATCAGTTCGACGATCGCGTCGGGCTTGTCTTCCTGGAGGAAGTGCCCGGCCTCGCCGACCGTGACATGCGGCTGGCCGGCGGCGCCGGGGATCCGACGCTGGAATATCCGGTCGCCGCCGGCGGTCACGGGATCGCGGTCACTGAAACAGGTCAGCACCGGGCCGGAAAACCGCTCGAGCACGGTCCACGCCGCCTCGTTCTCGGCGACCGAGCGATGCTCGGGTGTGACCGGCACGAGGGCCGGGAACTGCCGGGCGCCTGCCTTGTAGCGGTCGTCCGGAAACGGCGCGTCATAGGCAGCGACCTCGGCGGCGGTCAGCCCCCGGACCGTTCCGCCGCTGACGATCTGGCCGACCGGAAACTCCGCGCTCGACTGGCTGAAGGCGAGCCATGCCAGGAACCCCTCGCTGGCACCCGCACCGGTCGGCAGCCCCGTATTGGCGATCACCAGCCGCGCGAAACGATCTGGCCGCGCTGCGACCAGCCGCAATCCGATCAGCCCGCCCCAATCCTGGCAGAACAATGTGATCCCCCGCAGGTCGCAGGCCTCGAGCCACGCCAGCATCCAGTCGACGTGGCGCTCATAGCTATAGTCGTCGCGCGCCGCAGGTTTGTCGGACCTGCCGAACCCGATCAGGTCGGGTGCGACGACGCGGTGGCCGGCGGCAACGAGCGGCGCGACGAACTTGCGGTAGAGATAGGACCAGCTCGGCTCGCCGTGCATGAGCAACACGGGCGCAGCATCGCGCGGCCCCTCGTCAATGGCATGGAGACGAAGATCGCCCCCATTGCCCGAGGGGATAAACGTGTAGGTCGGTGCAAAGGGATAATCCGCCAGACCGTCGAAACGATCGTCTGGCGTGCGCAGCACCAGCATGTTGCCCTCCAAGTAATTGACACATTGAATGCCATAACATGAGGAGCCCGTCAATCGGGCGCGGTGCGGCGATTGTCGACGAGGCGAATGCCGATATGGTCGGTGCCAAGTCCCCGCTCCTGGAACTGGCGTGCCGCGGGACGATAGCGCGCGCAGTAATTGGCGGCGCACAGGTACGATCCTCCCTTAATCACCCGGCTGTCGGGTTCCCGCCCTCCCGGGCTTTGCGTCCATTCCCACACATTGCCGATCATGTCGTACAGACCATAATCATTGGGTGGAAAACAGCCGACCGGAGCGCGCCCGACATAGCCGTCGGTTGCCAGATTGCGCACCGGGAACATCCCCTGATAGATGTTCGCCGCCGGTTTGCCGTCCTCGGCAACCGGCTCCGGCGATGCGGGGCGACCGCCGCGGGCGGCATATTCCCACTGCACTTCGGTCGGAAGTGCCTTGCCCGCCCAGTGTGCATAGGCGCGCGCGTCGTCATAAGCGATCTGGACGACCGGATCATGCTCTCGCCCGGCGATCGACTCCGCCGGTCCGGACGGGTGCCGCCACTGCGCGCCCACCATCCAGCGCCACCAGCGCGGGTCGGCATCGTCCGGTATGGCAAACACGGCCGAGCCGGGCACGCGCATTTCTCGTGGCGTGTCGGGCTCGATCGGGGGCGTCCGTTCCGCGAGCGTGCGATAGCCTGTCGCGCGGACGAAGTCCGCAAATTGGCGGTTCGTGACTTCGTGCGTATCGATCCAGAAGCCCGGCACGGTGACGATGCGGGCGGGGCCTTCCTCGGGATAGCGCGCATCCTCCCCCATCGTGAAGCGCCCACCCGGCACCCAGCGCATCTGGTCTTCAGCGGCTACGGCGCACACTGGTTTGGCCATTTTAGACGGGGTTTTGTGACATGCCGCCATCGCGAGAATAAGCAGCGTCGCTCCCCATCGCATGCCCATCCCCCCCCTCTTCGCCACCGCACCGATGCCATGAGAAGTGGCACAGTGCGTGCCGACACGCAATTGGCGGCTGCGGCTACTCCAGGGCTATCTGCGCCAGCGCCGCATCGACCAGCCGAAGAAATACCGCACGCGCGTCGGCGACGCTCAGTTCCTGGTCGTGCCGCAGCAGTCGCCAGCACTGGAAGTTGAGCGTCACGTGCAACACGTTCAGCTGTACCGTATCCGCCAGCAGCGCCTCGGGCACGATCGCCTCGATGCTCTCGCGCTCGAGCCGCAGCATCCGCCGGTAATCCTGCATCAGGAACGCCGACTGGAACCGCTTGAGGCTGGCCGAGATGCGGTAGGGCAGGATCGTCTCGAATACCTCGACACGCCGCGCCGCGAGTTCGCGGACGCGATCGCGCCAATGCTCACCGCGATAGGGTTTGAACATGGTCGGATGGACCTTCGCCTCGATCAATTCGGACATCTCGCGATACAGCGATTCCATATCGTCGAAATGCCGGAACACCGTGCGCAAGCCGACCTTGGCCATCTCCGCGACTTTGGCGGCACTCGGCTGGACGTCGCCATCGGCGACCAGTGCGAGCATCGCAGCGACGATCTTGGCGCGGCTCGACCGACTCCGTTCGAAGCGGCCATCGGTCGCCTTGGTCAATGCGGCCGGCGACGTGCCGACCGGCGCTTTGGATCTGCCACCCGTTTTCATTGGCAGATCATAAGGAAGCGCCCGCGTTGCGTCCAGCGAGCACCGCGACCGGGTGGCATCAGGGCCTGATTTTCGACGTCACCGATTGAAGCTGCATCGCCGCGCTCATATCCCCCTCGACCTTCAGCTTGCCCTGCATGAACGC
>Ga0308170_10001965_pt1 | contig 18299 bp, 16 predicted proteins | sample PhyBR2_2_FD_202136 | JGI IMG/M metagenome (GOLD analysis project Ga0308170, IMG submission 202136) | Phyllosphere microbial communities from UC Gill Tract Community Farm, Albany, California, United States - DLSLSB.R2 | ecosystem: Host-associated > Plants > Phyllosphere > Unclassified | place... | reverse complement strand
CTATGGCGCACGCCTGGAACGCGTGTTGGGTTAACGCCCTCGGGGGTTCAAATCCCCCATTCTCCGCCGGTTAAGAACCCGGCCCCGGTAACCCCGGGGCCGGGTTCTTGCTTTTTCCGCCGCAGCACCCGAGTCAGGGCGGCGCCGCGTCAGGCGAAATCTGCCGAAGGTTCGCCGAGCCGCCTCAACCGCTGCCTCGCCGCCACTTCGCTCGGGCCCTTCCGCCGGCTCAGGCCGCCAAGTGCGAGATGGACGACGCCGAGCACCACCTTCGTGGCCAGCTTTACCGGAAGCGGGAAGGGGCCGAGCCGCGGTACAGAAAGCCCCAGCATCTCGCGGTACTTCGGTTCCAGGCTGTAGACAGCAGCGGCAAACAGGACCTTGTACCCGGGCCTAAGCAGGGGATGCAGCGGAGCGTTGCGGATGAACTCGACGGTTTCCTTGACCCTGCCGTCCGCCCGCAACTGGCCCTGTTCGTACCACCGGTCCAGCTGGCTGCGCATCTGTGCTTCCGTCAGCGGCGGGTCTTCCACCCCCATCAGCCGCCCGGCCTGGGCCCACTCCCGGACGTAGGCGTCGGGTCCGCCGGGAACGGGGCCGCCCCAGAGCTTGTGGGCTGCGAGGAAGCCGTCCGTGAAAGCGATGTGGATCCAGGCGGCCAGCGCTGGATCGTTGGCACTGTAGGCGCGCGTCCCGCCGTCGTTGTCCTGGTAGCTGCCCTGGACGGGCCCATGCAGGTGCCGGACCCGCCTTGTTGCCTCCTCCGCTGCCGCCGTCGATCCATAGGTCACGGTGAAGATCCAGCGGATGGTGTTGGCCAGGCGGCGCAGGGGGTCTTCGCGGAAGTTGGAGTGCTCGTGCACGCCTGCCAGTGCACCCGGATGGAGCGACTGCATAAGCAGTGTGCGGATTCCGCCCACAATGGGCGTCATGGAGCCGTGCACGGACCACACCGCCGAACCGGGGAGGTGGTACCCGGCGTCGTCACCTTCCGCCAGCCGTCCGGACCACTCCGGTGGGGAATCGGCCCTGCCTGAAAATGTCTTCTTGACTTCGTCCTGCCATGTACGAAGGACATTGCGCATGAGCCATTGTTGCCCATTTCGGCGCCGGCGGCGTAAGTCGTACCCGAGGAAGGGCCGGCCGCCACCCCCCTAACGCCCGATAAAAACCCCGCATAGCCCGGACTTGGGGTTTCCACCCGTCCGGTCCTGTGGTCCCATGGGACGTACCGTCGAGACAACGTGCGGCACGCCACCTCGTGGAGTCAGTGAATTGGGCAAGAATTCCGTGCCCGGCAACAGGAAGCCGGACCAGCGCACCTTTCCCCCCGTTGCCCGCGCCGTAGCTGCTGCCGGCGTGCTGGCGGCCTCCGTTTACGCCGTCAACCTTTCCGCCGGTTCCGCAGAGCCGGGACAGCTCGCCGGGTCCGTTTCCCGCACGGGGGCTGCCCCGGGTGCCCTTGCTCCCGAGGGAGCTCAAGTCCCGGGCAGTGCCAACGGGCCGCAAAGAGAGCAGCGCGCGCCGGCAACGGACGAGGTTCGGGCCGGAGCGCTCCCGCCCGCCATCCTGTCCAACCCGCAGGTGACCCTGGCCTTCCCGCACACCTCGATCGGCGGCATGGTCCCGGAGGGTTCGGAAGCCTTGACGCTGGGTACGGCGGGGGCCAGCCGGCCCCTGGCCGGTTTCCTCATGTCCCCGCTTCAGTTCCTCGACCCCAGTTCACCGTTCGGCTTTAGGGTCAGTCCGATCAGCGGGACGGCGGGGGACTTCCACCTGGGCCAGGATTACGCAGCCGCCTGTGGCACACCCGTCTATGCAGCCGATTCCGGGGTTGTTCGTGCGGCAGGCTGGCATCCTTGGGGCGGCGGCAACCGCATAGAAATTGACCACGGGGACGGCCTCATCACCACCTACAACCATCTCGAGGCCATTGGTGTCCACACGGGCGACAGCGTGAAGGTAGGGCAGGTCATCGCGCGGGTGGGCACCACCGGGTGGTCCACCGGCTGCCACCTGCATTTCGAGGCCATCCTCAACGGCCGCTACACCAACCCCCTGAGGTGGAGCTTCCTCCAGCTCCGCGCCCTGAACCTGGCGGTTCCGGCCGGAATGGTTTCCTACGCGCCCGGACAAGGAACGGACAGCGGCAGGATCAGTTGGACCATCCCGCTGCAGGTGGATCCGGGCGATGGTTCGCCGACCGCCGGACTGCTGCCGTCGCCGTTCCCGCCGGCCCTGCCACCTGTCACGGCGCTGGTACCGTCGGAGCCGACCGGCATCGTGCTCCCGCCTCCAGCTGCCCAGCTGACGACGGCGGCCCCGCCGCCGCCTGATCCTTCGGGAAGTGCCGCGCCGCCTTCGCCCGGCCCGGCCCCCAGCGATCCGTCGCCTTCGCCGTCGGAGCCGACGCCGTCGCCGAGTTCGCCCAGTCCGTCGCCTTCGCCGTCGGAGCCGACGCCGTCGCCCAGTTCGCCCAGTCCGTCGCCTTCGCCGTCGCCGAGTTCGCCCAGTCCGTCGCCTTCGCCGTCGCCGAGTTCGCCCAGTCCGTCGCCTTCGCCGTCGCCGAGTTCGCCCAGTCCGTCGCCTTCGCCGTCGCCGAGTTCGCCCAGTCCGTCGCCTTCGCCGTCGGAGCCGACACAGCCAGTACCGACTGAACCCACGCCAACTGCGCCCGTTCCCACTGATCCGACGCCGGCACCGGCCCCGAGCGAGCCGCCGCCGAGTGCACCCCTGCCAAGCTCTCCGGTGCCAGCCCCGGTTGAACCGGCCCCTGCGCCGACGACTGTAGCCCCTGCACCCGCCCCGGCCCCCGTCGAACCAGCACCTGCACCCGCACCTGCGCCTGCACCCATTCCGGTCCCGGTTGAACCTGCCCCGGCCCCAACAGCTGTGGCACCGGCGCCCTCGCCTACGCCTACCTTGACCGAATCCGCACCAACAGTGCCGCCCGCCTAGGAAAAACTCCACCCCCGACCCGTACGCCGGGGCATCCGCAACGAATCCCCCATATGAACAACCTTCCGCTGATGCGCAGCCCGCGGCCCCTGTATCCGATTCCGCTGATCCTCAACGACGGAACCAGGACGAATTTCGGACAATTCGAGGGAAAGGTAGTGCTGGTGGTCAACGTGGCCTCCAACTGCGGCTTCACCCGCCAATACGCCGGCTTGGAAGCCCTGTACGGCAAGTTCCGGGACAGGGGATTCGAGGTCTTGGGCGTCCCCTGCAACCAGTTCGCGGGGCAGGAACCCGGCACGGACGACGAAATTGCGGACTTTTGCGAACGCAACTTCGGCGTCACGTTCACGTTGACGGCCAAGGCAGATGTCCGCGGCAGGAACCAGCACCTGCTCTACAGCGAGCTCACCAAGTTCCGGACGGGCCTGCTGCCGGGGCTGGTGAAATGGAATTTCGAGAAGTTCCTGGTCAGCCGGGAGGGCGAGGTGGTGGCCCGGTTCGCCCCCACAGTGGAGCCGGATTCAGCCGAGGTCATCGACGCGATCGAGCAAGCGCTCGGATAGCGGGCGTCGGCCGAATTTCAGCTGCAGAAGCGCAGTAATTTGAACTTTTTCCACATCAGCATGGGCAATTCACCCCATGTTTGCCAAATGTCTGATTGGATAAATATTACTGAAGGGTACAAGGGAAGAACGGCTTCCCACCGACCATAGAGGTAGCAATGGAGCACATCGAGGCCGAACATCCCCGGCCACGCCACTTCCTACTCCACCTAAGCGATCCCCATCTGTTGGGAGGTCCAGAACCCCTCTACGGAACCGTCGACAGCGAAGCCAAGCTCATCCAGCTCTTCGAGGAAGTCAAAGCATCCGGCGCCAGGCCGGAGGCCGTGATCTTCACCGGTGACTTGGCGGACAAGGGCGATCCCCACGCCTATGTGAAGCTCCGCGCCATTGTTGAGCCCGCCTGCGAGGAGCTCGGCGCACAGGTCATCTGGGCAATGGGAAACCACGACAACCGGGCCAACTTCCGCAGGGGGCTGCTCGACCAGCCCGGCAGCGACGAGCCGGTGGACCACAGCTACTTCATCAACGGGCTGCGCGTCATCACCCTGGACACCACCGTCCCGGGCTTCCACCACGGGGAACTCAGCGCCGGGCAGCTGGAGTGGCTTGCGCGCCAGCTGGAAACCCCTGCCCCGGACGGCACTATCCTGGCACTCCACCACCCTCCGGTCCCGTCGGTGCTGGACCTTTCGGTCCTGGTGGAACTGCGGGACCAGGCATCGCTGGCAGCAGTGGTTCGCAACTCGGACGTCCGCACCATCCTGGCCGGCCACCTGCACTACTCCACCACAGCCAGCTTTGCCGGCGTGCCCGTTTCGGTTGCGTCAGCCTCCTGCTACACCCAGGACCTCAACGTTCCGGTGGGCGGCACCCGCGGCCAGGACGGCGCCCAGGCGTTCAACCTGGTGCACGTCTACGAGCACACCATCGTTCACTCCGTGGTTCCGTTGGGCAGTTCGCCCACCGTGGGCGAGTACGTGTCACCCGAAGAGACGGCCCGGCGGCTGGAAGCGGCAGGCATCCGGATCCCCGAGACCACTAAGCAGCGCGGCCGGCCCAAGGTCGAAACTCCAACGCGGCGCTGAAGCTGTGGGAAGGCCGGTCACCAAGGGACCGGCCTTCCATATGTGCCCGCTACTTTTCCCAGGGTGCCTTGATGGGGAAATAACGCTCCAGGAAGTTCGTCACCACTTCGGCGCGCTCATCGGCACTGACTTCAGGGAAGCTGCCATCGTTCAGGCAGAAGAAGTCCTTGTTCCGCTTGGCGAGCAGCTTGGGCAGGTACTTCAGGCCGGCCCGCATGGTGGTGTCCACGTAGCGCACCTTGGCCGCCGTCTGGGTGACGGCCCGGCCGGTGAGCAGCGCGTAGTAGTGGTAGAACGAGTTGGTCACCGAGATGTTGTCCGCCGCACGGAACCGGCTGGCCGCCGTCTTGCGGAACTCCTCCGGGAACTCCTCCTCCATCTGCGCCACCAGGCTGCGCCGCAGGGGCGCGGCCGTGTGCTCCAGGTGCCGGGTGGTGATCCGGCCGAACCGGTTCCACAGGAGCTTGCGGTTCACCCGGGCGGCATTTTCGAAGCCGCTGCGCTCGGCGTCGTTCTCGCCCAGGCCGATCCGGGTTTCCGCCTCGATGAACTTGGTGATCCCGCCGGGAGTGAAGAACATGTCCGGACCCACGGCGCGGCCAAAGAACATGTCGTCATTGGAGTAGAGGAAGTGTTCTGACAACCCCTCGATGTGGTGCAGCTGGCACTCCACGGCCTGCGAGTTGTGGGTGGGCAGCACGGAGGGATCGGAGAAGAACTCTTCGCTGCGGACGATGGTGACCGACGGGTGGTCCGCCAACCAGGCAGGTGCGGGGGAGTCGGTGGCAATGAAAATACGGCGGATCCAGGGCGCAAACATATACACGGACCGCAAGGCGTACTTGAGTTCGTTGATCTGCCGGAACCGTGCCTCGTGGTCGTCGCCCTCGCCCAGGACATGTCCCTTTTGCTGGGCACGGCGGGCCGCGATATATTCCGGCGAGCTGCCGTCCACCCAGGAGAACACGATGTCGATGTCGAAGCTGATGTCGCTCGCGTGGTCGGCGAACATGTTCTCGATGGTGGGCCAGGTGTGGCCGTAACGCTCCACAGTCCCGCGGACCGCATCCTGGCGCAGCAGAGTCCTGCGCGTCAGGGAGTTCTCAATCGGAAGGATCAGCTGTTCCCCCTCGAAGGACCACAGTTCGATCTGGACGCCGGCGGAGGCGCCGAACTCAAAGCCGCCCACCGGTTCCACCCGCGGCCTGTACAGCCGGAAAATTCGGCCCTGCCGGTTGGGGGACAATTCGCCGTCGGCCACCAGCACGGACGTCTTCTTCTTGGCGTCCACCGTCATGGAGTAGAAGGGTTCGTCGCGGCAGGCCTCCACCAGGGCGGCGCGGAGCTTTTTTCGGTCCTTCCAGTCCACGGCCAGCACGGGACGGTCGTTGTTCCCGCGGACCAGGAGGTAGGAAAGTCCGGCGTTGGCCAGGACGTTGCGCAGGAACAGCAGGTCTTCCACCATGGCCTGATACGGGGTCCTGGTGTCATTGGTCAGGGCGTAGCGGCCCTTGTGTCGGATGACGTCAGTCCGGTGGCTGAGCCGCTGCTCCGCCGCCGGTGACGTGATCTCGGCGTGAAATTGTTCCTCCACGGACGCCTGGCCGCCGTAGTAGACCTCGTCCTGGACCGGTGCTTCTGTAATGGTTGTCTCCGTGCTGGTGGAAGTGAGCATTGTTACCTGCATGATAGTCCTGCGGGAGTAACAGCAGGTTTCGGGGGGCGGCGCCCCCCGGTGGGCGTGCGAACGGCGGTCCGGCAGGGACCTAGCTGCCCAGCGCTTCCCGCCAGGCGCGCAGGAAGGCGCCGCCGGCGTCGTCGTGGATCACTGTGGCCTCCAACCCCAGGTCCGCTGCCGTCAGCACCGGGTAGGGCTTGTTGGGCACGCCGTCGGCAGGACGCACGTCCACGTGCTTCACGTGGTGGTCGTTGTGATGCAGCCAGTCAGCCATGGCGTAGTCAGTGCGCGAGTCGCCCACCGTCCGCCACGCCTGCGGTGTGATGCCTTGAGCCGCAAGCAGTTCCACGGCACGGCTCGCGCCCAGATCCTTCCCCAAGCGCACCGACTCGATGTCCGTGGAGATGATGGTGGGGTCCACGCGGTAGTCCACCTCGTCGTCGGAATTCGGTACATGGTGGTCCAGCCGGACAACGCCCAGTCCATGGCGCGCCATGAGTTCCATGGCCTCTGCGTCGAACAGCTTCTGCTCGGCCAGGTAGTCGGCGTTGGGTACGTCGATGTGCTGCTCCACGGATACCATGGCCCGCTTGGTCTCATCGAAGAACATATGGGCCGCATAGTCCTCCGCCACGAGGCGGCGGACGTCGTCGCCGTACGCCGCCGGAACGGCAAGCTCCCGATCCACGTGGACGGGGCCGGGCCCTGCGGAGGTGTAGCTGAACCAGACGGCGCCCTTTTCGCACACGGCATGGATGATGGTCCCTGCTGGGATCCCGGCCGCGATCATCGGCTCCATGACCTGTTCGCGGATAAAGGCGTCGGAGCGGCCGGTGTTGAAGATGACGGGAATGCCGGCAGCGGCAAGGGCCACCAGGTCCGCGATGATGTCCGGCCGGACGTCGCGGGTCACGGGGCTTGCCACCGGTCCGTCCACGTCGAGCAGGAGCGCCAGCGGGGGCGCGGACGGCAGTCGGATTCCGGGCACGGACACGGCGGGGGACTCGGAAACTGTCATGGGTCCATTCTTCCAGCATGGGCGGGACCGCCGGTGCGGCAGCCCCACGGACCGGTGGCGTGGCGTATGGTCACTGTTTGGCTACAACCTGACGCCGGCCAGCCCTGCCACTTTCGCTGGCGCAGCGCGGTGCCTACTGTGGCATGGTGATATTCAAAGCTGTGGGCGAGGGCCGCCCTTACCCCGACCATGGTTACAACACCCCAAAGCAGTGGGCGTCGCTTCCGCCGCGTCCTGTCCGGCTCGACGAACTGGTCACCACCAAGCGGACCCTGGACCTGGAAGCCCTGCTGGCCGAGGACTCCACGTTCTTCGGCGACCTGTTCCCGCACGTGGTGCAGTACCGGGGAACAATGTACCTGGAGGATGGCCTGCACCGGGCGGTCCGGACCGCCCTGCATCAGCGCACCGCAATCCACGCCCGCGTCCTGGTGCTCGATGGCTAGGAAGCGGCAGAAGGACCCGGACATCCTTCACGGCCACCATGTTGTCTCCGGCCCGGAGCTGCGCGCAGCCATGGCGGCAGCCCAGGACGCCGATGAAACCGCGCGGGTCCGCCGCCGTGTACTGCACGGGGTGGTGCTGGTCCTGCTGATCGGCCTGATTGCCGCGGGAATCATTGTCGCCATGGCCATCATCAACGGCCGCTTGCGGATCCCTTCCGCCGAGCCTGCCCCCACGCCGGTGTCATCCTGCCCGGCCTCGCTGTTCGACTACACGCCCAACGAGAAGGTCAACCTCAACGTCTTCAACTCCACCAGCCGGCCGGGGCTGGCGCGCTCCGTGGCGGACGAGTTCGTGGCCCGGAAGTTCGTGGTGGGCAACGTCTCCAACATCAATGCCGGCTACCGGGGCGTGGCCGCCGTGGTGTCAGGAGCGGCCGGTCAAGCGGCGGCGTTCAGCGTGCAACGCAACCTGCAGGGCTCGGACTACTTCCAGGACGGCCGGAAGGACGCCAGCGTGGACGTGATTTTGTCCCAGGACTATAAGTCCCTCGTGCCGGCGGAACTGGTGGACCAGACGCCGGGCAAGCTCAGCTGTCCGCGGGAAAGCCGGCGCATAGCGGATCCGGACAAACTGCCGGTCACGCCGGCCGCCGCCGCAACGCCCTGACCCTCCGCCGGCGCGCCCGTCAGCCCGCCACTGCTGGAAGCTGGGCCACGCGGACGGGCAGCCCGTCGTCGTCGAACCTTGCGCCGGCACCCAATTGGATGAAGCGCACTGTCCGGGCCACTCGGGCTTCCAGCTCAGCAGGTTCATCACTGCCCCTGGCCGCGCTGGAGGACAGGGTGCCCAGGATCAGCTGCGACTGCTGGCCCACGTCAGCCACGGGCAGGTAGCCCTGGTCCATGCCGTCCTGCAGGATGCCTTGCAGCAGGACGCTGAGCTCGCCCACGTGGTCCGAGAGCTTGGCAAAGGACGACGGCGACAGCACCGCCCCCATGGCAGGTCCCGGGGGGAGGTGGCGACGGGAGAGGTCAACCACCTGGGCGCGGACGTACAGGGCCAGCCGTTCCACCGGGTTCTCCAGGCGGCCCAGCGATTCGCGGAGGTCGGAGAGGAATTTTTCGGTCTCATCCAGGGCGTAGGAGATCAGGAGTTCTTCGATGTCCGCGTAGTAGTTGTAGACGGCGGTCCTGCCAATGCCTGCGTGCCGGGCAACGTCCGTCATGGTCAGGCCTGGAAGGCCGTGGGTGAACAGGAGCTCGCCAAAAGCGGTGAGGATGCGGCGCTGGGTGTCCGCGCGTTGTTCGGCATTGCTGGCCGCTGAAATCCTGGGCATACAGACACTTTACCGCGATGTGTCAGTAAAAGGCGTTAGACGGCGCAACCGTCCGGACCGCAGGCCTCCGCATCGGAGGAATTGACCAGGACCAGGGGGTTGGCGTCCTGCCATGCCTGGTTGAGGGCCGCCGTGAACGTCTCCGTGGGCTGGGCGCCGGACAGGCCGAACTTGCGGTCAATGACGAAGAACGGGACCCCGCTGATGCCCAGGCCCCGGGCCTCCTGGAAGTCGAACCGGACCTCGTCCGAGTACTTGTCCGTGGTGAACAGATCATCCACCTCAGCGGCGGGCAGCCCCAGGTCGCTGCCGAGGGAAGACAGGTATTCGCGGCTGCCGATGTCCTTGCCGTGCTCGAAATGGTCACTGAGCAGGCGCTCCTTGGCCGCATCCTGCCTGCCGTGTGCGGCAGCCAGGTGGATCAGGCGGTGGGCCGTGAAGCTGTTGGCCACCACCACTTTGTCGAAGCGGTACTCCAGGCCTTCGCCCTTCGCCTGCTGTGCCACATGCTCGAACATTTGCGAGACCTGCTGGGCCGGCATGCCTTTGCGGCTGCTCAGGTACTCCAGTTCGGTCCCCTCGTAATGCTCCGGCAGCGTGGGGTCCAGCTGGTAACTGCGCCACACCACATCAACGGCGTCACGATGGGGAAAGGCTGCCAGGGCAGCTTCGAACCGGCGCTTTCCGATAAAGCACCACGGGCAGGCTACGTCCGACCAGATCTCAATCTTCATGCCTTGCACAACCTGCAGGTGGCGGCGGTGATTCCGGTAGTCCGGTATGACGTGCGGCACATTGGGTCTTGTCGTGGAGCCGCTACTGGGTGGATAGTCTGAACAGAGGTCAAGCAGCGGGCCCTTGTGAAGTGGAAAGCACCGCGGCGGCCTTGGGGCCCGCCCGGTGAAAGTCTTGCCCGGCGGGCTGGGGAGCTCGGGCCTCGTCCTCTGGAGGCCAGATATGCGTATTGGACTCATCGCGGGTCCGTGGATTCCCATTCCACCGGTTGGTTACGGCGGCATTGAAAGAGTTGTGGACACCTTGGCGCGGGGGTTCGCGGCCGCCGGACATGAGGTCCAGCTGGCAGCGCCGTCCGAAAGCACCTGTCCCGTGCCGCTGGTGCCCGGGATGCGGCCCGCATCCCGGGATGAGCTCGGCTTCTCCATGTCCGAGCTAAGCCACGTCATCCGCGCGTATAAGGGACTGCAGGACGTGGATATCATCCACGACCACACACTTGCCGGGCCCCTCTACGCACACAAGCCTCCCAAGGTCCCTGTGGTCACCACCATCCACGGACCGCTCCACAAGGAAGCTGAGGACCTGTACCGCGCCATGGCCCCCGATGTCGCCATCGTGGCCATATCGCGGGACCAGGCCTCCCATGCCCCGGAGGTCCCCGTGACCCAGGTGATCCATCATGGAATGGACGTTTCCGCTGTCCCGGTAGGAAGCGGGCGGGGCGGCTACTTGTGCTTCGTGGGCCGGGCCTGCAAGGACAAGGGCCTCGTTGAGGCCATCACCATCGCCCGCCAGGCCGGCCTGCACCTCAAGATCGCGGTAAAAATGCGGGAACAGGAAGAGGTCCGCTACTTCCGGGAGGTCATTGAACCGATGCTCGGCCCCAACGAGGACTTCGTTGGCGAAGTGGATGACGCCGCAAAATACCGGCTCATGGGGGAGGCGCTGGCCTTCCTGAACCCCATCCAGTGGTCCGAACCGTTCGGGTTGGTAATGATCGAGGCACTGGCCACCGGCACCCCCGTCATCGGCACCCGCATCGGTTCTGCGCCCGAGATCATCAAACACGGGCGGACAGGTTTCCTGGGCAAAACAGAAGAACTGGCAAGCTTTGTTCCGGCCGCTGCAGCGCTGGATAGGGCTCTCTGCCGAAAATACGTGGAGGACCGGTTCAGTGCTGAACGGATGGTCGCCGAACACCTGGAACTGTACAGCGACCTTATTGAAGGGAGGATGCCTCCGGGGGTTCCACATGGCACCCGGTTGCACCAGAATCGATAAGGGCAGAACCGCTGTTCCCGATTCCCCGGGACAGTTTCCCGCCCAGAAGGGAGTCCTTCCATGACCGCCTGGAATGAAGACATCGAGGCGGCCGGGTCCGAATCCGGCTCGGTCACCGTTCTGGAGGGCTCCTCCTTCTGTATCTCGTCCGGCAGCGGGGACATCAGCCCCGATGCAGGCACGAACGGCGCCTTCTACCAGGACACCCGGATAGTTTCACGCTGGGTACTGCGGATCAACGGGTCGCTGCGTGAACCACTCTCGGCCCTGCGCCCGCAGCCGTTCGAGGCGACGTTCGTGGGCCGGGCAAAGTGGCCGGGCGGCAAGTTCGACAGCCCCCTTGTGGTGCGGCAGGTCCGGCACATCGGACCGGGCCTGCAGGACGACATCTCACTGGAAAACTACGCGTCCGAACCGGTTGAGTGCGAGATCGAACTGCTGGTCGACGCGGACCAGGCCGACCTGTTCGATGTCAAAGGCGGACGCACCACAGGGGCCGATGACACCACGCGGACAGTGTCCGACGGCAGGCTGGTCATCGAAGCTGAACGGCACGGCCAGCAGCGCGGCTCGGCCATCGGTGCACGGGACGCCGAAGTCAGCACAGAGGGACTGCGCTTCCACGTGACCGTGCCCGCCAGGGGCAAATGGGCCACCAGCGTCATCGTGGTGCCGCTGGTGAACGGGGAAGCACCGGAGAAGCCGTTCAAGGAAGGACAACTGCCACACCACCGGGAGGGCGTGCGCCGGCACCTCGCCTGGGAAGAGGGCGTCCCGCGGATCAGCATCCAAGACTCCAGCCTGCAGGCCCTGCTTAGCCGGAGCCAGAGCGACCTGGGCGCCCTGCGCATCTTTGATGCCCACCACCCGGAACGGGCCGCCGTCGCCGCGGGGGCGCCGTGGTTCATGGCACTCTTCGGGCGTGACTCGCTGCTGACCTCCTACATGAGCCTGATGGTCAACCCCAACCTGGCCCTGGGCACGCTGCAGACCCTGGCAGGGATTCAGGGGAAGAAGGTGGACCCGGATTCGGAAGAGGAACCGGGGCGCATCCCGCACGAGGTCCGGCTGGGCGTCACGGCGGGCCTCTCCCTGGGCGGCTCCGCATACTACGGCACGGCGGACGCCACACCTCTCTTCGTGGCCGTCCTCGGTGAACTAAGCCGCTGGGGTCTTTCCCGGGACAAGATCCAGCCGCTCCTGGCGCACGCCGACCGCGCGCTGGAGTGGATCGAAAAGTACGGCGACCGGGACGGCGACGGGTTCGTCGAATACCTGCGCGCCAACGAGCACGGCCTGGTCAACCAGGGCTGGAAGGACTCCTGGGACGGCATCAACTTCGCTGACGGCACCATCGCCGAAGCACCCATCGCACTCTGCGAGGTCCAGGCCTACGTCTACTCGGCCTACCTGGGCAGGTCACTGCTGGCGCACTGGAGCGGTGACTCGGCATTGGAGATGCAGTGGGCAGAGAAGGCCGCGGCGTTCAAGGAGGAGTTCAACAAGAAATTCTGGCTGCCGGACAAGGGCTACTTTGCCGTTGCACTGGACAAGGACAAACGGCCGGTCGACGCCCTGACCTCCAACATCGGGCACTGCCTGTGGACCGGCATCGTGGACCAGGACAAGGCCGTGTCCGTGATGGAGCACCTGATGTCTCCACAGATGTTTACCGGCTGGGGCATCCGGACGCTGTCCTCCGACATGGGTGCCTACAACCCGGTGAGCTACCACAACGGCTCCGTCTGGCCGCACGATACCGCCTTGGTGGCCACCGGCCTGATGCGCTATGGGTTCGTGGATGAAGCCAAGCGGGTGGCCTTGGGAATTTTCGATGCAGCTTCGCATTTCAACGGCCGGCTCCCGGAACTGTTCTGCGGGTTCGACCGCGGTGAGTTTCCCAGCCCCGTGCCGTACCCCACTGCCTGCTCACCGCAGGCGTGGGCTGCCGCGGCCCCGGTCCAGCTCGCGCGCATCCTGCTCCGGTTCGATCCCGTCTTTACCCGCGGAGTGGTGCATCTGGCACCCATCCTGCCCGAAGTGGTGGGTACCTTCCGGGCGGAGAACGTGCTGCTGGACACCAGCCGGGTGACCATCACCGCCACCGGAACCAAGGGCGGCATCGACGGGCTCCCGCCCGGGCTCAAGCTGCTGACCGATCCCCGGCCGCCCCTGGCCTACCCGCCCAACGGGGCCCCGGCTAACTCGCACGTCCCCGGACTCAAGCAATCCAGCAACTGACCTTTAGGGCAGGGGGCGCTCCAGCACGAAGTCATGTTCCACGGTGCTGCCCAGCCGGAAAGACTTGGTGCCCACCTTGCGGAAACCTGACTTTTCGTAGAACCGGATAGCCCGGGCATTCTGGCTGTTAACGCCCAGCCAGGCACCGGCGCCGCCCGAGGCTGCGGCTGCCTCGAGGCTGGCGCGCATGAGCTCGGCGGCGGCGCCCAGCCCGTGGTAGTCGGGGTGGACGTAGCATTTGCTGATTTCCACGGAAGGCAGCAGGGCCAGGACGGAGGCCACGTCAGGATCCGTGGCGGGCCGGTCCACCAGCAGGCTGTAGCCGTTGAGTTGCCGGTCCGCGTCGATGACCAGAATCGTTGTGTCGGGATCGGCGAGGTAGTCCTTGAAGTGTTCCTCGCTCAGCGTCTTGGCCAAGTGGGCGGCAATGTCGGCTGGTGACGACGACGGCGGGCAGGCCAGCGGGAAGGTGACGGCCGCCAGCGCAGCCAGCGCGCCGGCGTCGTCCGCTGTTGCCCTGCGGATGGTGTGGGTCATGCGAATCTTCCGGGTCAGGCGGTGATGGTTCGGATGGGTGAGCCGGACAGCCAGGCGGTGACGTCTTCAAGGGCGCCGCCGTAGAACTGCCGGTAGCTCTCCTGGGTGACGTAGCCCAGGTGTGGGGAGAGTACGGTGTTGGGCGCAGCCAGGAGCGGGTGCCCTGCCTGCAGCGGTTCCTGGTCGTAGACGTCCAGGGCCGCTCCGCGGATCCACCCGCCGTTCAGCGCCTTGATCAGCGCCTCCTGGTCCACGAGCGGTCCGCGGGCGGTGTTCACCAGGACGCCTTCGGGTCCCAGCAGCCGCAGTTCGGCCTCGCCCACCGTGTTCTCCGAGCGCGGGGAGAGCCGCAGGTGGAGGGTGGCCACGTCAGCCACCGTGAAGAGCTCCTCCTTGGACACCGGCCGGGCCCCGGCTTCCTTGGCTGCCTCCGCCGTGAGGTTCTGGCTCCACGCCACCACGTCCATGCCGAAGGCCTGCCCGTACGCCGCTACCCGCCGGCCGATCTTGCCCAGCCCCACGATGCCCAGCGTCTTGCCGGCCAGTTCAAAGCCCACCGTTGACTGCCAGGTACCCGCCCGAACCGAGCTTTCCTCGGCGGGCAGGTGCCGGGCGATGGCCAGCAGCAGGGCCCACGTGAGTTCGGGCGCGGCCGTGGGCGAGCCGGGCGTGCCGCAGACGGTCACCCCGTGTTCGGCGGCGGCCGCCATATCGATGGCTGCGTTGGCCATGCCGGTGGTGACCAGCAGCTCAAGCGCGGGCAGCTTCTCGAATACTTCACGCGGGAACGCCGTACGCTCGCGCATCGCGATAATCATGGTGGTGTCTGCCAAGGCCGACACCATGGCGTCCTGGGAGGCAAAGGGTTCACGGTATGACGTCACGGTGACCCCCTCAGCCTCCAGGGCCGTGAAGTCCGCGAAGCCGTGGGCTACGTCCTGGTAGTCGTCGAGGATGGCCAGGCGGTGCGTCATGGGTGTCCTTCCCAGTGTGCTGCGTCCTTGGGTCATGTTCATCGTAGGGCAGCGCCGCCCGGCAGGGCGCCTGAAACTCCAGCAACGCGGAGCGTGATAGCAATGGGAGTGATGAATCCATGCCCATTCCCGTTGTTGTCCCTGTGAGCGGCGGCGTCCTGTCCCGCATCCCGAAGAGCTGGGTCCTGCTGGCCTGCATCGGCCTGTTGGCGCTGAACCTCCGCGGCCCCTTCGTTGCTGTCGCACCCTTGGTGGACCTCATGCAGGCGGAGCTGCACTTTTCGCCCGTCATGCTGGGGCTGCTGACCAGTATTCCGGTGCTTTGTTTTTCGCTTGCTGCCCCGTTGGCCTCACTGGCGGCCCGGAAGTTCGGCGCAGAGTTTGCCGTGACACTGACCATCCTGGGCGTACTGGCCGGGGTGCTGATCCGTTCCGCAGGAGGACCGGTGCTGGTGGTGGCCGGCACGGTGGTGATGGGTGTGGCCATCACGGTGGGCAACATTGCGGTGCCGCTGATCATCCGCCGCGATTTCACGCCCCGCCGGCAGGGAACCGCCATGGGGGTCTACACCGCGGCGCTGAACATCGGGTCTTTCCTGACCTCAGTCGTGATGGCCCCGCTCGCGGCCGTGGCGGGTTGGCGGCTGGCGTTGGTCGCCGTCGCCCTCCTGGCCCTGGCAGCGGTGGTGGTGTGGGTGCTGGCAGTGGGACCGCGGACTGCATTCCTGGCTGCGGGCGACGACGCGGGAGACCTGCCCCAGGCCAGTGCAAGCCGTTCCGGCTGGATCACGTTCGGGCTCACGGCGGGGTTTGGCGGCCAGGCGTTCTCCTACTACGGCGTCACGGCGTGGCTGCCCAGCTACCTGCACGACGAGCTGGGCATGAACGCCGCGGAAGCCGGCGCCGCCTCCTCGATCTTCCAGATCCTGGCCATCGTGGGCGGCTTGGGAGTTCCGTTCGCTGCCAAATACATGAGTACGACGGCGGTTGCGGTCACCTTGGGTGCGCTGTGGCTGGCCGTTCCTGTGGGACTGCTTTTCCTGCCGCAGCTGTGGTGGCTGTGGTCCACGTCCGGTGGCATCGCCCAGGGCGGCGGCATCACCCTGATCTTTATTGCCATCATCAAGCTGGCCCGCGACCAGGCCTCCGCCGGGCGCATGTCCGCCACCGTGCAGGGCCTCGGTTATTGCCTCGCGGCGGTGGCCCCGCCGCTGGTGGGCTTCGTCCACGACAGCGCCGGGTCGTGGACCCCGGCGCTGCTCGTCATCCTTGTTTCGGTGTTGACGTTCTTCGTTAGCACCACCCTGTCCGTGCGGCACGTGACGAAGGGCCGCTAAGGCGACGTCCCGCCGTCGAACGTTCCCTTCAACCCCCGCTCACCTATGGCTGCAAATACGACGACGCCCGCTCACCTTCCAGGGGAAGGTGAGCGGGCGTCCGGGGTTGTGCTCCGTCGCCGGGCCGGCGCCCCGGATTTCGGGGGGCCTGTTGCGAAGGGCTTGCCGGCCCGGCAAACGGAAGTTGTGACTCCTGCTAGGCCGCGGCCAGCTCCTCTACAGTGGCCTTTTCGCGGGCCTCCGTCAGGTAGCGGGCGTAAGCGGGGAGGGTGAGGAAGGACGGGAATTCGGTGGCCAGGGTGACTTCCTCGAAGATGTCGCGGGCGTCCTCGAACCGGTCGCCGTCGAAGCGTTCAAGCCGGGCAAATTCCTCGTCCAGGAGCTCCTCCACCCACTCATGGCTGACGATCTCGCCGTGGTCGGTGATGGCGCGGGCGTAGATCCACTGCCACAGCTGGGACCGCGAGATCTCCGCGGTGGCGGCGTCCTCCATGAGGTTGTGGATGGCCACCGCACCGTTGCCGCGCAGCCAGGACTCGATGTAGCGGATGCCCACCTCGATGTTGTTCCGGATGCCCTTCTCGGTGATGGTGCCGGTGGTGGCGGCAACGTCGATCAGGGCCCGGTCATCCGGAGTGACGTCCTCGCGGAGCCGGTCCAGCTGGTTGGGCTTGCTGCCCAGGACGCCGTCGAACACTTCGCGGCACACCGGCACCAGGTCGGGGTGGGCCACCCAGGAGCCGTCGAAGCCGTCGTTGGCCTCGCGGGTCTTGTCAGCGCGCACCTTTTCCAGGGCATTGGCGTTGGCTTCCGGGTCCTTGCGGTTGGGGACGGCTGCCGCCATGCCGCCGATGGCCATGGCGCCGCGCTTGTGGCAGGCCCGGACCAGCTGTTCGGTGTAGGCGCGCATGAAGGGCTGGGTCATGGTCACCTGGCCGCGGTCCGGCAGGACGAAGCGGGGGCCGCGGGTGCGGAAGTTCTTGATCAGCGAGAAGATGTAGTCCCAGCGGCCGGCGTTCAGGCCTGCAGCGTGGTCGCGCAGTTCGTAGAGGATTTCCTCCATTTCGAACGCGGCCGTGATGGTCTCGATCAGCACAGTGGCGCGAATGGTGCCCTGCGGGATGCCGAGCAGGTCCTGGGCCAGGATGAAGATGTCATTCCACAGTCGGGCTTCGAGGTGGTTCTCGATCTTGGGCAGGTAGAAGTACGGGCCCTTGCCTTGGGCCAGCAGCCGGTGGGCGTTGTGGAAGAAGAACAGGCCGAAGTCCACGATGCCGCCGGCGATCGGCTGGCCGTCGATGAGCATGTGCTTCTCCGGCAGGTGCCAGCCGCGGGGCCGGACCACGATGGTGGGCAGGTCGCCGGCCGCCTTCAGCTTGTACTCCTTGCCCTCCTCGCTGGTGAAGTCGATCCGGCGCTCCAAGGCATCCGTGAGGTTCAGCTGGCCCTTGATGACGTTGCGCCATGTGGGGGTGGAGGAGTCCTCCATGTCCGCCAGCCACACCTTCGCCCCCGAGTTCAAGGCGTTAATGGTCATTTTCTTGTCCACCGGGCCCGTTATTTCCACGCGGCGGTCCTCCAGGCCCGGGGCCGGGGGAGCGACCCGCCAGGACGGATCATTGCGGATGTGCTCGGTCTCCCGGAGGAACCGGGGGTCCGCGCCGGCGGCGATATCGGCCCGCCGTGCGCGCCGTGCCTGCAGCAGCTCCTGCCGCCGGGCCGCAGTGGCCCGGTGCAGCTTGGCGATAAAAGAGAGGGCGTCCGGAGTGAGCACCTCATCCTGCCGGCAAATGGGCTGCGCGGTGAGGGTGATGCCATTGATCGTAAAGCTATCGGTGAAGCTGTTCATGGGAATCTCCTGGTAACCCCGGTTGCTCTATCACTTTTGGCTGCCAAGGCGGCCTGTTAGGGGCCAAAAGTGATAGAGCAACGAGCGGGAAAGGCTGGGTTTAGTGGAACTGGCCCTCTTCGGTGGATCCCACGAGGGCGAGGGTGGACGCGTTGGGGTTTAGCGCCGTGGAGATGGTGTCGAAGTAGCCGGTGCCGACTTCGCGCTGGTGCTTGGTTGCGGTGTAGCCGCGGGACTCGGAGGCGAATTCC
>Ga0308170_10001964_pt1 | contig 18299 bp, 16 predicted proteins | sample PhyBR2_2_FD_202136 | JGI IMG/M metagenome (GOLD analysis project Ga0308170, IMG submission 202136) | Phyllosphere microbial communities from UC Gill Tract Community Farm, Albany, California, United States - DLSLSB.R2 | ecosystem: Host-associated > Plants > Phyllosphere > Unclassified | place... | reverse complement strand
CATGACTTCTCCTCAAGAATTGAAAGTAATGATCCGCATATCGGCTGCTGGACCATGCTGCTAAGGGCGACCCACAGAATGTACGGGCAACGGTTAGTTACGCAACTTGAGCCCCTAACTACCGGCCGCCCTGGAGAAAATTACCGGGCAGCCGGAGCAATTGCGCACGCTCCGCGCACTTAGCGCCTACCAAGTCTACGAGTTGACGCAATTAAAGACCAATCAGGTGTATAAGCGGGGACCGGGGGGAGGAAAGGTCACAGCTTCGACTGTCCCCTATTCACAGCAGGGACATAGCTTCCCCCAGCATGTTGGATGCATGAACACGCAGCTCCTGCCGGCAGTACCGGCCGCAAGCAGCTCCGGCCGCCCGGAGCTTTCATCCACCAAGAGACCGGCCCGCGGCTGGTTCGCCCGGCAGTACCGGCGGCGCATGCTGCGGGCGGACCTGCTCACCGTTATTGCGTGGGCCTCCGTTGCAGCGGCAGTGGCCCTCTGGCTTGCCGACGGCGGAGCCACCAACATATCGTCCCCTGCCGCCCTGTTCACGGCGGCGGGGATCGTGGCCGGCCTGGCGGGGATGGACCTGGTCCTGCTCATGCTGCTCCTGGCTGCGAGGATCCCGTTCATCGACCGCACCATAGGCCATGACCGGGCGCTGGAATTCCACGGCAAACTGGGTAAGCCCTCGCTCTACCTCCTCCTGGCACACGGCCTGCTGCTCGTCATCGGCTACGGCATGGCCGAGGGACTGGACCCGGTCAGCGAGTCCATCAACCTCTGGGTGCAGGTCCCCGACATGTGGCTGGCGTTCGTGTCCATGGCGCTGTTCATCGCCGTCGTGGTGACGTCCCTGGTGGCTGTCCGCCGCCGCTTTCCTTACGAGTTCTGGTACGTAGTCCACCTCCTGACCTACGCCGCGGTGGCCACCTCTATCCCGCACCAGTTCAGCGTGGGCGGCCTCTTTGCGGCGGGCACATGGCAGCGCTGGTACTGGCTCGCCATTTGCATCTACACCGGCAGCGCCCTGGTGTACTTCCGGATCCTGGAGCCGGTGCTGGCCACGGCACGGCACCAGCTCACCGTGGCCCGCGTGGAGTCGGTGGCACCCGGTGTGGTGAACATCGTGATGCGGGGCCGGAAGCTGGACCAGCTGGCAGGGACGGGCGGGCGGTTCTTCATCTGGCGCTTCCTGGCTCCGGGCATGTGGTGGCATCCCCACCCGTTCAGCCTGTCCGCTGAGCCGGTCTTCACTGGCCCCGACAGCCAAGGAACACTGCGGGTTACCGTCCGCAACCTCGGTAACGGCTCCGCCCAGCTGCTTAGGCTGCGGAAGGGCACGAAAGTGGCACTGGAAGGTCCCTACGGCCTGCTCAGCACGGCGGCCCGGACGACGAACAAGGTGGTGATGATCGGCGCCGGCATAGGCATCACCCCACTGCGGGCACTGCTGGAAACCACGCCTTTTGCTCCGGGCGAGGCGACCGTCCTGCTCCGCGGGCACACAGAAGGCGAGCTTTACCTAGGCAGCGAAATCCTTGACCTCTGCCAGGCCCGAGGGGTGCGGCTCTTCCACCTCACCGGCCCGCGGTCCCGTACCAAGTCCCCTTGGCTTCCCGAAGATGCAGTGCGGAACGGCTACAGCCTCACCTCCTACGTGCCGGACGTCGCGGACGCGGACGTCTACGTCTGCGGTCCGGCCGCTTGGGCGGCCAACGTCATAGCGGATGCCGGGAAGGCCGGCGCCCCCGAGGAACAGATCCATCACGAAAGGTTTAACTGGTGAAATTACGCGGAACAGTCGCAGCAGCCTTGGCCTCCGCCGGGATCCTCCTGGCTGGCTGGCAGACCGGTACCCAGGTCAACGGCATCAGCACCGTTGCGTCAAGTACGACGGCGACAGGCACCACGGGTGCCACCGGCTCGGGTTCGTCCGGGGCAGGCTCGTCCGGGGCAGGCTCGTCCGGGGCCGCCGGGTCTTCAGGGCCCACCGGATCCTCAAGCACGTCGGGTTCGTCAGGCTCCTCGGGCACGTCAGGCTCCTCCAGTTCGTCCGGGTCCGGCAGCTCGTCCGGGTCCGGCACCTACAAGGGCAACACCGTACAGACCCGCTTCGGTCCCGTGCAGGTCCAGATCACGGTGGCGAACGGGAAGATCACGGACGTCACGGCCTTGCAGCTGACCAACACCGATGGCAAGTCCATCCAGATCAGCAACCGTGCGGCTCCCCTGCTGCGCAGCAAGGTCCTGGCGGCACAATCAGCAAATGTCCAAACCGTCAGCGGCGCAACCATCACCAGCAACGCCTACCTGACCTCACTCCAGGCAGCCATCGATGCAGCGAACCTCTAATCCCCTGGTCGGCGCCGGGAAGACCATACTCAAGGCCCGCACCTTCGAATGCATGGGAACGGTCATCGGCCTCACCATGCCCGTGGACTTCCTCACGGAAGGGCAACCGGGGTTGGTCGAGCTCGCCGCCGCCACCGCCGTCGTCGAACGCCTGTTCCATGAGCTGGATGAAACCTTCAGTCTGTACCGCCCGGATTCGGAGGCGAGCAGGCTGGCCCGCGGTGAGCTAAAGCTTCCCCAGGCCTCGGCCCGGATGCGCGAGCGCTACGCCGAGGCGCACGAATGGCGGCTGCGCACGGAAGGGGCCTTCACCCCCGAAAGGCCCGACGGCGTGCTGGACCTTTCCGGAATCATCAAGGGTCACGCTATCGGGGAGGCTGGCACCTCGCTGCTGGCGCTGGGCCGCGGGGACTGGTGCCTCAATGCCGGCGGCGACGTCCTGGTCAGCGGCTCACCGCACCCGGGCACCGCCGAGCCCTGGAAGGCCGGAATTGTGGACTCTGCCGACCGGCGCACCCTGATCACCGGCTACGCATTGGGCGGCAACAGCCCGCACACGGCAATCGCCACCTCGGGCTCCGCTGAACGCGGTGAGCACATCTGGCGGGTGGGCAGCAGCGCCGAATTTATCCAAGTCACCGTGGCCGCTGCAGACATCGTCACCGCCGATGTGCTGGCAACTGCGATAGTCGCCGGCGGAACGCGCATGCTGGACCGCGCCGCGGGCGGGTGGGATGTAGCAGTGCTGGCCATCCGCGCGGACGGTTCCATGCTGGCAACGCCGGGCTTCCAGCCGGCCTGACTGGCCCTCCTGGACGCCCGGCGGGGCTCCCGCTACAGGCGGGTGAGCTGCGGGTACTTGGGCTGCAGGTTGTCCCCGGATGACTTACCGGTGACCCGGCGGACCACCCACGGCGCGGCGTACTCCTTGAACCACTGGGCGTTGGCGCGAAGGGCCTCGGAGCCGCTCAGTTCCGGCACCGGCGTCATGGGCGGGACATCGATGGAGTGCTCGTATTTGAGGACCTCAAGGACGCGCTTGGCCATATTGGCGTGACCGGCAGCGGACATGTGCATCCGGTCGTGGGCCCACATACCCCAGTCGTAGTACTCACTGAAGCGCCAGTAATCCACCAGCAGGGCGCCGTGGTCCCCGGCGATTCCGCGGACCAGCTCGTTGTAGATGGCGGTGCGGCCGCGCATGGTGCCGAAAACCTTTGAACCACGCGCATCGAAGCCGGTGAACATCACCACGGTGGCACCTGTGGCGGCGAGCTTCCCGACCGCGTCGTTGTACTCAACCAGCAGGTCGTCGATGTCCACCTTGGGGCGCAGGATGTCGTTGGCGCCGGCATAGATGGTTACCAGGGTGGGATTAAGTTCGACGGCGGCGTCCACCTGCTCGGCCAGGATCTGCCGGAGCTTCCTGCCGCGAATGGCCAGGTTGGCGTAACCGAAGTCCGGGTCAGCTGCGCACAGCTGCTCGGCCACCCGGTCCGCCCAGCCCCGGACACCGTTGGGGCGCGAGGGATCGTCGTCACCAACGCCTTCGGTGAAGGAATCGCCGAGGGCCACGAAGCGGGAAGTGAAATCCATGCGGTTAGTTTGCCATCCGTTGCCGGAAGCAACCAATCGGCCCCCGCGCGTCCCGGTCAGGCCTGCTTTTCCCGCAGGATCCAGTGGTCCGTGTCGAGCCGCCCCACTACTTTTTCCCCGATCCGGGCCAGGTCCAGCACATCCTGCTCGGTTAAGGCGTCAAGGAACAAGTCCCGGACGTCCTCAACGTGGGCGGGGGCCAGTCCCACGATGGTGGCCATACCTTCCTCCGTGAGGTGCGCGGTGGTCACCCTGGCATCGGAGGGGTGCGGCCGGCGTTCCACCCAGCCGCGCTTCTGCAGCTTGGTCACTACATGCGAAAGGCGGGACAGGGACGCGCTGCTGCGGGCGGCGAGCTCACTCATGGGCAGGAACCGGTCCTCCGCTTCGGACAGCATGGCCAGCACCGTGTAATCGAAGAGTGACAGTTTCCCTGCAGTGTGCAGCCTGGTGTCCAGGGCCGCCGGCAGCAGCGTATTGATGCTCACCAGTGCCAGCCAGGCACGGCGTTCGTCAGGGGTCAGCCAGCGGGGTTCGGTCATGCGCCCCATTCTACGATTGATCTTTCAACCGGCCGGGCTGGCGCCGGTAGGCTTGGCCGCATGTATGTTGTCTCGCTCACCTACCGCGTGCCCCAGGAGATCGTCGACTTCCACAACGACGCCCACATCGCCTGGTTGCAGAAGGCGTTCGACGACGGCGTCTTCATCGCTGCCGGCCGTAAGGTCCCCCGCACCGGAGGGCTGCTGCTGTCGCAGGCAGAACGGGAAATCCTCGACGCCAGCCTGGCACAGGATCCCTTCTACTCCAACGGTGTTGCCGACTTCGAGGTGCTGGAGTTCCATGCCGGCCGGGTGGCGCCGGGGTTTGAAAACCTGCTGGACGCTCCACCCGCGCCTACCGCTTAAGGCGCGGTCCCGCCGTCGGACCTTTCCGCCGCAAGCTTCTTCAACCCGCCTTTGCGCGGCACCTTCACGGGCTGGGGCCAGCGCGGGGTGAGGGTGTCCCCCAGGGTGACGCCCCGGAGTTTGCGGCCAAAGAGCGGCAGGACCCAGTCGTGGACCCAGCGCCGCTGGCGCCGCTCCCATTCGCGCAGGCTCATCCTGGGCGGCGGTTCCCAGTCCTTGGGTTTTATCTTGTGGGGCACGCCTAACTGGTCCAGCACCTGCCCCGCCAGGTATTTGTGCCCGGCCTTGGACATGTGGAGCCGGTCCGAGTCCCACATCCGCCGATCGTGGAAGGCGTCCAGGCACCAGTAGTCCACCAATACGGCCCCGTATTTGTCCGCGATCTCCCGCACCCGCTGGTTGTAGTAGGTGTTGCGCTTCTTCAGCGGTTCCAGCAGCGCGGAAACCTTGACGTCGAACCCGGTGAAGAGGACAAGGACGGCCCCCGTACCGGCGAGCTGGGCAACCAGCTGTTCGTAGTCCGCCATGAGCCCAGGCATGTCCGTCTTCAGGTCCAGGATGTCGTTGCCGCCGGCGTAAAGCGTGACCAGTGCGGGGCGCATCTTCAGTGCGGGCTCGAGCTGCTCTTCGATGATGTGCCGCAAACGTTTGCTCCGGATGGCCAGGTTGGCGTACTTCCACCCGGGCTGCGCCTTGGCCAGCTTCTCGGCCACCCGGTCAGCCCATCCGCGAACCCCGTTGGGCAGCCGCTCATCCCGGTCCCCCACCCCCTCGGTAAACGAGTCGCCAAGGGCAACAAACACCCGCCGCCCGGAGTCAGGAAGCAAGGGAACAGAAGGCACGCGGCAAAACTAACCGAAACAAGAAGCGCGCAGGGAAAGCCGAGGTGAAGCCAAGGTGACGGACCCACTTAGCCGCGGCCGGGGGCTTGCGTAGGAGCGCATCGCCGACTGGAGCGAAGTGCAGGCCGCCCGCGGCCGAGCGACGCGTCGGGAGGAAGGGCGGACCCGAGGGCCCCGAACTGAGCTTGCGAAGTTTGGGAAGGGTCCAACCGCTAAGCGACGGCAAGCCGCCGGTTGCCGCGTAGCCAGCAACGGGGCCGGATTCAGCCCTCGGCTTTGCCTTGCCGCCAGTACCCCATGAACGCCACCTGCTTCCGGTCGATCCCCACGTCCCGGACCAGGTAGCGCCGCAGGTCCTTAATAACGCCTGCCTCGCCCGCCAGCCAGGCGTAGAAGGGCAGGGCGCCGGATGGCAGGTGCGGGTTCCTGGTGGCGCTGATGTCCGCCGTGTCCAGGCGCGCGGGTGTCTCCCACAGGATGTCTTCATCCACGTTGACGTCTTCGGGTTCCGGCCAGGCTCCGCCGTCGTCCGCTGCGATGCCCACCCAGCCCGGCACGAGGATTGCTTTGCGCACGGCCTCCTGCAGCAGTTGGCCGTGTGGCCGGGACCGGCCGAGGGCGGCGCCGCGGGCCAGCCAGGTGATTTCGATGTCGGCCGGGGAGCTGAGGTCCAGGAAGTCTCCGGCCAGGGGCACCTCCAGAAAGGCGTGGCCGCCCATGTAGGACGGAAGGGCCTCGAGGATGGCGGAGATGGCCGGGACCGCTGTTTCGTCCCCCGCGAGCAGGATGCGCTGCGCCAGGCCCGGCCGCCACTCGATGCCCGAGTAGGTCCCGGCCGTGACACAGTGCGCGGCCCGGCTGTTGGGACCAATGATCGTGACGGCGTCACCGGGTTTGGCATTCCGCGCCCAGTTCCCGGCCGCGCCGCCGTTTCCGTGCGGGTCAATGTGCATGACGAAGTCGACATCGATCTCCGGGTACACCGCGTCCAGCCGTGCCTCCCGGACCGTATACGTGCGCATCGAGCCGCGCACCTCCGGGTCCATGGCCAGCCAGTCCCGGTACCATCCGGCCTGGGTCGTCTCCAGGGCGGGGAGCGGAAGCTGCGTACCATCCGGTGCCGGCGACGGGATCAGGAGCTTGATCCGGAGATCGAGCGTTTCGCCGTGCACGCCGAAATCGCGCAAGGAATATCCGCCGAGCGTGATCCTGCGGAACGAGGGGCTGAGCTGGCGGACCGCCGACACGGTGACCTCGAAGGCCAGGCTCACGGGCTGCGTGTTCACCTGCCGGGCGCTCAGCTGCCGGGCGTCGTTTTCAATGGCCTTCATGGGACGAGCTCCAGTTCGTTGGCGGTGGCGTGGTGGCGGCCGATCGGGACGATGAGGGGCGTGCCGGAGACGGGATCCGGCATGACACGGCTTTCAAGGCCGAAGACCTCGCGGACCAGCTCCTCGGTGACCACATCTTCCGGGGCACCCATCGCCGCCACCGCGCCGTCCTTCATGGCGATGACGTTGTCCGCATAGCGGGCAGCCAGGTTGAGGTCGTGCAGGACGATGGCCACGGTTGTGCCGCGTTCCCGGTTCAGGTCCGTCACCAGGTCCAGGACCTCCACCTGGTGTGCCAGGTCCAGGAAAGTGGTGGGTTCGTCCAGCAGCAGGACCTCGGTTTCCTGGGCGAGTGCCATGGCAATCCACACCCGCTGCCGCTGGCCGCCGGACAGTTCGTCCACGTCGCGCTCGGCGAGGGCCAGCGTCCCGGTGGCTTCCAGCGCGCGCTGCACCGCGAGGTCATGTGGGGACAAGTCCCCCTCCCTCCAACTTCGGAAGAAGCCCTGGTGCGGGTAGCGGCCCCGGCCCACGAGGTCGCGCACAGTGATGCCGTCGGGCGAGGTGGGATGCTGGGGCAGCAGGCCCAAGGTGCGGGCCAGTTCGCGCGACGGGAGGGTGTGGATAGCCCGACCGTCCAAGGTCACGGCGCCGGCGGCCGGTTTGAGGAGCCGGGCCAGGCCGCGGAGCAGGGTGGACTTTCCGCAGGCGTTGGCACCCACGATCATGGTCACCCTGCCTTCCGGAATACGGACGCTGAGCCCATCCACGACGGAGCGCTGGTGGTATTTGAGCGTCAGGTTGCGGGCTTCGAGAACTGCCACGTCAGGCTTCCTTTCGGTTGGCCGTGACCAATAGCCACAGCAGGAACGGGGCACCGAGCGCGCCGGTTATGACACCGACGGGCAGGACGGTGCCGTCGAGCAGCAGGGGTGCCAGGTTCGCGGCGAAATAGTCCGCCGCGAGGACGATCAGGGCACCTACAAAAGCCGACGCCGGAAGGCTGGCTGTGCCGGTAAGGCGGCGGGCGATGGGACCGGCCAGGAAGGCGACGAACGAGACCGGGCCGGCGGCCGCCGTCGCCACTGCGGCCAGCGAAACCGCGATGACCACCAGCGCCAGCCGCGCGCAGTTCACCCGGACGCCTAGGCCGGCGGCAGCGTCATCCCCGAGTTCCAGGATGCGCAACGGCCCGGCGACCACCCCGGCGGCGGGTACGAGCGCCGCGAGCGCCAGGAACAGGACACCGGCCCGGTCCCAGGTGGCGGAGTTCAGGGAGCCGTTGAGCCAGACTAGGGTGTCCGCGGCGGTGCGGATATCGGCCCGTGCCATCAGGAAGCTGACCACGGCCTGAAGCGCGGCCGCGATGCCCACGCCAGCCAGGATCAGGCGGTTTCCCGCGGCGTTCCCCCGTCTGGTTCCGCGGAGCTTTCCGCCGTTGGAGATTGCGTAGATGAGGGCAGCCACGGCGAGGGCACCCGCCAGCGCAGCCCCGGACACCACGGCACCGGAGGCGCCGAAAACAACGATGGCAACAACGGCCGCGGCGCTGGCCCCCGAGCTGATGCCGATGACGTCGGGGCTGGCCAGCGGGTTACGGAGCATGGTCTGGAACAGTGCACCGGCCACGCCGAACGCGATCCCGATCATGGTGCCGATGACGGCCCTCGGAAGTTTGTTCTCCATCACAATGAAGCTGGCACCGGGAATCTTCGCGCCGCCGGTCAGATGGTTCGCGACGATCGTGAAGAAATCAGGGAGCGTCACTGTATAGCTGCCGAGCAGGACGGAGACGAAGAACAGCAGCACCACGGCGGCGGCCAGCAGCACGGTCCGGTGGACTCCGCGAGATGGCAGATCACCCCAATGTTTGGGCGTGCGACTGCCGCGAAATGCCATCTCGCGGGGTTGGGTAAGGCTCACAGCGAAGCCGCCTTCCCCCGGCGGACCAGCCACACGAACACCGGCGCGCCGACCAGGGCGGTCATGATCCCGGCCGGGACCTCGGCGGGAAGCAGGACCACCCGGCCGATGATGTCCGCGCCCAGCAGCAGCGCCGGGGCGGCGGCCAGGGAAAACGGCAGGATCCAGCGGTAATCCTTGCCGGTAACGAACCGCACAGCATGCGGGATCACCAGGCCGATGAAGCCGATGGGTCCGGCCAGCGCGGTGGCCGTGCCGCACAGCAGAACGATTCCCAGGGCGGTCACCGCACGGGACAGGCCAACCCGCTGCCCCAGGCCGCGGGCAATGTCATCCCCCAGGGCCAGGCTGTTGAGCGCCCGCCCGGCCAGCAGCACGATCAGCGCGCCGGCTGCCATGAACGGCAGGGCGGGAAGGAGTACGGACCAGTCGCGGCCGGCGATCCCTCCCACCTGCCAGAAACGGAACCTGTCCAGCGTGTCCTGGCTCGAGACCAGGATGACATTCACGAGGGAGGACAGCCCGGCACTGAGTGCCGCTCCAGCCAGCGCGAGCTTCACCGGCGTGGCACCTTCCCTGCCCAGCGAGGCGATGAGGTACACCACGACGCCGGCCCCGGCAGCGCCCGCAAAGGCGAACCAGATGTAGCCGGTGACGCTGGCGGCACCAAAGACATAGATTCCGGCGACCACTGCCAGGGCTGCCCCGGCGTTCACCCCGATGATGCCGGGATCGGCCAGCGGATTGCGTGCCACCCCCTGCATTGCCGCGCCTGCCAGGCCCAGTGCGCCGCCGGCCAGCAGGCCCAGGACAGTGCGGGGGATGCGGGCGTGCACCACGGCATGGTCCCCGTTGGTCGGATCGAACGCCGTAAGCGCCTGCCACACCGTTCCGAGGGGAACGTCACGGGCGCCCACAGCCAAGGATGCCCCGGCCAGCAGCACGAGGATGACGACGGCGGCAGCGAGCCAGGCAGCGAGCCTCCTTCCTAACGCATCACCGCGGAGGGTCACAGGGCGCTACTTCACTGCATGCGCTGCGGCAGCCAGCTGCGGCAGGAACGTGTCCAGGGACCACGGCAGGCTCAGCGGGGATGACGCGGAGATGGACAGGGTGAGGGTGTTGTCCGCATCGGCAACAAGGGCGCCGTTTTTGATCGCCGGGATCTGGCCCAGCAGCGGATCGGCTTTGATGGCGTCCGCGGTGGAGTTGTCCGGAACCCAGGTGACGAAGATGTCCGAGTCGAGTTCGTTGGCTTTCTCGGGGGACCACGGGATGTAGAACTCGCTGGAGTCCTTGGTGTTGTCGGTCACCACGGGAGAAAGCGTCATGCCGATTTCGGTCAGGAAGCGGGGGCGGTTGTCGTTGGCGGTGTAGATGTTCACGCCGTCTCCCTTGGCCGGCTCCAGGTTGCCGTAAATGAAACTCTTGCCCTGGATCTGGGGGAACCGGGCCACCTTGTCCTTGATGGTCGCTTCGGTGTCGGAGACCAGCTTGGCCGCCTCCGCTTCCTTCCCGAGCGCTTTGCCGATGATGGTTGTGGAGTCCTGCCACGAGGTGTCGTAACCCGCCCCGGGGTGGGCCACCACAGGGGCGATCTCGTTGAGCTTCCTGTAGTCCTCCTCCGTCAGGCCGGAATAGGCGGCAAGGATCACATCGGGGCTGACCTTCGCGATCTCGGTGAAGTTGACGCCGTCCGCTTCCGAGTACTGGACGGGAGCGTTGGCCGAGCCGATACCGGCGCCGAGCTTCTCCAGGGCGGCGTCCTTCCACGGCGTGGAGCCCTTCCCGTTGCCGCCCCACTCGTTCTTGGGAATGCCCACTGGAACGACACCCAGGGCAATGGCCACATCGTCGTTAACCCAGGACACGGTGGCAATGCGTGTCGGCAGTTTCTCAATGGTGGTTTCGCCGTACGCGTGCTTGATGGTGACCGGGAACTGGGCACTGCTGCCGGAGCTCGTGGCGTCCGACACCGACGAGGCGGGTCCGCTGCTGCAGGCGGAAAGCGTCAGGCTGGCCGTGGCCAACACTGCCGCAGCGTTCCCGGCGGAGGAAAAAAGGGCGCGGCGGCTGGCAACAGGGCCGGGAAAGAGGGGGTAAGTCACGGGACTCCTTGAATCAGGCTGGCAAAAACTTAAGTAAGGCTAACCTATGTCTCAAGCAATTACGCAAATGTTTTGTTTCCTAATACCCGGAAGTGATGGAGGGCATAGAAGCGCGCAGGCTCTTGGACAGGACGTTCCGTGTTTGGCAGGATGGCCTTGCCGGTCCGGCCACAGAACCACCGGAACGCTGAACAGGAAAAGGACAACGGAAACGATGCGCATGCACAAGGCCCCGCCGGCCGCCGCTGCCATGGAGAGCGGGGTGGCCGCTTTGGCCTGCTCCGCGGAGACTGACTGACTCCCCCGTTACCTTGGCCCCACTCCGGGCCGCCCACCTTTCACGAAAGTTCAGCCATGCAATCAGTCACGCCTCAGCAAATCCGTTCATCCTTCGTCAATGCCAGCCGCTCAGAAGCAGCGAAGCTCACGCTGCCCAAGAATTTTGACTCCCTCAACTGGGACAACCTGGAGTTCCTGGGCTGGCGGGACGAAAAAATGCCGTTGCGCGGCTACCTGGTGGTCCCCGGCCCCAAGGGACTCACCGGAGTGATGCTGCGGGCACCCGAAGGAGGAGCCAGGAAGAACCGCGCGGTTCTGTGCGAGCTCTGCCGCGACGTCCACTCAAAGGACGACGTACTCCTTTGGGTCGCCAAACGCGCCGGCCAGTCAGGACGCGACGGCAACACCGTCGGCACCCTGATCTGCGCCGATTTCCTCTGCTGCGGCAACGTCCGCAAGGAACCGCCGGCCAACGAGATCAACCCTGACCCTGCCGCCGTCGTGGTGCGCCAGATCCAGGGCCTGCAGGAACGCACGGCCCAGTTCCTGGCCAGGGTTCAGTCGAAGTAGCAGGTGCCAAGAAGCCCCGTTCACTATGGTGGACGGGGCTTCCCGCCTGCGGGTCAGCGGTAGGAGAAGCTCATCAGCACCGCCTTGAGTGCTTGGCCTTCGCCGCTCCAGTACCAGGCTTTCGCGGCCTCATCGTCGGCGAACGGCGTCCCGGCAAAGAGCACGTCGGCAGACAGGATGCGATCACCCAGCCTAACCGGGGCACTCTGCGCTTTCCCGTCAGGGGACACGGGGAGCCCGGGCGTCAATCCCATCCGGTACCGGACGGCGCCGTTTATGTGGTCGACGAAAAAGGACGAATGGGGAGTGGGAACCGACTGTCCCACCAAGCCCGGCACCGGGTCCGTCTCCAGGACATATCTGTCAGCGGTACCTGCCTGCGCGTCACCGACCTGGCTGTAATAGATGTTGATCCGCTGCTTGCCGCTGCCGTCCAGGACGGTGGCGGTCTCCACTGCCGGCGAAGACGAAACCTGCTCATGCTCCACCCGCCACCCTGCCGGATGGGTAAAGGAAAGCCGGCCGTCGGGGAAGGTGAAAGTCGCTGCGGCGGCGGGCACCTGGGTTGACGGCGGAGCGGCCGCCGTCGCGGGTGTTACAGCTGGCGTTGCCGTCGCCGCGGCTGTAGACGGGCGGGCAGAACTGGCGGCTACCTGGCCGCTGATCGAGCAGCCGGCGACGCAAAGAACGGTTGCGGCGGCTGCAGTGAGAAGGAATGCGGCGCGCTGGAGTCGGCGCATGGAAGTGCCTTTCAAGAGGACGCCATTGTTCTCTTTTGGAACTGTGCGGACCCAGCGTCCCCCAGTGCCTTGGGTTTACTCAGGCGAGTGGGTTGGTACGCCCAGAATGGCACGCGGACATGCCCTTGGAGCAGAGCCAGGACAATAATTCCACCAATTTGTTATATTGCGGGGTCCTTCTCAGCGCAGGACGATGTCCACAGGGTTCGCCTCGGATCGCCATGCGCCTTCCTCCCCCGGTCGGGGCCGGATAACGGGCGCGGTGAGCACGCCGGAGCGGTTGGTGCGCCGGTCGCGGAGGATCTCCGTGACCGAGCCCAGGTGCCGCGACAGATCGATCACGTTTTCGGGGGCCGCGAGCAGCAGTTGGAACCCGAACTCGTGCAGCGCCTTGATCCCGGCGCCTGCGAACTCCTCGGAGGCGAGTACGAAGGCTTCGTCCATCATCACGGTGCCGTAGGTGGTGAAGCCCTGCTCAGCAATGCCCAGCTGGTAGCTCAGTGCCGCGGCCATGATGAACGCGGTGAACCGCTGCCGCTCGCCGCCGGACATGGATCCGGTGTCGGCATGCATGAACACCTCGGTCTTCTTGCCGCCGCGGGGGCCCGTAACTTCACGGTGCTCCTTGCACTGGATAAACAGGTGCCCGCGCACGTCCAGCACCTCGGCCCGCCACCTGCGGTCCTCGGGAGCCTGGGATCCGAGCCTCTTCACCAGGGTTTCCAGCGACTTGTAGCGCGCGGTGAGCTCGCCGTCGTCGTCCCTCTCCGCACCGGAGCCCTCCGGGCGGCCGGCCTCCGTCTTCGCCGGCCGCGTGTGCCGGGCCTTCAAGGCGTTCTGGATGGCGTCCTTGAACTGCTTGGCAGTGGGCGGCAGCGTCTGCTTGATATCCAGCTCGAGGTAGCTTCCCTCGTGGAAGTTCACTTGTGAGAGGATGCCGTTCAGCGGCAGGATGCGGCTGGTGATGGAGCGGCGTTCCTCGTCCAGCAGGTGCAGCAAGGTGCTGAACGATTCGTGCGTGCGCTGGTTGAAGAACTGGCGGAACTCCGCCTCCTGCGCGGGCAGGCCGTCGTTCACGATTGCGTGGTAGCGGGCCTCGAATTCGCTGGCCGCGCCGATGCTGGTGCCGTGGTCCGCCGAGATGGCGCTGCCCCACTCGCGCACGAAGCCCTCGAAGATACGGGTGAGGCGCTCCGAAGTGGACTGCCCCCGGGACTCGGCGGTGTGCAGTTCGCCCAACAGCGCGGTCCGGACCCGGTTGGCCAGGTTGTCCAGCTCATGCATCTCGGTGACATCGCCGAATTCCGCGAAGTGCGGCTCCAGGGCTTTGACCGTGGCGTCCGACGGCGGTGCCTGGGCAAGGCGGTGGCGCGCGGCTTCGAGCAGGGCATCCGCCCCCGTCAGCTGGCGGTCGAGCGCCTTGTATTCGCTCTGCAGGACCGCTGCGGATTCGGTGCTGGACTGGTGCTTCTGCCGGACCTCCTCGATGGTGGCCCGCAGCGGCTCCAGGTCAGCCTGTGCGGCCAGGGCATCCTTGAGCCGCTGCTCGATCCGCGTGAGCTCGTCGGCAGCAACCGCGGCGGACACCTGTTCCCAGGGACGGTCATCTTCGGCGATCCGCCGCAGCGCGTCGAGCTGCCGGCTCATGCCCTGGTGCGAGTCTTCACGGCTTTGCGCCAGCTCGGCCGCCTTGGCCACTTCCTGCCGGAGGTCTTCCACCTGGCCCGCCACGAGTTCCAGCTTCGCGGCATTGTCGAACCCGAGGACATAGTCCTGCCGGCTGGTGAACCGGTCGTCCTTCTCCACCGTGTGCCGGTTCCGCTTGACCACGCCGCCCAGGCTTAGGCCCTTGTCCAGTGCCGCCAGCTCGTCCGGGTCCTCCACACACGGGTAGGCGAAGTCCAGGGCGATCCGTTCGCGCACCCATTCGCCGGCCTCAGCAGCCGCGCCTGAGGCGAGGATGTCCAGCTTGGTGAGCAGGTCGCCGTCGCGCACATCCTCCACGGCGAGCGCACCGCCGGCGAGCGGCTTGGAAATGTCCACGGCCCGAAGTGCCCCACGGACGTTGTGGTCGTTGAGGTACCGGGTCACGGTGCCGAAGTGTTCCCCCGGGACCAGCAAGGTGGTGGCGAGGTTGCGGAGCGCGCGCTCGGCCGCCGGGCGCCACCGTTCCTCCCCTTCGGCGAGGTCCATGAGTTCACCGGCGAACGGCATCCGGTCCTCGGCGATGCCGGTTGCAGCGGCGATGGCTGCACGGTTTTCAATGCTCGACGGCGGCAGCAGGGACTTGCGCGTCTTCAGCGAGACGAGTTCCTGCTCAGCGGCGGCCAGCTCGCGCTTCCGGCTGGCGTGGGCGTCAAACGCCTCGAACCTCAGCTCCTGCAGGGCCTGTGAATCATCCTTCAGTTCGGCAGACCGGGCCGCCGCCTGCTCGTGTGCCTGCTCCCAACCGGCGGCGCTCCACTCAAGCTGCAGTCCGGCGTCGGCCAGCGCCTGCTGGGCTGCCTCCTCCACCTGTTGGCGCAGCTTCAGGCCCACCCGCGCGTTCTCCAACGACTGCTCGATCGCGGAGATCGCGTTGCCGCCTTGGTTGTTGTAGTCCGTTTCCAGCTGCCGCAGTTCCTTGGCCAGGCCGTCCCGGACACCACGTTCGGCACCGAGTTCCTTCGCCTTCGCCTGGGCCAGCTCCTTGAACCGCGCCAGCGTTTTCTCGTGGACCGTGACGGCGAGCTGCTGCTTGTACGCCTCGAACTCCTCGCCCACCAGCTCCCGGAGACGGTTCGCGTCCAGCAGCGACTGCGCGTATTCCCTGTTCAGCGCCGGCACCGGCGCCAGCTGGTCGCGCTGCTGCCGGACATCCTCCAGCCGCTGGCGGATGGACATCAGGTTGCTGAACTCCTCCACCACATCATCCGCGGCGGCCAGGGTCGCCGGCGCGTCCAGGACCTGATCGCGGAAGAAGGTGTTGACGCTGCCGCCCAGGCCCTTGCCGGCCTGGATCACGCGCAGCAGGGGAAGGGCTTGGTCCGAGCTGATTCCCAGCAGGCGGCGGAACCGCTCCGCGAACGCCTTGTGGACGTCGAAGACTTGGGCGTGCGGGAAAAGCGTCTCCAGGGAGCCTTTGGTGAAGCGCTTGTCCGCGATGCCTTCAACGGCTTCGAGGTCCAGGGGGACGTTGTCGATCAGGTAGAACCGGCCCACGCTGGACTCCGTGCCGTTCTTGGGCAGGTCGAACAGCGCGGACACCGTCACCCGCGTTCCGGCGGCGTTGTCGAACGTCAGCGCGACGGCGGACCAGGTGGCACCCGGGCGCTGGAAGGCACTCGCCGAGCCCTCGCCCACGGCCTTGTCCCCCACCTTGCCGCGCATGTAGGTGAACGTGGTCCGCTTGTCCTCCACGGCGCCGGAGCGCTGGGCGGCGGCTTCGTTGGACCTCGGCCGCGCATCGAACACGCGCAGCATCGCGTCAAACAGGGTGGACTTGCCCACGCCCGAGTTACCCGTCAGCAGCGTCCCGTTCCGGTCCACGTGCATCGTGTGCGCGCCATGGAACGTGCCCCAGTTGACCACCTGCACCAGCGCCAGCCGCATCTGCCCCGGGTTCGTGACATCCCCCAAGGGGAGCATGCTCGCGATAGTCACTTGGCTTCTCCTTCATCCGGTGCCGTGGTCGGGTACGACGACGGGGCGGCAGCACCATCGTCGCCGTTTTCGTCCTCACCTTGGGTGTCGTCGCCATCTTCGTCCGGCGAGGCCGCTTCACCGTCTAGTTCTATTAGCGCTTCTGTGCCGGTAGGGTCTGCGGAGGCTGCCACCAGGGCTTCGATGTGGGCCGGGATGTCGCCGATGTTTTCGAACGGCAGGGCCAGGGGCAGGGCGTTGGAGATGGTGTAGACGTCGTCCAGGCCGGTGGGTAGCAGGAGCTGGCGGGCCAGGAGCTTGGTGATGGCGCGGGTCACCACATCCGAGTCCCGGAGGGCGTCCTGCTGTCCGGCCGGCTGGTAGTGCGCCACCAGGTCCGTGATTTCCTCGCGGGTGATGGTGGGATCGGTCTGCGCCGTGACGTGCCGGTCCAGCAGCAGGCGGAGGCGGAGCAGCACGATCGTTTCCACCCGGCTGAGGGCACGCTGCTGGCGGAGGATGCTGGACCGGGTGCTCCCGCCAATCACCTCAGGGTCCACCGGCCGCAGGACGGCGATTTTGCGCTCGTGGTCCAGCTGCAGGGTCAGGAACAGCTCGGAAAGGCGGCTGCGCAGGATCACCTGGTTGTCCAGGAGCACCGTCCACAGCTTCTCGTCCCGGCCGCCGTCGATGTACGGACCCTTGAGGAGCTTCACCAACGCCTGTCGCACCTTCATGGAGAGGACGCCCGTGTCGCCGGGGAACAGGGCAGCGCCGTCGACGAAGGTGTCACGCGGGGAGACGGCTCCGGTGATGGGGCTTGCCGTAGTCCCGGCCCTGGTTTCGACGGGCTCAACAGCCGGCGGTTCGACCTGCTCGGGGCCGGCCACCGGCGTCGTGATTTCCTCAGTCATCTGAATCCTTTGCGAGCGTGACCACCGGCAGGTATGCCCGGCGGGTGGAGCCGTCTATCTGTCCGAAGTCCAGGCCATCCCAGGCGCCGCGGTTGAAATCGGCGCCCGCATGCAGGGCCTCGGACAAGAGGGCGCGGATGGAGTTGATGTGCTGCTCCTCGGGCGGCAGCTGCTGCCAGGCGTCGGCCAGCGTTGCGGCTCCTGCCAGGGCCGCCTGGACCACGGCCGGTTTGGCCTTGCCCGTCCTCGGCGAGCGCACCCGGTCCGAGTCGGTGAAGGCGATGGGGTCGGCCAGGCGGGGCGGCGCCGCGAACTCGTCCGGGTCGAAGAGCTTCACCATGGACAGCGACTCGAAGCCGGCGTTGTACAGGACGGGCCCGGGGACCAGGCCGGGCCGTTCGCGCTCGTACGGGAGGGAACGGATGGCCTGCTCCGCTTCGCGCAGGACCTGCCGGAGCCGGACCGACTGCCGGAAGTCGTCACTCTGGACGTAGGTGTTGAGGCTTTCGCTGAGCTTGCCGTAGATGCGCTGGATCTGGCTGTGCTGCTGGCGGAGCTCGGCCACCAGGTTCTTCAGCGTTTCCCGGTCCTCGGGTGAGAGGTCGTCCGCGAACTGCCGGCTCAGCACCTCGCCGATGGCTGACCGGAAGCGCACCTGCTGCTGCGGGTCCTCCAGGAACGCGGCGAACGAACGGAACGTCCTGCCCTCAGGGCTCTGCCGCAGCCGCTTGTCGGCCTCCAGGACCTGGGCCATGGTGGCGCCCTTGGTCAACGACTCTTCGATGATCTGGTTGCGTAGTTCCCCCACCAGTTCCTCGATCCGGTCACGCATCTTCTTGTAGTCCGCGGGCAGGCTCGCGGCAAGGTCCAGGATGTTCCCGGCGGCTTCCACGGCTTCGTCGTCGTCCAGCAGCCCGTCGAACTCTCCGGTGCTGATGTCCTCGATCAGCTGCTGCCGCTCTTCGATCTCTTCTTCCAGGGCCTCAAGGCGGGCGCTCTGGTCCGGGTTGGTTTCGTTGGCGAGCTTCTCCACGTCGCCCAGGAGGGTGCCCAGGCGGGAACCGTTCAGGGTGGACCGCTCGCTGGAGAGGCTGTCCAGGAAGGCGAGGACACGC
>Ga0308170_10001963_pt1 | contig 18305 bp, 17 predicted proteins | sample PhyBR2_2_FD_202136 | JGI IMG/M metagenome (GOLD analysis project Ga0308170, IMG submission 202136) | Phyllosphere microbial communities from UC Gill Tract Community Farm, Albany, California, United States - DLSLSB.R2 | ecosystem: Host-associated > Plants > Phyllosphere > Unclassified | place... | reverse complement strand
GAGCAAGCCTTCCCTGCGCGCCTTCGCCGTCCCGCCCGCCGACTACGCCGTCGTCGCAACGACCGACGAGCCGCCCGGCTCGGCCCTGCACGCCGAGCTCGCCGCGCTCGGGTGGCACGTCGTCGACCACGAGCACGAGCGCACGGTCGAGCGCCTCGGCGAGTGGTACCCGGCCATGCTCGACGGCGAGATCCTGTCGCGCGGCCAGGGCTTCGTCGGGACGCAGTGGAGCACGTTCTCGATGCTCAGCGGGAACAGGGTCGAGTAGTGCGTCCTCTCTCTCTCCCTCTCCTCGAGACGCTTCGCCTGATCCTGACGTGCGCGCTCTCTCTTTCTCGCCCGCAGCTGGCAAGGCGGCGTGCAGGTCGTCGCCAACCCGAGGTGAGGAGCACGTAGAAGCACTTGTCACTAGCCCTCCTTGTTGTTGTACCGCATGCGCTAGACGAGCAGGAGGTCCGAGCGGCGGAGAGAAGAGCCTTCGCAAACTCGGTCGTGCGCTCTCTCTCTCGCTTTCGCCGAACGCTGTCTCGAGCGCAAACATGATCTAAAGATGATAAGTAGCATGCTCAGTCTACGACGAGAGCCTCAAGCCCTCATGGCCTCCTGCGCCCTCGCGAGCTCGACCCGGACGCGCTCCTTGACCTCGACCGCCTTCTGCACGCCGCGCAGGTACACCCACCGCTCCTGCCCGACGAGCTTGAGGTACACAAAGTCGGCAAAGTGCGCGGCGAGGAACGAGACGGCCTGCGAGGCTTCGTCTGCGCGCGAGAGGGGCGAAGGAGGGGTCAGATGGGCGATCTCGAGGCGGGCGAGCGAGCGAGAGAGGGAGGAGGAGGACGCACCGAAACCGATGTTGAGCAAGGGGCTGTTGGCGACGGCGGTGCACACCTCCTCGAGGGGCGTCGGGCGCCCGGCGCAGCGCATCGCAACGACGTCGGCGACCGACCCAAGGCGGCTCAGCATCGCGTTGCGCTTGTGCTGCTCGAACGCGCTGAGGGGCGCCTCGTCGTCGAGGCCGGCGGTCGAGGCCGGGTCGTCGGCGTGGCGCTTGAGCGAGCGCTTCGAGGGCGACGACTCGCCCGAGGCGAGGGCCGAGAACGAGCCGTGATACGCCGACTGCTGCTGCGCCTTTTGCTTGGCCTCGATCTGCGAGCGTGCGGTGAGTGCGTCAGGACGGTGCTCGTGGAGAGGATGAGGAAGAGAGAGAAGGAGAGAGAGGAGATGCACCCGCTCACGCCTCGCCGCCGCTCGGTCCGCCGCCGTGCCCGCCTTGCTCCTCACCGGCTTTCCCTGCAGGAGCGCGCCGACAAAGTCGCTCGGGCTCGCGACGGGCAGGGTCTCTGGTGCGGCCGGGCCGCCCTCGAGGAACGAGCGCGGGGCGCGCTTGGTCGGTGAGGGCGTCGAGGTCGAGGGGATGGCGCTGACGGCCGGGGCGAGGAGCGGGAGCGCGGCGAGCGGGATGCCGGCGGTCGTGGTTGAGGTCGAGGCCGTAAAGTGCAGGTCGTCGTCGTCGATGATGACCTGTAGCCGAGAGAGAGAGAGAGGGGGGTCAGAGCGTGACCTCGAGCGAGAAAGAGAGGAACCGAGCGGGCGCACCTCGTTCTCCTCGCGCTTGACGCCCCCCTTGCTCCTCTCGCTCCACCGTCTCAGCCGTCCCTCGAGCTCGACCCTGCGCGCCTCCTTGCCCTGGGTCCACAGCGCAACGATGCTCATCCCCTCGCGCCCCTTGCCGATGCTGCTCGGGCTCGGCGGCGCGTCGCGCGCCGCCGCGCGCCGCCCGGGGCTCACGAGCTCAAACTTGGGCAGCTGCGGGTTCGAGCGCACGGCGACGCTGATCCCGAGGCCGTACGTGTGCGCGACGCGCCCGGGCGCGGCGAGCGTCGCGGTGCGGGCGCGCGAGACGATGAAGCCCATGCCGCCGACCTCGTCGTCGCCCACGGCGGCGTTGGCGCGTCGGGGCGAGGTCGGGTCGTCGGCGCCCTGCCAGGCCCACACGAGGCGGCGCAGCTCGTCCTCGCCGCAGCGCTTGCCCGTGCTCTCGAGCATGCGGCCGAGGGTCGCGAGGTCGACGAGGTTGGGCATGCGCAGCTGGGCCGTGCCCGAGTCCGGGTCGAGGTCCGACAGGGTCGACGCGAGCGATGCGCCCGAGCCCGAGGTCGAGAGGTGCAGGATCAGGGCGCGCTCGACGGCGCTGTGGAGCGAGAGGAGGGCGGCGAGAGGGGGTGGGAGCGGGGTGCAGGAGGGCGCGGTGCGGCGAGGCGAGGCGTGCAGGGCAAAGGGGTAGCCGAGGGTCGAGGGCGAGGTGGACGAGGCCGGCGTGGGCGAGGCGAGGCCGAGGGGAAAGGACGGTCGGGGCGGCGGCGTGATGGCTCGCTCGTGCGGCGGCCGCGCCCGAGTCGGCGTCCTCGTCGACACCGCCGCCTTGCGCTTGTCCTCGTCCGCGTCGCGCTCGTCGTCGCTGTCGAACGTGAGCAGCCTGCTCGCGCCCGCGCCCTGCTGCGCCGGCCTCCGTGCCCTCGGGCTCTCGAGCGCCGCTGCGCGCCTCATCTCGAGCTCGACCTCCCTCCTGCGGCGCTCACGCCTAGCCACCTCGAGGTCCTCGACCGTCTCTGTCGGGCCGCCGAGGAGCAGGTCGGCCTCGAACTCGAGCTTTGTGCGCGGGTCGCCCGGCGAGGGCGGGCGGTACACGCGGCCGTCGAGCTTGACGAGGAGCTTGGGCGAGCCGGGGCTCGAGGTGGTGCGCGAGGTGCTGGCGGCCGAAGAGGTTGGGCGGCGGCGCGAGACGGACGAGGGCGGGGTCGGGGGAGCGTGGCTGTGTGACGACGAGGGGAGCGGGTGAGCACGGCCTCGGGGGGAGAGCGTGGAGGGGAGAGTAGGCGCACCTGGTGGCGGGTCCAGCAGAGCTTGTAATGGCGGCGTTGGTCCTCCTGCGCTTGGCCGAGGCGTGGTGGGCGGCGTCACGCTCCCCCACCTGGGAGCGGACGAGGTGTGCGGCGGTGGGCGGGGCGAGTGCGGGCTGGTCCTCGTCGACCATGTGGCGTGCGGCTGAGCTGCGGTGCGGTCGAGCAGCCATGTCGCCGGCAGCTGTGGGTGGTGAGGGGGAGGACGAGGGGAGGAGCGAGCGAGCACAGCTTGGAGGCGCGATCACAAAGTGACCAGCGACGACCACCTCTCGACGCGTTTCCTGCTGCGCCGCCACTCTCTCGACGTGTCCAACTTGCTCTCAAAGGCGCACATAGCAACACACAGCCGACCGGCAAAGAAACGGCGACAGGGCTCCGACTTGACGCCCGTCGCTCGTCGTCCTCGCGCTCGCCTCGCCTTCTCTCGCCGTCCGGGCCCTCTTTCCGTCTCTCCCCTGCACTCGCGTAGTCCACACGACGCTGCTGCACCGCCACGAGCCGAGGCGGGCCCTGCGCTGCCACGCCGCAGCCTCGAGAGCGGCCCGTCCTCCTCGAGCTCGCTCGACGACGCGGCGCACAGCCCATCCTGCTCGCTCATCGGTCGAGGGCGCCAACGGTCAAGTATCGACGATGCGCAGGGCGTGTTGCAGAGCGGCGGTGGTACAACAATGGGGGCGCGAGATGGGGTACGGCGGAGGAGGACGAGTCGGGGAGGGGGTGGCGGCGCGAGGTCGTGTGGCCTAGGGGGCCTTGGTCTTGAGCTGCGAGGTGCGTGAAGAGGGTCAGGATGCTCTCGAGACGGTGTCGGACGCAGCGAGAGCAAGACGGGTGCGCGCACCTGGAGGCCGTGCATGCCCTTGATCTCGTCCTTGAGGAGGTCGTTGACGACGCGGTGCTGCTTGATCATCGACAGGCCCTTGAACGACGAGTGCTCGACCGAGATGGCGTAGAACGAGCCGCAGCCGCCTGCGCGCGAGTGGGGGAGATCGTGAGCAGGAGGAACAGCGTCGGCGAGGAGGAAGGAGGACGAGCGCACCAGAGACGTCCTGGACCTGAACCTTTGCGCCGTCGAGTCCCTGCTCGAGGCGGTCCTTGAGGAGCTTTTCGCCGTCCGAGAGCTGGCCGTCTGCGAGTCGAGGAGCCGACGCCGAGATGAGGCGAGCGAGGGGTCGAGGTGCGGCGGAGAAGGCGGTCGGGCGGGCGACGAGGGCGGCGCGGTGGGTGGTACGGAGGGCGGAGAGCATGGCTTTCGAGTGGCTCAGCTCAGGCGAGAGGGTGCTGCTGTGGGAGATGAACAAGCTGGGAGCCAATGCGCGCGCCGCGATGCTCCTGTCGGCTCGTCTCGCCGCCGCCGGCCGCGAGCGAGCCAAGGTCCGCGCGTCCGCGGCCGGCGACGAGCTTCCTCCCCTCCTGTCCCTCGCTCCCTACCACCACTGCTGAGCACACTCAACGCAGCAGCTAAAGCCACCATGGCAGCACCCACACCATGGCGACCACTCGCCCAGCTCGCACACCGCGCCCTCGCCTCGTCCTCCTCCCCCTCCTCAACCTCCTCCCTCTCGATCGCCGCACCGCGCCTTGCCACCACGCGCTCGACCGCCCGCATCCTCTCGACTCGAGCATCCGCGCCGTGCTCCTGCGCACCCTCACCGGCCTTCAAGACGGCGCTCGCCCGCTTCGGCTCGCCTGCGACCTCGTCCTGGTCGGCGGCCATCTCCGCACAGGTCGGCTCGCCCCGCCCTCTCGTGCGTCCCTCTCTCCCACCCCAGCTGCACGAGCCCGACGAGACGGCGAACAGGCCGGGCCAGGCAGCAAGCGCGCTCCTCGAGCGATGCCTTCGAGCCGGCCTGCCCACCGTCTCGCCCGTCTCGCACGGATCGTCGACTGACCCGGGCTCTCTTGACTCGCGCAGAGCACTCGTTCGGCCGTCAGCCTCCTGCGCGCACGCGTCGCCCACGCCTCGAGCGCCCGCGCCCTCTCGACCGCCGCCGCCGCCGCCGCACCGCCTCATCCCGCCGCCGCCTTCGACTCGTCCTCGTCCTCGTCGTCCTCGTCGTACCCGGACCCGCCCGAGGTCCGCCTCACGAGCCCCTTTGTCGGGCGCTACCTGTTCGGGATCGCCGGCCTCGTCTTCTGCATCGTCGTCGTCGGCGGCATGACCCGCCTCACCGAGAGCGGCCTGTCCATCACCGAGTGGAACGTCGTCAAGGGCGTCAAGCTCCCCATGACTCAGCTCGAGTGGCAGGACGAGTTTGACAAGTACAAGAGCACGCCCGAGTGGAAGATGTGCGTCCTCTCTTTCCCCTCGTCCTCGTCGTCGTCCTCCCTCCAGCTCGACGACGCTGACCCCCGGTCTCTCCCCGCCCGCCCGCAGCAACAACCAGCACATCACGCTCGACGAGTTCAAGACGATCTACATGTGGGAGTGGGGCCACCGCATCCTCGGGCGCATCATCGGCCTGTCGTTCGTCGCCCCGATCCCGTACTTCGTCCTGCGCGGCAAGCTCGGCAAGGGCATGTCGCTCGCCCTGTTTGGCATCGCGACCCTGATCGGTGGCCAGGGCGCCCTCGGGTGGTACATGGTCAAGAGCGGGCTCGACGCCGACAGCGTGCAGGACCTCGGCGGCGTGCCGCGCGTGAGCCAGTACCGCCTCGCGGCCCACCTCGGCATGGCCTTCCTCGTCTACTCGTCGTGCCTCAGGCTCGGGCTCGGCGTCGGGCGCGACTGGAAGCTCGCCAAGAAGGCGCAGGGCCTCGCCGGGCTCAAGTCGGTCAGCGAGACGCTCAGCGTGCTCCAGGGCAAGGTCGCAGGGCGCACGCGCGTCCTCACGACCATTGTCACGGCGCTCGTCTTTACCACTGCTCTCTCAGGTGCGTCTCTCTCTCTCTCCCTCTCTCCCTCTCTCCCTCGTCGTCGAGCGCTCTCTCGCTCGAGCCGCCCGGCTAACCTCGCTCGGACCCCCTCCCTCTCTCGCTCGCTCGCAGGCGCCTTTGTCGCCGGTCTCGACGCCGGCCTCATCTACAACGAGTGGCCGACGATGGGCGGCGGCCTGCACCCGGGCATGCACGAGCTCAACAAGGACTTTTACTGCCGCAACGAGGACAAGTCGGACCGGTGGCGCAACGTGACCGAGAACCCGACGACGGTCCAGTTTGACCACCGCATGCTCGTGCGTCTTTTCGCTCTCTCTTCCTGCCTCGTGAATGTGCGACGAGGGCGACTCGCTGACGTTCGTCCGACGCGCGCCCGCAGGCCTACACGACGTTCCTCTCGGTCGTCTCGCTGTTTGCGTTCGCGCGCCGGCCGCACATCCGGGCCCAGCTGCCGCCGACGACGTACCGGCTCATCAAGGCGTCGCTCCACATGAGCCTCCTCCAGGTCGCGCTCGGCATCTCGACGCTCCTGTACCTCGTCCCGACGCACCTCGCCGCGACGCACCAGGCCGGCAGCCTCGTCCTCCTCAGCTTGGTGCTCGCCGCCGGCGCGAGCCTGAGGCGCCCGGGCAGCAGGGTCGTGCAGGAGGCGCTGAGGATGTCGCAGCTCAGGCAGAAGGCGGCGCAGATCAAGGTCTAGTCGCTTCCGTCCTCTCTCTCTTTCCCTCTCTCTAGACGTTCCCCACTCCCTCGTTTCCGTACTGTTCCTCTGTGTACCGCATTGCACCTCGTCGTTCCTCTACCTCCGTTCCTCTCAACCGCGAGCGAGTGCGAGAGGCGGCAGCCCGATCGTCCGCTCGCGCCCTTCCTTCCTCCCTCTCTCGCTCCTCCCCCTCACTCGCTCTCGCCGCCCTCGCCAGCCGCGCCATGCCGACCGCGCAGGCGCACTACCCGCCGCTCCCGAGCGCAGCCACGACGCGCCCCTCGGCCTCGCGCTGGTCCCCCGAGGCCTCGCTCTCGACCTCGCCCGTCTCGCCCTCCGTCGCGCTCCCCTCCCCGCCGCCACCGCACCCCGCTCCGCCCTCGCCGACGACACTCCGCGCCGGCATCCTCGCGCACGCGCACAGCTTGCTCGGCTCAGCAACAGCAGCAGCAGCGGCGGCGGCGGCAGCAGCGGGTCCCGGCTCGAGGGCGGGCTCGGGATCGGGGAGCGTGCGCGGAGATGCCGGCGGACAGGGGGCGCGGCGGACGGACCGCGCAGGTGCGGGGGAGGAGCCCGAGGGCGACGAGGAGGACGACGAGTTCCGCTATGAGGAGCGGGAGCTGGGCAGCGAGGGGAGCTGGAAGGCGGCGGCGAGCGCGGCGCAGGAGGGCGGGCGGGGCGCGACGAGCAGGTGGGCCGCCGCGGCTGCGGGCGGTGCGACAGCAGCGTCGGCGGGCGCGGGCGAGGTCGCGCCGGCCGACAGCGACCCGCACACAGCGCCGCGCGAGGGAGCAGGAGCAGGGGCGAGCGCGGCGAGGTGGCTCGCGAGGGCCGAGGCGGTCCGCGCGAGGTCGTCCGCGCTCTCGACCGGGTCGAGGGCGTTGGCCAAGGACGACGAGCCGCCCGCGACGGCGCGACCGAGCACGCCCGACCGTGCTGCGGGTCGCTCGAGGACCGCCACCGCCGACTCGGCCAACACACTCTCGACGAGCAGCTTCCTCTCCTCGCCCTTCAGCCTCGTCTCGAGCTCGGCGTCCCCTCCCACCTCGCGCGACGCCCTCCTCGCCGACGCCGCCAGCACCCGCGCCTCGACCGCCGACCACGACCTGCGCGCCGCCCAGACCCGCATCGTCTCGCTCGAGCGCGCCCTCTCGGCGCACTCTGCGTCGGACCGCATGCGCGCCGATGCGCTTGAGATGCGCGAGGCGTCGCTCGAGAGCGACCTCAAGCGCATGCGCGACGACGCTGCGCGGCGGGACGGCGAGCTGCGCGCGGCGCAGGGCGACGCCGAGCGCACCAGGGCGCAGCTCGAGCGCTGCGTCGCGCTCCTCGTCGCGACCGAGGGCGTCGTCGGCGCGCTCGAGGGGCAGGAGGCCGCCGGGCGCGCCGCGCTCGAGCTCGTCGGCGAGGCGCTCGATCTCGGCGTCGAGCTGCACGGCGCGGCCCACGACGCGGCCACGCGCGCGGCCGAGCTCGACCGCGCGCTCGTCGAGCAGGGCACGGTCGGCGAGCGCATGAAGGGCCTGTTGCTCGCCATGCGCCGCGACAAGGTCGAGCTCGAGGGGCGCGTGCGCGAGCGCGACGAGGAGCTCGCGGCGCTCCGGGCGCGCGACGAGCGGCACGGCGCGCTCCTCCGCCGCGTGTACGGCGCGCTCGCCCAGCTCGACGGCGACGTCCTCCTCGAGCCGGTCGGCGACGAGCGCGCGGCGGCGGCGGACCCGGCGGCGCAAGTCGAGGCTGCGCTCTCGCGCCTCGCCGACCTGCGCGACCGCACGCCGACCTGCCCGAGGACCGCCTCGCCGGCGTCGTCGGCCACGACGAGCGACCCGCTCTCGGCGCTCTCGCACGCCAACGAGGAGCTCCAGGCCGAGCTCGCGGAGGCGGGCGTCACGGCCGAGCGCCGCATCAAGCTCCTCGTGCGCGAGATCCAGAAGGTCACTGCGACCAAGGACGCCGAGATTGCCGAGCTGCGGCGCCGCGTCGACGAGGCGACGCGCGCGGCCGACGAGGCGCAGCGGCGCAGGGTGTACCCGCCGCACGAGCTCGTGCGCCTGTCGAGCTCGCCGCTCGTCGCTTCGTCGGCGCCGCAGCTCGTGCAGGACTCGCTTCCGGACGAGATCGTCGCGCCGTCGAAGCTCGAGTCCATCGCCGGGACGAGCCAGTCGCTCGCCCGCATCGTCGCCGTGCGTCCTCTCTCTCTCTCTTCATCTCTGCGCCCCACCTCTCTCTGCTCCTCGCACAGCTTGCTGACACTCTCATGCTCCTCCCGCAACAGCTTTCGGAGCAGCTTCCGGCTCTACGCTCGCGCATCGCCCAGCTCGAGAACGACCTTTCGACTTGCCGCGCTCAGCAGCGCGCGCTCGAGGCGCACAACGCCGAGCTCGAGCAGGTCAACGGCGAGGCGTATGCAGTCATGGACGAGCTCGCCAAGGCGCTCGAGCAAGCGCGAGGCGCTTCGGCGGGCGAGGCCTGAGCGCGAGAGGGAGAGGCAGCTTGAGAAGGTGCGAGGTGCAATGGGCAGCTCTTGTCTGTGCGCGTCTCTGTCGCTAGAGCTCGCGAGAGCGCGAGAGCGTGAGCAGCCTGCAAGCTTCTCACTGCGAGAGAGACGACCGCTGAGCGGTCCGTGCGCGCGAAGGAGAGGTCGAGCGATCGTTGAGCGCGCCGTGCGACGTGCCCTTCCTGCGAGCGCTACGCCAGCAGCTCGTCGCAATAGAGGGAGAAGAAAGCCCTGTGCGCTCGTCCTTCCTTCGGTGAGGTGCGGAGCGTTGCGCAGCAAGCGCTCGCTCAACCCTTTCGGCAGCGGACGAGGCGGACTAGGCGAGAAAAGCATCCTCGATCGGGCACAGCTTCCTGCCCAGCTTCTCTCACGCAACTCTGTAGACTCTCGCAGGCTCTCATCGCAGCGAGAGCGAGCGCTTCGAGAGGTCTGCACGGCTAGGATTTCGATCTCGACCGACATCAGCTCCAACTACGTCCGCCCTTCTGCGTCGCGCTCCTGCAGCTCTACGTCGCAAAGACAAAGTCCAGCCGCTTGCAGCCAACGTCCTCGGTCGTCTCGAGGTCTGCGCGCACGAGGGAGAGGGTCAACTCGAGGCGTCGACGAGAGCGAGACGAGGAGGACTGAGCGCACAGTGGGACTTCTCCTCGGTCGTCATGGCGTTCCAGCGCTTGGCCTTCCAGGCGTTGCGCGCCTTGTAGTAGAAGTATGTGCCGGGATCTGTAGGTGCGAGGAGGAAAGGCGTCAGTCTGCGTGATCTGGGAGAGCGCGAGAGGGAGGAAGGAGGGACGGACAGAGGAGGACCAGGTTAAAGCAGATCACGCCCAGGATGCCCGAGTTGGCCTTCTTGTACCGCGGCGCGTCCGATTTTTGGTACACTGTGTGTGTGCGACGAACGTCAGCTCGGCCCCGGCGAGGGAGCGACGCAGGCGCCGTGAGGAAGAGCTCGAGGAGGAAGCCAGGGAGAGCGACGCACGGTTCGCCCCGATGATGGCCGAGACCTGGACCGACATGTTGTAGACCCTGTCAGGATGTTTTGAGTGAGTCTATAGGTCCTAGGAGCGTCCAGGAGTCCGGGAAAGGAGAGGGGAGGACGCACGAGGCAGAGACGGTCCGAGTCGCGACCGAGCCGGCGTTGCGCGACGTCCACGAGACTTGAGCGGCGTGCGCGTAGGGGAACGAGAGCAGATAGGTCGCGAGGGCGAAGTAGGCCCAGGGCTGGATCGGGTCGGGCAGGCACAGGAGGGCGACGTAGCCTGCGAGCGCACGGACCTCGTCAGTCGCTGCTTCGAGGACGTCGAGCGAGCCGCCCAAACGCCGCTACCGCGCTGAGGAGAGGACGAGATGGACGCACCGGGGAAGAACCACAAGTTCTCGATGGCGCAGACCCAAGTCCTGTTGTTGATGATCTCGGAGACGCACGTGAGGAGGACGAGGTTGACGATCGAGATGACCGTGTTGGGCACGCTCAAGAGGTTGGCCATGACGGTCGAGAAGCCGAGAGACTCTGCGCGAGCGAGAGGTGGGTCAGCGGGTCGACGACGAGGCGGTCGACAAAGAGGACGAGGACGCACTCATCGACAGCTGGAAGTAGTTTTTGATGGCTGCGAGCGCAGTACGAGTCAGCGACGGCGCGCAGGAAGGTACCGAGAAGACGCACGGTATCCAGGGATGCCCTGCGACGAGGAGGAAGCGAGTCAGTGAAGGCTCGAGCGCGAGGACGACGCGAGAGAGAAGGGCTCGACGCACGAAGGTCAAGCCGATGAGGTACATGGGGTACATGTCCCAGTCGCACAGCGCACGCCAGAGTAGACGAGGCGTGAGCGCCTGGCGGTTGTTCATCGACGTCTTGGTCGGGTCGTCACGGACGACCTTGTTGACGATAATTTTGACCTCGCGCTCGGTGAAGTAGCCCTTGGGGCGCCAGGGCGCCTTGGTCTGCGACGGGCCGGGCGGGAGGAGGAAGAACGAGGCGATGCCGATGACGAGCCCAAAAAGGCCCTCGATTGCGAACATCCTGTTCGAGGAGAGGTGAGGGACCAGGGGAGGAGGGGAGGAGGGGAGGAGGGCAGGAGGGGTCAGCGCGGGCTCGAGCGGGATCTTCCTCTCCGAGAACTTACCAGCGCCATCCAGCATAGCCGCCGATGCCGCGCATCTTGAGGAGGCCGACGGCGAGGAAAGCCGTGCACATGTCCTGCAGGGCGACGAGGTCAGTCCGGGCTCGTCAACTTGAGAAGGTCGAGATGGACGGGGACGGACGGCGAGGTAGTTGATCGTCCAGAAGGCGGCGAGCCGTACAGGTAGCTCGTGCTGAGAGTAGTAGTACTGCAGGGCGGGAAGGAGTCAGTGTGAGCCGGAGAGAGGAAGAGGGAGACCGTCTTGAGGCGCACCGACAGGTCTGCGGGCGAGCGACGAGTCAGCCAAGCTCTCGCGCGCACGAGCTGAGCAGTCAAACGACGCACACAAGATCACGTCAGGAATAAAGCCTCCCTGGAAGAAGGCCTGCGAGCGCTCGAGCTAGGTCAGCATCCGCTCGACGCTCGAGCCTCGTCGCGGACCAGGTCTCGGGGGGCGGCGAGAGCTCCCTCGAGGACGTGGAACGCACGATCAGGAAGCGCAAGGCGAGGAACGATGCTCGGCCCTGCATCCAGAACTGGCAGAAAGCCCTGCGAGCGAGCGAAACGTCCGTCAGTCGCGCTCGACGCTCGGCGAGGGAAAGACGACGACGCACAGGACGCTGAAGATAACGATCTGCGTAGGTAACCAGATGTCGCACCCCAGCCGCTTGCCGACCATCTGCGACGGCAGCTCGGCCGTGAGGAACCCGAGCTGAGGAGGACAAGGTCAGCGTCGGCTCGACGAGGTCGGCGCAGGCGGCGCCGCTCACCTTCGACAGGGTGTTGCCCAGGTTGTAGTCAGCTTGCGAGAGGCCGAGGTCGCCGAGGAGGTTGTCCGCCTGTGCGAGGGAGAGAGGATCAGCGAGACGGCGACGAGGAAAACGAGCGACGGCGAAGAAAGGAAAGCGAGCGACGCACAGTCGCGTTCGTCATGTTGCCGCGCTCGACGTCCAGTGCGAAGAACATGAAGAGCACCCAGAGCATGATGCGCAGGTCCTGCGACGCGGCGAGAAGAGAGGGAGGTGAGCCGAGTCCGGCTCTCGACGACGCCCGACGCCGCTCGAGAGGGGACGCACAATCTTGCGCCGCACAGCACGCTCCTCCCTGTGCGACCATCGCTCGTCCGGGTCGAACGCGCCGATGTTCTCCCATTTGTCGGACGGCTGGTAGTGCGCGGCGAGCGGACCGTCAAAGACGCTCTCCTGGGTCGCGACCTGCGGCGGGTTGGTCGAGAGGTTGGCGAGGCCGACAGGGTCGTAGGCGAAGGAGGTCGAGGGAGGTCGTCGAAGGCGAGGCGAGGATGGGCAAGAGAGGGAGCGAGAGAGGGTCAGCAAGGCAAGACTCGAGGGAGAAAGACGTTGAGCAGGAGGACGTAGACGCACCGCATCGAGGTCAAAGTCGGCCCTCCTCTTGCGCAGTCCGAGAAAGTGTAGGATCGCAGCGCCCGGCGTGTAGGCGTCCTCGCTGCGCGGCGCGAGAGGAAGGCGCGAGCCCGAGACGGAGCTCGACTCGGACTTGCCGCCGGCGTCGCCCTCTTTGTCGTACGAGAGGGAGCGCTCCTTGCGCAGGGTGTCGGTGTCGAGGAAGCCGTCGGTCGGGTCGGCGTGCACCGCCGGTTGCGGCGGGAGGACGTCGTCCGTGCGAGAGCTCATCGTGCGCGAGCCTCGAGCGAGCGAGCGAGAGCGGTAAAGTGGGAGATGAGAGTCGAGGGCGGCTCGGCCCAGCGACTTGGTACTAAGTTCAGCCACTCAGCCTGAGCGCACAGCAGAGCTCGCCACCCGCTGCCGCCGCGACGCCATCCCTCGCAGGAGACGCTCGCGCAATCCGGCCCGCTCGAGCGTGCGCTCCTTGCTGCGCGCCGACTTCTCCCCGCCTCGCACTAGCGGCCGAGTCGCCGAATGTGCGTCTCGCCGAGCTGAACCTTGTCGTAGCTGGAGGAGGGGCGGAGGTTGACGCGAGGACGGAGGTTGATGGCGCGATGAAGGGGTCGACCTCGCCTGAGAGGACCGGTGCGGGTGCTGTATGTGTAGAGGCCAGCTCAGAAGCTGCAGCAAGCCATTTGCACGCTCAGCAGAGAGGGCGAGGAGCTTGGCGACGAGGACAATCCTGCTCGTCCTCATCTCGTGCCTCCTCGTCCTCTCCCGCTCACGGCGATAGCACGACAAGCGCTGCACCCGTCCCGAGCTCGCCAGACCGTGCTCTCCAGCCCGCCGACGGCCACCGCCGGGCGCAGCTCGGTCGAGCCGGCCGGCCTCGCGACACCGCCTCCACTCTCGACGAGCTCCAGCACGCAAGGGCTCAGCTCAGCTTGCCCGCCATGCGTGCGTATCCCGCCAGATTGGCGTGCTCTCCACTGCTGGCCCCGACCTTCGCTGCGATGCGCTCGCCGCTCTTCGCCTCCTCCTCTTCCTCCCCACCTTCAACTCGACCTCGTTCACCATGGCGACCATCACCCAGACTCTCACCGACACGGTCGGCAAGCTCACCCTCTCGGGAGAGGACGGCGGCTCGACGGCGACCAAGCCCTCGTCGTCCTACAAGTACGCGCACCTGCTGCCAGAGTGGCACACGCACCTCAAGCTCGCGCCCCTCGAGCCCTTCAAGCACGTCGACCCGGGCCATGCGGCGCTCAAGGACCCGCAGCCGCAGTCGTTCCTCGATGGCGCCAAAGTGCAGCAGCTCACGCCCAACGTCGGCACCGAGATCCTCGACGGCGTCGACCTCACCAAGCTCGACGCCCGCGGGCGCTCTCAGCTCGCGCTCCTTGTCGCACAGCGCGGCGTCGTCGTCTTCCGCGGGCAGCAGGCCTTCATCGACGCCGACCCGAGGTGGCAGATCGAGTGCGTCCCCGTCTCCCCTCCTCTTCCTCCTCGTCCCGAGCTGACTTTGCCTCTCTCTCTCGGCGAAACAGCGACTGGGGCTCCTTCTTCGGCCGCGTCCACACCCACCCCGTCTCGGGCTTCGCCAAGGACTACCCCGAGTTCCACTTGGTCTGGCGCGACGCGACCGGCACGAGCGACGAGCGGCACTACGAGGGGCGCATCAACAACCTGACTCTGCATTCGGACGTCACCTACGAGGTGCGCTCGCTCTCTCCTCGGCACTCGACTTGCTCTCGAGCTCTCTCCTGACCCTACTCGACGCCCACAGCTCCAGCCGCCCGGCCTCACGACCCTCTTCTTGTACGACTCGCCCTCGTCCGGCGGCGACACGCTCTTCATAAGCCAGACCGAGGCCTACAAGCGTCTGTCGCCCTCGTTCCGCTCGTACCTCGAGACGCTCTCGGTCGAGCACTCGGGCTTCGAGCAGGCGCAGCGTGCGATCGAGCTGCACGGCGCCGACACGGTCAAGCGCGCGCCGGTCAAGCACGTGCACCCGCTCGTGCGCACGCACCCGGTCACGGGCGACAAGGCGCTGTTTGTCAACCGCGGCTTCTCGAGGCGCATCGTCGGGCTCAAGCAGGAGGAGTCGGACACGATCCTCAACTTGCTCTAGTACGTTTCTCCTCCTCTCTCCTCCTTCCTCCCTCGCGCCTTCCTTCCTCTCCTGCTCGTCTCAAGCCGTCGACCCAGCTATCCCTCGTGCTCGTCGCTTGCGTCCCCTCGGCAGCGCACTGACCCCCTCCTCCTCTCGCAGCGACCACCTCGAGCGCGGGCACGACTTCTCGGTCCGGGCACGGTGGAGCGAGCCGGGCACCGTCGTGCTGTGGGACAGTGTGTCCTCCTCATCTCTGATAGCTCTCCTCGCAGACATCGTCGCCCTCGCAGCGAGCTGACCCTCCCTCCCCCTCACCTTCTCCTCCTCGCCGCCTTCTTCTTCCTCTCCTCCTCCTTCTGTTGCTCGCAGACCGCGTCACGGCGCACTCGGCGCTCGTCGACTGGAACGACGGCATCCAGGGCCGCCGACACGGCGCGCGTATCACGCCACAGGCCGAGCGGCCGTTCCTCTGAGCCTGGAGGAGGACGAGGAGGGGCTCTCCGAGCGTTTGAGCGCGTCGAAGGCCCAGTGTGTGAAACAAAGCAGTACCTTTTCAGTCTCTCTTCGAGTCGTGCACGATATGAGAGACGAGATCGGCGAGAAAGAGGGGCTCGAGCATTTTGAGAAGGTCGTTCCGGACCGCTGAGAGAGCTCGACGGCTTGCACGCTCTCGGGAGGACGCTGCAGCCCTCGAAGACTTCTCTCACGTCAGGCTTTAATGTGAGTAGAAGGCGTGTGCGGGCGGCCGTGCAGCTACAGCGTCGTCGCGCCGCTCGAGCCTCCTCCCCGTCCAGCTCATGTACCTGCTCTCACACCCGAACGAGACGTTCCGTACCGACCGAGCAGCTGGCTAGCTCATAGTGCCTGCAGAGAGGAATCTGTGAGCTCGCGGGGAGAAGCACGCCTGCGAGCGCCGCTCGAGCGGCCGTGCACGCACCGCCCGTCGAACGACCACCTCCTTCTCTCGACGACCGAGTCGACGCAAGCGCGATGCTGTATGTACAGGAGGCGCCGAGCGGAAAGATACACACACCCACTGCCCCGCCCCTGCTGCCGCCGCGGCCGCCGCCGCCGCCGCCGCTGCCGAGCCCCGCGCCGCTCAGTTCTGCTTGTCGATCGAGCGGTTGATGCCGCCGAGGAGCGCCTTGAGGAGGTAGGCGGCGTCGCACGTGCCCTGCGCGCGCAGGAGGGTCAGCTCGAGGTCGGCGCGAGGGGCAGGAGGAGACGAGCGAGGGAGAGGGGCGCACCTCGAAGAGCGTCGTGTCGACCATGTCGCGGATCCTGCACGAACGTGTGGGTCTATCAGCACAGCGGCTCGGTGCGCGCCGGATCTGCAGAAGAGAGGAGCACGCCGACGCACCCGTGCTTCTGCTTGAGGTCGTCGTCGAGGCTGCGCAGGTGCTCTGCCGCATCGGAGCTGCGCACGGGCCGTCCCGAGGGCGTCAGCTCTTGTCGTTGGCCCCGATCCGCAGAGAGAGGGGGAGAGAGAGGGGCGCACTAGTTGCCGATCTGGACGAACGAGCAGCCGACCTGCGGGCGGGTGCAGGCAGCTCAGCAGCGGCGAGGGAGGGGGAGGCTGAAGGAGAAGGCGCACGGACCTGGAACGGCGGGAAGCGGCCTTTGTCGAGCCGCCGCGCGACGTCGACGAGGACGTCCTCGGGGCTCTGGCCCTTGTCGGGTGCACCGTCTGCGTGCGGAGAGAGCGTCAGGGAGAGCTCGCTCGGCGGGAGCGCGAGGTGGGAGGGAGAGGACGCACCGGTGAGGATGATGAGGTTGAGCGGTTTGGGTCGAGGCACGCCGGCCGCTTTGCCCGTCGCCTGCCATTGTTCGAGCTTCTGCGCGCGGCGAGCGGGACGTGCAGGGTCAGCGAGCTGAACGGACGAGGAGGATGAGAAGGACGAGGAGGAGGAAAGGTGGCGACGCACGAGCATGTACGGCTCGAGGACCCTCCGCACCGCGTCGGCAGTCGGCGTCGTGCTCCTCGGGCGCACGCGGCGGAAGACCTCGAGCAGGTCGGCGGCGCTCGTGCTCGTGTGCGTGAGGCGCGAGTTGAAGAACGCGAGGTCGACGCCGTCCTGCGCGGGCGCCAAGTGCGACGCATCCCGTCAGTTCTCGTCCGGCAGGTCGATAATGCGCAGGAGGATGTGCGAGATAGGCGGCGCACCTCGTCGTACTGCACAGCCGTCCTGACCACGCTCGCCAACGCCGGCGCCAGCTCGGTCTCCCACATGGGCTCCATCGAGCCCGAGTCGTCCACCAGCAGGGTCGTGTCGTATCTTCCGAGCGCACGGAGGGCGTCCTCGGTGGGCTTGTCGAGCGCGGCGGGCGAGGAGGACGAGGTCGAGGGGCCGGCGGCGGCCGAGTGGTGATGGGGGGAGGGTGGAGAGGGCTGGGGCTGCGAGGGCGCGGGCTTGCTGCCCTTTGCGGCGAGCGAGAGGCGCTTGAAGAGGCCCATGGTGGCACGGAGCTGGAGCGTGAGAGGAGGAGGAGGAGCGAGAGGCGGAGGGAGCGAGCGAGGCGGAGGCTGCGGGGAAGCCAGCGAGGCGGTGCAGCGACGGCGGGCGAGCTCTGAGCTCTTCCCCTTGCAGCTGAGAGAGCGCTCCCTTGACAGGCTGTGCGGCAACAGCTCTCAGACGGAACGGGCGAGGCGCGCGCAGCGAGATTTCTACAGGTTGCGAGTTGCAGCTCCCCCTCGCTCGCGCGCCCGCTCGACGACAACGACTTGCCCCGACGACCCAGCGCACCGCCTACGCCTGGATCTGCGCAATCACCTCCTTGAGCTCGTCGGGCTTGAGGAGCGCGTACCCAGTCCCGGGCACGACCTGTGCGAGCTGCACATTGTTGGCGTCGAGCGTGTCCTCCATGACCTGCTTGAGCACCTTGAGCGCGAGCACCTTTGCCTGCTCGAGCGTCATGCTCTTGTCGTACGAGTCCTGCAGCTCGGACTGGGCGCCCTCGGACCCGGACCCCATCGCCTTGGCCTGGAACCGCATGAAGGTGCCCGACGGGTCGGCGTGGTACAGCTGCGGGCCGTGCTGGTCGATGCCGGCGATCAGGAGCGCGACGCCGAATGGCCGAGACTGCGCGCGGTATGCGGCATGGTGTCAGCCTTTGGCTGCGCGGCGACGAGACGCGAGAGGAGAGGGAGAGAGGAGGACGCACCATGGACGCCTCCTCCTCGTTCGCGCCCTCGCCAAACCTCAGCGCGAGGTCCGACACCGACTGCGTCACCGACTCGACCTTGATCTCCTCGTCGTACGTGAAAAAGTGGTTCTGCGAGCGTCGCGCGCTCTCGTCAGCTCGTTCCGGGGGGCCGAGGCGTGCGCGGCCTCGTCTCGAGCGCGACAAGAGAGCAGAGCGAGCGACGCACCTGAGCCGTGACGCGCGCATGCTCGACCATGGTCCTCGCGTCGGCCGTGAGGCCGCTCATGGCGCACGCGATGTGGCGGTCAATCTCCATGATCTTCTCGACCGAGTCGGACTCGAGCAAGGGCGACTGGGTGCGCTTCTCGACGGCGAGGACGACACCCTCGGACGTCTGGATGCCGACCGTCGTCGAGCCGAGCTGTGTGCGCAGGGCGAGAGTCAGTCTCGGGAGGATCTGGGGCTGGCTCGAGGGAGAGGTGGAGCGCACCTTGATGGCCTCGATGGCGTACTCGACTGTAGGGGGGCGCGCTACGTCAGCCATGCTCGCTGGATGGGAGGAGCAGGAGGAGAGAGACGGACCCTGGAAG
>Ga0308170_10001962_pt1 | contig 18305 bp, 21 predicted proteins | sample PhyBR2_2_FD_202136 | JGI IMG/M metagenome (GOLD analysis project Ga0308170, IMG submission 202136) | Phyllosphere microbial communities from UC Gill Tract Community Farm, Albany, California, United States - DLSLSB.R2 | ecosystem: Host-associated > Plants > Phyllosphere > Unclassified | place... | reverse complement strand
CGCCAGCGCCGCTTCCACCCCGCACATGTTCGCCGGCAAGAACATCGTGGACCAGCTCGAGGACAAGGGCCTGAGCTGGAAGGCCTACATGGAAAGCCTTCCCAGCACCGGTTCCCAGGTGGAGTACTCGCCCACCATCGGCTCCTCAACGGTCAAGCTCTACGCCCAGAAGCACAACCCGTTCATGTACTTCTCGGACATCAACTACCCCGGCAGCCCGCGGCTGCAGAACGTCGTGCCCCAGGAGAACAACCTGAAGGCAGACCTGGCCAGCGGCAACGTGCCAAACTTCACGTGGATCAGCCCCAACCAGTGCCACGACATGCACGGCGTCTCCCCGTCGGGCGCGGCACTTGTGGGGATTCCCCAGTGCGGGTTCCCGGACTCCGGCCTGGACCACGGAGCCGTCCAGCTCGGCGACAACTACGTGAAGCAGACCGTCCAGCAGATCATGGACTCGTCAACCTGGAAGACAACCAAGTCAAGCATCGTCCTGGCCTGGGACGAGAACGACTACTCAGGGTCCACCGGCGGCCCCGGCAGCCCGGTCGGCCAGAACGGCGAAGTGCTCGGCGGCGGCCACGCGCCGGTCATTGTCATCAATTCGGCGGAGGGTCCGCACAAGACAACGGATCAGCTCTCGGACCACTACACCTTGCTGTCCACCATCGAGCACATGTGGCACCTGGGCTGCCTCGCCAACACCTGCTCACCCACCACCTCGGGCACCTTCGAGAACCTCTTCCGCCCCTAACTTCTGGCCGAATTTACGAGCGGCGGCACCCGGACGGGTGGCGCCGTTCGTGTTTTACCCGGGCAAAATGGTGGAATCAATTTTGGCGGGCTGAAAGAACTTCCTCAATCCGGTTCAGATAAGGGCGCGAGTGACTTTCCCACCACTCGTTGGGGTCGGATGCGAAGGCAGCGTTGGCCGGAAGTTCAATAACAGCCCCCATTGTCAGCGTGCATCCCGTCGCAGTCGGTTCCAGCCGGTAGGTGGTTCGCCGGTTACTGGCGTCCTGGGCAATAGAGCGCGTTGTTGCCCACCAGGGGCTTTCCTCACCAATGACTTCAATAATGGATACCGAGCCGTCCCACCCTATAAAGCACTGTTGCTCGCCTACACCCTGGGGTGTGCCGGGAACAGTGAATGCACGCTGTACATCTGAGAGGAACGTGGCACTTTCAGCCGGCCGAATCAAGGACCAGACCGTGTGGGCGTCGTGGGAGTACGAAGCAGAAGCCCGCAAGCTGTGCAATTTCCCTGGCAGGTTGGCGCCAGCCGCTGATACCTGCTCTTGTAGGAGCCTGGCGCGCTTGTTCCTGCGGTTCACTATTGATTCAACAACCATCAGCGCCAGATACAGCGCCATGGCAACTGCGAAGATTCCGAACTCGATACCCTTTCGGCCGAAGTGGCCGATAACCATGGCGAGCACAAGAATTGCTAGAAATCCCGCAAGAAACAGGACGCTGTGAAGGACTTTGAATATGGTGACCACCTGCCCATTATCGAGGCACGGACAGCCATCTAATTGCCGATAGCCGCAGTATTCGCGCAGGAGTCGGGAAGGATTCCCCCAGATCGGGAAAAACCGGCAATTCGAGGGACGCAGGGCCGCTAGGCTCTTTCTCGGCGTCAGCATAATGGGGGCTGACGCACCCAACTTTTCATGCACAGAACCTGGGGAACCTGCATGTCCAGCCGCACGTCCTTGCCAAACACCACGCCTGCGTCAGGCACCCGCTGGGCGGCCGCCGTCGTCCTTTCCATACTGCTGGCACTCTTCGGTGCCAACCTGCCGGCGGTCGCTGCCGACAGCACCACGGACCAGACGACGACCGTCCAGGCGTCGGACCTCCTCGAGACCCTCCCCGTGAAGGGCCGCGCGCCGAAGACAGGGTACGAGCGCTCGCTCTTCGGGCCGACGTGGGCGGACGTGGACCAAAACGGTTGCGACACCCGCAACGACATCCTCAACCGGGACCTGACGGACATCACCTACGTCAACAGCGTCCCGTGCACGGTCAAGACCGGGGTACTCGCGGACCCCTACACGGGCACGGTCATTGACTTCATCCGTGGCACCACCACCAGCAGCGCGGTGCAGATCGACCACGTGGTGGCCCTCAGCGACGCCTGGCAGAAGGGCGCGCAGCAGCTCACCACCGAGCAGCGCACGGCGTTTGCCAACGACCCGCTCAACCTGCAGGCCACGGACGGGCCCACCAACCAGCAAAAGGGCGACGGCGACGCCGCCACCTGGCTGCCTCCGGCCAAGGGATTCCGGTGCGAGTACGTCGCACGGCAGGTGTCCGTCAAGGCGCGGTACAGCCTGTGGGTGACGCAGGCTGAGCACGATGCGATCGCCGGCATCCTCGCGGCCTGCCCCGGCCAGCCGGCTCCGACCACCGTCGCGCCCGCCTCCGCCGCCACCACGGTCTACTACGCCAACTGCACCGAGGTGGTCGCCGCGGGAGCAGCCCCGCTCTACGCCGGCAGCCCGGGCTACCGCTCAGGACTGGACGGCGACGGCGACGGGGTGGCCTGCGAGGGCTAGGGCCACGGCCGGCAATTACTGGCCGGCCTCCGCGTCGGGGCTTACGACGGCGGCGCCTGGCCCGGGTGCCGGCGTCGCCGTTTCCTGGGAGTGCTGGAGGGCATGCCTCTTCGTGGCGCTCATGCCCAGCAGGGCGACGCAAAGAGTGAGCAGCGCGGTCAGCAGCACCCCAAACCCAAGATGAAGCTGCACGAACCCGGCGCCCACTGCCGCGCCCGCCATGATGAGTCCGATGGCCGCCAGCCGCCGGCCCCAGAAGGGGTGGGTGCCGGCCCCCAGGCGTGAATCGGCAGCCAGTCCGGTAATGGTGGAGGTGACCACCACGGTGGGGACGTCCCTGACGTTGAGGTGCCGGGCGGTGGCGGCCTGCAGGCCCATGGCCACGGCCAGCGTTCCGGTGATGGCCACCGTCAGCGCCTCGCTGCTCCTTGGGTTAACACCGCTGAGGAGCAGGATTGCCACAACCGCCATCACCGAGCTGACGCCCACTAGCAGGACTGTGGTGCGGTGGTTCCAGCCCGACGTGCTGGGCCGCAGGACCCGCCCGGAGATCATGGCACCGGTCATGAAACCGGCCAGGGCCACGATGGGTCCGAGGACCGGAAGGTTGTCGCCTCCCATCAGTGCCATGCCCAGGATCACCACGTTGCCGGTCATGTTCGCCGTAAAAACCCGGTCCAGGCCCAAGTAGCCGACGGCGTCCAGCACCCCGGTGGAGAACGTCAGCGCCAGCATGAGCACCAGATGCAGCTTGGGCGGATGGGCGGGGAGGAAACGGGCGGGCATGCGGGTGCCTTTCACCAGGTCTGGGGCCGACGGGGGAAGTGCCCGCGTTGGGGCAACCATTCCAGTATCCTCCGGTCCCGGGCGCGGGGATCGCGGAACGGCCGACGCCGGCACCCAAGCCGGGTGCCGTCGTCACTTTGGGTTTGCGCGATGGGTGCGGCGAGTTGGAGGAAAGTCAGCTCGACGTTCCCGGTTCCGGATGCGGAGGGAAGTCTTTCTGCAGCGCCAGACCTGCGACGATGGCGCCGGCCAGGATGAGCACGAGTGGTGATTGGAGAATCGAGCCAAAGATCGCGAAGCCTGAGTCCGCAATGGGTTTCGACCCTGCGATGAGGCATGCAACATCAATTGCCAAGGCCACCACGTAGCCGGCGATGAAGACGACCATCACCGCGGGCGGCCTGAAGCCCTTGGTGAAGGACCGCACTGCGGCGTCGTACCACAGGAACTTGAGCCCGATAAAGGTGGGCGTGAACGTCAGGACGAAGAAGACGTCGACGTCCTGCGGGAATCTGCGGAGCGGGACGTTCGCGCCGCCGTGGTAAACGCCCTCCGAAAAGAACCACAGGGCACCCGAGTGCACCCCAATCAGCAGGGCCGAAAGCAGCCCATAGCGCAGCCATGTTCCCCGCCGTGTCATCCCCATCACCCATTATGGCTTTGCTTGCTGAGGGGTATTCAAGTCAGTTGCGGCAAACTTGAGTCTGCTCCCACGAACGAAAGCAGGATTCCCCTTGATCACTCTCCAGCAGGACGCTGACGGCTTTGTCCGCATGAACCGGCACTACCCGGCCAACGTCCGCATCCGGATCGCCTTCAATGATGGCAGCACCGGCGAGTTTTCCGGCCGGACCCTCAACAGTGCCTACGACGCGGCGCTCGCCGAGTTCCGCGCCAAGAACGGCCTCGACGCCAAAGGGTTCAGCCGGGCCCCGGCAAGCCGGACCAACCCGGGCAACAAGCTGGACTTTGTTCCTGTGCACCCGGGCATGGGGGAGTAGCCGCAGCGGCTTCCACGGCGTCGAGTCTCTATTGGTGAGGCGGTCACACCCGAACTGTGTCGGCGTGCCGGTGGGCCACCTTCCACTGGCCGTCCTCGCGCCGGTAAACCTGGGTTGCCCGGAGGGTGAGGTTGGTGGGCACGCCGTTCCGGTGGAAGGAGATGCGCTCGATGCCCGCGGTGTAGGCCATGTTCCCGATGACGTCGCAGGCCTGCAGCTCCAGCTCCCACGATGAGCAGTTGGAGAATCTGTCTTCCAGGAACCGGAAGCCCTGCTCCACTTCTTCCAGCCCGTAGGCGTTGCGCAGCGCTCCCAGGATGCTCACCGGCTCCCTGTGCGACCAGAGAGCGCGCCGCGGGTTGGCGTCGCCGTTGTGCAGGGCAACTTCGGCGTCATGAAGGGTGGTCCTGACCCACTGAATGAAGTCGTCACGGTCACTCATGGCGTCAAGGTACCCACGTCGCGCAGGCCCGCCTAGGGCGGAAAGTCCCCGGTGCGATGACCGTGTTTACGCCCACCTGGCCTTGTGCAGCAGAGAACTGGGGGCAAGGTTGGGGGCTGCACCCCCTCGACTGGTCCCCGGCCCGGGCCTACTGTTTCCTCGCAAACATCTCGCGAGGAGGATGGAGGTGCCCGAAATGGGAGCACAGGACAACGCCGCACTAGTTCGCCGAGGGTATGAAGCGTTCACCGCAGGCGATATGAACACGCTCAGGGACCTGTTCGCCGAAGACGCCGTCTGGCATGTCGGCGGCACGGGTCGGTTGTCCGGAGACAAGAAGGGCCGGGATGCGATTCTGGCCTACTTCGGTCAACTTTATGAGCGGTCTAATGGGTCAATGAGGGTCACGGTGGAGGACGTTGCCCAGGGTGACAGATATACGGTCCGTGTCCAGTTATCCCACGCGGAACGCGACGGCAAGACCATGGACCAGCGGCAGGTCATCGTGTTCAGCATTGTCGACGGCAAAGTCACGGAGGGCACGGAAATGCAGGAGGAAACCACCCTGGTTACTGATTTCTGGTCCTGACTAAGGGCGCGTCAGCTGCTGTGTCCTGAGCCGGCGGTGTCCTCATGGGCCTTGACCACGAACTGTTCCACCCGCCGGTCCGGGACGAGCCAGAGCAGCGCGACGACGGTGTAGACGGCCACTCCCAGCAGCGGCTGGACAAAGGTGAGGGCGATGCCGGTGAGGTAGATCAGCGGAGAGGCCTTCCCCTTCCAGTCCTTCCCGACAGCCTGGGCCAGCGCGCCGTCCCTGCCCTGCACTGCGATCAGCCGCCGTTCCAGGATGAAGTAGGCGATCGCGGCGCACAGCAGGTTGATCCCGTACAGCAGCACCGGGACCTGCAGGAAGCCGGACTCGTCCATCCACCGGGTGGTGAACGGGAACAGGGACAGCCAGAACAGCAGGTGCAGGTTGGCCCAGAGGATGCTGCCGCTGACCCGGCTGGCGAGGTGGATCATGTGGTGGTGGTTGTTCCAGTAGATCCCCACGTACACAAAGCTCAACAGGTAGGTGAAGAGCGTGGGCAGGATGGCGGCGACGCCTGCCCAGGTCGGTTCCTCGGGGGTGTGCAGTTCCAGCACCATGATGGTTATGATGATCGCCAGTACGCCGTCGCTGAAGGCCTCGAGCCGGTTTTTGTTCACCCGAATATCATGCACGCAAAGCCGTGTGGCCGGATCCTCAAACGAGGGTGCCCCGGCCCGGCGTCACCGTCCATGCTCAGCTGCTGACCGTTCGGCAAGCCGCTTGAGGTTCGAGAACTGGCGGGTCTGCATGACCCAGTGCGAGGGTTCCAGGATGGCTACGCTCATGATGGGCTGAAACCATTTCGGCCGAAGCGCCCAATATCCGCTGACCACCAGCCGGGTGCGCGCATTCGGCAGGCTGCGCAAGTCGAACCCCCAGATCGAGTCGGTGTAAAAGCGTGGCCGCGGCCGTGCCGGATCGAAGGGACGCCCCCGTAGGTCAAGGGACATGCGGAGGCCCAAAAACCGCTCGGGTTCAAGGGCCGCGACTTCCCACCACTCGCTGCCATCGGGCTTTGCGGCCAGATGTTGGCCCAGGACGATGTCCTGCCACTCGGGATGAAGGGTTTCAGCACTGCGACGCCCAAAGTTGTCCAGACGGTCCCAGCTGTACCAGCCTGCGCGATCGGTGCCCATCTGCACCAGCCAGGGCCACACCTGGGAAGGCGGTGCTTCGATAGTCACGGCCATGGTCGCGCTGCGGGTGCTGTCCGGAATCAGGTCCGCCCCTGGGTATGGCCCCTGCACTTCGTCGGTTGTCGCGCCCCAGCGGAGCAGGCGGGGCCGCACCACCGACAAATAGGCGATTGCACAACACGCCGCTGCACCCGCTCCCAGCAAAGCACTCCTGCCCATCCGATACGTCATCGCAGGTTCCCCTCATACCCCGGCTTCAGGTCATCCGCTGAAGAAGGCGCTCCCGAACCCCCGGCGGCACGGGCAGCGGCCACGAGGGCGACCGTCCCGGCGTCGCCGTCCACGGTCACCTTCTGTCCGCCGGCCAGCCGCTGCGTCGCCACCCCCGTGCCCAGCACTGCCGGGATGCCGTACTCGCGGGCCACGATGGAGCTGTGGCTGAGCGGGCCGCCCACATCCGTCACCACGGCGGAGGCCATCGCGAACAGGGGAGTCCAGGCCGGTGTGGTCATGCGCGCCACCAGCACCTCGCCCGGCTGCATCAGCCCGAAATCCTCGGGCCCCCGCAGGACCCGGGCCGGTGCGGTAACCTTGCCGGAGCTGGCGCCGGCGCCCTTGATCACGTCCCCGGGCTGGCGCTGCGGACCGGCCGGCATCATCGAGCCAAAGGCCTTCTCCATCCACGCTTTCTGCGGGAGCATCTGCGGGGCGGCGGCCTTGGCCTGGCCGCGCCACAGCATCCTGCGTTCCTCGACGGCGGCCGCACGGACGGGACGGGACGTTCCGGCAAGAGCCACCCCGCCATCGGCCTCCGCCAACCCAAACTCCACGGCGCTCCGCAGCTCAGGGAAGCGCAGCCAGAACACGTCGTCCGCCGCAGCCAGAACGCCGGAAGTCACCAGCCGCCGTCCCAGCTCCAGCAGCATGCGCCGCAGCAGCGGCCAGGCGAGTCCGACGTCGGCCAGCGCGTCCTCGCGGACCGGCGCCGTCTCCTGTGCCCACTTCAGCAGACGGAAGAACAGCGCCCGCCGCCGCGGCCCCAGCCGGCCAGAAACCTCCCGGGTCAGCGACTCCCGGCGTTCCGTCAGCTGCCGCTGCCGCTCGTGCGGGTCCGTGCCGTGCCCGCGCAGGTAGAACTTCACGGTCTCCAGCTGCGCGGACGGGTCATCGGCGGGGACCGGGCTGGCGAAGTCCAGGTTGTAGACCGCGTGACCGTAGCGGGCCAGATGCTCCTGGAAGGTGAACCGCCACTCCTGCCACAAGGCGTCGTCCACCCCTGCCGGCGCCGAACCCGTGCGCAGGCACCCGGCGAGTTCCGCCGTCGGACGTTCCACCAGCGCGGCCACCAGGGACGGATCGCTGCGCGCCCACCCGGCCAGGTCGTACAGCGACTTTTCCGCCTGGATGGGTTCGCTGTCGAAGCCGAGGAGGAAGTCCTGGGCGGGCGGATCGCCGTCGCGCCGGACGGACTTGTAGAAGGCCCGGAAGGAGAGCTCGCTCATGTCGGCGAGCGGAATGATGGACTGCACTGCTGTGTAGTAGACGGTTCCGGCGTCCAGCAACGCCTGCACGCCCTCCAGCAGCTGCGCACCGGAGAGCTCCGTGGGCGGTTTCACGGACCAGTCCTTGATGATCCGTTCGTAGCGCGGATGCGAATAGTCGCGCCAGCCGGCGATGCCCATGTGCGCCTTGCCGCTGAACAGCGCGCCCATCGCGGTGACCGTCCGGCCCGTCATCCGCAGCATGGGCCAGGTGCGGTAGTAGTAATAGGCGTAGCCGTTGACGGTGGGGAAGCGGACGTCGCCCTCGCGGAGCGGGGTCCCGCCCAGCGCGTCGTTCATCAGGGCCGAGATGGAGCGGGACACCGAGCCGTCGATGAGGTCGGCGAACAGCGGGGAGAGCGGGTCCGGCATCTGTTCCACGATGCTCGCGCGGAAGTAGAGGCCCTTGGGGTAGGGGAGCGGCCATTCTCTCGGGACGTCCGCTGAGGGTTCGGGGAGGGCGGTGATGGGCCGGGACTGCAACAGGAAGAACCGGCCGTCCGCCTGCGCCCACTCGATGTCCTGCGGCGCGCCGAAGTACTCCGCGATCTTTGTGCCGTAAGACGCCAGTTGGGCTGCGGCGGCATCGTCCAGGACGGGCGCACGACGGCGGGCTTCCGCCACCTTCTGCTCGGCTGTCCCGTTCTGCGTCAGCACGGTCATGACCTCCTTATCGGCAGTCTGCCGCGAAAGGACTCTGCCTGTTGCAGTGTCCACGGTTAGGTCGTCGGTGGTGACCGCCCCGCTAACCACGGCCTCGCCCAGGCCCCACGCGGCGCTGATCACGGTCTGGTCGCGCCGGCCGTTCGCCGGGTTGGCGGTGAACATCACCCCTGCCGCCTCGGCCTCCACCATCTGTTGGACCACGACGGCGAGACGCACCTGATCGGGCAGCACGCCTTCGCGGGCGCGGTAGGCCATGGCGCGGGCTGTCCAAAGGGAAGCCCAGCAGTTGATGACGGCTTCCGCCAGGGCTTTGCCGCCCCGGACGTTCAGGTACGTTTCCTGCTGCCCCGCGAAGCTGGCGGAGGCGAGGTCCTCGGCGGTGGCGGAGGAGCGGACGGACACCGCCGTGTTTCCACCGCCGAGGCGTTCGTAGGCGTCCTTCAGGTCGGTTTCAATCCCCGACGGCATGGCGCCTTTGCTGAAAAGGGTCCGGATCAGCGCGGAGGCGTGCTCATAGTCCTCGGGTGATGCGTCGGACGGGAGTGCGGCTAACTCCTGGATGGCTGGCTCCAGGTTGTTGTCGTCGACGAACGCCGAGTACGCGTCCGTGGTGAGGACGAACCCGGGCGGGACGGGAAGGCCGGCCTGGATGAGGCCGGCAAGGCCCACGGCCTTGCCACCGGCTTCGGCGATGTCACCGCGCTGGACATCGCCCAGGCCGTTGACGTATTTCATGACGTGCCCTCCTTGCTGGCCGCCGACGTCGTCCGTTTCCAAAGCACCACGGCCAGGACGGCCACCCAGAGCAGGAAGGCGCCGATGCTGATGCGCTCGCCGATGCCCAAAACCAGGTTTGGCCCGGGGGCTGCCATGAATGCCACGGCGCCAAGCACCGCGGAGGCAACGAGCGAGACGATCGAGTAGACGCGCATGCGGCCGCGGAACCCTGCCGCGACGAAGCACATCGCTGCGACCATGAGCGCGAGCTGCACGTTGGTGGCGACGATGTGCATCGGGATGGAGGAGTCGTCGCCCACCCGCAGCGGGAAGAGGGCGCCCATGATGTTCCACAGCCCGTAGGTGATAAGCAGCCCGGCGCCGATCCGTAGGGCCCGGTTGCCGCGCACCGAGTTCCAGACGCCGGCGCCGAAGGCCGTGAACAGGACCGTATAAACCCACGTGAACGCGGCTGTGACCGGGTAACCGGGGGAGCCGACGGCGAACAGTTCGCTCACCATTTGTTCGGTGCGGCGGTACCCGGGCCACTGGGAGGCAGCGATTCCGTCGGTGAACACCACGTAGAGCACCGACGAGAGCGGCCCGGCGATGAGGAGCGCCGTGCGCAGTGTCCCGCTGCCGTGCCCTGCGAACGGCACTGCCCGCCTGTGTCCGGGGAGCCGTCCTCCTGCAATTGACATGTTTCCCTGTCCTCAGAGCCCGCGCTCGCCAGATGAGGGGGCGCCTGGCTCGCGGGCGATGGCCCCGGGCGCCTACCTGTTCCAGCGTCGGTCCGTGCTTCGGCCATTGCTAGGGCCGAACGGCCTTGGGCTGAAGCGGCGAATTTCCGAGAGCCACAACTCCGTTTCCTTGTGCCACATCCCTACTCCTGCTATTAGGTATCCCGGCATCTTGACTGCCCCTGAGCCGGAGAATACTTTCCGCTTTATCGGCGTCAGCACCCGCAACCCACGGAATGAAGCGCCGCAGTGGACAGGCCAGGAGGAAATGACCATGCCGAAGTATTTGTTTGAGGCAACGTACGTGGGCCAGGGGATCAAGGGGCTCATGCAGGAGGGCGGTACCGCGCGGCGCGACGCCCTGACGGAGGCGCTGAAATCAGTGGGCGGAACGCTGGAGAGCTTCTACTACGCCTTTGGCTACTACGACGTCCTGGGCGTTTTCGACGCCCCGGACGATGCGAGTGCAGCGGCACTGTCGCTGCTCATCAACTCCACCGGGAACGTCAACGTCCGGCTGAAGCCGCTCCTGTCAGTGGAGGACATTGACGAGGCCGCCAAGAAGACGCCGTCATACCGGGCACCGGGACAGTAGGGGAGCCAGGCACCTTGGCCGGCGGGCCGCCGTCGGAAATTACGACGGCGGGTCGCCGGCTTGGGGCGGCAGGGCGGCGTGGTCGAATGACGGGCGCTGGCCCGACCGGTAGGAAGACCTGATGACGGCTTCGATTTGGTCCAGCACGGTGTGGTTGCCGGGGAGGACCACATGGGCCAGGAATTCCGATTCAAGGGTGGCAATGCCTGCCGTCGCCGCTCCAAGCTTGGCGTCGATGGCCAGAGCCAGGGCGTGCCAGGATTTGCGGTTCACGCGTTCCAGCACTTTTGCGCTCGCCTCCCGGAGCCTGCTGTCCGCGATGTCACCGCGTACCGCCAGGGCTCCTTCAGACTGCAGCAGTTGCAGGACGATCCGGAATTGCCTGCCGTCGCCCTTGAACGCCACGGCACCCAGGCTTCCCCGCTGGCTGAAGATGATATCTGTTGCGCCGTAGTTCTCCAGCGACAGCCTGATGTGTTTTCGGGACGCCTCGCTGCTGTAGGAGTCGCCCCGGGTATAGGGATCCGTCATTATCTAACTATGCGCCCTTCGGGCCGGGCCGGATACGACGTCAGCGGCGCGCATCCGTTCGCGAGGTAAACATGTTGCTGAAATTGCAGGAATCCTGCGGGAACAATGGGGTGCGGCCACCTACCTGCCACTGCCAGTCATACTCAGAGAAGTCCGGACCGCATAAGGGGTAGCCATGGCTCACGCCGAGAATGAGATCACCATCAACCGTGCACCTGAGGATGTGTACGCCTTCCTGGCCGACGGTTTGAACAACCCGAAGTGGCGCTCCGGTGTGCAGGCCATTTCCTTGAAGAGCGGTGTTGCGGGCGCTGTGGGCTCCGTTTACCGTCAGAGCCTTGCGGGTCCGGGTGGACGGTCCATCGACGGTGACTATGAAATTACGGCAGCGGAACCCGGACGGCTCCTGGGCTTTCGAGTGGTGGCGGGTCCGGCCCGGCCCACGGGTGCCTACCACCTCAGCCAGTCGCCGGACGGCACAAGAGTTCGGTTTACGCTTGATCTGCAGCCCAAGGGACTCATGAAAGTGCTGGGGCCGATGGTCCAACGCACCATGGAAACGGAAGTCTCCCAGTTGGCACAACTGAAGGCTGTCCTCGAAGCGCAACAATCCAGCCTAGACCGCTAGAGCCTTCGTGGACGGCTCCATGAAACACAGAACCTGCAGGTACCTTCGCGATCTCGCTAAGAGAAGGCTCGGACATTTCCATGTCCTGAACAACCCGGCGTCATCTGATGGTTACCTGCAGGCGCTTTAAAGTCTAGGACCGGACCGGCCGCTCAAGACAGGGCTTAAGTCCCGTTCCGCGTGGAATTTCCGTGGGTTTCATCGGCCGCATCTTGGCCAGAGGGGCAGACAGCCAGCGCGCCGAAGTCCACAACGAGGACGGCACCGGTGCGGTCCGGCTGGGGACACGGAAGGCATGTCCTGATGCTAGCCGTTGTCCGCGCCTTCTCCGTTGTCCTGCCACATGACATCCAGGTTGTGGAAGATCACGGGGCCGTCGCACAGTTCGGCCATGCGCGCGGCGAAGTCGGAGGTTTCGGGCCGGCCGGAATTTTCCATGGCGGAGTCGAAGGAGTCGAATTCGACGATGGTGAAGTAATGGCCTGGATGATCCCTGTCGGCCGTGGCAACGATGCGGCGGAAGGTGGGCGCGGTGCTTCCTTCGGTTCGCGAGGGGCGGCCCAGCTCTTCGATCTCCTTGATGCGGGAGGACTTGAATTCGATGATCTGTACAAACCCGGGCATGACGGCTCCTTCGACAGCGGTGGACAGTGATGCCGATCAGGCTAGGCTCGCGGGCGGGCGCTGCGAAGAGCAGAAATGCCCTACTTTCCGCATGAAGGCTCGGTTGGAAGGCGGCCGGTGGACGTTAGGCAGGATCAAACGAACTGCGGCGTGCTGCCGGAGTTTTCTTGGGGGAAATGACGTGGGGATCAATCCGTTGCGGGCCGCTTCCGATGCCGTGCTTGCCGTTGCCGTCGTGATGTTGGCACCAGTACCGGCGCATGCCGACTACGTCTGCTGGACGTCCGACGGGACCGGTATTGCTATGACCCAGGCGACCGACAGGTCCCGGAGGAGCCGAGCCCTGCACCAGTGGAACCTCCATACACTCCGCCTCCGCCCGCAGCTTCAGTGGAGCAGCCAGCGGGAGGCGCCGGCTGGGGCAGTCCCGGTGCAGCCCGCGCCCGTCCAGCCCGGGATGGGCCCCGGGCCCCGGCCAGGGAAACGAAGCGGTCAACGTCGCTACGGACCAAGCATCCAGCACAGTCAGCTTTTCTTCGCTGTGGCTCGTGATCGGGGTGATCGGCTTGACGGCGCTCGCAGCGGTGTGGGCCGTGTATCGACGCAGGAAGACCACTTCCGCGCTGTAGCGGAAGGAGCATCACGCTTTGTACCAGCCGTTCTGAAGCAGCCCCGTCCAGAGCGGCGCGTAAGACGGCGGCGACCGTCCCGCCGTCGGCCGTTATGTCAGGGGTGTTCCGCCGGAGCGGTATCGACTATGCAAACGGCGAAGGCTCCGTCCCGTGGGACGGAGCCTTCGCCAATCAGATACCGGATCAGGAATCGTGGTCCACTGGGGTCACGATCTTGCCGCGGGTGCGGCCCTGCATTCTGGACGGAGCGCATCGGCGGAATCCGTGCTCTGAAGCTTCGGGGCGTCGTGCACCTTGGTGCGCAGCACCCCGAAGCTTCAGAGTTTCGGCTAGTTCTGTTCTTTCGCGTCGTGGTCGGTCTCCAGGATCCCGACCAGATGGTTCAGGGCTTGATCAGCGGACCGTCGGCGCGGAGTACTACGACGTCCCCGTAAGATGCGCCGAGGGTCATCAGGGAGAGGATGCTGGCTGCGTCGAGCGCTTCGTCCGCGCCCGTACCTTCGGAGGCGATGGTAACGTCGAGCTCCAGCTTGTTGACCTCCTCCACGAAAATTGAGGCGGGCCGGGCGTGGAGGCCTGATCGGCTGGCGATGGTTGCTGTTCGTTCGGGCATGTGATTCCTTCGTCTGTTATGCGGCAGGACTGGGTTGTTTGGCCTCGGACTTTTCACTTTCTTTTGCTTCGGCCTCGGCTTCCTTGGCTTCGGCGAGCCACGCATCGCGCTTGGCGCCGGGAACCCATCCCGCATCAACGACCCGGCGCTGGAAGATGATCGCGGCTGTGACGAGGGCTGTGGCAATAAGAATGGTCAGGACGGCGCCCACGGCAGGGCGGCCGCTGAGGCTGACGCCGATCAGGGTGCCGAACCATCCGAAGTCCGCGTCGCCGAAGGTGCTGTTGGCGAGTCCGAACTTGCCCAGGACGAGCAGCAAAATTGCGGGCAGGATGGTGATGATCATCCCGTTGACGAAGCCGCCGAGCATGGCTCCCCGGCGTCCGCCTGTTGCGTTGCCATATACGCCGGCGCCGCCGCCGGTGAAGAAGTGGGGGACCATTCCCGGGAGGATCAGGGCCAAGCCGAAGGCCGGGTTAAGCCAAATGGCGAGGATGCCGAGGGCGATCAAGCCTCCTGTGAAGGAGCTCAGGAAGCCGATGAGCACGGCGTTTGCACCGAAGGGGAAAACAATGGGGATGTCCAGGGCTGCTTTGGCTCCTGGGACCACTTTGGCCGCGATGCCTTGGAATGCCGGGACGAGTTCGCCCAGTACTGTGCGAACACCATAAAGGATGACTGCCACGCCGACGCCGAACATCAGCGCCTGTTTGAAGCCTGCCATGATGAAGGCTCCCGCGTCTGCGGCGTCAAAGATTGCCAGCGCTTCAGCGGGTGGGAGGGCGATAAGGCCCCAGATGGTGAAGACCATGTAGATCATGACCATGGACAGTGACGTGGCCACCATGGAGTCGCGCAGGAACTTCAGCCCCTGGGGGAACTGGATGTCTTCGGCTGACTTGCTGCGCTTGCCCGTGGCCTGTCCAACTGCCCCGGCCGCGATGTAGCCGAGAGAGCCGAAATGGCCAATGGCGATGGTGTCATTGCCGGTTATCTTCTTCGTCCAGGGATGGAGGAACGCGGGCATGATCACCATGATCACTCCCAGCAGGACAGCCCCGAGGAGCACCACCAGCCAGTCAAGGCCCTGTCCCAGGCCGACCGACAGAATAACGGTGAGCATCGTGGCCATGAACACCATGTGGTGGCCGGTGAGGAAGACGTACTTCAACGGAGTGAAGCGTGCCAGTGCCAGCATGATGAGGAAGCCAAAGGTCAGGACGTAGGCGCTTTGGGCGCCGAACTGTTCCTGGGCCATGGCGGTGATGACCTCGTTGGTCGGAATGACGCCCTGGGCCCCGGTGACAGTGAGGATGAGTTTGCCAAGGGGATCAAGTGATCCGGTAACCACCGTGGCGCCAACGCCAAGGATGAAGAAGCCCAAGGCCGCCTTCAGCGCGCCTCCGATGACTTGGCCCGAGTTGCGCCGCAATGCGATCAGGCCTGCTGCGGTGATGATGCCGATCAGGTACGCGGGCACATTGAGAATCTGCTGCCCTATGAAATTCAGTACTACTACGAGCCAGTCCATGCCGTAGGCACTCCCTTATTGCTGAAAATGTCGGTTGGTTTTGTGATGTGTGGGTGGAGGAACCACCGGGCATTGCCTAGCGGACAGCGGCTGACAGTTTTCTATGGATCTCATCCAGATCGAAGAAGTTCTCGATGACGATGACCTCTGCGGGGACATCGCCGATCTCGGGTGCTAGCTCCTGGGAAGTGAGGACGATTTCCGCGGTCTGTGCCGCGCCCCGGGCGACGCCTATGTCAGCGGCTTCGATATCAGCGTCGACGCCAAGATCCTGGAGGACCTTTTCGGCGTTCATTTTCAGGAGCACGGATGTTCCAATGCCCATTCCACATACAGCGACGATCTTCATGGTTCGTTGCCTTTCAATTCAGAGGTGGTGTTGCTTATTTCGGGGAGGCGGCGCGCGCCAGGAGGGACCGGACTTCTTCCGCGCTGGCTGCGGCGTCAAGGCCACTGCGCGTGTCCGGATTCGAAAGGATCCCGGCCACTGCCCGGAGGACTTCGATGTGGGCAGTGTGGTCAAGGGCCGCGAGGCCTATGACCAGGGAGACGGGGTCATTGGATTTGTGCCCGAACTCGACAGGGGAGGCCAGGCTGACCCAACTCAGCCCTCCCTTTTTGACGGATTCGGAGGGGCGTGCGTGGGCGAGGGCGACACCGGGCGCGATGACGATGTACGGGCCGTGCTCTTCGACGGCAGCGATCATCTGGTCGGTGTAGTCCTCGGTGGTGACTCCGCCCGCCACCAGCCCATCTCCGGCATGCCGGACAGCTTGCCTCCAGTCGGAGGCGGCGACATTGGTGGCAATGGACGAGAGTTCTTCAGCGAGGTTTAAAGCCACGGGGGATCCTTCAGTCAACGGATCACATCACGACCATGTGAGTTAGATCACCGTAACAAGAAAAGGTGGCTTAAGTCTACAAGTAGACCAAAGTATGTTCTTGGCGGCGGCGCCTATACGGACGCCAAGGCAAGTGAGGTTGCTCCACTGTGGGTGAGCCGGCTGATCCTGTCCGGCGCGAAGAGTGCGTCCTGGGCAAGCAGTGAAGCCCCCGTGAGGCCGGCCTCGGCCCCCAGGCGGGATGGTTCAACAACGAGGTCCTGGGTGGCGAACTCTCGCGCCCCGGCATAGATGGCTTCGCGAATGGGTGTGAGGAACGGTTCGCCCGCCGCGGCGAGGCTCCCGCCGATAATTACCGCCTCGGGGTTGATCAGTCCCACGATGTCGGCGAGTGTCTGGCCGAGGGTGGTGCCCGTCTCTTCGAGGAGGGCGAGCGTTCGGTGGTCCCCGCTCATGGCGAGCTCAACGATGTCGGCTCCTGTCCTGACTTTGTAGCCGCGGGCCACCAGTTCTGCGCGCACCACCGCTCCACTGGCCACGGTCTCAAGCCGCTGGAGGCGGCCGCCGCCGATGCGCGGCCGGCTCAGGTCTCCGGCACCTCCGCGGGCGCCGCGGTATACAGCGCCGTCCAGGACGAACCCCAGCCCGATTCCGATGCCGGCTTTCACGCCCACAATGTCCTGATAGCCCACTCCGCCTCGGCGTGCTTCGGCCAGCGTCATGGTATTCACGTCCCGGTCGACGGCGAGGACGGCATGTCCGTATCGGCTGGTGAAGTAGTCGCGGACAGTCACGCCGTCCCACTGCTTGTCGACCTGCGGCGATGCGAGTCGGCCGGTAGCCGTATCAACCGGGCCGGGGACGCCGACACCGATTGCCAGGACGTCGTCCCTGGTCTTGCCGAGGCGTTGCAGCATGTGGTCGAAGACCTGGCCGGCCCATTCAAAGATCTCGGCCGGGCCCTGGCTCGGCCCGATGTCCGCCTGGTCGACACTGAGAATCGTGGATACCAGGTCCGTGATGGCCACCATGCTGTGCGAGCCGCCGATGTCCAGTGCCAGCATTACGCCTGAATCCGGCTTTACGGCGAACTTCTCCGGCGGCCGTCCGCCGCGTGAATCGAGTTGACCGACACTCATAATGATGGAGGCATTCAATAGCTCTTCGAGCCGCCGGGCGAGGGTGATCCGCGACCATCCCAGCCGCTCCAAAAGGTCGGTCCTGGTGGTGGCTTGCCCGGACCTGATCAGGTCCAGGACAACACCTGATCCTGTCGAAAGTGATTGCGCCATCTCAACCTCTCGTGATGCGGTGACTGCCCGCGCGTCTCATCCCGCTGCCCGATTATGCATACTAATATTCGAAAGCCTACCCCCTGCTTATTGCACAACGGAGTGGCTAAGGGCCTGTGTTTGAGGTGGGCGGCGGCTGGGACGACGAAGGCTCCGTCCCTTGGGGACGGAGCCTTCGTCAATCAATTACCGGATCAGGAGTCCTGGTCCACGGCGATCACGATTTTGCCGCGGGTATGGCCCTCCATGTTGGACCGGAAGGCATCGGCGGCCTTTTCCAGCGGGAAGACCTCGGCAACCTCCACGCGGAGCTTCCGGTTGTCCACCAGATCGGCGAGCGCCTGCAGGTCGGCTGCCACCGGGTTGACCCACATCCAGGTGCCGCCGTGCTCTTCCACATCACTGTCGGCGATGGAGGCATGCCGGCCGCGGTCGGTAAGCACGGCCAGGGTGGCTTCGAGGTTTCCGCCGATGAAGTCGGCGACGACCTCTACGCCGTTTGGACGCAGTGCGCGCACGCGGTCTGCGAGTCCCTCTCCGTACGCAACGGGCTCGGCGCCCAGGGAGCGGAGGAAGTCGTGGTTCTTTTCAGAAGCGGTAGCGATGACGCTGGCGCCCATGGCCACGGCGATCTGGATGCCGAGCGAACCCACGCCGCCGGAACCGCCGTGGATCAGGACCGTTTCGCCAGGCTTCAGGCCGAGACGGTTGAGCACCTGGTAGGCGGTGAGGCCGGCCAGCGGCAGGCCGGCCGATTCGTTCCACCCGAGCGAGGCGGGCTTCCGGGCCAGGAGCCGCTCCGGCAGCGCGATGTATTCGGCAAAGCTGCCCC